>Ga0302311_10000079_pt1 | contig 115578 bp, 84 predicted proteins | sample III_Palsa_N1_3_FD_200449 | JGI IMG/M metagenome (GOLD analysis project Ga0302311, IMG submission 200449) | Peat permafrost microbial communities from Stordalen Mire near Abisko, Sweden - III_Palsa_N1_3 | ecosystem: Environmental > Terrestrial > Soil > Palsa > Peat permafrost | place: Sweden...
GATGCTGCGGACCACATCAAAATCCGCCATGTCAAAAACTGTGAGCGGGCTGATCCGGCATATGGCGCAGGTGTTGCCAAAGCGCTTTGTCTGGAGAGTGCTTTAATGAGTGAGCCATAGGCCTGGAGGTCGTCAGGCCGATTTTAAATTCCGAGCCGCACAAGGGTTAAGATCTGCCTTCGAACCTTCAGCCCAGCCGCCTGAACCCACGGAGTCTTTGTTGCGCTGCGCGGCAAGCCGCTTCGCTGGGGGGTTCGAATCCCACCCTGCCCGGCGTCTTTGTTGCGCTTCGCGGCAAGCCGCTACGCTTGGAAGGTTTGTCCCCCGCCCTTCAGGGATCCTGAAGGGAAAGGGCTTGTTGGGCTGGGGTGCGTAGTGGTTTGAGTTCTTCGGCGGCGATCGGGTCTTTGTAGGTGTTGCCGAAGTGGGTGCGGACGTACGTGACCACGGCGATGATCTGCGCGTCGGTCAGTTCCTTGGCGAAGCTTGGCATGCCGCCGTTGCCGTTCAGCACCATTGTCGCGGGGTAGGCCCAGCTTTCGAGTTTTGGGTTGTTGGCGAGTGCTGGATAGAATCCGGCGCCTTTGCCGCCCATGCCGTTGGGCATGTGGCAGGCGGCGCAGATTGCGTCGTAGATGGCCTTGCCGTCGTGCTGTTCGATACCGGCCGGGCCGGTCATGTGGGCGTGCAGGGTTGAGTGATCGGCGCGCGGGGGTTCGTCGGCGCGGGTCATGGCGGGGATCGTCATCGCGGCGGCGAGCGCCAAGGCGGATATCGCGAGGGGGGCGTGTTTCATGGTCGGTTATCCCGCGATGATTTTGATGTGGAGCCGTTCGACGGTGTCGAGCGCCGAGAGGATCGCGCCTTCCTGCCAGGTCACCAGGTTGGACAGGTGATCGCCGGCCAGGACGATGCGGCCGTCGATCTTGCACAAGTTGCGATAGTGTGCCGCGCGCAGTTCGGGGCTCCACACCGCGCCGCAGCCCATGACGAACGGCGCGCGGTGCCATGCGACGGATACGCCGTGTTCGAATTCGGCCGGGTATTGCGGGTGCACATGCGTGCCCTGTTCGACCGCGGCCCTGACCCGGTCTGCGCCCGACATCGACCCCAGTTCGAACGCCGACACGTCGCTGGCAAATGTACCTAGCAGCACGCCCTTCCCGCCTTTGTTGAAGCCGTAGTTGGGATAGGCGATCTGGTGAATCTTCTGGTCGGTAAAGCTGATCCCGCCGTAGATGTGGTCGTCTTCTTCCCAGAAGCGCCGCTTGAATTGCAGGCCGGTTTTCACCGCTGCCTCGTACGAAAGCGCGGCAAAGCCCGCTTTCATTTCGGGGCTGACCTGGATGTCGATCTGGTTGAGCACGGTGGTCGGCAGCGTGCAGACGCACCAGTCTGCCTTGAGCGTGCGCGCGCCGGTTCCGGTATCGGAATCGACCACGGTTACCGTCACGCCGCCGGCATCCTGCTGGATCGAGGTGACTTTGGCGTTGAGCGTGGTGACGTCCTTCAGGTGTTCGCCGACCGCCTTGGGCCCGACATCCATGCCGCCGACCGGCTGGAATATGCTCGATTGCCATTGATGGGTCTGGCCGAACGTGATCGCGCGCCAGACGTCGGATTTGAGGATCTGTTCGAGCGGCATGGGCGTGCCGCCGACCGGATCGGGCATCAGGCCGCCGCCCTTGTTGACCTCGTACCCCCGCCGTTCCGCGCTCTTGCGGCCCGCCACATAGGCATAATCCTTGGTCAACCCGCCCCAATCGCGCAGCGAGGCGCGCAGCATTTCGTGATCGGCGGCGGTCATCGGCTGATCGAGCGTACCGAACGTGTCGCACTTTGACAGAAGCTCGGCGATATGACCCTGATAGTCGGCCTGAACCTCGCGAAAGCGCACCGGCTTTCCGCCGAAATAGTCCGTCGAATGCACATAGGCATTGTAGTTGACCATGATGAACGGTTCGAGCGGGATGTCGAATTCTTTGGCGTAATGGAAATAGGCGCGGTGATGATACGGAATGCGCCACGGGCCGGGATTGAGATAGAGACCTTTGTCGAAGTGGCAATTCTGCACTTCGCCGCCCATTTCGGTGAACGAATCGCCGCCGCGGATCGTCCAGGCACGGCCGCCGATGCGCTTGTTGTATTCGACCAGTTGCACATTGTAGCCGGCGCGGCGCAGTTCGGTCGCCGACACCAGCCCCGCCCAGCCGGCACCCAGCACAATGACCGTGGCGCCCTTTGGCGCCCCCGTCAGTTTCAGGGGGCCCTTGAACTGGGAATCCGCGGCATAGCCCATCGATGTCATGGCGCCATACATCGTCGATGCGCCCGCGACGGCGCCGACCATCCTGAGGAAATCGCGCTTGGACAATGCGCGATCGGGGGTGGTTTGATTCATGCGGATTCCCGTAAATTTGCCTGCTGCTATCGATAACGCCAGTATGGCGGCGTGCGGTGAACGCCACACCTTTGTTTGACTTACGCGTTCGTTGGGATCGGTCCGGGATGGCAAGCAGACGCAGTAGGAGCGGACATCCGAGTACTTTGATGGGCGAATTTCAGCAAATCTGGCTCAGATAGAGTTGCCGCACGATATCGTCTGCGTGCGCCAGGTTCGATTCGGCTGGCAGGTGCGAAACCGCGCTCGCCGCCTGCACCTGTTCGACCAGGTCCTCCAGCAACACACTGACCTCGTCATAGGATCGCCGGCCCAGCTTGATCTCCAGCAATTCGGGAGCGTCAGGCCGGGGAAATGTGATCCTGCCACTCTGCATCAACTCGATCGCCTGGCGCGCGACGCGCACGGCATGGCTGATCGCTTTCCAATCGATGCCTTCGTTTACCAGCGCCGCGCGAGAGCGATCACCATACGTGTCCCAGACCCGTTGATAGACGGCGTGCGCATCCTTGATCGTGATGGTGACGGGTGTTTTGCGATCGCAGCATTCGATGTGCCATTGATCTGCGCCGGCGGGTGACGGGATGTTTATCCAGCCGGCATGAACCTGGATCCGGGCAAAGGCCCGTAATTCAGGTTCGATGATCGACAGTCTCGCGCTGCTGCCGTGGCGAATGACCCCATCCTCCAGGATCGTAAGCAGTTGCCGCACTGCAGACATGCGCGATCCCTTTATGCCGTATTTGGCAGCCTGCCGGGTGCAATATCCGACGAAGCCCTTGCACTGCCGATTGAGCAGCGACTGCCCGACAGTCTGCACCGCCGCCCAGCGAGGGTCGGACGTGATCGGCAAGGCAAACAGGATTTCGGTCGCAACAGTGTCGCCCTTGGCCAGCATCGCGAAGAATTTCTGCAGCGAAAACGACTGTTCATCGACCGCCTCCGACGTGTTCCTGTTGCCCTCCTTGGCGACAATGTTCCGGTCGATGACTTCTTCGGTGCGCTGGAGGAGGATCGCCTCCCCGCTGGGTAGATGTACGCCTTTGAAGTCCTGATCCGACGCCGGCGTGGCGGTGCCGAACAAATGCGCGCCGTAAACGACGCGGACCAGCGGCGTGACCGGTTTCATGGCCGGAAATCGATCGACGTCTTCGCATCCTCGATCAGATCGAGTGCCCGCCGGTAAAGCCCGGGGTCGCCGTCGGTCATCACGGCCAGGATGCGGAGTTTTTCGCGCAGGTAGACCATTGCGAAACCCGGATCATGGGTGACGATGGACCGGGTGTTGCTGATGAAGTCGGCCAACTTCACGGTCTGCGCTTCGGGCGAGATCGTTGCCATCCGTGCCGCCTCTGCTGCCTTGCGCGTGGCGCGATTGCCAACCAGGCACTGGTCGGTCAGCTCCATGACGAGCATGGAGACGACCGGGCCAAACGCCTGCTCGACGTCCTCGCGCGTGACCGGAGTGTCCTCGATAGTGTCGTGGAGCAGTGCGGCAGCGAGCATCTCGTCGTTGTAATAGGCCGCCGTTTTTACAATGCCCATCACTTCGACCGGGTGATTGATGTAGGCCTCTCCGGTGTATTTGCGAACTTGCTGCACGCTGGCGTGAGCCACGGTTGCAAAGGTCAGCGCGCGGGAAACCAGGTCAGTCATGACTGCCTTTTGGCATAGAATTTGGATCGACCCAATTGTCGATCTGCAAGGGAGCATTCCCAACACATTCACCGGCATTATTTCCGCCATAAAGGTGATCGAGGTCTGCCGTGACCATCGCAAGGCGAACTTCGCTGAAACCGGGATGTGCCGGCAGCCGCAAAGATGTGACCCGCCACCGTCCGTCGGACGCAAGCCAGCGGCTTGCGGTGAATACCCACGTCTTTGTTTGGCCAGCTCCATCGTGGGGTCCGGTCAGGGACGACGAGCAGGTAGGATAGGCGGCGAACATTTGATTGCCCTGTCCGCAAGTCGCAAGGCGGAATTTCGATAAATCCGGGCGCTATTTACCGTAAGTTCATCGGAATTTGCGACCAGGTTTGCCGACATGGCTGAAGACAATTTTCCATTTGGTCTGAGTAGCCGTCGCGGGCGGCGCCTGACTCATCTCGATGGCTTGCGAGGAATCGCTGCGATTGGCGTCATGCTGTACCATGTTCACTACTTGTACGGATTCACGCTCGGTTTCGAGCGCGGTTACCTCTTTGTCGATCTCTTCTTTATGCTGAGCGGATTCGTGCTCTCTTTGGCCTGGGCGCCGGAGTTCGAACGTCGCGCAAGCACCGGGAAACTGATGATAGCGCGCCTGCGGCGGCTGTGGCCGATGATCGCGGCGGCAGCCGTGATTGGCGCAGGGGTTCATGCGCTGCTGGGCGACGTCGACCATATCTGGCTATGTCTGTCCCTGGCGCTCCTTCTCGTCCCGCTGATAGGGCAAAGCGACCTCGCTTTCCCTCTGAATGGGCCACAATGGTCGATACTCTGGGAACTGATCGCGAATTTCATCCACGTCCGTTGGTTCCGTCGCGCGAATACGGGCAAATTGTTGGTCGTCGCGACGATCATGGCACTGTGCCTGATATTGGCGATCGAATTGGGCGGAGCCGACATCTCCGGACCGACCAGCAGTTTTTGGTGGTTTGCCTTCGCGCGGGTGGGCTGGTCGTACACGGTCGGCATGCTGATCGCGCGCCATTCGCAGACGAACGATCGGGGGCAAGACGATCGGCAGCAAGGCGCACCCTGGTGGCTGGTGCTTTCGATAATCGTGCTGGTCGTGCTGCTTGTACCGTTTCTTCCCTTATCCACGGCGACGGGCGATATTCTGGTTGTCCTGTTTGCCTTTCCGGCGCTTTTTTCGATTTTGGTGACCGCGCAGCAGCCCGTCAAGGCGGAGCGGATCCTGTCAAAACTGGGAACCCTTTCGTTCCCGCTCTATGCGACCCATCTGGCGTTGCTGACATTCTTCATGTCGTTCACCATGCCGAGGATACTGGCCGCGGGGTTTGCGGTGGCCACTTCGCTGTTGCTGGCTGCCTGTCTTGGCAGCTTGCTCGATCGTCAAAAAAAGGTCCCGAGAGCAAAGCCAGGCACGCTTCGCGTGTCGCCATCCGGCGTTTGACTCGCAGCGCTGTTTGTCGGCGCGCGGGGCTTTCCAGGTTTTAAACACCATCTCGTACCTACCCGTTACCTGACATCGACGCGCCAGTGCCGAGATGCCGAGGCCAATGACGTGTTTGAGCTGGTCACGGCGCTGTCCTGGGCTGTCGACCGGTTTGGCGGCGATGAGGCCGCTGCGCGCAGGCGTGTGGAACTGGCGACAGTTGGGGTGTTTGTTTGACAGGGCCTCCGGCGGCCTAGGGCCATTGCCCTAGGGACCCGGTACTGGCTTGAACTGCGCGTTGCCTCAAGCCTTTGCGTCCCGCCGCGCAACGGCTTTTCATCCAAAAACCCACCCCCGTCATTCCGGACTTGATCCGGAATCCATCGTGCCTCCTGACGTGGTGCGAGCGGGGCCGCGCAAACGGCGCAGTTTTCCTTTCCACGATGGCTCATCGTGCGAGGCCCGATGGATCCCGGATCAAGTCCGGGATGACTTGGGGGGAGTTATTGCGCGCATTGTCTCCCGACGCAGAGGCGGGATGCGGCGCAGAACAGACACACCAACGCGGACGGCCCATGGCCCTTGCCCGCCGGAGGCACCTTAAGCGCCCGCCGGAGGCACATAAATCAAAACCGCAGGCGCAGCCCAATGCTCCCGCTCGCTTCGTCCTGGTTTCCACTGTGCCGGTCGCCCAGGTCGCCGAACAGGTCCACCGAGCGGCCGATTTGCGCCGTCAGGCCCAGTTTGATGACTGCGGCTGTGCGCGCCGGATTGACTGCGCCCGCCGCGAATTCCGCGCTCGTCAGGTTGGCGAGCCGGCCATAGACGGTGCGGTCAGGTTGGGCGAATTGCTGGTCTACGCCGATTTCGATGTGCGGGGTGATCTGGCTGCTGCCGGCGGTGTAGGCGCGTTGGAAGCGGCCGCCGAGGGCGCCGTGGAGTGTGTCGTGCGATTGGCGGTCGATCGCGAAATCGAGTTCGTCGGCGCCTTCTTCGACCAGGGCGTCGCGGACCTGGTATGCCCAGCGCAGTTCGGCGAATGGTGTCAGGGCGCTGTTGGGGAGTGGCGCGGAGGCGCGGAGTGCTGCGCCGTAGCCGTGGCCGTTGAAGCGGGCCGTGGCGGTGCCTGCGCCTTGGGTGTCGCGGGTCACATTGGTGGTCGTGGTGTTGTAGAATCCGTCTGCGTCGATCTGCAGGGTGCCGAGGCTGGCGGCGGCGTACAGACCGAAGTTGTACTGGTCGAGCTTTGCGCTGGCGGCGTAGTCGGAGGCATTGGTCGAGGTGTGCGACCAGCCGAACGCGGCGCCGAGGGTCAGCGCGGCGCCGATCGTGTGGTCGTATCCGCCTACGAGAGTGCCGCGGTTGGCGTGGAAGCCGCTGGCGGTGGCCGGGCCGTTGCCGTCGGTATTGCCGGTGCTGCCGGCTATTTTCATCCAGATGCCGTTGGCGCCGCAGACCGTGCTGCCTTTTGCGGCATCGGTTCCGCTGCATTCGTCGCGGTGGTTCAGGATCGTTTCGGCGTAGGCATCGGCGCTGTCGAGCGCGGCGGTCATGGTATCGCCATAGACCGAGGCGGTCAGCGTGGAGGCGAGGACCAGGTCGACTTCCTTGCCGGTGGGGGCGTAAAACAGGCCATAGGCATAGCCCGGTACGCTGGCTCCGCTGGCGGCCAGGGTGTTGAAGGTGCCGGTGATCGAGCCGGCCGTCAGGATCGGGTAGACATGCGAGCGATAGGTGCCCGCGTCGAAGGTTACCGCGACAGTCCCGGCGATGGCGGCATTGCCGGCGACCTGCAATTGCGAGGCCTGGGTTGGTGAAATCTCGATGGCCAGCGTGGAATTGGCCCCTTGGGTATAGGACCCGACGCTGAGTGTGCCGACTGAACCGCCCGGGCGGACCGTACCGCCGGCGGTGTTGGTGACCGCGCCGTTGATCGTGCCGTGGCCCGACAGCGTGCCCTGCGCGCCGACAACGACGCCGCCGGCCGATGCATCGAGCACTGCGCCCGGGTTGGCGGCATTGCCCACTTCGAGATTGCCCGCCGCGACTGTGACGCGGCCGGACACGGTGTTGTAGCCCAGCAGGAGCAGCGTGCCGGTGCCGGCCTGGGTCAGCGCGCCGATGCCGGTGATCGCCTGGCTGACCGTGACTGCGTCGCTGCGATCGTAGACCAGCGTGCCGTTGTCGAAGATCGTACCCGCGACCGCACCCGATGTGCCACCGTTGCCGATCTGCAGCGATGCGCCCAACGCGATGCTCGTGAACCCGGCATAAGTGTTCGTGCCGGTCAGGATCTGGCCACCGCCTGCAACGGTCAAGCCACCCGATCCCGCGATTACCCCTGCAAATGTACCATTGGCGGAATAGATCGCCAGCGTTGTCGCGCCCAGGGTGACCTGCCCGTTGCCCGTCAGTGCGCCGATGCTGGTCTGGCCCCCGGTTATCGCGGAGACATCGAGTGTGGCATCGTCGATCACTGCCGACGCCGCGATCGAGCCATTGCCGGCCAAGGCCAGGGTGCCGCCGGTGATCATGGTGGCGCCGGTATACGTGTTTGCGCCCGAGAGCGTGGTCGTGCCGGTGGTCTGCAGGGCGTTGGCTGAGCCTGCGAGGACGGCTGAGACGCTGCCCCCCTGCAGATAGAACATGCCGCTGCTGGAGAGGGTGCCGTTCTGCAGGGTGCCGCCCTGGATTTGCAGGCCGCCGTTCTGAACCTGGGTCGTGCCGCCAAGGTCGAGCAAGCCGCCGGTGATGATTGTCGCGCCGCTGATGCCGCCAAGGGTCCCGCCGGTTGCGAGTTGCAGTGTGCCGCCTGTGACCATTGTGTCGCCGGTGTAGCTGTTGGCGCCGGCCAGGGTTTGCGTGCCGCCGGTGATGACCAGCGCACCGGCGCCGGAAATCGCGCCGCTGAACGTGTCGCCGCCATTGGTGATGACCAGGGCATTGCCGCCCAGTACGACTGCACCCGCGCCGCCGAGCGACTGGATCGACGCCGCTGCGCTGGCCTGGCTGATATCGAACGTGCCATCGGCGACGACATCGCCGCTGGTACCGATTGCGCCGTTGCCCGACAGCGCCAGCGTTGCGCCGGGATTGATCGTGGTCATGCCGGTATAGGTGTTGGCGCCCGACAGTGTCGCGGTGCCGCCTGCGACTGTCAGCGCGCCGCCGGTGCCAGAATCGGCGATAGTGCCTGCAAAGGTGCTGCTGGCGTTGGTCAGGGTCAGCATCTGGTTGCCCAGGTTGATCGTGCCATTGCCTGACAGATTCTGGATTGCTGCGCCGGCGGTCGTTGCGGAAATGTCGAACGTGCCATTGGCGGCTACTGTCGATGAGGTGGCGATGCTGCCCGTGCCTGTCAGCGCCAATGTGGCGCCGGTGTTGACGGTGGTGGCGCCGGTATACGTCTCGGTGCCCGAAAGCGTGGCTGTGCCGCCCGCGACTGTCAGCGCGCCGCCGGTGCCGCCGTTCAGGCCGCCATCCGCGATCGTGCCCGCAAAAGTGCTGCCGGCATTGGTCAAGGTCAGCACCTGGTTGCCCAGATTGACCGTGCCGTTGCCCGACAGATCCTCAATTGCGGTGCCGGCTGTCGTGCCCGAAATGTCGAACGTGCCACCGGCGGCTACGGTCGAGGATGTGGCGATGCTGCCGGTGCCGGACAGCGCCAGTGTGGCGCCGGAATTGATCGTCGTGGCGCCGGTATACGTGTTGGTGCCCGACAGTGTGGCGGTGCCGCCCGCAACCGTCAGCGCGCCGCCGGTGCCGCCGTTCAGGCCGCCATCAGCGATCGTGCCCGCAAATGTGCCGCTGGCGTTGGTCAGCGTCAGCGTCTGGTTGCCCAGGTCGACCGTGCCGCTGCCCGACAGGTCCTGGATCAACGCGCCGGCAGTGTTGCCCGAAATGTCGAACGTCCCGTTGGCGGCCAGGGTCGACGATGTGGCAATGCTGCCCGTGCCCGACAGCGCCAGCGTGGCGCCGGCGTCGATCGTGGTCGCGCCGGTATACGTGTTGGTTCCGGTCAATGTGACCGAGCCGCCGCTGCCGCTGTTGGCGATGATCAGCGTGCCGCCGGTGGTCGCATCCGAGAAAACGCCGGTAAATGTCGTGGAATTGCCGTTCTGGTCGATCGTGTTGGTGCCCGAATTGTCGAGCGTGAAATTCTGGCTGTAGGTGGCGCCAGGCTGGTCCATCAGCAGCGTGCCACCCTCGAACTGCGGCGAAAACGATGTGCCGAGCTGGCTCGCCAGCGAGATCCCGGGCGTGATCCCGGGCATGGCTGCCGGCAAGGCATCGATATACCAGGCCGTGGTGGTGCCCGTCCCGGCCGAAACCTGATTGAAAGTCGGCGAGGTCAGCCCGAGCAGGGCGACGCTGCCAAGGCCCTCGGCATAGGTTTCGATAATGGCCTCCTGGCTGGTGCCGGTATCTCCGGTGGCATAGACAGTGCCGGTCAACCCGGTCCCCAGCGTGATATAGTCGTGCGCGAGTTCTGAGCCCGTCATGGCTGTCGGCGCGGGCAGCGCGGTGAACGATGCGATCCCTGCAGCCGTCAGGCTGCCCGAGCCGATACATTCGCACAGCACCAGTTGCGACCCGTCGGGCAGCGTGATCGACGTGTCAAAGCCAGAGGACTGGACGACGAGCTGGCCACCGGCACTGACCCAGTTGCTGAGCGCGGCAGAGTTGGCGGTGATAAAGTTTTGCAACGAGGTATCGTCGCCGGCCGAGCCAAGCAGTTCGATCACATTGGTGTTCGAATTGAATATGGCGCCGGTCAATCCGGTGTAGGTGGTGATGACTTGCGAGGTGGCGCCGAAATGCGTCTGGAATGGGCCACTGAGTTCTGCAGTCTCGTTCCATGAATCGGGGTTTACGAAAACCTGTTCGTCGGCTGATGCCGGCACGCCCGCAAGCATGGCGATGGAAATGGCGATGGCCGACGATGATTTGTAGAAAAGGTTCAAAGCAGAAATCCCCGAATTTCTGAAACAATGCGATTTTTACTGTTGTGTTGAAAATAGTCATTTGTTCGTATGTGTCTTCGTGGTCTAGGATTGCGCTTTTAATTTCCGATTAAATGGGGAACTAGCGTTATGTACTTCGTGGTATTTCGCATTCGGGATTTAGGGTTGATTAATTATGTTTTTAAGATGCTGATATATAATGATAATTATTTTCAGCGTCGAAAATTAGGTCACAAGTTTGAGGGGCAAAAAGGCGGGCTGGTGCAACGACAGTGTCGTGGGCCTGCGTCCTTAGCCATAAGCGCAACCATATCACTATCGTCGCCCCGGACTTGATCCGGGGCCCCACTGCTTTTCTGCTCGGAGGCGCTGCCCAAGGCGCGCACGCAAAGAAAAGTGGGGTCCCGGATCAAGTCCGGGACGACGAAAATGCTATGTTTGCGCCAAGCTACTTTTGCGCCAAGCTACGTTCGCACCAAGCTATGTTCGCACAAATCTACGTTCGTGCCGCGCCAAGTTCACGCCCAGCCAGATTTGCGCCAGTCGGTGTTTAGTCCTTGGGCAGATCCGTCGCGGCCCAGCCGCCGCCCAGGTCCTCGACCAGCAGCGCGCTGGCTTGCAAGCGTTCCTGCAGCACGGTCAGCCGGTTGATGCGATCGCTCAATTCGGTCGCCTGGGCGGTGATGACCGTGGTGTAGTCGATCGTGCCGGCTTTGTATTGGGCCAGGTCGAGTTGCACGGTCTGGTGCGCGGATTCTTCGGTTTTCAGCAGGGTGTCGTATTCCTGCGCATAGACGTGCAGCGCGGCGAGTTCGTCTTCCACGCCCTGGAATGCGGTGAGTACCGTCTGGCGATAGGTGGCGACTTGCTGGTCGTAGGCGGCCTTGGCGGCCTGGACCTGGGCGTGGCGGGCGCCGAAATCGAGCAGGGTTTCGGTCAGGGAGCCACCGAGCGACCATAATGCGGTGCCGGCGCTGAACAGGTTGCCCAGGCTGCTGGCGCCGGTGCCGTATTCGCCCGACAGCGAGATCGTGGGGAAATAGGCGGCGGTGGCGACGCCGACGAGTGCGTTCTCTGATGCCATGCGGCGTTCGGCGGCGGCGATGTCGGGGCGGCGTTGCAGCAGGACCGACGGCAGCGAGGCGGGCGCTTCGGGGACGTCCTTGGGCGTGGGCGCGGCGGGGATGGACAGTTCGGACGGGGCCTTGCCGACCAGCACGGCGATCGCGTGTTCCATCGCGGCGCGCGCGACGCCCAGGTTCTGCATCGCGGCCTGCGCGCCGAGCAATTGCGTCTGCGCGGTGAGCACGGCCGATTGGGCCTGCGTGCCCTGCTGATACTGGATTTTCGTGATGTCCAGGAACTGCTGAAAGCTGGCGATCTCGGACTTGTAGACGGTGGCCTGTTCGTCGAGCGTGCGCAGTTCGAAGTAATCCTGCGCCAAGGTCGCCTGCGCGGCGAGGCGCGCATTGGCCAGGTCGGCGGCGCTGGCCTGCGCCAGGTCGCGGTCGCTTTCCACCGTGCGGCGGGTCTTGCCCCACAGGTCGGGCACCCAGCTCGCTTCGAGCGCGCCGGTAAATGAGCTCCTCGTGCCGCCCGAAGACGTTGTATCGCCCGATGACGTGGTCGTCCCGGTCGTCGTCGAGACGCCGTTGGCGCTGTGCGTCCGCGTCGCATCGGCGGTGACGCCGACGGTGGGGAAAAACGAGGCCCTGGCGGCCGCTGTTACCTGATGCGCCTCGCGATAGGCGGCTTCGTATTCCTTGACCGTCTGGTTGGCGGTGGCGACTTGCGTCTCCAGCCAGTCCAGTTCGGCATCGTGGTACATCGACCACCACGCGCCCTTGTCGATGCCATCGCCGGGTTGGCCGGTCTGCCAGCCGGCTGCGACCGGGCCTTGCGCTTCCTTGAACGCGGGCGACGACGGTGCGCTGGGGCGATGGTAGTTCGGCCCGACCGTGCACGCGGCCAGGGCGCAGAGCGAGATTGTGGCGGCCAGATTGCGCCAGCGGAGGCCGGTCATTGTGCCACTCCCATTTCGTCGGCAGGCCGTTCGTCGGTTTGCTCGACAGGCTTTTTGTGGGCGTTGTCGCCGCGCAGCTTGTCCAGGTAGGTATAGACGACAGGCGTCGTGAACAGCGTCAGGATTTGCGACACCAGCAGACCGCCGACGATCGCATAGCCCAGCGGCTGGCGGAATTCCGAGCCCGTGCCGTTCATCAGGATCATTGGCACGCCGCCCAGCGCGGCGCAGGCGGTGGTCATCAGGATCGGGCGGAACCGCTCGATCGAGGCGCGGAATGCCGCATCCTCGGCGCTCAGGTTTTCATCGCGTTCCAGTCGCATGGCCACATCGACGATCATGATCCCGTTCTTCTTCACGATCCCGATCAGCAGGATGATCGCGATGATGCCGATCACATTGAGATCCTGGCCAGCGAATTTCAGCGCGAGCAGCGCGCCGACACCGGCAGACGGCAAAGTCGACAGAATGGTGATCGGGTGGATGAAGCTTTCATACAGCACGCCCAGGATCACATAGACCGCAATCAGCGCGGCCACGATCAGGATGGGCATGCTCGACAGCGACTGCTGGAACGCCTGGGCATTGCCCTGGAACGCACCGTTGAGCGTCGGCGGCGCGCCGAGATCGTTCTGCAGCTTGGTCACTGCCTCGGTCGCCTGGCTGAGCGAGATGCCCGGCGCCAGGTTGAACGCCAGCGTGACCGCAGGGAATTCACCCTGGTGGTTGATCGTCACTGCGCTGGTGGTCTGCTTGGCGTGGACGAACAGCGACAGCGGCACGGTTTTGCCAGTGGTGGGCGACAGCAGGTATAGCGAATTCAGGATATCGGGCGATTCCTGCATCTTGGCCGGAGCCTCGACGACGACGTGATACGAGTTCTGCTGGGTGTAGTACTGCGCCACTTCGGCCTGGCCGAGCATGTCGTAGACTTCGGTATCGACCACGGTCGGATTGAGCCCGAACCGTGCCGCCGCCTCGCGATCGATGTCGAGCGTGAGCGCGGCACCGTTCGAGCGCTGATCGGTATTCACGTCGCGCAGTTCGGGCAGCTTGGCCATGTTCTCGAGCAACTTCGGCGCCCATTTGTTCAGCTCGTCGATGCTCGAATCCGACAGCGTGTACTGGTATTGCGCCTGGCCTGCGCGGCCACCGAGGTTGATGTCCTGCGACGCCTGGAGGAATGTATTGACCCCCACGAGCTGCGCCAGTTTGGGCCGCAGGCGCGCGATGATCTGATCCGCGGTGGTGCTGCGCCCGCCATCCTTGGGCTTCAGCGCGACAAATAGGTTGGCCTGGTTTGCGCTGCCGCCGCCGACAAATACGCCGACCGCGGCCACATCGGGATCGCTGCCGAGCACATGGCCGACCTGCTGAACCTTGTCGCGGGTTTTGGAAAATGTCGCATCCTGCGACGTCAGCACGATGCCGCTGAGCAGCCCGGTATCTTCCTGCGGAAAGAACCCGGTGTGCGCGGTGGAGTACAGGACCCCGGCGATGACCAGGGTGATGGCGAACACCACCATGGTCAGCACGCGGTGCTCCATCACTTTGTGCAGGCCGCGCTCATAGCTCTGTTCCAGCCGGCGAAAGCTGTCGTCGAAAAACTTGGTGACGCGGTGCTTGGGCGGATGCGGTTGCTTGAGATAGCGCGCGCACAGCATCGGCGTGACGGTCAGGCACAGGACCATCGACATCAGCACCGCCGCGCTGAGCGTGACCGCGAATTCGCGCAACAACAGCCCGACGACGCCGCTCATGAACATCAGCGGCGTAAACACGGCGATCAGCGAGATCGAGATCGACAGGATGGTGAAACCCACCTCGCCTGCCCCCTGGATCGCGGCCTCCATCGGCGTCGCGCCCTTTTCGAGGTGTTGCCAGATCACTTCGACGATCACGATCGCGTCATCGACCACAAACCCGACCGCGATACTGAGCGCCATCAGCGACAGGTTGTCGAGGCTGTCGCCCAGCGCCAGCAACACGCCCGCCGCGCCGAGCAGCGCGAGCGGAATGACCGTGGCGGGAATGATCGTCGCGCGCACATCGAGCAGGAACACAAAGATCACGCCGACCACCAGCACGACCGTGATCAACAGCGTCTGTTCGACGTCGAGCACCGCGGCGTTGATCGTCTGGGTGCTGTCGCGCAGGATGCTGACATGGATGCCCGGCGGAATATTGGCCTCCAGCGCGGGAAGCTGGGCGCGGATGGCCTTGACCGTGTCGATGACATTGGCGCCCGGCGCCTTGAACACCGGCATCACGATGCCCTGGCCCTGTTTCATTGCGCTGTCGGGATTGGCAGGCCCCGGATAGACCCAGGCGCCGATCTGGTTGTTTTCAACGCCGTCTTCGATCGTGCCGACATCGGGCAAATGCACCGCCGAGCCGTTCGAGTAGCCGACTACCAGTTTTTTCCAGCCGTCGGCGTCGAGGATCTGGTCATTGGCGTAAATCGTCAGGCCTTGCGTGCCGCCGCTGGTCGAACCCTTTGGCGCGTTGACCGTCGAGGCGACGATCGTGGCGCGGACGGTATCGATATTGAGCCCGCGTGCCGCGACTTTGCGCGGATCGAGCTGGATGCGTACGGCCGGTTTCTGCTGGCCGCCGATCGTGACGAGGCCGACGCCGTTGATGCGCGACAAGCGCTGGGTGAAAATCACGTCGGCGTAATTGTCGACCTGGTCGATCGGCAGCGTGTCGGACGTCAGCGACAGCACCATGATCGGGGTGTCGGCCGGGTTGGTCTGGCGGATCGTCGGCTGGGCTGGCAGATTGGTCGGCAACTGCGCGCTGGCTGCGTTGATTGCGGCCTGGACCTGTTCGAAATCGTAGGGGATCGACTGCCCCAACTGGAATTGCAGCGTGATCGAAGCCGAACCGTAGGAACTGCTCGACGTCATCTGGTTGACGCCGGGGATCAGCGAGAACTGGCGTTCGAGCGGGGTCGCGACGTTGGACGCCATCGTTTCCGGACTGGCGCCCGGCAGCGAAGTGGACACCTGCAAAGTCGGGAAATCGACATTGGGCAGCGGCGCCACGGGCAGCGAGATATACGCAACGATCCCGACCAGCAGGATCGCGAGCGCCAAGAGCGTCGTCGCGACCGGCCTGACGATAAACGGCTTCGACAGGCTCATGCGCCAGCTCCGTTCGAAGCCGCCGCATCAGGCGCAGGCGGCGCGACGCGCACCAGCGACCCGGCTTTCAGCGACATCTGGCCGTCGAGCACGACCATGTCGCCCGGATTGATGCCGCTCTTGATCGCGGACAGCGTGCCTTCGGTGCCCTCGACGACGACCGGGCGCATGATCGCCTTGTTGTCCGAACCGATCACGAACACGTATTTGCCGTTGGGCCCGCGGCTGATCGCGGTGCTCGGGATGACCGTGACGTGCGGCAGTGTCTGCGTGCCGAGTTTCACGTTGACGAACTGGCCCGGCCACAGCGTGTTGCCGGTGTTCGAAAACTTCGCTTTCAATTCGACCGAGCCGGTGGCCGGATCGACCTTGTTGTCGGCAATGGTCAGGGTGCCGGTGTCGAGCGGCTTGTTGGTTTCCTGGCTCGTCGCCTGGACCTGCAGCGGCGTCTTGAAGCCATGCGTCTGCTGGTTCAGCTGTTCGAACGCGCCTTCGGACACGGTGAACGTGACCGCGATCGGGTGAAGCTGGTTGATGATCACGATGCCGCTGCCGCTCGATGTCGTTGCCGAGGCAGAGCTGGTTGCCGACGCCGTGCTCTGCACGCTCGAGGTCGAACCGGACGAACTGACCAGGTTGCCGACATCGACCAGGCGCACGCCGGCGCGGCCGCTGATCGGCGAAACGATGTTCGTCCAGCTCAGGTTGATCCGCGCGGTGGCGACATTGCCCTTGTCGGTTTCGACCACGGCGCGGTCCTGCGCCACCAGGCCTTCCTGGTCTTCCTTGGTCTGGCGCGCGATCGCGTTGGCGGTCAGCAGCGTCGTATAGCGGGTGAGGTCGCGCGTGTCCTTGGCCAGCGTCGCCTCGTCCTTGTGCAACGTGCCCTCCTGCACCTGGAGCGCGGCGCGGTACGGCGCGGGATCGACCACGGCGAGCACTTGCCCTGCGTGGACTTCGCTGCCTTCGGTGAAATTGACCTTGATCAGCTTGCCGCTGACTTGCGCCAGGATCGTGTCGCTGGCCCAGGCCTGCGCCGCGCCGAGCGCGGTCAGCGTCATGTTCAGATCCTGTTGGGTCGCCTTTTGCGCGGTGACCGAAATCGCCACCGGTGCCGGCTTCTTGTCTGTTTTCGGCCGCAGGAAAAACCACAGGACCAGCGCGACGACGACCAGCGCCAGTGCCCCGAACACGCGGAAACGCGTCTTGCGGTGTTGGGCCATATCCATCGGTACGCTCCTGTAAGCATTCGGCCTATACGCGATCGGCACGCGACGCGCGCAATCCAGCCATATGCTCGCCCCAATTGCACTTCCGCTGCCACGACAAAAGGATCAGATGATCTCAATATATTCCATTGGATCTTGATTTGTCTCAATACCTATCAATCGGGAACCGATGGATGGAATGCCGCAGTTTCCGCAGGTATAGGGGCGCGATGCAGGATGCGATGAAGCTAGAGACCGCGCGAATTCTCGTCGCCGACGACGATGAGGACATTCGCGAAATGATGGCGTCGCGGTTTCAGCGCGAACAGTTCGACGTGATCACCGCCGGCACCGTGGCGCAGATCCGCCAGGCGGTGGCGACCGAAGCGGTCGACGTGATCATCCTCGATCTCAACCTGCCCGATGGCGACGGCCTTACGCTGTGCACGCAACTGCGCGCGGGCGGCTACAACGGCATTATCGTCATGGTCACCGCGCGCGAAACCGCGACCGACCGCGTGCTCGGCCTCGAACTCGGCGCCGACGATTACGTGACAAAACCGTTCGATTTCCGCGAAGTTCTGACCCGCGTGCGCAAATTGTTGCACCGCGACCGGACGATGCGTGACGGGCGGCCGCGCAATGCGCGCTATGCGATTTTCGGCGACTGGCGGCTGGATTTCATCGGCCGCCGGCTGATCGCGGCCGACAAGAAACTGGTGATCCTGTCGTCGGGCGAATTCAACCTGCTGGAACGCTTTGTCGAAACGCCCAACCGCGTGCTGTCGAAAGAGCAATTGCTGCCCGAGCGCAAGGCGACGGTCACGGTCGACCGCTCGATCGTGCTGCAGATCAGCCGGCTGCGCCAGAAACTGGTCGCTGCCGGCGCCGATGAGGGCCTGATCGTCACGGTGCGCAATGGCGGCTATATCTTCGCCAGCCCGGTCACGTTCGAATAACGTGGTGACAGGAATAACGTGGTGACAGGAATAATGTGGTGAAAGTCAGGGGGCGCCTGGGCCACATTTCGGCCATCTGGACTTCGCTCGCCGGGCGGCTCGCCCTGCTCCTGACGATCGGCATGGCGCTCGTTGCGTGGATTTCGCTGATCGTGGCGGAACGCGCGCATCTCGAGGATCTGGCCCGGTTGCGCATGGACAATGTCGCCAGCACGATCAGCGATGTGTCGTACCGGCTGGGCACAATGCCCGACACGATGCCATCATTGCTGTCGAGCGGCATCATTCACGGCTTGCGCATTGCGCCGGCAGGCGCGGCGATCGACCATGCCAGCCCGCTGATCACATCAGTTTTGCAACGGCGCCTCGGCCCCGCGGCGCAGGCGCTGGGCCAGGTCAAGCCTCACGGCTACTGCTTCGCGCCCGACCCTGCGAACACCGACTATGACAACGGGCACGACGGCATACCCGATTGCTGGCTGATCCGGATTGTCGATCCGCATGGCAAGCCGTGGATGTTCGCACTCGGACTGCCCCATTACCTCAGCCGGCGCCAGGCGATCATCGACCCGATATACCTGCTGATCATCGTCGTGGGCAGCGCAACGCTGGCCTCGGTGATCACGCTGCTGGCGGTGCAGCCCTTGCGCCGCCTGACCCGCGCCACGCAGAATTTTTCACTGCTCAACGATCCGACTTTCGTGCGCGAGGCGGGCCCGAGCGAAGTCCGTAATGCGATCGCCACCTTCAACCTGATGCAACAGCGCGTCAGCGAGGGCCACCGCGAACGCACCGGCATGCTCGCGGCAATCAGCCACGATCTCCAGACCCCGCTGACCCGCCTGCAACTGCGGCTCGACGATGTCGACAACGAGGCTCTGCGCATTCGCCTCGGCGCCGACCTTACGATCATGCAGGCGATCGTGCGCGAAGGGCTCGAACTGGCGCGCAGCACCGAGAGCCACGAGCCATGGTCGCCGGTCGATATCGACTCCCTGCTGGCCAGCATCGCCGCCGATGCGGTCGAACTGGGCGCCGCAGTCGAAATCGGCAAGACCTGCGGCCAGACGATCGACACCAAAGTCGATGCGTTGACGCGTTGCGTTACGAACCTCGTCGAAAACGCTGTGAAATATGGCACTTACGCCAGGATCGACTGTATCCGGCGCGGGTCCAGCCTAGATATCGTCATCGCCGATGAAGGCCCCGGCATCCCGCCCGAAGAGCTCGAGCGCGTGTTCATACCGTTTGCGCGCGGCGAACAAAGCCGGTCGCGCACCACCGGCGGCACCGGGCTCGGCCTGGCGATCGCGCGCGCGCAGGCCAAGCTGCTGGCCGCTGAAGTGACATTAGAAAATCGAGAAGGCGGTGGCCTGGTGGCGACTGTGCGCATCGACCTGAACGCCGGACTTGCTGGACTTGGCGCGAGTCAGGCTAATTAAATTTAAGGTTTGCGGTGATTGACACCGATTGCATTTGGTCGCCAGTGCGCGAGCGGTAGCAGGGCCGAACGTCCAGGAATTGAATGATGACCAGCGAGCGCGTGCAGATTTCCGGTGTCGGGTCGGCCCTGTTGTACGGGCTCGGCGGCGCGGTCGTTCTGGTCGGCCTGGCGCTGCTCGCGGGCGGCATTACGCTGATCGCGTATGGCGGCTCGTGGTACTTCGCTTTGATGGGCGCCGCACTGGTCGCCTCGGGTGTGCTGATCTTTCGCCGCAATCCGATGGGCGCCTGGGTTTATGGCGCCGCGATGATCGCTTCGATCATCTGGGCCATATTCGACGCCGGGTTTGATTTCTGGCCGCTGTTTTCGCGCCTGTTCGTGTTTGGCGCTGCTGGGTTCGTTATCGCCCTCGTCTATCCCTTGCTGGTGCGTGCATCGGGCCGCACGACCCGCCCGATCGTCAGCTACGGCGTTGCCGCGATCATCGGCATCTGCCTGATCGCCTCATTCGCCAGCGCGTTCAGCCCCAAGGATGTCATCCGCAATGCGTTCAACCTGGCGATCGCACCGATCGCGCCGGGGATGGAGCAGAAGGACTGGACGACGTGGAGCAACACGCCCGCCGGCACGCGCTTCGCCGCGCTCGACCAGATCAATCGCGGCAATGTCGCCAACCTGAAACTGGCCTGGACATTCCGCACCGGTTCGGTGCCGCAGAGCAATGGCTCGGGCGCGGAGGACCAGAACACCCCGCTGCAGATCGGCGACAGCGTCTACGTGTGCACCGCCTATGGCCAGGTCTTCGCGCTGAATGCCGATACCGGGCAGAAGAAATGGCAATTCGACCCGCATGGCAGCGCGCCCAATTGGCAGCGCTGCCGCGGCCTGGGGTATTTTGCCGACGCGGCGCCCGCTGGTGGGCTGACGAAAGCGAACTTTGCGCCCGTCGCCGATTGCACCCGCCGCCTGTTCCTGCCGACGATCGACGCGCGCCTGATCGCGCTCGATGCCGACACCGGCAAGCCCTGCACTTCATTCGGCAAGGCTGGCACCGTTGACCTGACCACCGGCATGGGCGAAGTCAAACCGGGCTATTACCAGCAGACCTCGACGCCGCTCGTCGCGGGCAATCTGGTGGTGGTCGGCGGCCGCGTCGCGGACAATTTCTCGACCGACGAACCGCCGGGCGTCGTGCGCGCTTTCGATGTTCACACCGGCGCGCTGACCTGGGCCTGGGATCCGGGCAATCCCGCGATCACCAAGGCGCCGCCTCCGGGCCAGACCTATACGCGCGGCACGCCCAATGTGTGGTCGGCGATGTCGTATGACGCGGCGCTCGGCCTGATCTACCTGCCAACGGGCAACGCGACCCCCGATTTCTGGGCAGGCGAACGCACGAAGCTCGACGACAAATACAATTCGTCGGTCGTCGCGCTCGAACTCGCCACGGGCAAAGTGCGCTGGACATTCCAGACCGCGCGCCATGACCTGTGGGACTTCGATGTCCCCGCACAGCCGCTGCTCTACGACGTGCCCGATGGCCATGGCGGCACCGTGCCCGCGCTGATCCAGGTGACCAAGCGCGGCGAAATCTTCATGCTGAACCGCACCAATGGCCAGCCCATCGCCAAAGTCGTCGATCGCCCCGTGCCGATCGGCAATGTTCCGGGCGAGCGCTATGCCCCGACCCAGCCCTATTCGGTCGGCATGCCCGCAATCGGCAACGCGGACTTGACCGAAAGCGACATGTGGGGCGCAACGCCGTTCGACCTGCTGCTGTGCCGGATCACGTACAAAGCCTCGCGCAGCCAGGGCCAGTTCACCCCGCCCGGGCTCGATCCCGCGATCCAGTTCCCCGGCTCGCTCGGCGGCATGAACTGGGGCAGCGTCTCGGTCGATCCGACGACCAACCTGATGTTTGTCAACGACATGCGCCTCGGCCTGCGCAACTGGCTGATCCCGCGCAAGAACATCCCGGCCAAGGCCAGCGGCATCGAGATGGGCGTCGTGCCGCAATCGGGCACGCCATACGGCGCGATGCGCGAACGCTTCGTTTCGGCCTTGGGCATCCCCTGCCAGAAGCCGCCATTCGGCACGATGTCGGCAATCGACCTGAAAACGCGCAAGCTGGTGTGGCAGGTCCCCGTCGGCAGCGTGCAGGATACCGGTCCGCTGAACATCCCGATGCACATGCCGATCCCGATCGGCATGCCGACGCTCGGCGCATCGCTGGCGACGCAATCGGGCCTGTTGTTTTTCGCGGGAACGCAGGATTTCTACCTCCGCGCCTTCGACAGCCGGACCGGCGAAGTCGTCTGGAAAGCCCGCCTGCCCGTCGGCAGCCAGGGCGGCCCGATGACCTACCGCTCACCGCACACGGGCAAGCAGTTTATCGTCGTAACCGCAGGCGGCGCGCGCGATTCAGCGGCGCGAGGCGATTACGTGCTGGCTTACGCCCTGCCCTGATGCGGATGTCCGCCAGTCGGGGTATTCAAAAGGCGTGCGTCAGTTGAGAAATACCCGCTTTTTCCACGGCATTGGTTGAGATATGCCCTCGTCCACGGCATTGCGTCCGAGCGAAACATGCGGGGCGATATGAACGAGCAGGGTCCAGTTTTAAAGCGCCACGTGGCGGCCGCCGTTGCCGGCAACGCGCTCGAATTCTACGATTTCACGACGTACGCGTTTTATGCCGCGCAAATCGGGCGGGCGTTCTTTCCATCGCATTCGCCGCTGGTCAGCCTGATGCTGTCATTGGCGACATTCGGCGCCGGGTTCCTGACCCGACCGATCGGCGCCATCGTGATCGGACGCTATGCCGATCGCGCGGGGCGCCGGCCGGCGATGCTGTTCAGCTTTGTCCTGATGGGCCTCGCGCTCGTCATCCTCGGCTTCTGCCCCAGCTACGCCCAGATCGGCGTCTCGGCCTCGGTCATCGTGGTCGCAGCGCGCCTGATCCAGGGCTTTGCGATCGGCGGCGAAGTCGGCCCGACAACCTCGTTCCTGCTCGAAGCCGCGCCCCCGCACCGGCGCGGTCTGTACACCGCATTCCAGTCGATCAGCCAGAATGCCGCCGCGCTCGTCGCCGGCCTGATCGGCCTGGCACTGACCAGCCTGCTGAACACCGCGCAGATGGACGCCTACGGCTGGCGCATCGCGCTCCTCCTGGGCACGATCGTCCTCCCCTTCGGCCTGATCGTACGCCGCACCCTGCCCGAAACGCTGCATGCGCCCGACCCAGTCGTACACAGCGCCGATGACTACCAGAAACTGACCGGCGGCCAGATGCGCGTGGTCTTGTGCAGCATCGCGATCCTGTGCGGCGGCACGGTCGCGACCTATATCCAGAGCTACCTGACCACGTACACCTCGGTCATCCTCGACATGAAGGTCAACATCGCGTTCGGCGCCACCGTCACATACGGGATCACCGGCATCGTCAGCAATGTATTCGGCGCGCAAATGTCCGAACGCTTCGGTCGCCGCGTAGTCATGATCGTGCCCCGCATCGTGCTGGCCCTCGCGATCATTCCCGGCTTCTGGCTGCTCGACCAGAACCGCAACGGCACCACCCTCGTCGGCATGACATTTTTCATGACACTGTGTGCCTCGACCAGCGGCGGCGCAATGATGGCCGCCATCGCGGAATCGCTCAAAAAGACCAACCGCGCCGCGACCTTCTCGATCATCTATGCCGGCCCGATCGTGGTGTTCGGCGGATCGACGCAGTTCCTTGTAACTTGGCTGATCCACGCAACCGGCAACATCCTCGCCCCCGCGTGGTTCTACCTGACCGCGACCGTGGTCTCGCTGATCGGCATGCTCGCACTGCGCGAATCCGCGCCGGCACAGATCCAGACGCGGCGTTAGAGCGAGTAGGGCCTCCGGCGGGCAAGGGCCGAGGGCCCTTGCATCCCGTTACCGTCTGCGTTGGTGTGTTTGTTCGGCGGAATATCCCGCCGCTGCGTCGGGAGACGATAAGCCGCTGCGCGGCGGGACGCAAATGCCTGAACAGCGCGCAGTTCAAGACGGTAACGGGTTCCTAGGGCAATGGCCCTAGGCCGCCGGAGGCCCTTAATCGTATCCCTCTAACTACCGACGCTATCCGTCCCCGCATGCGCCAGCGCCGGGTGATGCGGCGCGATGCGCGCGGTCACGAGCGCGATCAGCCCGCCCAGCGCGGTCGCGATCAGGCGGTGTTCGGTATTTGCCAGCGCCGCGCCATTGCCGAGCGACAGCAGCAGCACGACGGTCGCGGTGATTGCGCAAGTCAGCGCGGCGTAATGCGCCTTTTGCAGCGCGAACGCGCAGCCCGCGGTCAGCGCCACGCCGGCGATCAGCGGTAGCGGCTGCGTTTTCATCAGGATCGCAAACGCCGTCGCGGCCACGCCGCCCAGCACCGTCCCGCCAAGACGCGCTGCTCCGCGCGCCTGCGTTTCATGCAGTCCCGGCTTCAGGATCAGCAGCGCCGACATCGGCGCCCAATAGCTGTTGGCCAGCCCCAGCGCGTGGGCGATGATAAACGCCAGGCCGACGCATACCGCCGCGCGCAGTGCATGGCTGATCAACAGCCGCCGCGTCGGTTTCTCTCTCGATGGCCCCTGCGGCAGCCGCGCGCCCGATCGCGGGAACAGCCAGGCCAGCGTGGCGACGATGGCGACCTGGCATAGCCCGCCCAGACAAACCGCCGCAGACCGTTGGAGCGCGGCGTGCACCGTGCCCGGGTAATTGCTCGACACCAATAGCGCGATCACCGCCTGCAGCACGATCCACCAGCGATCCTCGTTATACAGCGCGATCGTCGCGCAGCCCGCCGCGGCGAGACAGGCGATCGCGACGAACACCGTCGGATGCCCCCCGGCCACGGCGCCGATGAATGTCGCGAACGTCATGGACAGCATCGCCGCGACCATCGCCCCCCAGCGCCAGCCCAGCAGATCGCGCGCCGCGCCAAACCCCACCGGAAACGCGGCGCCCGCCGCGATCGTAAAGCGGACCGGGCTGCCGACCAGATAGCCCGTCAGCAGCAGCGCCGCGATCGCCGGCACGCACAGCGCGGCCTCGCGCCCGTAGAATGGTTGGAGTTGCCGACCGATGGCAGCGATCGCAGATTTGCCCGATAGCGTCACACCCCGTCATTTAATGCCGCGGTTGACCTTTGCAAACGCGCAAATCGCGGTGTTTTACCAATTTGAAAGTCACCGCCTGTTAACTGCGACCCATGAATTGCTCGATCGGAAGAACGGGGCACGCGTGCGCAGTATCTACACACGTCTTAAAAACCAGAATGCCGACATGCCTTTGCGCGGCGCTGCGGCGGATGCAATGGTCGCCACGTTTGAAACGCTCAAGCTTGGCGGGTTCTGGTCGACCGACGCCAAAGGGCAGATAACCTATCTCTCGCCGGCGCTGGCCCAGCCCCTTGCTCGCCGCGAAGACATCCGGGGCGAGGATTTCCTGGGCCTGTTTTCCAGCCCGCGGCCTGGCGTCGACGGGGCGCGCACAATGGCCTTTGTATTTGGCCGCAAGGGCCGGTTCGAACGGGTCGTGGCGCGCTGCGTTTCGGGCATAACCGAAACGTTCTGGCAGATTTCGGGTGAGCCGATCCTGTCTGCGACGGGCAGCTTTGCGGGGTTTCGCGGGCATATCGTCGATGTCACCAGCGATCGCCAGGACGCCGAGGAAGCCTCTCAGATGGCGACCACCGACGCGCTGACCGGCCTGAGCAATCGCCGCGCGATGAACGCCCTGCTCGAACGCACCGTCGCTGCATTTGCGCCGCAGCGCCGACCTTGCGCGGTCCTGCTGATCGATCTCGACCGGTTCAAGCAGGTCAACGACACGCTCGGCCATGCGGTCGGGGATGCGCTGTTGAAACAGGTCGCGCAGCGCCTGATCAGGGTGGTGGGTGACAAGGAGCGGATTTTCCGCCTGGGTGGCGACGAATTTCAGGTGATCGTACCCGATGTCGAGGATCGCGGCCGGCTCGGCGACCTGGCCGGGCGGATCATCACGATGCTGTCGGAACCGTATACGATCGAAACCAATCGCTGCACGATCGGCACGTCGATCGGAATCGCTGTCACCCCTTATGACGGCGAAACGGTCGACGACATTGTCCGCAATGCCGATCTTGCGCTGTATGCCGCCAAGCATTCGGGCCGCGGCCGTTTCCGGTTCTACTCGAGCGAATTGCTGGAAAACGCCGAGCAACGGCGCCATCTCGAAGAAACCATGCACGACGCGCTGGCCAATGGCGAATTCCAGGTCCTGTATCAGCCGCTGGTCAAGGCAGCGACCGGGGCGGTGGTCGGCGCCGAGGCGCTGATCCGCTGGAATCATCCCCAGAGCGGGGTCATTTCACCCGCGCTGTTCATCCCGATTGCCGAAGATTCGCAGATGATCTGCCGGATCGGCGAATGGGTCCTGCGCCAGGCGTGCGAAGACGCGGTCAAATGGCCCGGCAAGACCCGCGTTGCGGTCAATGTCTCACCGATCCAGTTTGCCGACCCGACGTTTCCCAAACTCGTGGCCATGGTGCTCGCCGCCACCGGGATCGACCCCGACCGGCTCGAGCTCGAAATCACCGAAAGCGTGTTCCTTCAGGAAGGCGCGGCGACCGATGCGACATTCAAGGCGTTGAAAAACCAGGGCGTCCGGCTCGTGCTCGACGATTTCGGCACCGGGTATTCCAGCCTCGCCTATCTGAAGACCGCGCCATTCGACAAGATCAAGATCGACCAGAGCTTTGTGCGTGGCGCGACCAGCAATGCCGATCGCAACCGCGCGATCATCGCCGCAATCGTTACCCTGGCCGAAGCGCTGGACATGGAAACGATCGCCGAAGGGGTTGAATCGTTCGACCAGTTGGCGATGGTCCGCGAATTGAAAATCGGCCACGTGCAGGGATACCTGTACAGCCGGCCGATCCCCGTCGAGGACCTGTTCAACGACGTGCCCTCGGGCGAATGGGTGCTCGACCCCGATGGCCCCGCCCGGCAGCGCCACGAACGCCGATCGATGTATCGCACGATCGGCGTGATCCATGCCGACCACTATTATCCGGTCATGCTGCGCAACCTGTCGGTGTCGGGCGCGCTGATCGAAGGGATGCTCGATGTGCCGCTGGAAACGCGGCTGATGCTCGATTTTGGCGAAGGCCAGTTCGAACTGGCCACAGTCGTGCGGTCGCGCGAATCGCATCAGGGCCTGATTTTCGATCGGGAACTGGTCAGCGATGGCAATGGCGGGCTGTGCACGCGCCACCGGTTCATGGCGCATCACCTGGTCACGGCCGGCATTCCGCGCAATGCGGAGGAATACCAGGCCAAGCAGGCCAACATGCTGGCCAATGGCAAGATCAGCCTGCCGGAATTCATGATGGCCACGCGCGGCGCCGACGGGGTTCGCAAACGCAATTGATACAAATTTTGCCCAAAGGGGTGATGGCGCCAGGTCCGTTTGGTCAGCCGCCGTTCAGGTAAATATCGTAAAATCCATGTTGCGATCGGTGTCGTAACGCAGGGTTTTTCCTTGCCTTTTCCGCCCACTTGCCATCATTTACAGGCCAGGGACCCGGAATGGAATAGTCAGCTTGACTGGCGCCGATGGGAAAAGGAACGGGCAATGAAACTTCTCACGAGCATTGTAACAGGCGCGGCCCTGGCCTTGACGCCAGTGGTTGCCGACGCGGCGCCGCATGGCGGCGGCGGTGGCGGCGGATTTCATGGCGGCGGCGGCGGTGGTTTCCACGGCGGCGGCGGTTATCGTGGTGGCGGCGGCGGATATCGCGGCGGTGGCGGTTACCGTGGTGGCTATCGCGGCGGTTGGGGCGGCTATCGCGGCGGCTGGGGCGGCTACGGCTATGGTTTCTATGGCGCGGGGCTTGGCCTGTACCTCGGGTATTATGCCAATCCGTGGCTGTGGGGCTATCCTTACGATTATTACGGCTACCCGTATTATCCCGCCTATGACGGCCCGGCTGCGCAGAACGGCGCACCGCCAATGGCCTATTCGCAGAACCCGCAAGCCCCTCAGGCCGCTCCGCAGACCCAGACCTGTGGCAGTTGGCAGTGGAACGCCGCGGAAAACCAGTACCACTGGAATACCAATGGCTGCTGATCGGCGTACGGGAATGTTGAAGACGACGGCGACTGCCCTGGTGACCAGCCTCGCGCTGGTCGCCGGTGCGGCGCATGCCCAATCGTATGGCCCGCAAACCGGCGGGAATTCACAAATCGAACAACTGCACCAGGCGCTGCACCTGACGCCGACGCAGGACGCCGCGTGGCAATTGTACCGCAGCGCGGCCGATATCCCGGACAAGGCGCAGGCACGCCGGCGCGCGGCGTCGAGCCTGTTCCGCACACTCGATGCCCCGCACCGGATGGATCTGGTCGAGGCCGAAATGCGCCAGGAACTCGACGACCTGCAACGCCAGTCGCATGCGCTAAAGGCGTTCTACCAGACGCTAGGCCAGGATCAGCAGCGCATCTTCGATGCGCGCACCCTGCCCCCGGCGGAAAACCAGCAGCAACAGTAATAAAAAAGGCCCCAAACCTAGGTTTGGGGCCTTTTTTCTAAAGCCCTCCCCCTGAGGGGGAGGGTTGGGTGGGGGTTTACCACGATGCGATGTCGTATGACCAATCGGACGTCGGAAACCCCTCCCCAACCCCTCCCCTGAGGGGCGGGGCTATATGTATTCCGTGCCTTAGATATGGATCGCGCGACCATACGCAGCGAGCACCGATTCATGCATCGCTTCGCTGACCGTCGGATGCGGAAAGATCGTCTGCATCAGTTCGACTTCGGTGGTTTCCAGCGTCTTGCCGACGACATAGCCCTGGATCATCTCGGTCACTTCCGCACCGATCATATGCGCACCGAGCAATTCGCCGGTCTTGGCATCGAACACGGTTTTGACGAAACCTTCGGGCTCGCCCAGCGCGATCGCCTTGCCATTGCCGATGAACGGGAATGTGCCCGCGCGCACGGTATAGCCGGCTTCCTTGGCTTTCGCCTCGGTCAGGCCGACGCTGGCGATCTGCGGGTGGCAATAGGTGCAGCCCGGGATGTTGAGCCGGTCCATTGCGTGCGGGTGGACGTCCTTGTTGCCCAGTTCGGCGGCAATCGCTTCGGCCGCGGTCACGCCTTCATGGCTGGCCTTGTGCGCCAGCCAGGGCCCTGGGGTCACGTCGCCGATCGCCCACACACCCTTGGCCGAGGTGCGGCCGAAATCATCGATCGCGATGATCCCACGCTCGGTCGTCACGCCGACCGTGTCCAGCCCGATGTTTTCGGTATTGGCGATCACGCCGACCGCAACGATCACATGGCTGAACGTGTCCTCGACGATCTTGCCGTCCTTGCCCTTGATCTTCGCCTTCACACCGTCCTTGCCGACGTCCAGGCCGTCGACGCCGGTGCTGGTCAGCACGGTCATGCCCTGCTTGGTGATCGCCTTGAGCAGGAACGCGGAGACATCGGCGTCTTCGACCGGGACAACCCGGTCCATCATTTCGACGACGGTGACTTTCGATCCCATGTCGTTGTAGAAACTGGCGAATTCGATCCCGATCGCGCCCGAACCGATCACCAGCAGCTTGCTCGGCAGTTCCCTGGGCGTCATCGCGTGGCGATACGTCCACACGCGCTCGCCATCGGCCTTGGCAAATGGCAGGTCGCGCGCACGCGCTCCGGTGCACACGATGATGTGCTTGGCGGTGAGCACTTCGACGCCCTTGTCACCGGTCACTTCGAGCTTGCCGGGGCCTTTCAGCACGCCGTTGCCCATGTGCACGGTGATCTTGTTCTTTTTCATCAGGTGCGTGACGCCCTGGTTCAACTGCTTGGCGACGCCGCGCGAGCGTGCGACGACCGCGGCGATATCCGCGCTGATATTGTCGGCGGACAGGCCATAGGATTTGGCGTGCTGCATCTGGTGAAACACTTCGGCCGAGCGCAACAGCGCCTTGGTCGGGATACAGCCCCAGTTGAGGCAGATGCCGCCCAGCACTTCGCGTTCGACGATCGCGGTTTTCAGGCCGAGCTGCGCGCAGCGGATCGCCGCGACATAGCCGCCCGGGCCCGACCCGAGCACGATCACGTCATAGGTTTCAGCCATGCTCAAATTCCTTTGCTTGTTTGCGTCGCGTCCGGATCACAGGGATCCAGAGGCGGCACCGACCGTGGACGACGATCTTCATCGATCGCCACGAAAATAAACCGCGCCTGGGTCACGCGATCACGGTCATCGCCGGTGCGCGGACGACGCCACGCCTCTACGGCAATTACCATCGACGTGCGCCCGACCGAAGTCAGAGTTGCATAGACCGAAACTTCATCGCCGACATGCACCGGATGATGAAATTTCATGCCCTCGACCGCGATCGTCGCGGCGCGGCCATGGCTATGGCGCGCCGCGATGATCCCGGCGGCCATGTCCATCTGCGCCATCAGCCACCCACCGAAAATGTCGCCGGCCGGATTGGCATCGGCGGGCATCGCGGTGATGCGGATCGCCGGTTCGCCCGACGGATACGGCACGGGTTCGGTCATGGCCCTCGCCCCGTTCAGGCGATCAGCGCCAGCGGGTTTTCGACGAGCGCCTTGAACGCCTGCATGAACGCCGCGCCATCGGCACCATCGATCGCGCGATGGTCGAAGCTGCCCGTCGCAGACATCACCGTGGCAATCGCGAGCGCGCCATCGACAATATAGGGACGCGCTTCACCCGCGCCAACCGCCAGGATCATCGCCTGCGGCGGATTGATCACCGCGTCGAACTGCTTGATGCCGAACATGCCGAGGTTCGACAGGCTGGCGGTGCCGCCCTGGTATTCATGCGGCTGCAATTTGCCGTCGCGGGCCTTGTTTGCCAACGTCTTCATTTCAGCAGCGATCGCCGAAACCGACTTGGCGCCCGCGTCGACGATGATCGGCGTGATCAGGCCCGAAGGCGCGGCGACCGCGACCGAAATGTCGGCGCGCTTGTACGTGCGCAATTCGTCGCCGGCAAAGCTGACATTGCACTTCGGCACCTGGATCAGCGCCTTGGCCAGCGCCTTGATCAGCAGGTCGTTGACCGACAGTTTGACGCCCTGGCTTTCCAGCGCGGTGTTGAGCTGGCTGCGCAGCTTCAACAGCGCGTCGAGGCGGACATCGACGGTCAGATAGATGTGCGGGATCGTCTGCTTGGCTTCGGTCAGGCGGCGCGCGATCGTCTTGCGGATGTTGTTGAGCTTCGATGCTTCGAACGGAATGCCGTAGTCGGGAATTGCGGCGGCGGGCGCAGGCGCGGCCACTGCGGCGGGCGCGGCAGCAGGTGCGGGCGCAGCAGCGGCCTTTGCACTCTGGACCGGCGAAGAATCGATGTCGGCGCGGACAATCCGGCCATTGGGGCCGCTGCCTTTTACGGTGCCGAGGTCGATGCCCTTCGCCGTGGCCAGGCGCTTCGCCAGCGGGCTGGCGATTACGCGATCGCCCTTGGGCGCAGGCGCTGTCACTACGGCTGCTGGCGCTGGCGCTGGCGCTGGTGCTGGTGCTGGTGCTGGTGTTGGTGCTGGCGCCTTCTCAGCCGGTGCCGCTTTGGCGGGCTCGGGCGCTTTGGCGGGCGCAGCAGCGGGTGCCGGCGCTTCGTCGTCGCCGGCCAGCATCGCGATCACGGTGCCGACTTTGACGCCTTCGGTGCCTTCGGCGATATCGATCGAGGCGATCACGCCTTCGTCGACGGCTTCGAATTCCATCGTCGCCTTGTCGGTTTCGATTTCGGCCATGATGTCGCCCGATTTGACAGTGTCACCGGCCTTGACCAGCCAGCGGGCAAGCGTACCTTCTTCCATGGTTGGCGAAAGTGCGGGCATCTTGATGGCGATCGGCATGGCAGGCTTTTCCGTTCTGGTGCAAAATTTGCCAATTTGGCGTTCGATTTGAAGTGAAATTACCAATACGGTTAAAAACACGTCATTTCAGGCTCGTGACCATTTCACCCTTGATTGGCCAATGGTCAAGGGGTGTCGAGCTTCTGTCGCATACGAAATATGGCATGACCCAATAATCATAAGCGAAGAGGCACCCGAGATGACGCAAACAGACCCAGCACCGGACTACAAGACCACGGACCGCGTCTACCTCGTCATCGTCGATGAAACGCCCGAGGCCGCGCGCGCTTTGCGTTTCGCCGCTCGCCGTGCGCTGCGCACCGGCGCGCAGGTGCATCTGCTGGTGCTGGTCCCGCCCAGCGATTTCGTAGCGCTGCAATCGATCCAGGCGACGATCGAAGAAGAAGCCCGCGACAAGGCGGATCTGCTGGCCAGCCTGGCGGCGGGTAGTCTGGCGAGCCAGTCGGGGCTGACGCCGACGATCGCGGTTCGCACCGGCGATGGTCCCGATGCCGTGCGCGCGTATTTGCGCGAACATCCCGAAGTGTCGGCGCTCGTGATCGGCGCGGCTGCTGGCGCATCGCCCGGGTTGCTTACCACGCATTTCGCGGCACAGGCGGGGACGTTGCCGTGTGTGTTGATGATTGTGCCGGGTGGCGCGAATGAGGCTCGGATCGACGCGGTCAGTTAAGGTGCTAACATCCCAAACCTAACCCCGCTCATCCTGAGCCCGTCGAAGGATGCGCGCCAACCTCAGCCCAACACGATAGCAAGATCGCCCCGGGCGACTGTTGCGCGCATCCTTCGACGGGCTCAGGATGAGCGGGTGTTGTTTGGAATTCAGCGTAGGAAATCAGCGAAGTACCGAGGCTAGCGCCCCTTGCGCCCCTGATGCCGGATATTTCCCGGCCTCCCGCGCTTGCCGACAGTATGATCGCCCGCGCGCTTGACCGCGCCGGGATGCCCACCGCGCCGTTCGACTGTCCTGGCGCCTTCGTGCAATTCCACAGGCTCGAATTTCATCGCGCCGGTCAGCGGATTGGCTTCGGCCAGGCGCAGTTTCAGGATCATGCCGATCGAGAACGCTTCGCCGGTCTGTTCGCCGATCAGGCGCTGGCTTTTTTCGTCATAGCCGAACCGTTCGGCGCCCAGCAGCGATACCGGCACCAGGCCATCGCCGCCCAGGCCGATGATCGTGGCGAACAGGCCGAATTTCTGCACGCCGGTCACGCGCGTGTCGAACACTTCGCCCACGCGCACCGACAGCCATGCCGCGACATAGCGGTCGGTCGTCTCGCGCTCGGCGACCATTGCGCGACGCTCGGTCATGCTGATCGCTTCGCTGATCTTGCCCAGGTCGCTGCGGTCGCGATCGGACAGGCCGGTCGAGGCGGGCACATCGGCATCCGCCGGCGGGCGCGGCTGTTGCAGCGCATAGGCGTCGACGAGCGAGCGGTGCACCAGCAGATCGGAATAGCGACGGATCGGCGAGGTGAAATGCGCGTAGCTGCCCAGTGACAGCCCGAAATGGCCGGCATTGCGCGGACCGTAATAGGCCTGGGTCTGGCTGCGCAGGACCGCTTCCATCACCAGCGTTTTTTCGGTCTCGTCGGTCACGTCTTTCAAAATGCGGTTGAACACCGCGGGCGTTATCACCTGGCCCATCGCCAGTTTCCGGCCGAATGTGGCCAGGTAATCCTTAAGCGCGATCATTTTCTCGCGGCTCGGCGGCTCGTGAATGCGATAGACGACCGGCGCATTTTTTGCCTCCAGCGCCTTGGCCGCCGCGACATTGGCGGTGATCATGAATTCCTCGACCACGCGATGCGCATCGAGCCGTTCGCGCAGCGCGATCTCGGCAATCCGCCCGCGCTCGTCGAGCACGACGCGACGTTCGGGCATGTCCAGTTCGAGCGGATCGCGATCCTTGCGCGCCTGATCGAGCAGGCGCCACGCGCCCCATAGATGCTGCAGATGCGGCGCGGCGGTGGCGTCATCGATGCGGGCCTGCGCGTCTTCGTACGCGATCACTTCGGCGATCTGGACGCGAGCGCGGGTGAAGCGGAACCCGGTCATGCGGCCCTGCGCATCGATCGTCAGGTGGCACGCCATCGCCGCGCGGGTTGCGCCGACTTTCAGCGAACACACGTCCGAGCTGAGGATGTGCGGCAGCATCGGCACCACGCGATCGGGGAAATAGGCCGAATTGCCGCGCTTGCGCGCATCACGATCGACCGCGCCGCCGGGGCGCACGTAGAAGCTGACATCGGCGATCGCGACGACCGCCTTGTACCCGCCCTGCCCGTCGGGTTCCGCCCAGATCGCGTCATCGTGATCGCGTGCATCGCTCGGGTCGATTGCGACGATCGGCAGATGCGTAAGGTCTTCGCGGTCCTCGATCGACAGCGGCAGCTTTGCGGCGCGTTCGGCCTCGTCCAGCGCGTCCTGCGTAAACAGCGTGGGAATGCCGTGCTTGTGAATGGCGATCAGGCTGAACGAGCGCGGCGCCAGCGGATCGCCGAGCACCGCAGTCACCTTGACGCCGGCGCGTGGCGAACGGCCCGCAGGTTCGGCCAGGACCAGTTGGCCCGCTACCGCGCCGCCCAGGTCGGAAATTTCCACCGCGTGGCGCACGCGCTTGTCGACCGGCGCCAGCCAGCCTTTGCCCGCGCCATCGAATTCGACCACGCCCAGCAACTGCTCGTCCATCGCGGGCAGTTTCTTCATCGGATGCGCGACCCATTCGAGGTCGGTCTGTTCGGTCCGCGCCAGCACGCGGTCGCCGACGCGCAAGGCGATATTGTCCTTGTTCGGCGCGCGGCCGACGCCCCGGCCGCGCACTTCGATCACGCGCAGGCGCGGTACCGGCGTCGCATCATCGGGCTCCCAACTGTCGGGCACCGCGATAGGATCGCCATCCTCGATTTCGATCACGCGCAGCACGGTGACGCGCGGCACGCCGCCCATGCGATGAAACGCGGTGCGGTTGCCGTCGATCAGGCCTTCCTCGGCCATGTCTTTCAACAGCGCCTTCAACGCGATTTTCTCGGTGCCTTTCAGCCCGAAAAACTTCGCGATTTCGCGCTTGCCCGCAGAATCTTCGGATTGCGCGATGAAGTCGAGCACTTGCTGGCGCGAGGGCATGCCCTGGTGCGGTTTGTCAGGGCGGGGCTTGGCGGGGTTGTGGATGACCATTATTGGCGCAATGCGCTTTGGCGGCGGGTAATGCAACGGGCCAAAAGGCAGCGGGGCCCCGGATCACGTCCGGGGCGACGGGCGAGAGGTGCGCGGGTAGACGCGATTTTAGAAGCCGCCGCCGGGCAATGCCGAGGCGATCGGGCTGGCGCTGCCATCGGCCGCAATCGCGCTGACGCCGAAGAACCAGTCGTCGGCGCGCACGCCGTCGAGCACCGCGGTGGTCGCGGTGGTGGTCACCACTTTTTCTTCCCACATCGGCGCGTCGGTGCGGCGGCGCCAGATCGCGTACGTCGCGGCGCCCGGCACGGGTTTCCACCCGAGCGTCGTGAATGTCGAAACCGCGCCCTTGATATCGGCGACCGGCGGCATCGGTGCTGCGGCCAGCGCGGTCAGCGCGCGGACATTGAGCCGGGTCACGCGCGTCAGATAGGCCAGGTCCATCCGGTCGATCGTGTCGCCATAAGTCTTGCCGCCCACGACGCGCGGGTCCTGGTGTTGTGCGTCATAGTTTTCCACCGCGACCGTCACGCGGATCGCCGGATAGCCCAGTTCCTGGAACGGCGCATGATCGCCGCCGCGACCCATGCGGTCGGCGCGCCAGACCTGGCGCACCGCCAGCCCGGGCTCGGCCAGGCCCGCCATATAGCGCGACAGATTGCGCGAGGGGCTGTCGTTTTCGCCGCCCATCGATCGCTGCGACTTGGTCAGCGCGGCGTCGGCATTGGCGCGCGGCCCTTCGGAAAAGACGCGGACGTGGTTGTCATCGACCAGGCCATCGGACCCCATCGAATTGCCGACGATGTCGTTATTCAGCACCGCTTTGACCGTCCAGTGCTGCGCGCGGGCATAGTCGGCGAGCAATTTGCCGCCGAATAGCCCCTGCTCCTCGCCAGACAGCACGGCATAGACAATCGTGCCTGGGAAATGGCTGTGGCACAGGACTCGCGCGGATTCGAGCACCAGCGATACACCCGATGCGTCGTCGTTGGCGCCCGGCGCATCGCCGCTGGCGTCCTGCACATCGCTACGGCGGCTGTCGATATGGCCCTGCACGATCACCACTTCGTCGGGGCGCGAGGTCCCGCGCTGGATCGCGACGACGTCCATCAGGCGCGTGGGCTGCGGGATGCGCGTGCCGCTGGCCATTGTCTCGGGCTTGACGATTTCGACCGCATTGCCGCAGGCGGAACGGAATTCCGCCTCGGCCCAGGTGCGCGCCGCGCCGATGCCGCGTTTGGGATCGGTCTGCGACGACAGCGTGTGGCGCGTGCCGAACGCAGCGAGGCGCTCGACTTTCGCCTTCAGCCGCGCTTGCGAGACATCGTCTGCGGGGGTTGCCATGGCAGGGGCGGCGAGCAGCGCGGCGGCGAAGAGTACGTTTTTCATACGGAGCAGAGTAGCGCGCTGCTGTTATCGGGCAAGGGCTACGCGCGCAAAAAGGCAGTGGGGCCCCGGGTCAAGCCCGGGGCGACGAATTCGATGGTCAGTACGAGCGCGCGACGAAGATGGTTTCGACCGCCGGCAGGCCGGTGAACGCGCACGTTCCGCTTGGCGCGGGTGCGCCCAGCGGGGTGTTGCGGATTGTCAGTTTCAACGCCTTCAACTGCTCGACCACAGCGTCGAGCGCGGGTCCGGTCGGGCGTGACCAGCCCATTTCGACCCAGCCCGGCATGTCGTTTTCTTCGGCGAAATAGGCCGACAGGCCCGCCATGTCGGTGATGCCGCGTTCAATCCGCGCATCGCGGTATTCGCGCGCCTGGGTGTGCAAGGCGGTGCCATAGGCTTCGAGCTGCGCGGTGGCGTCGGTGATGAAATCATCCTTGGCCATGCCGACGAAATCGACTTTGCCGTCTTCGCGCCACAGCCGGTCGCGGCGCACGACCGATACCTGGCCATTGTCGGCATCGCGGCCGCCGATTTCGAGAATGAGCGGCACGCCTTTCTTGACCCAGGCCCAGCGCTTTGCTGTCGCCTTGCCTGCGCGTTTGTCGAGCAGGACGCGGACGCGTTCGCCATAAACAGTCTGTTTAACGAGCGCGCTGCGCAGCGTTTCGCAATAGGCGAGCAGCGCTTCGTCGCCGTCGTTGTCGCGCAGCATCGGCAGAATCACGATCTGGTGCGGCGCGACCTGGGGCGGCGTGCGCAGCCCGTCGTCGTCGCCGTGTGTCATGATCACCCCGCCGATCAGCCGGGTCGAAACGCCCCAGCTCGTGGTGTGGCACAGCGCCTGCTGGCCCTGCTTGTCCTGATAGCGGATGCCCGCCGCGGTCGAAAATGTCGTGCCCAAATAATGCGAAGTGCCGGCCTGCAGCGCCTTGCCATCCTGCATCATCGCCTCGATCGAATACGTATCGACCGCGCCGGGGAAGCGCTCGTTTTCGGGCTTCGCGCCGGCAAACACCGGCATCGCCAGCACGTCTTCGGAAAAGCTGCGGTACATTTCGAGCGCGCGCAAGGTTTCGACCATCGCGTCTTCGCCATCGGCGTGGGCAGTATGCCCCTCCTGCCACAGGAATTCGCTCGTGCGCAGGAACATCCGCGTGCGCATTTCCCAACGCACGACATTGGCCCACTGGTTGGTCAGCATCGGCAAGTCACGCCACGACTGGATCCAGCGCGCCATCGCAGCGCCGATCACGGTCTCGGACGTCGGCCGCACGACCAGCGGTTCCTCAAGCTTGGCCTCGGGATCGGGCACCAGCCCGCCTTTGCCATCGCTGATCAGGCGATGGTGCGTGACGACCGCCATTTCCTTGGCAAAACCTTCAACGTGTTCAGCCTCTTTCGTAAAAAACGACAGCGGGATGAACAGCGGAAAATAGCAATTGTCGACGCCGGCATCCTTGATCCGCTCGTCCATCAATTTCTGGATACGCTCCCAGATGCCATAGCCCCAGGGCTTGATCACCATGCAGCCGCGCACGCCCGATTCTTCGGCGAGCTCGCCTTCGGCGATCACCGCCTGGTACCACTGGGCGAAGTCTTCGGCCCGGGTAACGGGCAATGCGTGTTTGATTTTGCTCATGCGGGCCCGATTAGGGGCACAACTGGATTTGGGCAACAGTGATCGCGACAGGGCCTCCGGCGGGCGCTTTAGGTGCCTCCGGCGGCCTAGGGCCATTGCCCTAGGGACCCGTTACCGTCTTGAACTGCGCGCTGGCTATGCGTTTGCGTCCCGCCGCGCAGCGGCAGTGATTGTCTCCCGACGCAGCGGCGGGATGTGACGAGGCGACGGCGCACCAAGGCAGACGGTAACGGGTTCCAAGGGCCCTTGGCCCTTGGCCGCCGGAGGCCCTTAAGCCCCCGCCGGATATTACTTCACCAGTTTTTCGAGCTTCTTCTGCATGTCCTCGACCTGCTGGCGCAAATTGACCAGTTCATCATGGTCGCTCACGGGCGCTTTTTCCGCACCGGTCGCTGCAGGCGCACCGCCCGGCACGAAGGCCGAGGCCGCGGCCTTGAAGATTTCCATATTGCGCTGGGCGAGTTGCGCCAGCGGGTTGGCGCCGATGCTTTCTTCGATCGCCTTGCGCAGTTTCAGCTGGTTTTCGCGGAAGTGGTCCATCGATGCGTCGAGGTAGCCTGGCAGCAGCGACTGCATCGAATTGCCGTACATCGAGATCAATTGGCGCAGGAAGTTGGTCGGCAGCATCTGGGTGCCGGTTGCTTCTTCTTCCATGATGATCTGGGTCAGGATCGTGTGCGTCAGATCGGTTCCGGTCTTGGCATCGAGCACTTGAAATTCAACGTTTTCCTTGACCATTTCGGCCAGGTGATCGAGCGTTATGTAGCTGCTCGTGCGCGTGTTGTACAAACGCCGGTTGGCGTATTTCTTGATGATGACGATTTCGCCTTCTTTTGCCGCATGTGCCATCGCTCATCCCACCTTTTCACCCAACCCAGCGGTGGTGATTAGCAGGTGCAGCATGTGCAATGCAACAAATGTTGTGTCTCTGGTGGTAACCCTATGCAGAACGGGCGAAACGGCGGTGTAACAGCGTTAACAATTCGTACTGCGACTGGCCCGATTGCGCGGCGGCGGCGGGCAGATCGTAGTCCATCGCGACCCAGTCGCCTTCGCAGATTTGCGGCGCAGCAGAAAGATCGATCGCGGTGAGGTCCATTGACACGCGGCCGACGACCGGCAGGTGTGCGCCGTGATGGCCGGCACTGCCGCGGTTCGACCAGCAGCGCAGGTAGCCATCGGCATAGCCCAGCGCGATCACGCCCAGGCGCATTGCGTGCGGCGCGGTGAATGTGGCGTTGTACCCCACGCGGTCGCCTGCAGCGAGGTTGCGCACCTGAATCACCGCGGCCTCTGGCGATGCGACGCGGCGCACCACGTCTGCGAGTTCGGGGCGAACAACGCCGCCATAGAGCGCGATGCCGGGCCGGGTCAGGTCGGCGTGATACGCGCGGCCCAGGGCGATCCCGGCGCTGTTGGCCAGGCTGTAGCGGCGCGCGGGTACGAGGCTGCGCAGGGTTTCGAACCGGGTGAGTTGCTCGGCATTTTGCGTAACGTCTTCGTCCGCGCTTGCCAGATGGCTGAGGCACAGGTCGATATCGAGCCCGGACATCAGCGGATCCGCGAGGTCGGCCATGGCCAGCCCCAGGCGGTTGATCCCGGTATCGACCATGACGTGGCAGGTGCCGCCCCCGCCCGCGATCCAACGCGCGACTTGCGGCAGCGAATTGAGCACCGGACGAACGCCTGTTGCGACGGCAAAGGCGACATCGGCCTGATCGAGCGGCCCGTGCAGCACCGCGATCGAGTCTGCGGGCACATGCGCGAGCACTTCGGCCGCTTCGGACCAATGCGCGACGAACCAGTCGCGGCACCCGGCGCGCGCCAGCACCGGCACCACGCGCGCGGCGCCCACGCCATAGGCGTCGGCCTTGACCGCCGCGCCCGCGCGACAGCTCATGCGGTTCAGCGCTTGCCAGTTCGCGGCGAGCGCATCGGCGTCGAGACGCAACCGTAAGGGCGCGGGAGGGGGCGGAACAGACTGCATACTAACTTTCAGGTTTTGGCGTCAGGTTCCAACGCCGCGAGCGCTGCATCCCATGCCAGCACGATCGCTCCGTGGCGCGAAGAAAGCGCGCGCGCTGGCTCGATTATCGCAAGGCCGGGCCATTGGCCCAGCAGCGCGCTCAGCTCGCCCTCGCCCGCCAGCCATGCGCCGAGTTGTGCGCGCGCATTGGCAATGTCGTGCCGGGTCTGCCCGGTGGCGCCTGCGGCAAAGGCGCTGGCCGATGCCTGCCCGATTGCGCAGGCGTGTGCGCGGATGCCGATCGCCGCGACGCCGCCGGCCGCATCGAGTGTCAGGCCGAGCGTGATCGTGCTGCCGCATGTGCGCGACCGCGCGTCGCCGACAAAGGGCGCAGCATCATTCCAGGGCCATGCGGCCAGGCCGGTTGCCGCCGCCAGCACGGCGGGGGTGTAGAGCGTTGCGCGTGCGTTCACTCGGCGTCGTCCGTGGCCGGATGATGGTGGTGGTGCCGCGTCGGGGCATGGGTGGGTTCGATTTCGCTGGACGTATCGGATGCGCTGTCGCTCACCGCATCGCTGTGGCGCGCGGCGACCATCGACAACAGTTCTTCGCTCGCGGCGTTGAGGAAGGGATAGGTGCGCGCCTCGCGGATCCACAGCGGGCGGCCTTTTGCGCCCCAGACCACGTCATAGCACATGACCAGCAGTGAAAACGCCAGGACCATCACGACAAAGCCCTTGAGCGCGCCAAAGCCGAAGCCGAGCACCCGGTCGATCGGCCCGAGCATCGAACTGCGGCTGGCGCTGCCGACGGCGCGCGCGAGCAGCTTCGTCCCGAAATAGGGTACCGCCAGCAGGATGGCGAACGCCAGCACCGCAGCGCCTGTGTCGTTGTGAACATACGGGGTCAGCATATCGGCGAGCAATTCGTGCCCGTAATGGACCGCGAGCAAGGCCAGGCACCATGCGGCCAGCGCCAGCACTTCTTCGACGAAACCGCGAAAGAAACCCATTATCGCGGCCAGGCCGACAACCAGGAAGACCAGATAGTCAAAGCCGCTCATTACGTGTGGTTAATCCGTGCCCACGATCCGGTCAACGAGATTTGGCAGCAGGGTCAAGGCGGTGTGGCGCGTGTTTGCCTCGCTTTCGTTGACGGCGGGGCCATAGGTCTTGCCAAATCCCAGCTTGGCCGCCTCGCGCAGGCGGATCGCGGAATGCGCGACCGGGCGCACTTCGCCCGCCAATGACACTTCGCCAAACCACACCGCGTCGGCCGCCAGCGGCTTGTCCGCCAGCGCCGAGACCAGCGCGGCGGCGACCGCGAGATCGGCCGCGGGATCGGTCAGGCGATAGCCGCCGGCGACATTGAGATAGACTTCGGCCGAGGAAAAATTCAGGCCGCAACGCGCCTCCAGCACCGCCAGCAGCATCGCGAGCCGGCCGCTGTCCCAGCCCACGACCGCGCGGCGCGGCGTGGCGCCACTGGGAAGGCGCACGGTCAGCGCCTGGATTTCGACGAGAACCGGGCGCGTGCCCTCCAAAGCCGGGAAGATCGCGCTGCCGGCCACCGGCTCCGATCGGCCCGACAGGAACAGCAGCGAGGGGTTGCTGACTTCCTCGAGCCCCGCGCCGGCCATCGCGAACACGCCGATTTCATCGACTGCGCCGAAGCGGTTTTTGATCGCGCGCAGGATGCGGTACTGGTGGCTGCGCTCGCCTTCGAAACTCATGACGACGTCGACCATATGTTCGAGCACGCGCGGGCCCGCGATCGAGCCATCCTTGGTCACATGGCCGACCAGCACGACCGCCGCGCCGCTGTCCTTGGCATAGCGGATCAGTTCGAATGCGCAGGCGCGGACCTGGCTGACGGTGCCGGGCGCGCCTTCGATCTGGTCGGAATGCATCGTCTGGATCGAATCGATCACCACCAGCGCCGGCGGGGGCATTGACGACAAGGTGGTGAGGATGTCGCGGACCGATGTCGCTGAAGCCAGCAGCAGCGGCGCATCGCCCAGCCCCAGGCGGTTGGCGCGTAGCCGCACCTGGTCCGACGCTTCTTCGCCGCTGATATAGACTGCGCTCGCGCCACTGGCGGCGATCTGCGCCGCGGCCTGCAGCAGGAGCGTCGATTTGCCGATGCCCGGATCGCCGCCCATCAGCACTGCCGAGCCCGCGACCAGCCCCCCGCCGAGTGCACGATCGAATTCGGCGAGCCCGGTCTTGCGGCGCGGCGGCAGCGCCACCGGATGATCGAGCGGCACGAACACGACTTTGCGCCCGCCGCCCGACAGATCGTGGCGCGCGGAGAACACCGTCTCCGGCGCTTCCTCGACCAGGGTGTTCCATTCCGAACAATCGGGGCATTGGCCCTGCCAGCGCGTGGTGACGCTGCCACAGGCCTGACAGACATAGCGACGCTTTGGTTTGGCCATGGCGCTTGCCTAGCCCAGGTTGATAGCGGAACACAAATGGAACAAAGCGTATCGGGTTGATGGTTAACACCGGGGGCCTGTGGCCGACGCCCGGACGACTCGATAAGCCTGCCCGCGACCATGCTAAATCCCGGATACAACACCCTTTTTAGCGCTGCACGACCGGATGCCGGGCATCATGCTGCATTGGCGAACACGGCAAATTCGCGATCTCGCGCGGATCACAAATACCTGTTCAGTTATGTACAGACCAATTTGGTATCAATCCGTCACCGACGCAACCGGCGCGCCCACTCCAATCAGTAACAGCTATGATACAATTAAGCTATAAAATCCAAAATCGTGAAGTCATACTATCGGTAAATCAGAATTGAATTGAGACATTTCGGAAAATTCTGACAATATATTTGTATTATTGTCGTCACAATCAGTTTTATAGTTCCTGAAAATCACGAATTTATTCCAACCGATCCTATTGAAATTGGCCGCCAATCACCAAGGTCATGACCCCCTCATAAATTCTCATAATGCCTTGTATCATCGGGAACGTAGCGGCATAACTCATCTTCAGAGGTAGGCAGAGCGTAACAAGCTGCCATCTCGACAAGCCAGATGACGGCGCAAGGGCATTAACACCTGACAGTCAGCATATCTCGCGATTGCGAGTTGGGCGGGCGGTTTGTGGCGATGATTGAGGCGTCGATGTTCCAGACGGCAAAACCCAGGGGGGTTCAGATGAAAAATAGTATCCAGATTCTTAAAGTCGGACTTTTTGCGGGCTCCGCGCTCTTTGCGATGACCGGAACCGCCCATGCACAGGCGACCCCGGCAGCAGACACGTCGGCGGCCGCTGCAACCAACAACGGCGAAATCATCGTGACGGCCAACCGCCGCAATGAATCGCTGCAGGACGTGCCGATGACGCTGCAGGCACTGAGCGCAGACTCGCTCAGCAAGCTGAACGTGACCACGTTCAACGACCTGCTGAAATACACGCCAAACGTGACGTTCGGTAACAACGGCCCGGGCCAGGGTTCGATCTTCATGCGCGGCCTGTCGACCGGTTTTGCCGGTGAACAGTCGGCCGCCACGATTGCGCCCTTCCCCAACGTCGCGGTCTACCTCGACGACCAGTCGATGCAGTTCCCGTCGCACAACGCCGACGTCTATGTTGCCGATATCGAGCGCGTCGAAGTGCTCGAAGGGCCACAGGGCACATTGTTCGGCGGCGGCGCGCAGGCTGGTGTGGTTCGCTACATCACGGCCAAGCCGAAGCTCGACAAGTTTGAAGGCAAGATCGAAGGCAGCTTTGGCGGTACCGCCGGCGGCGCGCCGAATGCTTCGTTCAACGCGATGTTGAACATGCCGATCGTGCAGGACAAGCTCGCCTTGCGCGGCGTGTTCTATGATGATCACCACGGCGGGTACATCAACAACGTATATTCGACGTTCACGCGCATGAACACCGATCTGGGCAACAACTACCTGGGCACGCCGAAGAACACCAACGGCGTCGGCTACCAGACTCTGCCCGCTTCGCAGCAGTCGAACAACGGCCAGTACAACAACGCCAACATGGTGAAGAAGAATTCCAACCCCGTCGATTACATCGGCGGACGCCTGGAACTCGCCTGGAACATTGCGCCCGACTGGAACCTGCTGCTTGCTGAAACCTACCAGCGGATCGATTCACAGGGATCGTTCTCGAAGCAGGACTACAGCTACGACTATCAACCGATCCCCAATATGTCGACGACGCAGTTCGAACCGAGCTTCAACGACGATACCTATTGGAACAGCGCCTGGACACTCGACGGCAAGATCGGCGATTTCAAGATCGTCTATACCGGTTCGTACCTGACCCGCCACATTTCCAGCCAGGGTGATTACACCAACTATGCGCGCGCCACATACGGCACGTTCTATCAGTGCACCGGCGGCAACACGTATACCAAGGGCGCCGGGTACTGTTACGCACCGAATGCGTACTGGACCGACCAGATCCGTTCGACGCACCAGAGCCACGAATTCCGCGTGACTTCGCCGTCGGGCAAGCGTCTGCGAGCGATCGTCGGCGCGTATTACGAAAAGTTCAAGATTCAGGATACCAACGACTGGGATTATCGCACGATCCCGGCTTGTACCACAAATGGTCAGGCCGATTGCGCCGCCCTGGTCGGCCCGCTTCCGGGTGCGACGACGAATATCCCCGGCCTGCGCAATCCGGCCGTGGCGTTCGGCGAAGACACCCAGCGTGGGTACGACCAGTTTGCGGTCTTCGGTTCGGCCGATTTCGACATCCTGCCGAACCTGACCTTGACCGGCGGTACGCGCTATTACGACTATACTGAGTTCGAAACCGGCTCGCAGTATGGTTCGTTCAGCGCCTCGTGCTTTGATGTGACCCAGTGCTACACAGGCAACAGCATCAACATCAACGCCAACAACGATCACGTGAAATACACCGGCTTCAAGAGCAAGGGCGTCCTGACGTTCAAGCCCGCGCCACACACGCTGGTCTATGCACTGTTCAGCCAGGGCTTCCGCCCGGGCGGTTTCAACCGCGGATCGAGCCAGGCTGTTACCGATCCGGTCAATCCAGCTGTGAAGCAGTTGCAGCGTCCCGGCGGTTATACGCCTGATGCGCTGACCAACTGGGAAGGCGGCCTGAAAACCGACTTGCTGGACCACAAGGTTACGTTCAACCTGTCGGGCTATTACATGGTGTGGAACAACGTTCAGTTGCTCTACTTCAACCCGGCAGCAGGCTTTGGTAACACCGCCTTTGCCACCAACGGGCCAACGTACCACATTAAGGGCGTGGAAGCGCAGATCGTGGCGCGTCCGATCAGCGGCCTGTCGATCCAGGGTTCGGCGACGTACAACGACAGCAAGCAGTCGACTTCGCCATGCTTTGTCTCGAACATTGCGGCTTCGTCGACCTTCGGCAAGTGCATCACGCAAGTGTATAACAAAGCCGATCCTGCCAGCCCGAACACCGTCGCCAGCCCGTTCGGCAATGTTGGCGGGACCACGCCGTTCAGCCCGCATGTGCAGGCCAACGTCCGCGGTCGCTACGACTGGACCGGTGGTCATGATATGAACTGGTTCATCGGGGGCGGTGTCAGCTACACCGGCTTGCAGTACAACCAGCCAGCGACCTATCCGTCGGGCACGGTGGCCGATGGCCAGTCGTCGTTCGCCGGGCCAAACGGGACGATCATCCCGGGCACGACGCTGCTGCGCTACAAGATCCCTGGTTATGCAGTGGGCGATGCGTCATTCGGGTTTACCCGCGAGAACGTGACCGTCACGATCTTTGGCGACAACATCACCAACTCGCACGCCAGCACGTTCACGACTGCGGGCGAATTCATCAAGTCGGAAGTTCCGCTGCGTCCGGCGGTGTATGGCATCAAGATCGCCAGCAAGTTCTGATCCCCCGGCGCCACTTCGGTGGCGCCAAAACTACAACGCTGCCACTTCGGTGGCGTCAAAACGGACATGGGCGGCCCCTTGCGGGTGCCGCCCATTTTCGTTTGTATCTGCGAAACCTTTGACATTCCCCGATTGCCGAGACTAGCACCCGACATGGCCACGCACCCTCCTTTGACCGCCCGCCCCCCTGCCCCCGCGCGATCGCCGCTGGAGGCTGAAATTGCCCGCCTGCGCGGCCTGCATGCGCAAGGGCAGACCGAGGCGGTATGGGACGGGCTGGCGCCCTGGCTGATCAGCCATCCCGAAAACCGCGATGTCCTGCTGCTGGCCGCAATCGCGCTGCGCTTTCTGCAACGCACCGACGAGGCACTGGCCATGCTCGACCGGTTGGCGGCGCTGCAACCGAACTATAGCGCGCTGCATCTGGAGCGCGGGCTGTGCCATGTTGCGCAACGCAATGCCCCGGCGGCGATCGCCGCGCTGCAACAGGCGGTGGCGCTGAACCCGGCGCTGCCGATGGCGTGGCGCATGCTCGACGGCGTGTTGCGCATGACCGGCGATTTCACCAATGCCGAGACTGCGGCGGCGCAACTGGCGCATCTCGCCAGCCTGCCGCCGCCGGTGCTGCACGCCAAGACGCTGTTTGGCGACGGCGAAGTCGAGCGGGCGGAAATGCTGATCCGCGAATTCCTGCTCGCGCATGGCGATCATCCCGAGGCGATGCGCCTGCTCGCGCAGATCGGGTTCATGCGCGGTGTGCTCGATGATGCGGAAATGCTGTTTGGCGGCGCGCTATCTTTGGTGCCCGATCATCACGATATGCGCAGCGAATATGTCGCGACGCTGATCGCGCGGCACAAATATGCGAGCGCGCGCGATGTCCTGGCGCCGCTGCTGACGCTCGATCCTGCCCATCACGGGTACCGCACGCATTCGGCGACGATCGCGATCGGGCTTGGCGAATATGCTGCGGCGATCGCGCTGTACCGCGCGATGCTCGACGATCTGACGGGCGACGATGCCGATACCCGCCTGCGCCGCGCCGATCTCGATATGTGGCTGGGCCATGCGCTCAAGACCGTGGGCGAATTGCCGGAGGCGATCGCGGCCTATCGCGCCGCGACGCAGGCGCGCGCCGATTTCGGCGATGCGTGGTGGAGCCTCGCCAATCTGAAGACTTATCGCTTTAGCGACGACGAAATCGCGACGATCCGCACCGCGATCGACGATCCCGCAACCACCGAGGGTGATCTGGTGCACCTCGCGTTCGCGCTCGGCAAGGCGCTGGAAGATCGCGGCGACCATGCCGGATCGTGGGCGGCCTATGCGCGCGGAAACGCCGCGCGCCGCGCCGACAGCACGTATAGCCCGGCCATTTTCGAAACCAATACGCGCGAACAGAAACGCGTGTGCACGCCGGCGTTCTTTGCGGCACGCGCCGGCTGGGGCGATCCTGCGCCCGATCCGATTTTCGTGCTCGGCCTGCCGCGATCGGGCTCGACCCTGATCGAACAGATCCTGGCTTCGCACAGCCAGGTCGAGGGCACGCTCGAATTGCCCGACATTCAATACATCGTGCATGAATTGCAGGGCCGCGAGCGCGATTTCGACAATCCGGAATACCCCGGCGTCCTGACGCAATGCGATGCGCAGCGCATCCGCGCATTCGGCGAGCAGTACCTGAACGATACGCGGCCTTATCGCGGACTGGGCCGGGCGTATTTCATCGACAAAATGCCCAACAATTTCCGGCATATCGGGCTGATCCACCTGATCCTGCCCAATGCCAAAATCATCGATGCGCGGCGCAATCCGATGGATTGCTGCTTTTCCAACCTGAAGCAGTTGTTCGCGCAAGGGCAGGAATTCACGTATTCGATCGAGGATATCGCGCGCTATTACCGCACGTATCTCGACCTGATGGACCACTGGAATACGGTTCTGCCGGGCCGGGTGCTGCGTGTGATCAACGAAGACCTGATCGATGATGCCGAGGGCCAGATCCGCCGTATGCTCGATCATTGCGGGCTGCCGTTCGAAGAGGCGTGCCTCAATTTCCACCAGACCGCGCGCAGCGTGCGCACGCCCAGCTCCGAACAGGTGCGCCGCCCGATCAGCCGCGACGGGGTCGATCAATGGAAACCCTATGCCCCGTGGCTGGGCGAATTGACCGAAGCGCTGGGCGATGCGTTGCAAAACTGGCGCGCGTAAATCCTGATTTAACAACGCCCGTTACAAGTCCGGTGCAATTTTACAACACTTCCAAAGTGTTACATTCGGCCGCACGGTTTGGCTTTGAACTGTCACGTGCGGCCCGCATACTCCCGTTCAGGATTCGATCCCATGAACCGGATCGATCACCCGGCTTAACAGGCGGGCGGTATGCGAATGCGCAGCCCCACCATCTGATGGCCGGAATGAGGGTCCTACAAATCATAACCTAGGGGGGGTGTTTATGAAAAACAGTGTCCACATGCTCAAGGCCGGACTCTTTGCCGGATCTGCGCTGTTCGCAATGGCCGGAACCGCGCATGCGCAGCAGGCTGCAGCGGCAAATGCCACTCCCGTGACCGGCGCGGCAACCGCGACCGACAATGGCGAAATCATCGTTACCGCCAACCGCCGCAATGAATCGCTGCAGGACGTGCCGATGACGTTGCAGGCGCTGAGCGCAGACTCGCTGAGCAAATTGAACGTGACCACGTTCAACGACCTGCTGAAATACACGCCCAACGTGACTTTCGGGACCAACGGCCCGGGCCAGGGTGCGATCTTCATGCGCGGGCTTTCGGCGGGTTTTGCGGGTGAACAGTCGGCCGGTTCGATCGGCGGGTTTCCAAACGTCGCGCTGTATCTCGATGACCAGTCGATGCAGTTCCCGGCGCACAATGCCGATATCTATGTCGCCGATATCGAGCGCGTCGAAGTGCTCGAGGGGCCGCAGGGCACGCTATTCGGCGGCGGCGCGCAGGCCGGCGCGGTGCGGTATATCACCGCCAAGCCAAAGCTGGACAAGTTCGAAGGCAAGATCGAGGGCAGTTTCGGCGGCACCGCCGGTGGCGCGCCGAATGCCGCGTTCAACGCGATGATCAACATCCCGATCGTGAGCGACAAGATCGCACTTCGCGCGGTTTTTTATGACGACCATCACGGCGGCTATATCAACAACGTCTATTCGACCTACACACGCCAGAACACCGACCTTGGCAATGCGCTGCTCGGCCTTGGCGGCGCGACGGTGCCGGATTCACAGCAAGCCAACAACGGCCAGTACAACAACAACAACCTGGTCAAGAAAAACTCCAACCCGGCCGATTACATCGGCGGCCGCATCGCGCTGGCCTGGAACATCGCGCCCGACTGGAACCTGCTGGTTACCGAGTCCTATCAGAAGCTCGACACGTCGGGTTCGTTTGCGACCCAGCAGTACAGCTATGATTATGTCCCGCTGAAGGGCCTGTCCTCGACATTGTTCGAACCGCAGAACAGCACCGACGACTACTGGAACTCGGCCTGGACGCTCGACGGCAAGCTGGGCGATTTCAAGGTCCTGTACACCGGCGCCTATATGGTGCGCCACATCAGCCAGCAGGACGATTACACCGGCTATTCGCGCACCGGTGGCGGCACGTTTTATGAATGCACCGGCGGCTTTACCGGTTGGGGCAACCACGCGGCGTATTGCTATTCGCCCGACGCGTACTGGACCGAAAAGACGCGGGCCACGCACCAGAGCCACGAATTGCGCGTCACGACGCCGGCCGACAAGCGGATCCGGGCGATCATCGGCGGCTATTATGAATCGTTCAAGATCCAGGATGACAGCGACTGGGATTACCGCACGATCCCGGGCTGTTCGACCGCGCCGACAACCGCGGATTGCGTCGGCACAGTCGGACCGATCGCGGGTTCGACCACCAATATCCCCGGGCAGCGCAATGCCGGCGTCGCGTTCGGTGAAGATATCCAGCGCGGGTACAAACAGTACGCTGCGTTCGGATCGGCCGATTTCGATATCCTGCCCACGCTGACTTTGACGGGCGGCACGCGGTATTACAACTACACCGAATACGAGACCGGATCGGAATACTATACGATCGGCGCCTGCTACCAGGCTTTGACGTGCGGCCCGAATGCCGGGTTCAGCATCGATGCCGACGATCTCAAGTCGAAATTCCACGGGTTCAAAAGCCGCGGCGTGCTGACCTGGAAACCGCAGCCGCATACCCTGGCCTATGCCCTGTTCAGCCAGGGCTTCCGCCCCGGCCTGTTCAACCGCGGTCCGTCGGCACGCGCGGATGATCCCGTGGCGCCGCACGGCCCGCAGCTTTACGTTCCTGCCGCGATCAAGCCCGACACGCTGACCAACTGGGAAATCGGGCTGAAGACCGACCTGCTGGACCACAAGGTGCAGTTGAACCTGTCGGGCTATTACATGGTGTGGAACAACGTCCAGACCGGGTTCTTCAACCCGGCATCGGGCTTTGGCAACACCGCCTTCGGGATCACGGGGCCATCGTACCACATCAAGGGCGTCGAAGCACAAGTCGTGGCGCGCCCGATGACCGGCCTGTCGATCCAGGGTTCGGCAACCTATAACGACAGCAAGCAGTCGAGCGCGCCGTGCTTCATCGGCAACATCCCGGGCACGTCGAGCTATGGCTCGTGCATCACCGGCGTCTACAACGCCAGCACCGGCAAGACCGCCGCGGTCACCAGCCCGTTCGGTGTGATCGGCGCGGTAACGCCGTTCAGCCCGCATGTGCAGGCCAATGCGCGCGGTCGCTATGACTGGGCGGGCAAGGCCGACATGAACTGGTTCGTGTCGGGCGGCGTTTCGTACACCGGATCGATGTATAACGAGCCCGCGACATACCCGTCGGGCGATTCGGTCGACAACAACACCACGTTCGCCGGCCCGAATGGCACGATCATCCCCGGCACCACCGTCCTGCGGTACAAGCAGCCCGGCTATGCGCTGGTCGATGCTTCGTTCGGCTTTACCCACGACAACGTCACGGTGACGATCTTCGGCGAAAACCTGACGAATTCGCATGCCAGCACGTTCACGTCGTCGGCTGAATTCATCAAGACCGAAGTTCCGGTTCGCCCGCTGATCTACGGCATGAAAATCAGCAGCAAGTTCTGATACGCCGACAGGTTTTTCGGATCTGACGGAGGGGCGGCGCCAGCCATGGCGCCGCCCTTTTTCATGTTTACCGCACAATTAAGACGATGCATTTTTGCAACAGCGTCAAAGTGTTGCCGCGGGCACCCCGGCATATGACTCAATGAAGTCAGAATCGGTCCGATCCACTTCGATCTGTCATACTCCCCCCGCATAGGCCCCCTCAGGAGCCGGCCCGATGACACGGGCGGCCGTCAGACCGGTGATCAGCCGGTTCGAGGATCACACCCAGGGGGGTCATATGACGACCGATATTCGCTTGATGAAACGTGCCCTGTTCGCCGGTTGCGCCCTGTTTGCGCTGACCGGCACAGCCCATGCCGCCGATGCACCAGCGCCTGCACCTGCACCTGCCGCCGATGCGCCTGCCACGGCGGAAATCCCTGCCGGTGAAATCGTCGTGACCGCGACGCGCCGCAGCGAATCGATCCAGAACGTACCGATGACCCTGCAGGCCTTTGGCGGCGACGCGCTGGGCAAGCTGAATGTCACGACATTCAGTGACCTGCTGAAATACACCCCCAACGTCACCTTCACCAGCAACGGCCCTGGCCAGGGCCAGATCTTCATGCGCGGCCTGGCCACCGGGTCGGCCGGCAACCAGTCGTCGGGCACGATCGCGCCGTTCCCCAACGTCGCGCTGTACCTCGATGACCAGTCGATGCAGTTCCCCGCGCGCAACGCCGACGTCTATGTCGCCGATCTCGAACGCGTCGAAGTGCTCGAAGGGCCCCAAGGCACGCTGTTTGGCGGCGGCGCCGAAGCCGGCGCGGTGCGCTACATCACCAACAAGCCGAAGCTCGACAAATTCGAAGGCCATATGGAAGGCAGCTTTGGCGGCACCGCCGGCGGCGCGCCCAATGCCTCGTTCAACGGCACGATCAACATTCCCGTGATCAAGGACACGCTGGCGATCCGCGCGACGATCTATGACGATCATCATGGCGGCTATATAGACAACGTCTATTCGACATTTACCCGCCGGGCGACCGACAGCGGCGCGGTCAACTATGGCTATACCCCGACCGCGACGAACCAGTCGAACAATGGCCAGTACAACAACGCCGCGCAGGTGAAAAACAACTACAACCCCGTCGATTACACCGGCGGCCGCATCGAAGCGCTGTGGGACATCGCGCCCGACTGGAACCTGCTGCTGACCGAAAGCTACCAGAAGGTTGATGCCGAGGGCACGTTCTCGACGTATCCGATCGGTTCGGATGGCCAGACGCTGGGCAATATGCAGACCACGACGTTTTCGCCGTCGTACAACGACGATACCTACTGGAACTCGGCCTGGACGCTGAACGGCAAGATCGGCGATTTCAAAGTCGTCTACACCGGTTCGTACATGACCCGCAAAATCTCCGAACAGCAGGATTACACCAACTATTCGCGCACACCGGGCGGCATGTACTATCAGTGCACCGGCTCCAAGACCGGGTTCGGCACGGGCTCGACCTATTGCTATTCGCCCGTCGCCAACTGGAACGACCAGATCCGCAACACGCATCACAGCGAAGAATTGCGCGTGCAGAGCCCCGAAGGCAAACGCATCCGCGCGATCGTCGGTGCGTTCTACGAAAACTACAAGATCGACGACGTGATGCGCTTCAACTACACCGGCATTCCGGGGTGTTCGACCAGCGTGATCGCGGCCAACGCGGCCTGCGTCGGCCAGGTTTCGACCTATCCCGGCACGACCGCCAATCAGCCTGGCCTGGAACCATCGGGCACCACATTCGGTGAAGACACCCAGCGCGGTTATCGCCAGTACGCCTTTTTCGGCTCGGTCGATTTCGACATCCTACCCAACCTGACTTTGACGGGCGGGACGCGCTATTACAATTACAAGGAATACGAACTGGGTTCGCAGTTCGAAACCTATGCCACCTGCTACCAGGTCATCGCGTGCCCGGTCACCGGCGGCGGCAACCACAGCATCGATGCCGACAACGATCACACCACCTATCACGGCTTCAAGAGCAAAGCCGAGCTGACGTGGAAAGTGGCCGACCATACCATGCTGTATGGCGTGTTCAGCCAGGGCTTCCGCCCGGGCGGGTTCAACCGTCGCGGGTATTACATCCTGCCCGACCAGAACGGCGTGGGGCAGTATTTCCGCCCGGTGGTCTACAACCCCGACAAGCTGACCAACTGGGAAGCGGGTCTGAAAACCGACCTGTTCGACCGCAAGGTCCAGTTCAACCTGTCGGGCTATTACATGATCTGGAACAACCCGCCGATCGGTGTGTTCAACCCGGCCGGTGGCTATGGCAACACCTCGTTCGTGACCAACGGACCCAGCTATCACATCAAGGGCGCCGAGGCCCAACTGGTCGCACGGCCTTATGCTGGCGTGTCGATCCAGGGTGGGATCACGTACAACGACAGCAAGCAGTCGAGCGCGCCGTTGCTGCCGGTCAACAACCCGCTTTCGGTCAATTACGGCCAGCAGTTGACCTCGTACTACACCGCCGCCGGCAAGCAGAACGTGGTGAGCCCGTTCGGTTCGATTGGCAGCATTACGCCATTCAGCCCGCACGTGCAGGCCAATATCCGCGGACGGTATGACTGGACCACGAGCGAGACGATGTCCTGGTACGTGTCCAGCGGCGTGTCGTATATCGGCGGCATGTATACCGAGCCTTCGACGTATCCGACGCTCACCGCCGGCACGACGCCCGGCTCGACGGTCTATCGCTTCTACCTGCCCGCGTATGCGACAGTCGATGCGCAGATCGGCTTCAAGCGCGACAACTGGACTGTGTCGATCTTTGGTGAAAACCTGACCAACACGCACGCATCGACCTACACGTCGACCGCGCAGTTCATCAAATCGGAAGTCCCGACCCGGCCGCTGACATACGGCATGAAAATCGGCACTTCGTTCTAAGGCGCATGCCCGATCGGTCGATCGGGATCAGACAGAGGGGGCGGCGCTGGCAACGGCGTCGCCCCGTTTTGAAAAAGGACGCGCCATGGCCAAAGTGTATGACCTGGCGGTAATCGGCGGCGGGATCATGGGCCTGGCGCGCGCGATCACGGCGGCGCGCCGGGGCAAGCGCGTGGTGCTGATCGAGAAGGAGCGCCGCGCCAACGGGGCCTCGATCCGCAATTTCGGTTTTGTGACGGTGACCGGGCAGGAGCGCGGGGAATCGTGGATGCTCGCGCGGCGTACGCGCGATGTCTGGGCGGAACTTGCGCCATTGGCCGGGATCAGGGTCGAACATCGCGGGCTGTATCTGAGCGCGCGATCGCCTGAGGCTATGGCGGTTATCGACGCATTCCTGGCGACCGAAATGGGCGAAGTGTGCCAGGCGATCACTGCTCATGCGTTTCGCAGCGCGATGGGCGGGCTGGGCAGCGCTGATCTGCTTGGCGGGCTGTACAGTCCGCATGAATTGCGCGTCGAATCGCGCGATGCGGTTCCGCTGCTGGCGCGCTGGGCGCAGGAGCAGCTCGGCATCGACATGCTGACCGAGACGGTCGCCTTTTTGAGTTTGCCGCCCCGGATCACCACATCACGCGGCGTGATCGAGGCGGGGCACGTCGTGGTGTGCCCGGGCGATGATTTTTCGACGCTGTGGCCCGATCGGATCGCGGCATACGGTCTGCGCCGCTGCCGGCTGTCGATGTTGCGGCTCGCCGATCCGGGTGTGCGCCTGCCCGGTGCGCTGATGAGCGATCTGTCGCTGACGCGCTATACCGGGTATGCCGCCCTGCCCGAAGCCGCTGCGTTGAAAGCGAAATTGCTGGCCGAACAGCCACGCCATTATGCCAACGGGGTGCATCTGATCGTTGCGCAGGGGCGTGACGGGACTTTGATCGTCGGCGACAGCCATCATTACGCCGATCTGCCCGGGCCGTTTGCGCCGGCGTGCGCCGAACACGACATTCTGGACGAATACGCGCGGGCCACCGGCCGCCCTGCCCCCGATGTAATCGAACGCTGGGTCGGGACATATGCCAGTGCCGATGACCGCACGCATCTGGTTGACGCGCCTGCCGACCATGTGCGGCTGGTGATCGTTACCGGGGGAACCGGGGCCTCGACGTCATTCGGGATTGCCGAAAAAGTGCTCAACGATCTGATGGGAGCGGTGTGATGGCGTTTGCGGTAAAAGCGGTGATTTTCGATTGGGCCGGGACGATGGTCGATTTCGGATGCAAGGCGCCGGTCAACGCGCTGACCCAGGTGTTTGCGCGCGAGGGCGTGCCGATTACCGAGGCCGAGGCGCGCGCCGACATGGGCGTGGCCAAGCATGACCATGTGACCGCGTTATTGCGCGAGCCGGGTATTGCCGCGCGCTGGGCCGCGCATTTTGGCAAGGCGCCCGATGGGGATGATATCGATCGCGTCTATGCGCTGGTCGAGCCCGCGATGGTCGAAGCGGCGGCGCGTGCGGCTGAATTGATCCCGGGCGCGGCTGAGGCCTATGCGGCGTTGCTGGACCTGGGCGTCCGGATCGGATCGGGTACGGGCTATACGCCGGCGATGATGGCTGCGATTCGCGCCCAGGCGGCGCAGCAGGGGTATGATCCCGACGTGGTGATCTGCGCGGGCGATACGCCGAGTGGGCGCCCTTCCCCGCTGATGGCTTGGGCTGCCTTGATTGGGCTCGACGTTTGGCCTGCGTCGGCCGCGATCAAGGTCGATGACGCGCCGGTGGGGATTGCCGAAGGGCGCCATGCCGGGTGCTGGACGGTGGGGATTGCCGCTTCGGGGAATGCGATCGGGCTTGATCGTGATGAATTTGCCGCGCTCGATGAGGCTGCGCGTGCGGTTCGCATTGCTGCGGCGACTGCTGAATTACGCGCCGAGGGCGCCGATTTCGTGATCGACGACGTTTCGCATTTGCTGCCGGTGGTGCACCAAATTGCGGCTGCGATAGAGGCGGGCCGCCGACCGGGCGGGGCGTAAGCCTTTTTATTCCTACGCACCCGGCTCGAGACAATCACGCCAACCCCACACAACCCTCTCGTCATCCCGGGCTTGACCCGGGATCCCACTTCTTTTTCGACCTAAGTGCGATTTGCCTGTGCCGCGCAGAAGGCAGTGGGGTCCCGGGTCAAGCCCGGGACGACGAAAATAGGTTAGGTTGGCACTCTTTGGGTCAAGCCCCGTACGACGAGAGCAAAACCCTTACTTGTAATACTGCGGGAACTTGGCGTGGAGGTTGGCCACGCGCGCGTTGTCCCAAGCCACGATATAGGGGTGATCCGGATGGCGGCGCATGAACTGCTGGTGGTATTCCTCCGCCGGATAGAACGTGCCGGTTTCCAGCTTTGTCGCGATCGGCTTGCCGAAGACATGCGCGCCGTTCAGCTCGGCAATGTACCTCGTCGCGATATCACGCTGTTCGGGTGACTGCGGGAAAATCGCCGAGCGATAGCTGCGGCCTTCGTCAGGGCGCTGGCCGTTGAGCTGCGTCGGGTCGTGCGCGGCGTCGAAGTATATTTCGAGCAGGTGGCCATAGCTGATCACCGCAGGGTCGTACTCGATGCGGATCGATTCGGCGTGGTTGGTCGTTTCGGTCGACACTGTCTGGTAATCGGCCTGCGCGCGTGTGCCGCCGGTATAGCCCGCGGTCACGTGGTTGACGCCCTTCACGTGTTCGAACACCCCTTCCATGCCCCAGAAACAGCCGCCGGCCAAGACCGCGACTTTTCCGCCCGCGGCACTCGTTTCTGCCGGGGGCGCGGGAAAGGGTTTATTGGGGACCGCAGCGCCCGACAGGCTGGCGATGGCGGCGATCGATGCGGCGACGCCGAGCGTGCCAGCGATCAGGATCCGTTTCATGATTTTGCTCCTGCGTGAAAGGTGAGCGCAATGCCGTCCATGCAATAGCGCAGGCCGGTCGGCTTTGGACCGTCGTCGAAGACATGGCCCAGGTGGCTGGCGCAGCGTGCGCAATGCACTTCGGTGCGCACTTCCATAAAGCTGCGGTCGGTCGTCGTTTCGACCGCATGCGGCAAAGGCTGCCAGAAACTGGGCCAACCGGTGCCGCTGTCGAATTTGGTGTGCGAGGCGAACACCGGCAGGTCACAGCCCGCGCAGGCGAATTGGCCGGGGCGATGCTCATTCAGCAAAGGCGAGGTAAATGGCCGCTCGGTGCCCGCGTGACGCATCACGTCATAGGCCGCAGGGCTCAGTTTCTTGCGCCACTGCGCATCGGTCAGCGTGAACGTGGCCGCCGCGCGCGCTGCGCCGGTCGCGGCCGCGACTGTGCCCGCCAGCATCATTGCAACCATCGAACGTCTGTTCAAAACCTGGCCGAAAGACATGGAAAATACCACCGTTGATCAAGGACGTGGAACGAAGGTTGCTCCACCATTATGCTTTTCGCGCGGCATCATGGTCTGGTTACAACCGGGCGCAAATTTATCGTGCCCGGTTGATATACGCGCGATCGGCGTTGCCGGATGCCGGGGGATGCACGCATGAAACAATGTTGCCTCTGGCCCTTATCAGGGGCACCTTGTCCGCCGCATGAACATCGCGTCGCGAATTGCACGCACACGGGGGCGCCGGGCCATGGAATTCGTCGGGACAGCGCAACCTTCACGGTTCAGTGTCAGAAGCCCGTTCTTCCTGGCGATGGCGTTCGTTCAGGCGGCGATCGTGGTCTACGGCTTTTCGCATACCGTGCCGTTCGACCTCGCGCATGGCCTGCCGATCCTGCTGATCGTGCATGCGCTGGTCTTTGGGGCCTGGATCGCGCTGACGCTCGTTCAGCCCGCGCTGGTCATGACCAATTCGCTCGTGTGGCATCGCCGGTTGGGCTGGATCGGCACGGGCCTGGCGGCGGCGATCGTGGTGATGGGGGTATCGGCCATCATCTTTGCGTTACGCAGCAACAACCTGCCGGACATCTATCCGCAAAACCTGTTTATCATGCGCGGGCTGATCGGGCTGCTCGTCTTTGCCGGGCTGTTTATTGCGGCCGTTTTGCTCCGTCGGCGGGCGCAATGGCACAAACGGCTGATGCTGTGCGCGTCGGTCGTGGTGATCGTGCCCGGGCTCGAGCGCGCGCTGCCGGTCTTTGCGATGGGGCCGCACTGGCCCTATTTCGTCGATGGCCTGATCGATCTGCTGGTGCTGGCAGGGCCGGTCGGCGATCTGGTCGCGCGCCGCCGGGCCCACCGGGCTTATGCCTGGGGTATCGGCGCGGTGATCGGCGGCCAAGTGCTGGTCGATGTGCTGGTCCCGACGGCCGTTCCGACCGCCCTGCTTCATGCGCTGGGTGTCAGCTTAATACCTTGAAGCAGTCGACGCCGGCGCTTTTCAGGCGCGAGCAGGTGGCAAACGCACCGGGGCCCGAGGCGCGCAGGCGGAAATAGCGGCGCGACGCGACCACCACCGGCACGACGGTCTTGTCGAACCGGGCCAGCTCGGCATGCTGGTTGATCAGGCCATTCCAGCGGGCTTCGGCATCCTGCGACGACAAGGCGGCGACGAGCTGGATGGTTTGCGCAGTGCCCGTTGCTGGCTGCACTTCGGGCATGGCAACCGGTATGATCCGGGGCGGCGGGCTGATTTGTACCGGGGCCTGGGCCAGGCGAATCGGCGCTGCGTGGTCCTGCGGCTGTACGGCCAGCGCCAGAATACGCGCCTGTTCATCCGACTGCACCGCCTCGTTCAGCACGACAACGGTCGTGGCGCGCACCCGGGTCAGGCCGAACAGCGAACGGGCAACATCATAGGCGACGCGGATGCAGCCGTGCGAGGCGGGATACCCCGGCAGATGGCCCGCGTGGATGGCGATGCCGCCATACGTCAGGCGCTGCATGAACGGCATCGGCGCATTGCTGTAGATATTCGAGCGGTGAAAGCGCTGTTTTTCGAGAATCGGAAAGACGCCCGCCGGCGTGCCATGGCCGCGCCGCCCGGTCGACACCGCCGTGTCGAGCCACGGCGTGCCGTCCTTGAACACTTCCATCCGCTGCGACGCCTTGCTGACCACGATGAGCACGCCCGACTGCAACGCCTGCGCGATTGTCGGCATTTGGGGGACTGGCGGCGCAATTATCGGGATGGCGGGCGCTGCATCGGGCGTGATCGCCACGCCAGTGGGCAGCACCGAACGCGACAGCGCCGCGCCCGCCAGCAGAACCAGCGACGTCGCAGCCAGCAGTATTCCAGCCCGCCTGAAAATGGTGAGTCCCCCGTTAACGCAATTGGTTAACGCGTTATGCCAAAGGCCCACCAGCGCCAAAGACTTTTTGAATCACGAACGGGCACCACGACCTGTGTCGTGGTGCCCGTTTCATGCGTCCGGTGTTGGTGCCCCTGGCCAGACTCGAACTGGCACGGATCTCTCCATTCGATTTTGAGTCGAACGCGTCTACCATTCCACCACAGGGGCAAACCTTGGCGTCGCCGACCGCTAGCCGACCACGCCCAGATGATCAACTGCTGATCAACCGGGTTTCAACGCTCCGGCGAGCAGTTTGTGCAGGCGCGCATGCAGGCCGTCGTTGCCCGCGAGCACGCTTTCGGTGCAGATCGGCAGCGAAGCACCGCGGAAATCCGAAACGAACCCACCGGCTTCGCGCACGAGCAGGCAGCCCGCAGCCGAATCCCAGATCTGCAGGTCGGTTTCCCAGAACCCGTCGAAACGGCCGGCAGCGACCCAGGCCATGTCGAGCGAGGCCGAACCATTGCGACGGATACCCGCCACGCGTGGACCGATTTCGCGATAGATCCGCGTCCACTGCGACGCATCGCCGCGGTTGTTGAACGGGATGCCGGTGCCGATCAGCGCCTCATCGAGATTTCGCCGCGCCGAAACGCGCAGGCGGCGATCGTGCAGCCAGGCGCCACGCGATTTTTCCGCCCAGAAGCTTTCGTCGGTGATCGGCTGATAGACGATCCCCGCGATCACATCGCCCCAGCCCGAACCATCGAGCAGCGGTTCCTGCACCGCGATCGAAATCGCGAAATGCGGAATGCCGTGGAGGAAATTGGTCGTGCCATCGAGCGGATCGACGATCCAGCGCGGCTTGCGCGGGTCGCCTTCGATCGTGCCGCCTTCTTCCATGACAAAGCCCCAGTCGGGACGCGCCTGGAGCAATTCGTCGTAGATCGTGCGTTCGGCGTGCTGGTCCGCTTTCGACACGAAGTCGGACGGGCCCTTGCGGCTGACCTGGAGATGTTCGACTTCGCCAAAATCGCGGCGCAGGCGCGTGCCGGCCTTGCGGGCGGCGCGCTCCATGACGCGAACGAGGCCGGAGATGACTGCCATTGCTTCAGCCCACCTTGCTGACGTAGCTGCGCTCGTACACGTCGACGATGATCCGTGTGCCGCTGGCGATATGCGGCGGCACCATCACGCGCACGCCGTTGTCGAGAATCGCCGGCTTGTAGCTCGACGAGGCCGTCTGGCCTTTGACCACGGCGTCGGCTTCGACGATCACGGCTTCGACCTGGTCGGGCAACTGTACCGAAATCGGGCGCTCGTCGTACATTTCGAGCAGCACGGTCATGCCGTCCTGCAGGAATGCCGCGGCATCGCCCAGCAGATCGGCCGGCAAGGTGATCTGGTCGTAGTTTTCGACATCCATGAACACCAGGTCATCGCCCTCGGCATAGAGGAACTGAAAATCCTTGGTGTCGAGCCGGACGCGCTCGATCGTGTCCTGCGAACGGAAGCGAACGTTGGTTTTCCGCCCGTCGATCAGGTTCTTCATTTCGACCTGCATGAACGCGCCGCCCTTGCCGGGCTGCGTATGCTGGGTCTTGGCAACTTTCCAGATGCCTTTTTCGTATTCCAGGATATTGCCCGGACGGATGTCCACGCCGCTGATCTTCATGATGGAAAGAGCCTTGTCTATGGCGATAAGATCGCTGCCCTTAGACGCTGGCGCCGATTGCTACAAGCCGCTGCGATGTGATACCGCGCGCTGGTGATGAAACGCATTTTTCCAGCTCGCCCGCTTTTGACCCTGATGATGGCCGCTTTGATGCCCACGGCGGCGCACGCCGCGCCCGGCGGGCTGCTCCGCACCTTGTTGATCGGGTATTGGGTGTGCGAGACCAAGGGCGATGCGGCGACCGCACCGATGCGGTTGTTGCCCGACAGTTTCCGGGTGATCGCCGATTCGAGCTATCGCACGGCGGCCGGTACCGGGGGCACATATCTGCTGCTTGGCAACGATCTGATCATGACCACCGGGCCGTTCAAGTCGCGCAAATATATCCTGGTCGGCCAGGGGATTCTGCATCCGATCAATGCCAAGGGGCAGCGTACGTCGGATCGGTGTGTGCGGCAGAGCAGCGCCAGCGCGCTGGAGGCTAGCACTGACCGGGATAATGATGCGAAGGACGGGACTGCGCCCACGCAGTAACCGGGTTAGCGGCTGCCCATCATTTGCCCGTCATCGCGCGGGCGAAATCGGCGACTGCCTGCGCTTCGTCGCCGCCCCATACGCCGTTGCACACTGCCAGGAAATCGGCGCCTGCCGCGACCAGGGGGGCGCAATTGGCAGCCGTAATGCCGCCGATCGCCACGACCGGGATTTCGAACAGGCCGGACCACCATGACAGCAGGTCGATATCGGCCTGGACTGTGGTGACTTTGGTGGTCGAGGGATAGAACGCGCCGAACGACACGTAATCGGCGCCGGCCTCGCCCGCTTCCATTGCGAGATGCCGGCTATCCTTGCAGGCGACGCCGATCTGCGCGTCCTTGCCCAGGCGTTGGCGCGCGTCGGCGACTTCGCCGTCGTCCTGGCCCAGGTGGACGCCATCGGCGCCGACGCGCTTGGCCAGGCTGATCGAATCGTTGACGATGAATGCCACGTCGTGCGCCACGCAGATCGCCTGCAACGGCTCGGCCAGTTTGACCGCAGCGTGTTCATCCATGCCTTTGACGCGGAACTGGAACGCGGCGACGGGCCCCGCGCCGAGCGCACGGGCCAGGCGTTCGTGAAACAGGCCCGACACGTCGAGCGGCGAAATCAGGTAAAGCTGGCAATCGGGTGTGGTCATGCGGCTCGCGCTAAAAGCAAACCGCGCCGATTGCAATTGCCGGATACGAAAACGCCCCTTCCCCGATTGTTCGGGGTAAGGGGCGCTCGTTTTGACATCCTCGCCAACGTAAAATTTATGCAGTGACGGGCACGCTCTTGACGGTCGACCCGGTGTAGATTTCGTCGATCGCGGTGCCCAGCGCTGCGTCGAACTGGGCGTCGGTCATATCCACGCGCAGATCGTCGAGCAGCGCGCGGCTGAAGCTGGCGATGATGCCGGCGTTCTTGGCCAGTTCGGCGCAGGCTTCGGCGCGCTTGTATCCGCCCGAGAGCGCGACGACTTTCAGCACGCCGGGATGGCCGATCAGCGGCGCAAATGTGCCCGGTACCAGCGGCAGCGACAGCTTCAACATCACCTTAACACCGGCGGGCAAACCGTCGAGCGCGATCAGGATTTCCTTGAGCAGCAGCGCATCGCAATCGGCGCGGGTCTCGCTCTTGATGTTCACTTCGGGCTCGATGATCGGCATCAGGCCGGCAGCGAGCACGTCCATCGCCAGCGCGAACTGTTGCTTGACGATCGCGGCAACACCCTCGGCGTTCGCCGAATTGATGACCGAACGTTCTTTCGTACCAAACACGCCCAAGGCTTTGGACCGGCTCAACAATTCGCCAAGACCCGCGATCGGCTTCATCATCTGCACGCCGTCGGCTTCGTCTTCGAGGCCCTTGTCGATCTTGATGAACGGCACCACGCCTTTGGCGTTGAGCACGCTTGGCACTGGCTCGCCATCGATCAGGCCGTCCATCGTGCGCTCGAACAGGATTGCCGCGATCACTTTGCCGTTGCCGAACGAAGGCGCGGTGATGATCCGGCTGCGCATTGCGTGGATCAGCGCGTACATTTCGGCGTCGTTCGACCAGGCATCGTCCGAGATGCCATAGCCCTTTAGCGCCTTTGGCGTGGACCCGCCCGACTGATCCAGCGCAGCGATAAAGCCCTGGCCGGCGGCAATTTTCTGGGTCTGTTCAGCGTGGTTCATAGCCAATTTTTCCGTGCTTTCCCTGGGCTCCGACGATCGGGCGCGCGTATCGCCGTTCGCCGATGCATACCTATGCGCGTCGCCAGTCTTAGCGCCTTGTGTGGTGCAGCGCAACACACGGCGTTCGGCCTTTTTAGTCTGAGCCGAGAAGGCTTGACCCCCGGTCCGAAATCGGGCGTCATGGCGCATCTTATGCCGGTGCGGGGACTTATGCGCTACCTTGCGATTATCACAAGCCTGGCGCTGACCAGCCCCGCTGTCGCGGCGACGCCCAAAGTGGGCCAGACGGCGCCCAATGCGCAGATCGAAACGATTGCCCACGCCAAATTCGATCTCGATTCGTTGCGCGGGCAAGTTGTCGTGATCAATTTCTGGGCGACCTGGTGCGTGCCGTGCCGGGCGGAACTGCCGCTGCTCGATGGGTATTACCGCGCGCAGAAACAGCATGGGCTGGTCGTGCTGGCCGCGACGACCGAAGATTCGCTGCCCGAATATCAGATGCGGAAGCTGTTTGGGGCGATGTCGATCACTCCGGTGCACCGGTTGAAGGGGCCTTATGCGCCGCTGGGCGCGGTGCCGACCAATTTCATCATCGATCGCGCCGGCGTGCTGCGGTATGCCAAGGCGGGCGCGTTTTCGCTCGACGAACTCAATGCCATCCTGGTGCCGCTGTTAGGCGAGACCCCGCCCGCCACGACCACGGCCGCGCATTTCAATCCTCCCCGTTCCGGGGAGGGGGACCGCCCGCAGGGTGGTGGAGGGGCGGCGCCTCATGGGGCATAGCACGCGTACTCGCGCTCTGGCCCCAGCGCCCTCCACGCTACGTCACCGATAGCCGAGAGGCCCCTCCACCACTGCTTCGCGTGGTCCCCCTCCCCGTTTCGGGGAGGATTTTTAGACTGAAAGCGCGGCTACGCCGGGCAATTCCTTGCCTTCCATCCATTCCAGGAAGGCGCCGCCTGCGGTTGAGACGTAGGAGAAATCGGCTGCCACGCCGGCGTGGTTGAGCGCTGCGACGGTGTCGCCGCCGCCTGCTACGCAGACCAGTGCGCCTTCCTTGCACAATGCTGCGGCTGAGCGCGCCAAGGCGACGGTCGCGGTGTCGAACGGTTCGATTTCGAACGCGCCGAGCGGGCCGTTCCAGACCAGGGTGCGGCAGGTTTTCAGCACATCGGCGAGCGCTTCGGTCGCCTGCGGCCCGATGTCGAGGATCATTTCGTCGGCCGCGACTTCGTGCACGTTCGTTACGCGCAGCAAGGGTGGATTAGCGGCGAATGCGGTCGCGACCAGCGCGTCGTACGGCAGATGCACGGTGCAGCCGCTCTTGTCAGCCGCGTCCAGAATCGCTTCGGCGGTGTCTTTCAGATCGTGTTCGCACAGCGATTTGCCGACATCGACGCCGCGCGCGGCGAGGAACGTGTTGGCCATGCCGCCGCCGATGATGAGATGATCGACTTTGCCGACCAGGTGACGCAGCACGTCGAGTTTCGACGACACTTTCGCGCCGCCGACGACTGCTGCGACCGGATGCTCGGGATTGCCCAGCGCGCGTTCCAGCGCGTCGAGTTCGGCCTGCATTGCGCGGCCGGCGTACGCGGGCAGCACATGGGCGAGGCCTTCGGTCGACGCATGCGCGCGGTGTGCGGCGGAGAACGCATCGTTGACGTAGAGATCGCCGAGCCTGGCAATTGCGGCGACAAGCGCGGGATCGTTGGTTTCTTCGCCCGCGTGAAAGCGTGTGTTTTCAAGGACGGTGATAGAGCCGGGTGCGAGGTCTGCCACGGCTGCTTCGGCCACGGGGCCGGCGCAATCGGCGATGAACCCGACCGGACGACCCAGCACTGCGGCGAGCGCGGGTACGACCTGGGTCAGGGAATTGGCTTCGCTCGGCGCGCCTTTGGGACGACCGAAATGCGCGAGGACCAGGACTTTTGCGCCTTTGTCGGCGAGTTCTGCCAGCGTCTGCACGGTGGCGCGCAGGCGCGTGGCGTCGGTCACGCGGCCATCGGCCATCGGCACATTGAGATCTTCGCGCACCAGGACGGCTTTGCCAGTCAGGTCGCCCAGGTCATCCAGCGTCTTGAAAGTCATGGTCAATCCTCGAAGAGCAAAGCCCTCCCAATGAAGGGGGAGGGTTGGGTGGGGGTGTGCGAGGTCCGAGGGGCGCGCTTCCGATCGGAACGCAGCAAACCCCTCCCCAACCCCTCCCCTCAGGGGCGGGGCTTAAGGATTTTAGAGCGAGCGGCCCATGACGCCGGCGGTGTCGACCATGCGGTTCGAGAAACCCCATTCGTTGTCGTACCACGACAGCACGCGCACGAGCTTGCCGTCGATCACGCTGGTTTCCAGGCTGTCGATCGTCGACGAGGCCGGGTCGTGGTTGAAGTCGATCGATACCAGCGGCTCGTCGGTATAGGCCAGAACGCCCTTCATCGGACCTTCGGCAGCCGCTTTGAGCAGCTCGTTGACTTCGGCGATCGTGGTGTCGCGCTTGGGCGTGAAGGTCAGGTCGACGACCGACACGTTTGGCGTGGGCACGCGGATGGCCGAACCGTCGAGCTTGCCTTTCAGTTCGGGCAGCACTTCGCCGACCGCGCGGGCAGCGCCGGTGGTCGTCGGGATCATGCTCATTGCCGCGGCGCGGGCGCGGCGCGGGTCAGAGTGGATCTGGTCGAGGATTTTCTGGTCGTTGGTATAGCTGTGGATCGTGGTCATCAGGCCGCGCTCGATACCGATCGCATCGTTGAGCACTTTGGCGAACGGCGCGAGGCAGTTGGTCGTGCACGAAGCGTTCGACACGATCAGGTGCTCTGCGGTCAGCTTGTCATGGTTCACGCCATAGACGACGGTCAGGTCGACGTTCTTGGCGGGTGCCGAAATCAGCACGCGCTTGGCGCCGGCATCGAGATGCTTCTGGCCGCCTTCGCGATCGGCGAAGAAACCGGTGCATTCCAGGGCGATATCAACGCCATCGACGCCGTGCGGCAATTTCGCCGGATCGCGCTCGGCGGTCACTTTGATGCGCTTGCCATCGATGATCAGGTCTGCGCCATCGACTGCCACGGTGCCGGGATAGGCGCCGTGAACGCTGTCGCGCTTGAACAGGAGCGCATTGGCCTCTGCGCTGGCCAGGTCGTTGATCGCGACCAGCTCCAGCCCGCAATCGGGGCGTTCGAGAATGGCGCGCGCAACATTGCGGCCGATACGTCCAAAACCATTGATTGCGACTTTGATGGCCATGCTCAGTTCCTCGTTAAAAGCGATTGGGTGGTCCGGTTATGCAAGCCGGGCGAGAATTTGCGGGACGATCTTTGCGGGCGTGAGGCCGAAATGATCGTAGAGCTTTTCGGCAGGTCCCGATGCGCCGAAGCTGTCGATGCCGATGGTCAGACCGTCGCCGACATATTTCTGCCAGCCCATCGTTACGCCGGCCTCGATCGAAACCTTGAGCACGCCGGCAGGCAGCACATCGGCGCGATAGGCCGCGTCACAGGCGTCGAACAATTCCGAACACGGCATCGACACGACATCGGCGCCGATGCCCTGCGTTTCGAGCGCGGCGGCGGTGTTCATTGCGATTTCGACTTCGGATCCGGTCGCGACGATCACGACTTTGCGCGCGGCCTTTGCGGCGACCAGGCGATAGGCGCCCTTTGCGCTGCGGTTTTCGGTCGTGTCACGCGGCACTTGCGGCAGGTTCTGGCGCGACAACGCGAGCAGCGAGGGCCCGTGCGCCGTGCCGACCGCAATCTGCCAGCATTCTGCGGTTTCAATGATATCGGCCGGGCGGAACACATGCAGGTTCGGGATCAGGCGCAGGCTCATTACATGCTCGATCGGCTGATGCGTCGGGCCGTCTTCGCCCAGGCCAATCGAATCGTGCGTCATCACATAGACGACACGCGCGTGTTGCAGCGCGGACAGGCGGATGGCGTTGCGGCAATAGTCCGAAAACACCAGGAACGTGCCGCCATACGGGATCAACCCGCCATGCAGCGCGGCGCCGTTCATCGCGGCGGCCATGCCGAATTCGCGGATGCCGTAATGGACGTGACGGCCACCATAAGCATCGCGGCCGAATGACGGCGTTGCGGCGACTTTGGTCAGGTTTGACCCGGTCAGGTCGGCCGATCCGCCGAACAGGGCGGGCACTGCGGGCGCCAGCACTTCGAGCGCCAGTTCGGATGCCTTGCGCGTTGCGACTTTGCGTGGGGCCTCGAACCAGCCGGCGAACGTGGCATCGGATTCGCTCATGTCGGGCAAGTCACCAGCCATGCGCGCATCGAATGCGGCGCGCTGCGGATGCGCGGCTGTGGCGGCCTGCCATGCGGCATGCGCCTGGCGGCCGCGATCGCCCGTCGCGAGCCAGTTGCTCGCGATATCGGCGGGGATTTCAAACGGTGCGGCGGTCCAGCCCAGGGTTTCGCGGGCGGCGGCGATTTCTTCGGCGCCCAGTGGGCTGCCGTGGACATTGTGCGTGCCCTGTTTGTGCGGCGCGCCTTTGCCGATGATCGTGTGGCAGGCGATCAGCGAAGGACGCGGATCGGCGAGAGCCTCGGCCATGGCGCGTGCGATATCGGCATGGTCATAGCCATCGCACGAGGTCACATGCCAGCCACTGGCGCGATAGCGCGCGGGGATGTCCTCGACCGTCGACAGGCTGGTATCGCCGTCGATCGTAATGCGGTTGTCGTCCCACAGGACGTTCAGACGGCCCAGGGCGAGCGTGCCGGCGAGGCCGACGGCTTCGTGGTTGATGCCTTCCATCAGGCAGCCATCGCCCGCGATCACCCAGGTGCGGTGATCGACGAGCGCGTCGCCGAATTCCGCATTCAGGTGACGCTCGGCCATCGCCATGCCGACGGCCATGGCAAAACCCTGGCCCAGCGGCCCGGTGGTGCATTCGGCGCCCGGGATCAGGAAGTTTTCGGGATGGCCGGCGCAGACGCTGTCGAGCTGACGGAAATTGCGGATGTCATCGATCGTCGGCGAAGCATAACCGGTCAGGTGCAGCGCCGAATACAGCAGCATCGAGCCGTGACCTGCCGACAGGATAAACCGGTCGCGATCGGCCCAGCGCGGCGCATCGGGATCGAATTTCAGGAATTGCGACCACAGCACGGTGGCGACGTCGGCCATGCCCATCGGCATGCCGGGATGCCCGGAGTTTGCAGCCTGGACAGCATCCATGGCGAGCGCGCGGATGGCGTTGGCCATGGGCGTCAGCGTAGCAGAGTCACGGGTCATACCGGTAATAGCAACCTAGATTTGCGCGGGGCCAGGCGCGCATGGGACTGATTCGGCAGGGGCCTCTTGGGACAGGGCGCACCCACCGTCAAGGCTGGGAGGACCTGACATGCAACGTGCAGATGAACAACCCGTGCATTCCTATGCATTGGCGGAAATACGTTTGCACTGTCAAGTCGGCGTGTGCCCGGCGATCGATCTTTATTGGCCTGAACTTGCCCCCGGACTTGCCCCCCAACTTGCCAGCGTCACGCCTTGCGCACATCCCGGCGCGTGGCGCTTGCGCCGACCTGCCGATGTGCTAGCGACGCAAGCATGATATCGAAAAGCACGACCAACGATCTGCACGATGATTTGGACCGGATCGCCCAGGCGCTGGACCGGCTGGAACACGCCGCCTCTGTGCGCGAGGCCGAATTGAACGAGATGGCGGCGCTGAAAGCGCGGCATCGCCGGCTGAAAGACACGGTCAGCGCCGAGTTGCAGCAACTGGACCTGTTGCTGGCCAATCTGCCCGAGCAGTCCGCGAGTGAGCCGTCATGAGCGGCGCCGATAACGCACCGCGCAATGTCTCGCTGTCGATCGGCGGGCGCAATCATGTCATTTCGGTCGGCGCGGACGAAGAGCCGCATCTGCGCATGCTGGCGCAGATGATCGACGACCGCGTAAGCAAGCTCGGCGTGGGCCAGGGCCAGACCGAGGCGCGCATGCTGCTCGTCACTGCGCTGATGCTGGCCGACGAATTGCACACTTTGCAGAGTGCACCTGCGCCTGCCCCCATACCGGCCCCTGCCCCGCCCGAACCGGCCAGGCGTGCCACCAAGGCAACCACCGCGGTCGCCGAAATCGCGCCCGAAGTGCTCGCACGCGTCACTGCGCTGGCCGACCGCGTGGAAAAGCTTGCGGCAAGGCTTGAGCATTCGCCCCAGACATCCTAAATAGCGAAGTGACGGGTTCTGCCCGGCACGAGCCGCATGAATATCCCTGAGGCTATAAGCAATCCTTGGGGGCTGTCCCTGGCCCGGATCTTGGTCCGGGACACATGGTCCCCACCTGACGTGAGCGCGTCAGAGGATTTTCCGAGCAAACGACCCATGGTGGGCCCGTCACCCCCCACACGTTCCGACTGAAGGATCACAAGGCCGGTGAGCGACCGCACGCCCGAAGACGCCCCGGCTGCCACTGATCCGGCATTTTCAAAAACCGCGTTGCGCAAGACGCTGCGCGCCGCGCGGCGGGCGCATGTCGATGTGCTCGATCCGCGGATTCTCGCCCTGGTGCTGATGCGGCCGCCGACCGCCCTGCTCTCGCTGATTCCCAATGGCGCGACGATCGGGCTGTATGTCGCGGCGCACGGCGAAGCGCCGGCGCTGGGCTATGCGCGGTATTTTCACGAGGCGGGGCATCGCATCGCCCTGCCCTGGTTTGCCGCTCGCGATAGCGCGATGGTATTTCGCCAGTGGGATTCGCCGCATCTCGATGAATTGCTGCAGCCGGGCGCATTTGGCGTGCCGCAGCCTGCCGCGACCGCAGCCGCGCTGATCCCCGATGTGCTGTTCGTGCCGCTGGTCGGGTTTACCGCCACCGGCGGGCGGCTGGGCCAGGGCGGCGGGCATTATGACCGGTGGCTGGCCGCGCACCCCGGTGCGATCGCCATCGGGCTGGCCTGGGACTGCCAACTGGTCGATGCGCTGCCCAGCGAGGCCCATGACCTTCCCCTGAGCGCGGTCATCACGCCCACGCGGCTGTATGGCCCGTTTGAAGGCACAAGCGCATGATCGACACCGATATCGACGCACGGCGGCCGACCTGGCGCAAGCCGGTGGGCATTCTGGGGCTGCTGCTGGCGCTGGGGATCTATGCGGTGCTGGTGGTGCAACTGGCTGGCCTGCTCGCCACCTGGCCGGTGCTGGTGCAGACGTTGATCTATCTCGTGCTGGGCACGATCTGGCTGCTGCCGTTGCGGCGGTTTCTGATCTGGATGGAAACCGGCCGCTGGGGCTGAGCGCCCTATAGCCCTTGGCCGATTAACGCTTACCATGGCGCGAGTGACGGGACTTGAACCCGCGACCTCCGGCGTGACAGGCCGGCACTCTAACCAACTGAGCTACACCCGCGCAGCCATGGTTTTGCGTTCCCCAAGCGATGAATGGCGCGAGTGACGGGACTTGAACCCGCGACCTCCGGCGTGACAGGCCGGCACTCTAACCAACTGAGCTACACCCGCGTTCCCGCTTGGGAGCCGGCCCTCTATGGCACCCCATCGGACCTGTCAACAAAGCACCATAAAAGTTTTTCCCCACCCTGCGTTATGTGGCCTCTCGACACCGCATTACGTCCCGCCCGTTAACCGGATCTTCGCCATGTTCGGGTAGGGCAGCGGCTGAAATTTGTGGTTTGGGGGCAAGCCTTTGCGCATTCGAGACAGCCTGTGGATGATTGCCGGCGCAATGCCGGTGGCCGTCGTCGCTGCGACCAATCCTGTTGCGCATCAGAGCCACAATCCCGGCCACAATCCCGGCAGGGCACACCTGACCGGCGATGTCTTCGTCGAACGCTTCGAACCTGCGCCGGGTGGGCGCCGGGCGCGTATTCTGGAGCGCGCCGATGCGTTGCATCCGGGCGATCGGCTGGTGTTTGTGGTCAGTTGGACTGGCGGTGATCCTTCGGGGTTTACTGTGGTCAACCCGGTGCCCGCTACGGTCGCGTATCAGGCGGGCAGCAGTGCATCGTCCGATGACGTGTCGGTCGATGGAGGACACGCCTGGGGGGCGCTGAGCACGCTGATGGTGCGCGACAGCGATGGGTGGCGCCATGCGCTGCCTGGTGACGTCACGCACGTCCGCTGGCGCGTGCCGGGCGGTACGGGGCAGATTACGTATCGCGGGACGGTTCGGTAATAGAGCACTGTCTTCTGGAGGCAGGGGCCGGAGGTCGAGACTTAAGCCGCAGCGACAGACAAGATGTTACTATTCACAAGATCCGTTCATCCTGAGCTTGTCGAAGGACGCGCGCCCACCTTGCCCCATGTCCGTTGCAACCTCGCCCAGACCGACCGTTACGCGCGTCCTTCGACAAGCTCAGGATGAACGGGTGTTTTTTATTAATCCGAGCGAAACCTGCCCTAAACCAGCAGCAGCGAAGGCGCCTCGATCAGCTTGCGCAAGGCCTGTACGAAGCTCGCCGCATCCCAGCCATCGACCACGCGGTGGTCGCAACTGATCGACAGGTTCATCAGTTTGCGCTTGGCCAGGCGTTCGCCGCCGTGGCCGTCGGGCACGAACATCGGCCGTTCGATGATCCGGTTGGGGCCGATGATCGCGACTTCGGGCCGGTTGATCACCGGCGTCGTCGCCACACCCCCCAAGGGTCCGAGACTGGTCACGGTCAAGGTCGAGCCCGACAGTTCGCTGGCCGCGATCGAACCCGTGCGTGCTGCATCGGCCAGACGGCCGATTTCGCGCGCCAGTTGCCACAGATTGCGGTCCTGCGCATCTCGGATCACCGGCACCATCAGCCCGCCGGGAGTCTGCGTCGCCAGCCCCATGTGCACCGCGCCGTAGCGCGTGACGACGTTCGCCTCGTCGTCATAGCGCGCGTTGATCATCGGAAAATCGGGGATTGCGCGACAGATCGCGGTGATCATGAACGGCAGCAGCGTGAGCTTGCCCCGGCCCGCATGCGCCACATTCAATTCGGCACGGACTCGTTCGAGCTCGGTCACGTCGAATTCCTCGACGTAGGAAAAATGCGGGATGTTGCGTTTCGACGCCGCCATGTTTTCGGCGATCCGGCGGCGCAGGCCGATGACCTTGATCGTTTCGTCGCCGCGCTTTGCGCCTGCAGGCGCAAACCCGCCGGCGTTATAGGCGATGAACTGATCGAGATCGCCATGGCGCACGCGGCCTTCGGGACCGGGCTGCACTTTGGCCAGATCGATCCCGAGGTCGTGCGCACGCGCGCGCACTGCCGGGCTGGCCAGCACACGTGCCGATGGCGCGGCGGGCGTGGCCGCGGCGGGTGTGGGTGCAGCAACGGGCGCAGGTGGTGGCGCTGCAATCACCGGCTCAGGCGCTTGAATGGGCACAGGCACGGCAGCCTTTGCTGGTGCAGGTGCCTCTTCCACCGCTTCGCCGTCGGTCTCGATCACCACCAATGCCGAACCGATCGCGATCCGGTCGCCGGGCTCGCCCGCCATTTCGACGACGCGCCCAGACACGGGGCTTTCCATTTCGACCGTCGCCTTGTCGGTCATCACATCGGCCAGCGGGCCGTCCTCGGCGACCATGTCGCCGATCTTGACGTGCCAGGCGACGATTTCGGCTTCGGCGATGCCTTCGCCAATGTCGGGAAGGCGGAATGTAAAGCGGCTCATGACACTGTCATCCAGCTAGAAACGAAAATCATACGGAGAGCAGGCGGTCAAACGCCTCGCCAATGCGCACCGGCCCAGGGAAATACGCCCATTCCAGGCTATGCGGATAAGGCGTGTCGAACCCGGTAACGCGCTCGATCGGCGCTTCCAGTGCGTGGAAACAGCGTTCCTGCACCAGCGCGCTCAGTTCTGCGCCAAACCCTCCGGTGCGGGTCGCCTCGTGGACGATCAGGCACTTGCCGGTCTTGTTCACGGATTTGACAATCGCATTGATGTCGAGCGGCACGAGCGTGCGCAGATCGATCACTTCGGCATCGATGCCCTGGCGCTCGGCGACTTCGCGCGCGACGTGGACCATCGTGCCATAGGCGAGCACGGTCACCGCCTCACCCTCGCGCACGATCCGCGCCTGCCCCAGTGGCACGCGGTAATGGCCGGCGGGAACCAGGCTGTCGGGATGACGCGCCCACGGCACCGCGGGTTCGTCATAGTGGCCGCTGAACGGGCCGTTATACAACCGCTTGGGCTCGAAGAAGATCACCGGATCGTTGTCTTCGATTGCCGCAATCAGCAGGCCCTTGGCATCGTGCGGCGTGCTCGGGATCACGGTTTTCAGGCCCGCGACGTGTGTAAACATCGCCTCAGGGCTTTGGCTGTGAGTTTGGCCGCCGAAAATCCCGCCGCCGAATGGCGTGCGCACGGTCATCGGCGCGATGAATTGCCCGGCCGAGCGGTAGCGCAGCCGTGCCGCTTCGGACACAAGCTGGTCGAGCCCGGGATAGATGTAATCGGCGAACTGGATTTCGGGCACCGGGCGCAGGCCATAGGCCCCCATCCCGACCGCGACGCCGATGATCCCGCATTCGGAAATCGGCGTGTCGAATACGCGGGTCTTCCCGTATTTCTTCTGCAGGCCGGCCGTCGCGCGGAACACCCCGCCGAAATAGCCGACGTCTTCGCCCATCACGACGACGTCGGGGTCGCGTTCCATCATGATGTCGAGCGCGTCGTTGATCGCCTCGATCATCGACATGCTGCGTGCTTCACTCATGTTGCTTCTCCGCCCTGGGCGTCGACATCGGCGTCATCGCTCCATTCGGGCCATTTGACGCGGCGTTCGTGGATCGCCTGTTCGCTCTGTTCGACCAGGTGCCAGGGCAGCGTTTCATAGACGTCTTCGAACATCGTACGGAATGGATGGTGCAGGCCCTGCCCCAGCGTGCCGTTGGCCTCGGCCGCGCGGACGGCAGCGCGCACTTCGGTATCGACTTCGGCATCCATCGCGGCGTGCTTGTCCGCGTCCCACACGCCCAGCGCGATCAGGTGGCGCATCAGCCGGTTGACCGGATCACCCAGCGGCCACTCGGTGCCTTCGGCGGTGGAGCGGTATTGGCCGGGATCATCGGAGGTCGAATGCCCCTCGGCGCGATAGGTGAAATGTTCGATCAAGGTCGGGCCGGCATTGGCGCGCGCGCGATCGGCGGCCCAGCGCACGGCGGCAAACACCGCCAGCGGATCGTTGCCATCGATGCGCAGGCCGGCAATGCCATACCCGATCGCGCGCGCGGCAAACGTCGTGCGTTCACTGCCGGCGAACCCGGAAAAGCTGGAAATCGCCCACTGGTTGTTGACCAGGTTGAACACGACCGGCGCATTGTACACCGCCGCAAATGTCATCGCGGAGTGGAAATCGCCTTCCGCGCTCGATCCTTCGCCCAGGAAGGCGGTGGCGATGCGGCTGTCGCCCTTGATCGCGCTGGCCATCGCCCAACCCACAGCTTGCGGGTATTGAGTCGCCAGGTTGCCCGAGATCGAAAAAATCGACTGGTCGCGCGCCGAATACATGATCGGGAGCTGGCGGCCTTTCAGGGTGTCGGCGCGGTTCGAGAAAATCTGGTTGACCATCTCGGTCATCGGCGTGCCGCGCGTGATGAATATGCCCTGCTGGCGATAACTGGGGAACACCATGTCGTCGCTCGCCAGCGCCATTGCGGTGGCAATCGAGGTCGCCTCTTCGCCCGAGCATTTCATATAGAAGCTGGTCTTGCCCTGGCGCTGCGCACGCACCATCCGTCCGTCGAATGCGCGGGTCAGCGCCATCAGGCGCAGCATCCGGATCAGGGTCGCGGTATCGAGCCCCGGGTTCCACGGTCCATGCGCGCGATCGTCGTCGCCCAGCACGCGGATCATATCGAGGCACAGCGGATGCGTGACATCGGCAGCACAAGTCTCGTCGGGACGCGGTTGCGCGCCGGCCAGCGGGATTGCCAAAGACGAGTAATCGACGACATCGCCCGGCCGATAGCGCGGCTCTGGCACATGCAGTGTCAGCTTTGGCAGATTGCCGTCGGTCATGCCGTTTCCTGCTCCAGAACGGTCTCGGCCGACTCGATCAAATGAGCCGGATGGAGACTGATTATTCTATTCTGACGCAATTATATTACACGATCGCGCAACGGTCAATCAGTGCGCGTCACACCGCGACGGGCGCCGCCAGATGGCCCTGCGGGTGGTAATCATGCACCGCAAAATCATCGATCGTATAGCCGAAAATGGTGTCAGGACGCCGGGCGATCGTCATGCGCGGTGAACCGCCAGGTTCGCGCGCCAGTTGCGCCTCGACCAGGTCGCCATGGTTGAGATAGAGATGCGTATCGCCGCCCATCCACACCAGTTCGCCTGGCTCCAGGTCGCATTGCTGCGCGACCATCGCGATAAACAGCGCCGCGCCCCACAGATTGAACGGCAGGCCCAGCGCGACATCGCAACTGCGCTGGTACATCACGCCTGACAGCCGGCCGTTGGCGACATGGAACTGATAGGTCTTGTGGCACGGCGGTAGCGCCATCTGGTCGAGCTCGGCGACATTCCAGCCTTCGACAATATGCCGCCGCCCGCCCGGATTGGTGCGCAATCCGTGGATCAGCTCGGCGATCTGGTTCACGCCCTGCGCGCGGCGCTGAAACAGGCCGTTTTCGGCCGGTTCATACACCGGCCAGTCGACCCATTGCTTGCCATAGACCGGGCCGAGCTCGCCCCATTGTGCGGCGAAATCGGCGTCCTCGACGATCCGACGCGAAAACGCCGCGCGCGCGATATCATCGCCCGTTTCGCGGCGGTAACGCGCCAGGGGCCAGTCGGTCCAGATTTCGACACCCTGCGCACACAGCGTGCGGATGTTTGTATCGCCGGTCAGGAACCACAGGAATTCGCGCGTCGCGGTTTTCCAGTACACCCGCTTGGTGGTCAGCAGCGGCATCTGCCCCTCCGACAGGTCAAACCGCAAGCTCGTGCCGAACACCGATCGTGTGCCGACTCCGGTGCGATCGACACGTTCGTCGCCGCTGGTCCAGATGCGCCGCATCAGATCGAGATACTGGGTTTCGTAGTGGGGGCTCGCCATTCCGCGATCCTAACCCGCCGGGCCGCTTTCGCCCAAGCCCAAAGCATCGCTTTGTTGTGGAATGCCATCCGATGATATTTCTGGTCTTGCCACGACAAAGCCCGCTGCCTATAGCGCGCGCCTGCCTCGCAGACGGGTGGCGAAAGCCGCGTATCTGCATTCGGTCGGGGAGTAGCTCAGCCTGGTAGAGCACTGTCTTCGGGAGGCAGGGGCCGGAGGTTCGAATCCTCTCTCCCCGACCAATTCTTCGCCCCTGCAACTTTTGATTGTCACGCTGTGCGTGACGGGGGGCCGGAGGTTCGAATCCTCTCTCCCCGACCAATTCTTCGCCCCTGCATCTTTTGATTGTCACGCTGTGCGTGACGGGGGGCCGGAGGTTCAAATCCTCTCTCCCTGACCAATTCATTCAGCCAGCGATTCCGATCAGCAAAGTCAGCCCGCCCAGGCCAAGCGACAATTGCCAGCGCAAACGCATCCATCCAGCGGGACAAAACCCGATTGCGCGATCGACCAGCGGTGATGCCGCGATCAGGACGCCCAGCACCACGAGTTCGGTACCTGGCCAGGTCCAGCCCATCATCCAGGGAAACCACAGCGCCAGTGCGAACAGGCTGGGCGCGACCGCTGCGGCAAAGATCCACCGCGGCATTTGCGGGCGTGACAGGCCGATGCCCCACCACACGCCGCCCAGAAAGCTGAAGATCAGCGCGGCATAACCAAATGCCAGCGCTAGCGAGGTCCATGCAACCGGCCCGCCTTTCAGTACGGCGAGCAAGGCGGCAAGCTGTGGCAACAGCCCGGCAAGACCGAGCAGGCGGGCGTTCGCCGGAAGTGATGTCATGCCCACGACATTAGCGCGGATGGGTCACGCGCAACCCTGCCCCGATGGGCAATCAGCCGCCGCGCAGCAATTGAACGCCCCAGTCGCGCTCGAACAGATACAGCAACGTCCGCGCGGCCTCGCCGCGCGGGCTGTCGAGGCCGCCGTCGCGTTCCATCAGCAGCCGAGCGTCGTCGTGGGCCACAGGCAGCAGGCGGGCGATCTGGTCGAAATTGGCGACGCGGAACGGGGTTTCGCCCGACTGGCGCGTGCCGAGCAGTTCGCCGCCACCGCGCAGGCGCAAGTCTTCTTCGGCCAGGCGAAAGCCGTCCTGCGTTTCGCGCATCAGCGCCAGGCGTTCACGTCCGGTTTCTGACAGGGCTTCGCCGCGCAGCAGCAGGCATGTCGATTTGCCGCTGCCGCGCCCGACGCGGCCGCGCAATTGGTGCAATTGCGCCAGGCCGAAGCGTTCGGCCTGTTCGATCACCATCAGCGTGGCATTGGGCACGTCGACGCCGACTTCGATCACGGTCGTTGCGACCAGCAGGCCCGCTTCGCCGCGCGAGAACCGTTCCATGCCGGCGTCCTTGTGTTCGGGCCGCATCTGCCCGTGAACGAGTTCGACTCCGTCGCCAAAGCGCTCTTTCATTTGCGCGTGGCGGGCTTCGGCGGCGGCGATGTCTTCGGTTTCGAGTTCGCGCACCATCGGGCACACCCAATAGGCCTGGCCCCCGGCGGCGAGATGGCGACCGACGCTGGCGATCACTTCGTCGAGACGCTCGGTCGAGACCACGCGCGTGTCGATCGGTTGACGCCCGGGGGGCATCTCGTCGAGGCGCGAGACATCCATTTCGCCGTATTGCGCCAAAGTCAGTGTGCGCGGGATCGGGGTTGCGGTCATCGCCAGGCAATGCGCGGTGGTGCGCGCCTTTTGCGTCAGCAGCAGGCGTTGGCCGACGCCGAACCGGTGCTGTTCGTCGATCACCACCAGCGCAAGATTTTTGTAGGCGACGGCTTCCTGAAAGATCGCATGCGTGCCGATGCAGATCTGGATCGAGCCGTCCATCAGCCCCATCAACGTGGCCTCGCGCGCCTTGCCCTTGTCGCGCCCGGTCAGCATCGCGATCGTGACGCCCGTACCCGCCGCCATTCGCGCCAGCGTTTCGCCATGCTGGCGCGCGAGGATTTCGGTGGGGGCGAGCAATGCGGCCTGCGCGCCCGATTCGACCGCGATCAGCATCGCGTGCAGCGCAACCGCGGTCTTGCCCGATCCGACATCGCCCTGCAGCAGGCGCAACATCGGCGCGCCTTGCGCGATATCGCCCTCGATTTCGGCGACCGCCCGGTTCTGCGCGCCGGTCAGCGAAAACGGCAGGTTCAGCCGATCGCGCAACTTGCCGTCGCCATGCAGCGGCACCCCGCGCCTGGCGCGGTTGCTGGCGCGCACCAGCATCAGTGCCAGGGCTTGCGCGAGCAATTCGTCATAAGCCAGGCGGTCGCGCGCGAGTTTATCCTCGCCTTTGTGCGCGGCGATCACCGCCTCGCGCCAGGTCGGCCAGCCTTCGCGCGCCAGCAGGCCGGGCTCGATCCATTCGGGCAGGTTCGGCAGATGGTCGATCGCCTGCGCGACCAGAGCCCCGATTCGGCCCTGGGTCAGGCCGTCGGACAGGGGATAAATTGGCTCGATCAATTGCCCGGCCAGCGCGCCGCTGTCTTCGGCGATGTGGTCGGGGTGGACGATCTGGCGCTGTTGGCCGAACTGGTCGAGACGCCCGGCGATCCAGCGCCGCTCTCCGCTCGGCAATGTCTTGCGCGCGGAATACGACGCGCGGCCAAAGAAGGTCAGCGCGATCACATCGCCCGCGTCGTCTTCGGCCATTACGCGCAACGGCCCGCGCCCGCCGCTGGCGCGGTGGTCGCGAATGGTCAGCGCGATCACGATGTTTTCGCCGATCGCCGCGTCATCGAGCCGCCCCACCACGCGCCGCGCCACGAACCGGTCGGGCAGATGATACGCCAGATCGCGCACCCGCGTCAGCCCGAGCCGGTCGAGCGGACGCGCCAATCCGGGCCCGACACCTTTCAGGCTGGAGCTTTCGGCGAACAGGGGGTTGAGCAATTCGGGCCGCATGGTCGGCGATCCTTAACCGGGGCTTTGCCCGGGCGCCACTACCCCCGCCCGTATTGGCGCAATTTGATTTTGCGGTCGTGGGTTTGCGTCTTGATGCCCTCTCAATGAATTGTCCAAACCCAAAAAGGAATTGCCCAACCCCACCCCCCCGCTCATCCTGAGCCCGTCGAAGGATGCGCGCCACGGTTGGTCCAGGTCCGCGTTGCATGCGTTTGCGCGCATCCTTCGACGGGCTCAGGATGAGCGGGTGTTGTTTTAAATGGCGAGCATTTAAATCGCGAGCGGATGTGGCTATAAATCAAAGGGCGAAATGCGCTTTCATCGACCCAGTTATTCGAGCACATCTCTTATGGCTGCAATCTCATGCGCCCGACCGCGCGGCCATATTGCAGCAGCGCCAGCTTTCGCCTAGGCCGCCACCATGCAAGCCCCCGCAATCCCACTAAGCGACCGCCTTCGCCGCCTGAAATTCCGCGCCTGGCACCGCGGCACGCGCGAAGCCGACTACATGATCGGCTGCTTCTTCGATCGCCACCATGCGGCGTGGACCGAGGCCGAAATCGACCTGTTCGAACGCATGGTCGAGGAAGAAGATGTCGACATCATGGCCTGGGCGCTCGGCACGATGCCCGCCCCGCCACCGTATTCCGGGCCGATGATGGACGCGATGATCCGCCTCGATTACGTCGATATTCCGCGCTGAAACTGCCGCATATGCCTGATCTCGCCCGCATTCTTTCCGCCACCAGCCCGCTGACGCTGTCATCGGTCGCGCGCGGCGCCCAACCTTTGCTGCTCGCCGACCTGGCGCGCGCCGCCAAAGGCCGTGCGGTATTTATCGCCGCCGACGAAGCGGCAATGCGTTCGGTGGTCGAAACCGCGGCGTTCTTTGCGCCCGAACTCGATGTGATCGAATTCCCCGGCTGGGACTGCCTGCCGTTCGATCGCGCCTCCCCCGCCCTGTCGGTCAGCGCCCGGCGCCTCGCCGCGCTGTCGCAGTTGCAGGTCAAGCAGACCGGTCCGCAATTGCTCGTCACCACAGTCACTGCCGTGTTGCAGCGGGTGCTGACGCCGTTCCGCATTCGCGAATCGACCCGCGTGCTGAAGGCGGGGATGGAAATCGGGCGCGAGAGCCTGATCGCGCTGCTGCAGCGGCAGGGCTATATGCGCGCCGACACCGTGATCGACGCGGGCGAATACGCGGTGCGCGGTGGGGTGTTCGATCTGTATCCCAGCGGGCTCGACCACGGGCTGCGGCTCGATTTCTTCGGCGACGAACTCGAAACGCTGCGCCTGTTCGATCCGAACACGCAGCGATCGGTGCAGCCGGTCGACAGCCATCTGCTGATCCCGGCGAGCGAGGCCCTGCTCGACGAAGCCAGCATCAAACGGTTTCGCGGCCGGTATCGTGAGATTTTCGGCGCCAATGCTACCGGCGACGCGCTGTACCAGGCGGTCAGCGACGGGCGTCGGCTCGCCGGCATGGAACACTGGCTGCCACTTTTCGAAGACCGCATGGTCACGCTGTTCGACCATCTGGGCGATGGCGATCTCGTGCTGTTCGACGCAGGCGCGGCCAAGGCGGCCGAAACGCGGCTGTCCGACATTCACGATTACCACCAGGCGCGCGTCGAATCCGCGCGTGCGCAGGCCGGGCATTATCGCCCGCTCGACTCCGACGCGCTGTACCTGAGCAGCGACGAATTCGAACGCGCCATGGCGGGCTGGCCGGTCCATCGCCTGTCGATCTTTGCCGAGCCCGAATCCGCGCGCGTACTCGATTTCGGTTTTGCCAGCGCGCACGATTTCGCCCCCGAACGCGCGCAGGGCAGCAATGTCTACGAAGCCGCGATGCGACACCTGTCCGCCTTGGCGACGCGCGGGCTGAAACCGATACTGGCGGCATATTCGACCGGATCGCGCTCGCGCCTGGCGTCATTGCTCGGCGATGCGGGCAAAGCCAAGCCGGTCATGGCCGAAACCTGGCAGGAGGCGCTCGGCGTCGCGGCGTCGGGCAAGATCGCCGCAATCGTCCTGCCGCTCGACCACGGGTTTGCCAGCGACGAACTGGAACTGATCACCGAACAGGACATCCTGGGCGACCGGCTGGTGCGGCGAAAGCGCAAGCGCAAGGATGCCGACGCGTTCCTGGCCGAGCTGTCCGCGCTCAACCCCGGCGACCTGGTCGTGCATATGGAGCATGGCATCGGCCGCTATGAAGGGCTGGAGCCGATCAGCGTCGGGGCCAGTCCGCACGACTGCGTGCAACTGACCTATGCCGGCAATGACAAGCTGTATATTCCGGTCGAAAACCTCGACGTGCTGTCGCGCTATGGCAACGACAATGACAATGTCGCGCTCGATCGGCTGGGCGGCGAAGGCTGGCAGAAGCGCAAAGCCAAAATGCGCGAGCGCATTCTGGAGATGGCCGGGCAATTGATGGCGACCGCGGCGCTGCGCGCGTTGCGCCAGGCCGATGTGGTCGATGTCGATCCTGCCAGCTATGGCCCGTTCGTCGATCGCTTTCCCTGGACCGAGACGGACGATCAGGAACGCGCGATCGACGATGTCCTGGGCGATCTTGCCTCGGGCAAGCCGATGGACCGGCTTGTCTGCGGCGATGTCGGATTCGGCAAGACCGAAGTCGCACTGCGCGCGGCATTCGTTGCAGCGATGTCGGGCCGCCAGGTCGCGGTCATCGCCCCGACGACCCTGCTCGCGCGCCAGCATTACAGCTCGTTCCAGGAACGGTTCTCCGGCTTTCCGCTCAACATCGGCCGCCTGTCGCGACTGGTCCCCGGCAAGGAGGCCACCGAGACGCGCGCCGGCCTGACCAGCGGCACGATCGACGTGGTGATCGGCACGCACGCGCTGCTCGCGAAATCGATCGAATTCCGCAATCTCGGCCTCGTGATTGTCGATGAAGAACAGCGCTTTGGCGTCACGCATAAGGAACGCCTGAAAGAGCTGAAAACTGACGTCCATGTGCTGACGCTGACCGCGACTCCGATCCCGCGCACGTTGCAGATGGCGATGTCCGGCCTGCGCGAATTGAGTACGATCCAGACCCCGCCGGTCGATCGCCTGGCCGTGCGCACATACGTGATGCCGTGGGACGACCTGGTCATGCGCGAGGCGCTGATGCGCGAACACCAGCGCGGCGGGCAAAGCTTTATCGTCGTGCCGCGCATCGCCGACATGCCCGAAATGGAAGAATGGCTGCGGCTCAACGTGCCCGAAATCCGCGCAGTATCCGCGCATGGCCAGATGAGCCCGACCGAAGTCGAAGACCGCATGGGCGCGTTTTACGAACGCAAATACGAAGTGCTGCTGTCGACCACGATCATCGAAAGCGGGATCGACATCCCCAGCGCCAACACGATCATCCTGCACCGCGCCGACCGCTTTGGCCTGGCGCAATTGTACCAGCTCCGCGGCCGCGTCGGGCGCGGAAAACTGCGCGCCTATGCCTACCTGGTCTACCCCGAAGACCACGCGCTGTCGGCAATCGCCGAAAAACGCCTGAAAGTCCTGGGCGATCTCGATTCGCTGGGCGCCGGCTTCCAACTCGCCAGCCACGATCTCGACTTACGCGGCGCGGGCAATCTGCTCGGCGACGAACAATCCGGCCATATCAAGGAAGTCGGCTTCGAACTATACCAGTCGATGCTCGAAGACGCGATCATGGCCGCCAAGGCCGGCGATTTCAGCGCCCTGCGCGAACGCGGCTCGCTCAACCCGCAAATCACCGTCGATGCCCCGATCATGATTCCCGAAGACTACGTGCCCGACCTCGCCGTCCGCATGGCGCTATACCGCCGCATGAACGACGCCGAAGGACCCGAAGCCGTCGAAGCCCTCGCCGCCGAAATGATCGACCGCTTCGGCCCCCTGCCCCCGCCAACCCAAAACCTGCTGCGCCTGATCGAAGTCAAGCGCCAGGCGATCATCGCCGGAATCAGCAAGATCGACGTCGGTGCCAAGGGCGTGCTGGTCAGCTTCCACGGCGACTCGTTCGCCGACCCGCAGGGACTGTTCGCGTATATCGACCGCCTGAACGGCGTCGCCAAATTGCGCCCCGACAACAAGATGGTCATCCAGCGCGCGTGGGGCAATGCCGAGGCGCGCCTGAACGGCCTGGTGCAATTGACACGCGGTCTGTCGGCGATCGTGGCGAAGGCGGCGAAGAAGAAAGCCGCGTAAAACACGTCGCGAAGTTTTCGAGGCGAATGTCCATGGCGGCCGGATCCAGACCTCGTAATCCGCTAGAATTTGTTCTGAAAAAACAAAAAGCTCGCTCTCCTGAGCCTGTCGAAGGACGCGCGCTACGGTCGATCCGGTTGATGCGAACCTATCGGTTTTTTAAGGGCCTCCGGCGGCCTAGGGCCATTGCCCTAGGAACCCGTTACCGTCCTGAACTGCGCGTTGCCTCGCGCGTTTGTGCGCCCCCGCGAAGCGGTTTCATCGTCTACCGACGCAGCGTCTGGAAGTTCCGCCAAACTGACACAGGAACGCGGACGGTAACGGGATGCAAGGGCGATGGCCCTTGCCCGCCGGAGGCACCTTGAGCGCTAACCCCGCGCCAACACGCAAAACTCCTCCGCCGACACCGGCCCCGAGCGCAAAAAGCCCTGGAACAGGTCACAGCCTTCTTCGGCAAGGATTGCCAGTTGCGCTTCGGTTTCAATCCCTTCGGCGATGACTTTCAGGTCGAGCGCGCGCGCCATTGCGATCATGGCGCAGACAATCGCGCGGTCGCGCGGATCGTGTGCGATATCGCGGACGAGCGAGCGATCGAGTTTCAGCGTGTCGAGTGGCAGCACTTTCAGTGCGCGGAAATTCGAATAGCCGGTGCCGAAATCGTCGAGTGCGATCTGGACGCCGTCATCGGCGAGTGCCTGGAGTGCGCGAGCGCTGGCGTCGAAGTCGCCGATCAGGGATTGTTCGGTGATTTCCAGAGTCAGGCGGTCGGCGGCGAACCCGCTTTGCGCAAGGAGCGTGCGTACGCGGCCTTCGACATCGCCTTGGGCGAAATCTTCTGCGGTGATGTTCAGCGACATGCGTAGCGGCCCTGCGGGCCAGCGTGCGGCCAGGGCCAGTGCGCGGGTGGCGATGTGGTGCGAGAGCTGCGCGACGTGGTCGCCGCGGTCGGCCACGGCGAACAGCGTTTCGGCTGCGATCCGGCCAAAGCGCGGGTGTTGCCAGCGCGCCAGCGCTTCGGCGCCGGCCAGTGCGCCGGTGTGGATATCGAATTGCGGCTGGAACAGGATCGCGATCTCGTCGCGGTGCATGGCGCCGAGCAGGTCTGCTTCCAGCAGCGCGATGCTGCCGCCCGGTACCGTCTCGCCTTCGTCGGCCCACATAACGCGGCGGCCTGGCAGGCGCTCCAGCGAGGCTGCGGCCTGCGCCAGGCGGTCGATCATGGTTTCGCCGCTGTCGCCCGCCTGTGCGTCCAGCAGCGCGATGCGCGGCACAAGGTGCAGGGCTTCGTCTTCGACGGTCTGCGCCTTGCCGATGACCCGGCCGAGCATTTCGGCGAGGTATTGCCAGCGGTCGTTGTCGATCGGGCAGCGTGATGCGATCAGGAACTGGCCGCCGGCCAGGCGCGCGGTCAGGGTATCGGGCAGAGTGTCGGGGCCGATCTCGGTTTCGACGAATTCGCGGATGCGATGCGCCATTTCGACGAGCACCTGGTCGCCCGCGGTCTTGCCATAGGCCAGGTTCACCGATTGCAGGCGCGGCAGGCTGATCAGCATGGCCTTTGCGCCACCGCCGGCAGCGGCGGCCGCGTCCAGCCAGTCGCGCGCGGGCCCAGCGCCGACCAGGCCGGTCAGGTTATCGGAAAACTCAGGCATGATTGCGACTTGACCCCACATTGTTGCCGCATAGTCGAAGACTTTGTGGAAATCATCAACGCACGTTAGGATGAAATCCGCCGTGGAATAAGGATTGCACCACAATGGGGCGGTCCATAGACCACGCGATAGATTTTCTGGCGCAATTACCGGCGCGCAAGACGACCAGGGGGATTCGCTTTCCAATGCCCGCAACTTCGACACGGCTCGCGCTGGTGGCCTCACCGACTGACCGTGCGCAAGAGGCAGAGGCCGAATTGCGAAAGGACTTCGAGTGGGTCGATGTCGACCAGGCCGATGTCGTGGTCGCGCTGGGCGGCGACGGCTTCATGCTGCAGATCCTGCACACGATGCTCGCAAACGAACGGATCCGGCCGGTCTATGGCATGAACCTGGGCACGGTCGGGTTTTTGATGAACCGTCACAAATCTAGCCGATCGCTGGAGGAACGCGTGGCGCGCGCGCGCTCGATCGCGGTATCGCCGCTGTGGATGGAGGCGACGACCAATGCCGGCGAAGTCACCACGTCGTGGGCGATCAACGAAGTGTCGCTGCTGCGCGAAACGCGCCAGACCGCAAAGCTGGAAATCGTGGTCAACGGCAAAGTTCGCATTCCCGAACTGAGTTGCGACGGCGTGCTGGTGGCGACGCCCGCCGGATCGACCGCGTACAACCTGTCCGCCAATGGCCCGATCCTGCCGCTGGGGTCGAACATGCTGGCGCTGACCCCGATCAGCCCGTTCCGCCCGCGCCGCTGGCACGGCGCGATCCTGCCCGACAATGCGGAGATCATTTTCCGCGCGCGCGAATCCGTCAAACGCCCCGTCTCGGTCGTCGCCGACCAGACCGAAGTGCGCGATATCAGCGAAGTGCGCATCCGCGCCTGGCCCGAGCATCAGCTCACCCTGCTGTTCGACAAGGGCAAGAGCCTGGACGAACGCATTTTCGCGGAACAGTTCATGGTGTAACTTTTTGCACATGCGCAGTGATTTGGGTGCTTGCCAAACCTCTCTCGCCTGTTATTAGCGCGCTCCTGCCCCGGGCAACCGGGCCGTTCCCTGATAGCTCAGCGGTAGAGCTCTCGACTGTTAATCGAGTGGTCGTAGGTTCGAATCCTACTCAGGGAGCCATTTTTCGCATAGCGCGCCGATCCAGGCGCCCACGCGAGATGGACCAGCGCACCGCATATAATGCAGCTGATCAAGGCGCCCGCACGTTACGGGCGACAATTCGGCCAGACACCGATTGGCCTGCGCTCAACCTGACGTAATATGCTGTTATTTAACAAGTTCCGCTCATCCTGAGCTTGTCGCGTTGGACACGCGCCAACGCTTGTCCAACGCGACACCCGTGACTCAGCCACAATGGCGAATCCAAACTGCCCCTGCGGGCGATGATCGGCGCCGCGATGACCCGCATGATTACGTCGTTGGCGCCACTTGCCGATCAATGACATGTGGCGCCCGAACGCGATCCAACGCTATAGACGTCGTCTCATCTCAGATCTTCTTGCCGACAAACACCCCTGCCCCAACGACACTGTACGTAGTCGTCGAGCCATTGATGGTACCGTTGAACGACCAGGCGGCGCCCACCTCATTGGCTGTGGGCCCATAGAATTTCCCGAACATCTGGCCTGTACCGGGATTTGACGTCGAGTAGATCAAAGCCCCCTGAATTGGCCCGGAATAGCTGATGTTGCCGATATTGGTTGTCGTGCCACCGCTAACCGGCGTCGCGTTCAAATTCAGCGTGGACGACCAGGTGCCAGACGCAAAATTGGCGCTCAATTGACCGGTTCCGCCGATCGATACATCGCCTGTGCCGAGCGCATAAACATTGCCGCGCCCATATACCACGCCCGAATACGAGGCGGACCCCACCGTCGGAACCGCAGACGCCGCCGTTTCGATCCCGAATACCTGGAAGTGATCGACCGGATACGATGTCGAATTGTACACTGGTTGCTGGGTCAATTCGGCAAAGCTGACGTATGATAGCTGAATGACCGGATTAGTCGGACCGGAATTGAAAATGCGCCCGGTCGTTGTGGGAGTTACATAAGCCGTGAATGTCGCATCGCTTTGTGCGGCGACGATATCGGCTGGCGTCAGCGTCACCGGCGTCATTGGCGTCAACGCGCCCGGATTGTATTTGGTCGTGATCGGCGCGACGGTATAGGTCTTCGTTGTCGGGTCGTAAGTAATCTGGGTAACGTTCGCAAACGGTTCGGCCTGGTAAGCCGGATATGTCGGACTTGCCCCGGTATAGCTTGCCTCTACCGTGGAGAACGTCGCCGACTGCGCCAGTGTCGGCAGAGTGGCCGCAGGGTCGATAATGGTGGGGTCATCGACACCGACCATTACGCCCGACAGGCTGCTGTTGTCGGTACCCGTGGCCGCAAACACTGCGCCGACTTCTGTGGCGGACGGACCATAGAGGCGCCCCTGCCATGTGCCGGTGTAATTCGTGTTGCCCGCGAGCGTAAGCGCGCCGGAAAACGTGTTGGCGGTGGACGACAGTGTCCCCGTTCCGTTCAGCGTTCCCAGATTGGTCGTTGTTGTGCCGACATTCTGCAAGGTGGCAGTCGTCGTCATCGCGCCCGTCGCAAAGTTCACCCCGATCTGGCCGGTGCCGGTGATTTCGGAAGGACTGGCGTTTGCGGTTGCGGCGGGAGTTAAAAGGCCATCGATATACGTGTCGAACCCCGCGTAGCCGGTACGCGGAACGGCAGCGCCGGGCGTTTCGAACCCGAACGTGAATTGATCGTAGATCGGACTGGCACCGGACTTGTCAAAATACGTACCCGACCGGACATATTGCGCCTGGGTATCGTCGAACAGGATCAGGCCGGTGTTGCCGAGCGATACATGCGGGTTCAAGGCAAATGCGACCGAGGTTTCGTTGTAGGCATTGCTGTAAGGCAGGCTTTGATCCGCAGCCGCCCACGCAGCCCCGCTCGTGGCAAAGGCGATGCCCAGGCCCGAGCCGTTGTTGATCAGGCCGATCGCTGCGGTCCCCACCGTCGCCGCGGCATTGCCATTTTGACTGACACGATCGGCATTGAGCAGGTTCGCGCCGGTCAGGCTGGCAAAGCTCGTATCGGTGGCGGCGGCTGCCTGGGTTCGTCCGATGAATACGCCGGCCGTCGCATACGTGTCGGCCTCGGGCGATGCCCCGGCGATCGCGGTGGTATAGAACGTGCCACCAATTTCCTGGGCACTGGGGCCATACAGGCGCCCGGTCATTTCGCCCTGCGAGGCAATAATCGGGGATGACACCGCGAAAGCGCCGGTAAAGCTGCCCGAGCTCGCCAAAGTGCCGCCACCGCTGAACGTGCCACCACCCGCAATGCCGCTCAGCGCGAGCGCGCCGGTCGAAAAGTTGATATTCACCGATCCGGTGCCGGTAATCCCCTGCACCGACTGGCTGGGTTGCGCGGGGTTTTCGGCTCCGATCAGATCGATGCCGTACGACGCGGTGCCGGTGGTCGGAACCGCCGCTGTGGGCGTGGGCTCGCCATAGGCCACCGCATAGAAATTGCCGCTGCCCGACGTCGTCGATGTCACAGTCGTATTTTGCCAGAACGCGGCACCGACATATTGATAGGTGTCGTGCCCGCTGGTTCCGGCTTTGGTCAAAGTCAGGGTGTCGGTCGTCTGGCCCGATTTCACGACATATGTGGTAATCTCGTTGTCCGACAGCGTCGTGCTGATGCTCGACGGACCAAAGCTTTGCGATTTGCCGGCAACGGTCATCGTGTATGTCTGCGAACTGGCATCGTAGACGAATTTGGCCGTCGCGGCGCTCGCGGTGACAGTCGCGTCGGTGGTACTGACCACATTCAGCGCGCCTTGCACGGCATCGTTGACAAACGTTTCGCTCTTCAGCGTGCCCAGAAGGCTGCTATTCGCGCCCGCAGGCGGAGGAGACGTCGAAGCAGGCGGCGTCGGTGTAGAAGCAACCGAGCCACCGCCATCACCGCCGCACCCCTGCAGCATCAGACATACGAACGCCGTCGTCGTCAGCCTTGCGGCTTTCGTATTGATCATCACCCTACCCCCGGAACACTTCCAGTGTCCGGGTATAAGGTAATCGCTCTTGCAGCAACAAGCCGAATTGCCTGCGAAATGACGCCTTTGAAGTAGCGACCTGTCAGGCCGCTCAATAGTGTCAGACGGTCGCCCCATGGCAGTGCTTGTACTTCTCGCCCGAACCACACGGACATTGCGCGTTACGACTGATGTCTTCGTTCGCCCACGGGTTGCTGCCAAGCGTCGGCGATCCGATCAGGCCCATCGATGATGCCGCGCTCGGGATCGGGCGGGCGTCGTCCAGGCCGGTCAGCGGGTCGAGGTGGCTGAACGTCATCGGCCCGGCCCCGCCGTCACCGAACCCGAAGTTCGGCTGGGTCAGGAAATCGGGCAGGTCGGGGAGCGACATGCCACCCATCTGGGCGTCCATCGGCGCCGCGCGGAATTCGGCGGTCATCAGGATGCGCGTGACGTCTTCACGGATGCCGTCGAGCATTTTCTCGAACAGGCCGAAGGCTTCCTGCTTGTATTCGTTGATCGGGGTTTTCTGCGCATAGGCGCGCAGGAACACGACCTGGCGCAGCGCGTCGAGCGTGGCCAGATGCTCTTTCCAGTGATGGTCGAGGCGTTCGAGCAGGATCGATTTTTCGAGGTTGCCCCAGGCGTCGGGTTCGAAGGCGGCGATCCGCGCCTCCATCTGCGCGTCGGCGGCGGCGCAAACGCGTTCGTCGATCACTGAGGGTTCCAGGTGATCTTCCTGCATCCAGGCGTCGATCGGGATCTCCAGGCCCAGCACGTCGAGCGTGCGCGCCTTCAACTGTTCGACATTCCACTGTTCGGGGTACGATCCCGGCGGGCAGGCATCGCCGACCAGCGCGTTGATCGTGTCCTGGCGCATATCGATCACGACATCGCCGACCGCGGCCGAATCCATGATGTCGGACCGCTGTTCGTAGATCACCTTGCGCTGATCGTTCATCACGTCATCGTATTCGACGACCTGTTTGCGGATGTCGTAATTGCGCGCTTCGACCTTTTTTTGCGCGATCTCGATCGCCTTCGACAGATAACGCGAACCGATCGCTTCGCCATCGGCCAGGTTGGCGTTCATCATCCGCGAAAACATCGTGTCGGGGCCGAAGATGCGCAACAGGTCGTCTTCGAGGCAAAGGTAGAATTTCGACAGGCCCGGATCGCCCTGGCGCCCGGAACGGCCGCGCAACTGGTTATCGATGCGGCGGCTTTCGTGGCGTTCGGTGCCGATCACGCACAGGCCGCCGGCTTCGACGACTTTCTGCTTGGCTTCGTCGACTTCGGCCTCGATTTTCGCGATCGCGGCTTCGCGCTCGGGCCCTTCGGGCATCTGCGACAATTCGTCTTCGATGCGGAATTCGGCGTTGCCGCCCAATTTGATGTCGGTACCGCGCCCCGCCATGTTGGTCGCGACGGTCACCGCGCCCAGGCTGCCGGCCTGCGCGACGATATGCGCTTCGCGTTCGTGGAAGCGCGCGTTGAGCACCGAGTGGACCACGCCCTCCTTGTTCAGGAATTCGGACAGCAGTTCGGACTTTTCGATCGACACCGTGCCGACCAGCACCGGCTGGCCGATCTCGTTCTTTTCGCGGATCAGCTTGGCGATCGCGCCGAATTTGTCGTGGGTGTTCTTGTAGAATTCGTCTTCTTCATCGATGCGCAGCACCGTGACATTGGTCGGGATCGTGACGACGTTCATCTTGTAGATGTCGAAGAATTCGGGCGCTTCGGTAGCGGCGGTGCCGGTCATGCCCGACAGCTTGGGGTACATGCGAAAGAAATTCTGGAACGTGATCGTCGCCATCGTCTGGTTTTCGGGCTCGATCTTGACGCCTTCCTTGGCCTCGACCGCCTGGTGCAACCCGTTCGACCAGCGCCGGCCATCCATCATGCGGCCGGTGTTTTCATCGATGATGATGATCTTGCCGTCTTTCACGATGTAATCGATGTCGCGCTTGAACATCACATTGGCTTTGAGCGCCTGGTCGAGGTGATGCACGACCATGGTATTTTCCATGTCGTACAGGTTCGACCCTTCGAGCAGGCCGTCGTTTTCCAGCTCGCGCTCGGCCCATTCGACGCCGTCTTCGGTCAGCGTGACGCTGCGCTGTTTCTCGTCGGCTTCGTAATACACAGGGTCGATGCGCTTGATCACCGCGTCGACCGAGACATACAGGTCGCTCTTGTCATCGGTCGGGCCCGAAATGATCAGCGGCGTGCGCGCTTCGTCGATCAGGATCGAATCGACTTCATCGACGATCGCGTAATTGAACGGGCGGTGCACCATCATCCCGCGATCATGCTTCATGTTGTCGCGCAGGTAGTCGAAGCCGAGCTCGTTGTTCGTCGCATAAGTGATGTCGCTGTCGTACGCGATGCGGCGCTGCTCTTCATTGAGATTGGGCACGATCACGCCCACGGTCAGCCCGAGGTATTGGTAGATCTGCCCCATCCAGCCCGCATCGCGGCTGGCCAGGTAGTCGTTGACGGTGACGACGTGAACGCCCTTGCCCTCGATCGCGTTGAGATAAGTCGCGAGCGTGGCGACGAGCGTCTTGCCCTCGCCCGTGCGCATTTCGGCGATTTCACCGCGATGGAGCACGATTCCGCCGATCATCTGCACATCGAAATGGCGCATGCCGAGCACGCGGCGCGAAGCCTCGCGGCAGGTCGCAAACGCTTCGGGCAGGATATCGTCGAGCGTCTTGCCGGCGGCGAGCTGGTCGCGGAATTTCTGCGTCTGCGCCTTCAGGTCGGCTTCGGACATCGCTTCGAACGTGGATTCGAACGCGTTGATTTTCTGCACGAGCTTATCAAGCGATTTGACATAGCGGTCGTTGGACGAGCCGAACATGGCCTTGGCAATGCTGCCGAACATACGCAAATTCCCGGATTTTATGGTTGGTGTGCAAGGCTGGGGCGCATTGCGGCCCTGCCTGACTGGATTTTTGTGACGGGCGCAATTGCTGCGCCAGGCCGCAGCCTACTCGTGCGGCTGGTCTGCGGTGGTCACGCCGCAGGAACGGGCAAAGCCTGCCTCGACAGGAGGCACTTGTCGCGTCGTATCGATGCGCATTTGTGCGCGCGCAATGCGAGCGCGGACCGGGCAGGCAATCGCCGCTGGTGCGATCTCTGCCGCCGCAATCTCCGACTGACCCACGACATGCGCAGGCGATGATGCAACCGCAACATCGGCCAGCGACAGGCCCGAAATCATGGCCAGGAGGATCAGCAGAAAACGCATTGCTGTGGCAGATAGGGACAAATTGCTTAACCGTCCATTGCCAATGCGCGTGACGGCCACCGCAAGGCCATTGTTGATGTCCGGCCGAGGTGATCGGATACGGCGATCATCGCGCCGCATCAAACGCTTTGACCCCGGATCCCAGAACCATTCAATTTCCGGACTATCAATGGTTTAACGGCACCGCCCACTTTACCGCACTGCTCCATGTTCCAATGGTGTTTTTTCCGGCTTCATCGAGTGCAGGGACAAACCGGGCGCGCTTCATCATCAACTCGCACGTTACGCTATCAAGCCGTTCTGAATTTGTGCTTTCGGTTATCCTGCAATCGGTGGGCGCGCCGTTGGCGTCGATCGTCAGTATAAAATGCGCAATACCCGACTCATCCAATTGGAGCGATCGAGTGGGATAATCGTTATCGCTGGCCCACTCGCCGAGGGGGCCTATTGGCACTGCCGGCATGGCCCGGCGCGGTACTGGCAGAATCAAAGTCATCGGTGCAGGACCACTCTGCGCCATGGCTGCTCCGATCGGCGCTTGCGCTGCAAGCGCCCCAATAACCATTGCAGCCACCTTGACTATTGCCATCATCCGCCCCCCATGGCCCGATCGGAAGGCCAACAAGAACGCAATTTCACGACACGTCAAGAAGCCCGCAGGTATACCGCAAATCACATGGACGCGCGCGTGCGCACGCATTAGGGGCATGGCTCATGTCCGACGCCACATCCCCGCTCGCCATGCCCTTCCCCATGATGCCGCCGATTGCCGGCGTGCGCCTGCATACGGTGCGCGCGGGGTACAAGGAATGGGGCCGCACCGACCTGACCTATGTCGAAATGGACGCGGGCACGGCGGTGGCCGGGGTGTTCACGCGCAATGTGTGCAGCTCGTCCGAGGTCGATCTGGGCCGGCAGAATGTCGCGCAGGGGTTTGCCCGCGCGCTGGTGGTCAATGCGGGCAATTCGAACGCGTTTACCGGCTATCGCGGGCGCGAAGCCGTCGAGGCGATCATGGACCAGGTTGCGGCGCATCTGGTTAGTCCGCGCGAACAGGTATTTGTTTCCTCCACCGGCGTGATCGGTGTGCCTTTGCCCAAGGACAAGGCGATTGCCGGGATTGCCGCAGCGACGACCGCGCCGGAAGTTTCGTGGGAAGATGCGGCGCGCACGATCGGCACGACCGATACGTTTCCCAAGGGCGCGACGGCGACCGCGATTGTTGGCGGCGTCACCGTCTCGCTGTCGGCGATCATCAAGGGGTCGGGCATGATTGCGCCAGATATGGCGACGATGCTCGGGTATATTTTCACCGACGCCGATGTCAGCCCGGCGTTTTTGCAGGCCGCGCTGTCGGCCGCCAATACACGCACGTTTTCGTGCATTACGGTCGATAGCGACACCTCGACCAGCGACACCGTGCTGGCGTTCGCGACTGGCAAAGCGGGCAATCCGCGCATCGAGGATGAGAATTCTCCCGGCGCCGATGCCTTTGCCGCTGCACTGGGCGCGGTGTGTCGCGAACTGGCGCATCTGGTGGTGCGCGATGGCGAAGGGGCGCAGAAATTTATCGCGGTGTCGGTCGGCGGCGCGGTCGATGATGCCAGCGCGCGGCGGATCGGGCTGTCGATCGCCAATTCGCCGCTCGTAAAAACCGCGATCGCAGGCGAGGACGCCAATTGGGGCCGCGTCGTCATGGCGGTGGGCAAGGCTGGCGAACCCGCCGACCGCGACCGGTTGTCGATCGGTTTTGGCGGGACCTGGGCGGCGCGCGACGGGCAACCGCTGGCCGATTACGATGAAACGCCGGTTGCCGCGCATCTGAAAGGCCGCGAGATTTCGATCGAGGTCGATATCGGGCTGGGCCAGGGCCGCGCGACGGTGTGGACGTGCGACCTGACCCACGGATATATTGCGATCAACGCGGATTACCGGTCGTGATCACGATCTGGGGCCGGCTCAATTCGCACAATGTCAAGAAAGTCGCGTGGGCAGCGATCGAGATGGACCTGCCGCATCGGCGGATCGATCTGGGCGGGCAATTCGGGTTTACCGACGAATACCTGGCGCTGAATCCCAACAAGATGGTGCCGATGATCGAGGACGACAGCGTGCCGGGCGGCTTTGCGCTGTGGGAATCGAACACGATCCTGCGCTATCTCGCCGATGCGCGTGCGCCGCAGTTTCGCCACGCCGACGCTGCTTCGCGCGCGCAGGCCGAGAAATGGATGGACTGGCATTTCGGCTTTGCCATTGCCCAGGTCGATGCGTTCCTGGGCTTTATACGAAGGGGCAAGGACGCGAGCGATCCCGGGGTTGCCGCATCGATCCAGGCAGCGATCGAACATGCGAAAATCCTGGATGGCGAACTGGCAAAAACGCCGTTCCTGTCGGGCAATCGCTTCGGCCTCGCCGACATTCCGATGGGGGTTTATGCCTACACGTTCTTTACGCTCCCCTTCGAACGTCCTTCGCTACCCAATATGGAAGACTGGTACGCGGGCCTGACCGAACGGCCCGGCTATGCCAGCCAGGTCATGATCCCGCTTAGCTGAGGCCACGATGACACGCACTCTCGATGCCCAGATCGGCCCACTGCTGGCCCGCGTTGCGCGCGAGGCGATCCTGCCGCGCTATCAGCATCTGTCCGCAGGCGACGTGACCGAAAAAGCCGTCGACGACCTGGTCACCGTGGCCGATACCCACGCCGAAGACCTGTTGAGCGAGGCGCTTGCGCGTATCCTGCCCGAGGCGGCGATTGTCGGCGAAGAGGCAGCGCATGCCGATCCCACCGTGCTGCGCCATTTGGGCGACAGTCTGTGCTGGATCATCGATCCGGTCGATGGGACCAACAATTTCGCCGCCGGGCGCCCGCCGTTCGGCATTCTGATCGCGCTGGCCGAACAGGGCGAAGCGGTTGCGGGGTGGATTTACGATGTGCTGACCGGGCGCCTGTGTTCGGCGCATCGCGGGGCCGGCGCGTGGATCAACGGCGAGCCGGTGCGCGCGCGCGTGACCGGCGAAGATCCGCCGATTGCGGCGATTTCGCTGATGTTTCTCGATCCGGCAGCGCGTGTGGCGATGAAGGCGAAAGTCGCGCCGTATTACACGCTGGTGGATATCCCGCGCTGCGCCGCGGAGCAGTATCCGCGCATCGTGACGGGCGTGAACGATGTGTCGATTTTCGAACGCACGCTGGCGTGGGATCACGCGGCGGGCGTGCTGTTCGTCAACGAGGCGGGTGGCCGCGCGGCGCGCCCCGATGGTAGCGCGTATCGCGTCGACCGCCATCTTGAGCCAGGTCTGATCGCCGCCGCCAGCCCGGCGTTATTCGACGCCATGGCCAGGCGGCTCTAAATCCTCCCCGCTCCGGGGAGGGGGACCGCCCGTAGGGTGGTGGAGGGGCCGGGCCCCAGGTGATACCACCGCGATGTCGCACCAGAGCCACATCGCCACGAACCACCCGGAGGCGACGCCCCTCCACCACGCTGCGCGCGGTCCCCCTCCCCGGAGCGGGGAGGATTTTATTACAGGGCGCTTTCGAGCCAGCCTTTGAGTTGGCTCTTGGGGGCGGCGCCGAGCTTCTGAGCGACGGCTTTGCCATCCTTGAACAGCACCAGCAGCGGGATCGACTGCACGCCGATTTCGCCGGGGATCGTGGTGTTTTCCATGATGTCCATTTTGACGATGGTCACCTTGTCGGAAAGCTCTTCGGCGATTTCTTCGAGAGCGGGCCCGATCATCTTACATGGGCCGCACCAGTCAGCCCAGAAATCGACGAGCACGGGCTTGTCGGAACCAAGAACGTCAGCGGCGAAGCTGGCATCGGTGACGGCTTTGGTGGACATGATTGGATACTCCGGGTGAATGTGTGTGTTGGGGAGCAATCTAGGGTGCCGCGCGGCGCTTGCAACGGGTGTAACGTGCCTCAGGGGTAAAAGGTTTCCTCGTCACCCCCAAGGCCCAGCTTTTGCGCGGCCAGCAGGTCGTCGGGCAAAGCGAACAGGCGCGGCGTTGCGGTGTACAGAAGTGCGGCGCTGACCGAACGGCCTGGGTGGATGACTTGCAGGGCCGCGACGTACGCGGCCATCTGGCGCACGTAAGCGGTGGGGATCGCTTCGAGGCTTTCGGGCGGCCGTCGGTCGGTCTTGAAATCGATGATCCGGATCGCGTTGTCGGTGATCAGCAGGCGATCGATCGTGCCATTGACCATGCGCGCGCCGACCAGTGCGGCGATCGGCACTTCGGCCAGCGATCCGGGGCCGAACACCGCCTGCCATTGCGGCTCCGCCAGCACGGCCAGCGCGGAACGGACCATGGCTGCGCGTTCGTCGCCGGGCATATCCGCCGCCATGCGCGCCAGCCATGCAAGAGCCGCCGGTTCGCGTGTGGCCGGCGACACTTCGGGCAGGCGTTCGAGCAGGCGGTGCAGCAAAGTGCCGCGCCGCGCGGCCTGGCGCGCGCCGGGTCCCGGGCGGCTTGGCGCCGATGGCGCGGCGTCTTCGCCCAGCGCGCTTGGCGCGAGCGGACGGTACGGGCGCGGCTCGGGGCCTATGGGTTCGCGCAAGATGTCTGGCAGCGCAATCGGGCCGGCATCGCGCGTTGCCAGGTCGCGCGGGGGCAGCGCGGCCAGTTCGCCACGTTGCCAGCGCCGTGTCCAGATCGGGTCCACATGCGGCGTGGCGTCATTCATCACGGGGGCCAGCGCACCAAACCAGCTTTCGGGCGGCACTTCGCCCTTGTCGCGCGGGCCCAGCGCGCCGGTGATGAACAGCGCTTCTTCGGCGCGAGTCATCGCGACATACAACAAGCGCCAGTGTTCGGCGCGATCGGCATCGCGCGCGGCGTTTTCGGCCAGGCGGATCGCGGTCGATTTCTCGTCCTTGCGCAGCGGCGGCAAAGGCACGCTGCGCCCGTCACCATCATCGAGATCGACCGCCGCCGGCCGCGCGTTATCGGGATTGGACGTCGCATCGGCCAGGATCACGATCGGCGCCTGCAGGCCCTTCGAACCATGCACCGTCATCACCCGGACCAAGCCGCCCTGCCCACCGGCTTCGCGTTTCACATCGCCATCGCCCGCGGCAAACCAGTGCAGAAATCCCGCCAGGCTGGGCACATGGGTGCTGGCAAAGGCCATCGCGGCATTGAGCAATTCGTCGATCGGGTCGCCGGCATCGTCGCCGAGCCGCGCGGTCAGGACTTTGCGCCCCTGCCATGGCCCGACCAGAATCCACGTCAACAATGCCGCGGGCGAGGTAAAATCGGCGCGCGCCAGCAGGTCGCGCAATTTGGCCATTCCCGGATGCGTCACCGGATTTTCATGCGTGCGCAAATGATCCCACAGACGGACGCCCGCCGGGCGGTAGCCGTGGGCGAGCAAGTCATCCTGGCTCCAGCCGATCAAGGGCGACACCAACAGCCCGGCCAGATTGAGATCATCGCCCGGCTGCACCGCAAAGCGCAGCGCCGCGACCAGATCGCGCACCGCCAGCGGCGCACCCAGGCGCAGGCGATCGACGCCCGCGACCGGCACGCGCTCGGCATGCAATCGCGCGACAATCAGCGCGGCGAGTGCACCGCGCTTGCGCACCAGCACCATGATATCGCCGGGCGCAGCGCGGCGCGCGCCGCCTTTGCTGAGCGCAAAACCGTGATCCAGCCATGCCTTGACCTGCAGCGCGATCCGCCCGGCAAGTTCACGTTCGGGGCCGGACAGCCAGGTTTCTTCGCCGCCCGTGTCGGAGTCCGATGGTTCGGGCGCATCATCGTCATCCACAGCAAGGCTTTGCCCGACCGGTTGCAACAGGCAGACCATGCCGGGAATGGAGTGGCCGATATGCGGATCGGGCTCGTCACGCAGGCCAAAGCGACGGTGGCCGATCGCGGCAATCGCGTCATCGACGAAATCCAGCACCGGCTGCGCGCTGCGGAACGAACGCCCCAGCCCCAGATCGAGCAGGCCCAGGTCGGGATCGTTCGCTGCATCGGCCAGCGCGTCGAGTTGCGCTTTTACGTCCGACTTCGCCGCCTGAAAATGTTCGGGACCCGTGCCCTGGAAGCGGAAAATCGCCTGTTTGTAATCTCCGACCACAAACAGCGTGCGCGGTGTTTCGGCCGCGCGCGGCTTGCCCTCGCCGGTGAAGAAATCGCCGGTCAGGCCTTTGAGCACGATCCGCCATTGCGCGGGGTTGGTATCCTGCGCTTCGTCCACCAATACATGATCGAACTGGCGATCGAGCTTGAACCGGATCCAGTCCGCCGGCGCGCGCTCGGTCAGCAGCGCGGCGGCAGCGCGGATCTGGTCGTCGAAATCGATGAACCCTTCGCGCGATTTGGCCTCGTCCCAGGCAATCGCAAACCTGCGCCCGATGCCCAGCGCAGGTTCGAGCAGATCGCCCAGCGCGAGCGCGCTGGAAATCTCGCGCGTTTCCTCCATTGCTTCGCCCACGGTCTGCGCGTGATCGACATAAGACGGGTCGAATTTCTCGAGATTCTTGCGGTACTTCGGTTCGCCTTCGAGCGTGAACAGCGCGCGGGTGACGGTCTGCCACGTGTCGGCGCGTTGCTCTGGCGATGCCGCGATCCAGGTGGCAATCGGCTCGATCATCTTGTCGGCGGTCTTGGTGCCCCATTCGCGCAAAGTATCCAGGCAGCGCCCAAGCGCGGCCATCGGCATGGCCGCATCGACGAAACACGCGGTCAGCAGGCTGCGGTCGGCATCGGCGGGCAGGCCCAGCAGGCGGTTGATGCGCGGGCGCAGGGGCGATTGCCACGCGCCCGTGCCTATCCACAAGGCATTCGCGCCGGCACATCGCAGCAAAAACCGCGTCAACGCGCTTTCGTCCATGCGCAAGCTGAGCGCGCCCAGCGCCTCGATAAACGCGGTGTCGCCACTGTCCTCGGCGCGCACGAGCAGGTCGACCAAAACTTCGCGCACCAGCAGATCGCGGTCGCGGTCTTCGATCGCGCGCGATCCGGGGCGCAAACCGGCTTCTTCGGGAAACGCCGACAACAGCCATTGCGCAAACGCATGCAACGTTTCGATCCGCAGCCCGCCGCCGGGGCAATCGAGCACGGCGGCGAACCGGCTGCGCGCGTGATCGCGTGTTGCGGGATCGAACGGCGCGCCGATCGCCTGCAAATGTGTCGCCAGGTCGGTATCGGGCATGCGCACCCAGTCGGCCAGTTTTTCGCCGATGCGCGTCGCCATTTCGGCCGCGCCCGCTTTGGTGAACGTCAGGCACAGGATCTGGTCGGGCGAAACGCCCGGCTCGAGCAGCAGCCGCGACACGCGCGAGGTCAGGACTTGCGTCTTGCCCGTGCCCGCCGACGCCGACAGCCACACGGTGCGGTCGGGCGAGACCGCTTCCATCTGGCTGCCCTGCAGCCGGTGGACCTGGCCGGTCAGTGCTTTGCTCATGTGTCGCGCCCCTGCCATTCGTCGAGGCGCATCACCTGGTCATAATCGGTATAGCCCGGCAGGTTCGGATTGAGCCGCGCGGTGAACGGATCGCTGCCCAGGATCCAGCGATCGAGCGCGTCGTGCAGGTATCGGCGCGTTTCGGGCAGGAAATCCTCGCGCGGAATCCCGCTTTTCTTGCGCCCTTCGAGAATGGGCTCGTTGCTATAGCCAAAGCCCGGTTCGCCCCCGGGCGGGCGACGCGAAAGCGACCAGTATTCAAAGCGGTTTGGCGTGCCGGTCAGGCCTTCGATACCGCCATCGGCCGCGATCAGGCCGATCAGGCCCAATTGCAGCGCGAAGCCTTCCTGCACCATGCGGGCTTTGGGCGGCGCGCCGGTCTTGTAATCGACGATCGCCAGGGTCCCGTCGGGCAGGCGATCGATGCGATCGGCGCGGCCCTTGATTTTTACACCCCGGATCGTGATGTCACCCCAGCGTTCGAACGCGGCAACTTCGCGCCCCTGGCCGAGCAGTGCGTCCTGTTCTTCCTCGATCCACAGCAGCCCGGCGATCAGGCGCGGCGCCCACAACGCACGCATCAGCGGATGTGCATTCATCTCGCCCAACGCGCGCTCGGCCAGCGGGACCAGTTCGCCCGGAGGCGCGCCCGCCTTGTGCCAGGCCTCCAGAATCGCGTGGACCGCGGTGCCGCGCCACGCCGGGCTGGGATCGGCATCGAGCGCATCGAGCGACGACAGCCGCAGGATCGCGCTGGCGTAAAACTGGTATGGATCGCCGCGCAACCGGTCGAGCGCGGTCGCGGCAATATCGACGCGGCGCTGCTCCGCACTCGGCATCGGCGCCGGACGCGGATGCCAGGCCACTGCATCCGAATGATCGAGCGAGCGCGCCCATTCCACGGCATCGGTTTCGATTTCCGGCAAGTCAGTCATCGCGCGGATGCGCAGCAAAAAGCGCGACGGCACAGCGGGCCCGGCGACATCGCGGGTCGCATGGCTCAACACGACTTCGGGCGCGCCCAGCGCGGCGGCGAAATCGTGCGCGGCCAGGCCGATGCGGAAATCGGCGCCGGGAATGCCCAGCGCGCGCAGGACAGCAGGCGCCAACATCGGATCAGTCGCGGGCGTGGCAGGCCAGGTCCCTTCGACCAGACCACCACAAATGACCAGGTCGGCGCGGCTCATCCGCGCCTCCAGCAAGCCGTAAATCGCGAGGCGCGGATGGCCACCATACGGCGGGCGCACCGCGACCTGGTCGAGCGCATCGCGCAGCAGGGCGGGCAGTTCGGCGGGCTCGACCAGCGTCGCGGCGAGCGCGGGATCGCCTGCCGCCGCGCTCCAGTCCTCGACAAATGTCGCCAGCGCGCGCCCGTCGGCCTGCGCCCACAGGCTCTCGCCGCACAGATCTTCGGCCGTCCGCACCAGTGTTTCCAGCGCGTACGACAGCGGCACGGCCTCATCGCTGGCCAGCATCGACTTCAAGGTGTGGGCGACATCGTCCCACCATCCGATCAGGCCCGGATCGGGCCGCCGCGCGCTGGACAGATGATCGCGCAAGCCCATCACGCCCGGCGCCGGGCGCGGGCCGCGCAACGCCAGATCGAGCCGGCGTACAAAGCCCAGCCATTCGGCACGCCCCTCGCCCGCGCCGACCAGCGGCGCGCCGAGCAGCGCAATCAACGGCACCGGCGCGGCGCGTTCGGCCCAGGTTTCGGCGAGCAGCAGCAGCACGCGCCCCGCAGCGGTCTGCGGCAAAGGCCGCCCCGCGCTGTCGTCGGCGCCGATATTCCAGCGTTGCAGATGGCCGATCACCCGCTCGGCAAGCCCCCGGTCGGGCGTGATCACCGCAACACGCCGTTCTGGCACCGCCAGCGCGCGGCGCACCAGGATCGCGATCGCCAGCGCCTCTTCGCCCGGATTGGCGCATTCCATCACCCGCACACCGCTCAGGCTGCGGTCTTCGCTGCGCAATGTCGCCCAGATCGTGCTGGCGACAGGCGGCAAGAACAGGTTCGAAATCGCGCGGCTGCGCGCCGGCCGCGCGGCCGCCAGCCCGGCGCGATGCCACGGCTGCACTTCGCCGCGCGCGATCCCCATGCGGTTCAGCAGCAGCTTCAGATGGTATTGCGGATGGGTGACAATGTCGCCCTTCGCAAAAACCTGGCCGTCTTCGGCAGGCGCGCCCGCATGGCCAAGCCCATCCCACACCGCGTCATCGAGCGTCAGGTCCAGATCGGGCAGGATCACCGCGCCGCCCGGCAATTCGGAAATCACGCGCAGCAATTCCGCCACTGCGGGCGCTGCAGAGGTGACGCCGGCGGCAACTACTGGATGCGCGGGCGGCATTTCGCGCCAGCGCGCGGCCAGCGCGCGCAGCAGGCGATTGCGTCGCGCAGGCGCATCACAGGCGCCGCGTTCGGCCAGTTTGGCCTGCCAGCGGAACAGCACGCGCGCAAACAGCAAGGTCGCTGAACGCCAGTGTTCGGCCAGATCGCCGACAAGCCCGATCACCGCCGCATCGAGCAGGCGTTCGGGCGCGATATCCTCGATCAGCAGGCGGTCGATCGTTTCGGCGAGCCCGCGTGCAAGCCGCAACAGCGCCGCCTCGCCCGGCACGCTGGTGCCGGGCTGCGCGACCAGTTCCTCGCGCAGCAAACGCGACAAGATCAATTGGCGCACGATCGGATCGACCGCGGGCGCGATATCACCATCGCCCAGCGGATCGAACGCGGCGCCCAGCGTCTCATCCAGATCGAGATCGCCAACCACGACCATGCGCGGCAGGATCAACGCGCCGCCGCTGGCGCGCACGAATGCTTCGGTCACCGTGCGCACGGTGCGGCGGCTCGGCAGCATCAAAGTCAGCCGCGCGAGGCCGAAATTATCCTCGCGATAACGCGGGATCAGCCCGGCGACGAGCGCGTCGGCAAAGCCCCGGTGCGCGGCGATGGAATAGAGTGATGGCGTGCGGGAATCGGGCATCAGGATTGGCTTGTCCGGGCGCGCGCTGACACCAGACTTTCTGGCCTCAAACTTTCTGGCCCCACCCCCCCAAACCCGTTCATCCTGAGCCTGTCGAAGGACGCGCGCGACTTTCGATCCTGGCGCGAGGGTTCTCGCGCTTTGGGCAAATGTACCGCGCATCCTTCGACAGGCTCAGGATGAGCGGGGTTTTTTGGTTTCGGGATTTGCCGAAGTGTAGCGCTGGTGTTTGCCAAATCAGGTGCCGGTCAGCGCCGCTTCGGTCGGCGCGATCATCGCCGGGGTGCCGACTTCGTACCATTCGCCGGTATGCGACAGGCCATACAAACGCCCTTCGTCGATCGCGCGGTCCCACAGCACGCCGGTCGAAAACGCGCCTTCGGGGGCATCGCGCAACAGGCGCTGCGACACGATCTGAATGCCGGTAAAGATGAACGGCGCAACCCGCCCGGGCTTGCGCCGCGAAATCAGGCCGGTCGAATCGAGGTGGAAATCGCCCAGTCCGGTATAATTGTACGCCTGCTTATGACTGACGAGCAGCAGCAGCGCGTCCATCTTGTCCGGGTCCCACGCCTGGCTCAGCGCGGCAAAAGCATTGGTCGGGCCATCGAGCCAGATCACATCGGTGTTAAGGCAGAAAAACGGATCCGCCGCGATCAGGGGCGCGGCGCGGACCATGCCGCCACCGGTTTCGAGCAGGGCATCGGTCTCGTCCGAAATCGTGATCGCAGGCGCCTTGCGGCCGCGCAGATGTGCCTGCAACTGGTCGGCCATGAAATGGACGTTGACGACCGCACGGGCCAGGCCCGCCTCATTCAATTTGTCGAGGCTGTAGTCGATCAGCGCCTTGCCCGCGACACGCACCAGCGGCTTTGGCCGTGACGCGGTCAGCGGCCGCATGCGCTTGCCCATGCCTGCCGAGAGCAGCAGCGCGACATCGCTGGCCAAATCACTCATACCGCGAACTTTCCGCCGAGAACGCCCGCGGGATCGCGCAATTCGGCGGGAATGTGCTGATTGAACCACGCGGCGACGGGCGCCAGCGCGGGATGCGCGAGATCGCGTTCGAGCGCGGCCCAGACACGCGGGATCAGATCGAGATAGCGCGCCTTGCCATCGCGTTTCCACAGGCGGACGAAAATGCCGATGATCTTGGTGTTGCGCTGTGCGCCGAGCCGCGCGTAGTCTGCCGCGAACTGGTCCTTGTCGAATTTGCCGCCCAGGCCGCCTGCCACGCGGTCGCAATAATAGTCGAACATCGCGGTTTCCAGTTCGGGCGAAACGTCGCGCCGCGCATCCTGCAACAGCGAGACCAGGTCATACGCCGGATGGCCGGTCAGCGCGTCCTGAAAATCGAGCAGGCCCTGGCGGTTGATCCCGCCGAGCAGCATGATGTTTTCCGCGTGATAATCACGCAGCACCGTCACACCCGGCCGCTGGCGCGGGATCAGCGGCGCCAGCACCGCTTCCCACGCGGACGTCCACGTCCGGCCATCGACATAGAGCCCGCGCTCGGGGCAGAACCAGTCGACGAAGAGCCGCGTTTCGCGCAAGTATTCGGTCAGCGTGTAATCGTTGAACGGCCCCGCCGGCAGGCGGTGGATCTGTACGAGCGCGTTAATCGCGACGCGATAAACTTCGGCCTCGTCCGCGGGCCATTCGTCGACATATTCGCGCATCCGCGTATCGCCGAAATCTTCGAGCAGGACGAACCCGGTCGCCACATCGTCGGCGAGGATGTGCGGCGGACGCAATCCGTTGTCATCGAGCCAGCGCGCCGCGCGCAGGAATGGCTCGGGGTCTTCGTGCGGCCGCGGCGCGTGCATCAGCATTGCGCCTTTTCCATCCGCCTTGTGTACGCGGAAATACCGCCGGAATGACGCATCGCCCGGCAGGGGGTCGATGGTTGCGCCCGCCCAGCCATTGCTGGCCAGGAATTCGGCTGCGCCCGCAGGAACGCCGGTTTGCATGATCAGATCCATAGCCCGCGCTCTTGCCAAACCTGCCCGGGCTCGACAATGGCCCGGCGCACATTTTCGGTTATTTCAAAGCGGATAGTCAGGCACGCAGGCTCGTGACCAAAGCCGCCCGCGTGATCCGGCCATTCCGCCAGCATCGCCGCACCGTCGCGATAATCCTCAAGCCCGATCTCGTCGACCTCGGCCGGGTGCGCCAGGCGGTAGAAATCGGCATGCACCACCGGCAGGCGCACCGCCGGCGGATCATAGACCTCGATAATCTGGAATGTCGGCGATGGCACTTCGCCCTCATGCCCCAGCGCCGCCAGGATTTCGCGCGCCAATGTGGTCTTGCCCGCGCCCAGATCGCCCTGCAGTGCCACGACATCGCCCGGCACCAGCGCGCCGGCAATCGTGGCGGCAAGCGCCTGCGTCGCGGCTAGATCGGGCAGATCGAGCACGATCATGGCAAAATAACCTGCGCGCTGGTGCCCTGCCCGGGCTCCGATGTCAGCTCGATCGTGCCTTGATGCGCCTCGACCAACTGGCGCACGAGTGGCAGGCCCAGCCCCGTACGCCGATCAACCCCGCGGCCGTCGGGTGTCATTGCCAGCCCTTCGAGAGCGCGCGCCAGATGCGCCGGTTCCATCCCGTGACCGCTGTCCGACACCACGACCTGGACCTTGCGATTGGGCAGCCGTCCGCAATCGATCAGGATTTTCCCGCCGGACGGCGTGGCGGCAATCGCATTGTCGACCAGATGGCCAAACACCCTGCGCAAACGGCGCGCATCGCCGGTCACGGTGCCGACCGCCGGCTTGCCGCGCAGGTCGAGCGTCAACCCGGCCTGTTCGATCCGGTCGGCGCGTTCCTGCACCAGCTCGGTCAGCAGCGTAAAGATCGCCACCGGGTCGCGCGCCACGGGCAAAGTCCCCGCCTCGCCCTGCGACAGGTCGAGCACGGTTTCGATCTGTTCGCCCAGCCGCTCGACCGACACCAGGATCGCATCGACGTATTCGCGCGCCTGATCGGGCAGTTCGCCCGCCAAGCCGCTCGACAGCATTTCGGCAAAGCCGCGGATCGACGTCAGCGGCGTGCGGAATTCATAGCTCATATTGGCGATAAACCGCGTCTTGACCGCGCCCGCCTCGACCAGCGCCGCGTTGCGTTCGCGCAGCATCGTCTCGGCTTTCTGCGAATCTGTGATGTCGAGCACGGTCAGCAGCCCGTTGCCATCGGGCAGCGGCACGCCCGCAAACGCCAGATAGCGCCCGTCGGCCAGCGCCAGCCGCCCGGTCTGCTGCCGCCGCTCGAGCGTGGCCGCCTCGATCACCTGGGCAATCGTCGCGATCTGCGCGGGCCGGCGCAATTTGGCGGCGATCTGCGTCAGCACGATGTCGGCGCGCGGGTGCGTCGCCAGCAGGTCCTCATCGAGCCCCCAGTCGGCGGCAAACCGCCGGTTCCACAATTGCAATTTGCTGTCCGGACCAAACACCGCGAGCGATTCGAACAGATTGTCGAACGTCGCGGTGCGCGTGCGCAACAGCGTGTCGCGCGTCGCGGACAGTTGCAATTGTTCGGTGCGGTCTTCGAAAATCATCAGCAGCCCGCCATCGGGCATCGGCTGCGCGACGACGCGCAGATGCGTTCCGTCGGACAAGTGCCACGGTTCGTCCTTGGCCTCGCGGCTGAGGAACCAGCCCTGGCGTTCGCGGCGCCATTCGGGGAAATCGCGCACTTCGGGCAGGCGCCCGCCATCGCGCATCCGGTCAAGCACGCGGTCGAACGGCGGGGTATCGACGACGAAAGACTGCGGAATCGCAAACAGGCGCAGGAACGGCTGATTGACGAAAACCAGATTGCGGCGTTCGTCGAACTGCGCGATCGCGGCCGACATGATGTCGAGCATCTGCCGCTGCGCACCCCGAAAACGGCGGAACTGACGGGTCAGCTCCTCCATTTCCTCGATATCGACGGCATAGCCCGCCACGCCATCATCGCCCAGCGGCAGGTCGATCACGCGCATCGCGCGGCGTTGCCCGGCGATCGTCGCCGACACCATGCGCTCGATCGGCATGCCCCGGTCCAGCGCCGTGCGCGCAACATCGCCGGGCGTGGTGCCATCGACCGGCTCGACCAGTTCGGTGCCATGGCCCACGACTTCGGCGCCATTGCGCCCGCCGACCGCGCGGACATAAGCGGTGTTGACCAGCCGCAGCGCCAGGTCGGGCCCGCGAAACCACATCGGCAGCGGCGCCGCCTCGATCAGGCCCGACAGCCCGGCAAAATCGGCGCGCGCCCCTGCGGTTTCGGCGCGCAGCCGGCGCAATTCCTCTTCGCTGGTGGTGAAATCGAAAAACCACACGAGCGCCGCCCCGCCCGGCGAAATCTGCGGATCGGCGAGATGCCCGCGCACGGCAAGCGCCTTGCCCGTGCCCGCCAGCGCCAGCGTTAAACTGAACGGCGCCGCGGTCTTTTGCGTGCGCCGCACCGCATCGCTCAATTGCGACAGCTGATATTCGTCGAGCCCGCCCGGCCGCGACGGCGCAGTGCCATCGGCGCTGGCATCGAGTTCCGACAGGTATCCCGGCATCGCATCGAACCCGAACCACCCGGCCAGCCGCGCGGGCCCTTCGATCCGGCCATCGGCGCGGACCACCATCGGCAGCGCCGGCGCATCCTCGATCATCCGGCCCAGCCGCCGCGCCAGCCGTGCGCTTGCCTCGGCCCGATGCTGACGCGCACGCGCCGCCAGCACCGCCCAGGCCGCCGCAACGGTCCATGCTGCCAGTAACAGCCCGATCAGGGCCCATGCGGCCTCATTCAACACCATGGACTGTGGCTAGGGCGTGGCCCCGCGAATTACAACGACCAAGCCGGGCCTTGCCCAACAAATCTGGTAAATGCGGCGCCCCTGACAACAGCGCCCGCAATCGGGGCGCCGGTAGCTCCAAATTGGCGGAGAATTAGCCGGATCTGGCCAGTTTCGAGACCGGACTAAGTATTTGTGCGGAGGGTCGTTCACCCGAATTTGGCAGGGAATTGCGTTTAACCACGTCTGGATATCGCAACACAGACAGCGAAATTCACCGGAGTTAAGATGATGGTCCTGCCCACCCGTTCTCGCATGATTGCGGCAATTGCGTTTGCACTGTGCTGCATGCCGCTGCCAGCGGCCGCGACCACGGTGAGTGCGTCGTTCATGATCACGCTGACGGTCCAGAAAGTGTGTTCTGTCACTGCTGGCGCAGGCTCGCTGATCGCGCTCGGCACCCAGCCTGCGACGGCCGTCAACGTCCTGGGCCAGAACACGATCAGCGTCACCTGTACCAAGACCACCCCGTATTTTGTCGGCCTGTCGCCGTCGAACAACGCCACCACCGGCTCCGGCACACTCGCCGGCACGGGCACCAACACCGACACGATCCTGTACAAGCTGTCGTCCACCGCCGGCCCAAGCGGAACGGTCTGGGGCAATACCGCAACATCGACGACCGTCGGCAACGGGGTTGCCGGCACAGGGTCTGGCGCGGCGCAGACACTGACAGTCTATGTCACTGTTCCCGCTATGAATTATACGCCGGACAACTATTCCGACACCGTCACCGTCAACGTGAACTACTAAAGCCATGGCTCGGGGGGGACATCGCTTAGGCAAACGTTTGCTGAAAATCGGTGCAGCAGCCGGCCTGGCCGCCGCACTGGTATCGGCACCCTGCCATGCCTCCGGGCTGCAGGTCGATCCGGTTGCAGTAACGATCACCGGGCGATCGGGCACACTGTGGCTGTCGAACCTGGGCGATGCGCCGCTGCAATCGCAGATCCGGGTCTATCAATGGGGCCAGGATGGCCATGCCGACGTGTTGAGCCCGACCGTCGAATTGCTCGCCAGCCCGCCGATGGCCGCGATCGAGACCAATGGCCGGCAGCTCGTCCGCCTGGTCGCCCCCAATCCCAAATCATGCGAAGACGCCTATCGCCTCGCGATCGACGAAGTGCCGCCGATGCTGCCCGCGGGCACCAGCCCCGTCGCGGGGCTGCATTATGTCCTGCATTATTCAGTGCCAGTGTTCGTAACCGCACGCGGCTGCGCCAAAATCCGCCCCGAGTTGACCTGGCAACTGCTGCGCAACGATACGGGCATCGCGTTGATCGTCACCAACCAGGGCGCGATGCACGCGCAATTGGCAGGGCTGCATTTCGTGACAGCCAAGGGCAATCCGGTCGACGTGACGCCGGGCCTGCTCGGCTATGTCCTGCCCGGCCAGACGCGCACATTCAATTTCCCGATCGCGCCCGGCACTTTGGCGGGCGCGAACACACTCGAACTGGCAGTCAATGGCAGTCACGTCTCGCAACCGCTGGTGCTGGGCACCATTGGTCGCTGAGGCGTCGCTGTGCCTGGCCGCGCCCCCCGCGCGCGCCGACAGCGATGCCGACCGGCCCGATGTGTCGCTACCGCTTGTCCTTCCCCCTGTTACGATCCCCTATTCGATAACCGCCCCCTCACCCGCGCCGGATTTCGCCGTGCTGGCGCTCGCTGTCACGCTCAATGGCCAGGACCGCGGAATCGCGGAGCTGCGCGAAAGCGAAGGGCGGCTGTGGATTGCGCGGACTGCGCTGCGCAATCTGGGCGTCGTGCCGCCGCCGGGCCTGTCCGAACAATTGCCGCTCGACAGCGTGCCGGGCGCGCTGGTCGCGTATCACGCAGCCGACCAGTCGCTCGACCTGGTCGTGCCGGTCACCGAACTCGATGCCCCGCTGACCCGACTCAATCTGGGCGAAACCGAAAATCCGCGCGTCCAGTCGTCGCTCGGCGCAGTGCTGAACTACGACACCCAGACCAATCTCGATCGCCATGGCCTGGCGCTGCACGCGCTGATCGATTTCCGCGCTTTCGCCGGCACCACCAGTCTGCAAAGCACTCAGTCGGTCGACGCCGTTAGCAGCACCGCGGATCAGGCGCATCCGGTCGAGACAACGCGGTTCGACACGACGTTGACGATCTCGATGCCCAGCCGCCGGCTGACCATGCGCCTGGGCGACACCGCGACATCGAGCGTGGACTGGTCGCGTGCGACCCGGCTCGGCGGGGTCCAGATCGGCATCGATTTCGGCCTGCAGCCGTATCTGATCACCGTGCCGATCCCGGCTTTCTATGGCTCGGCGGTCCTGCCATCGACCGCCGATGTCTATGTCGATGGCATGCGCCGGTTTTCGGGCAGCGTGCCGCCGGGCCCGTTCCAGATCGGCATCGGCCCGACGCGGATCGATGGCGCGGGCGCTGCGCAACTGGTACTGACCAACAGCCTTGGCCAGATTTCCGCGATCACGATGCCGATCTACGAAACGCCGATGGTGCTGCGCGCGGGCCTGGACGAATGGTCGGCGGAAAGCGGCTTCGTCCGGCGCAATTACGGCCTGTCGTCGTTCAGCTATTGGCAGGCGCCCGCCGCCAGCGCCAGTTGGCGCCACGGACTGACCGATCGCATGACCATTTCCGCGCATGTCGAAGCCAGTCATGGGGCCAGCCACGGCCCTGCCGGTTCGAGCGTCGCCAATCTTGGCGCCGGCGCAGTCTATGTCCTGGGCCAGGCGGGCGTGGTCTCGGCATCCTACGCGCAAAGCTGGTCGGCGCCGGGCTCGGGCAAATTGCTGGCGATAAGCTATACCCTGACCGCGCATCAATTCCATGTCGCCGCCTCGGTTCAGCGCAGCTACGGCCCTTACGCCGATCTGGCCTCTGTCCAGGGCGGATCCGCCGCCGGCCTGGGCAATCCGGTGCCGCGCGCATCCGACATTTTCCAGATCGGCTGGTCGAGCCCGCGATACGGCAACATCGGCGCCAATGTCGTGCGCCGCGAAGTCGTAGGGCAAGCGAATGCCAGCTATGGCGGGCTGTTCTGGTCCAGGGCGCTGACCAGGCAACTGTCGCTTTACGTATCGGCCAACCAGAACTTTGCCCGAAGATCCGACCGTAACGCATTCCTGACGCTCAGTTTTTCGCCCAGCGCCCGGCTGCATGTCAGCACCGACGCCAGCGCCGCGCCGCATGCCTATGCGATCGACACCGCCGCACAAAACCCACCCGACGTGTCCGGCGGGTTCGGCTGGAAAGCCGGCGTGCAGGCGGATAGCACGCAAGGCGGCGGCGCCCTCGCAGAAGCTGAATGGCTCGGCACCGGCGGCGACGCCCGGGTCGGCGCGATCCACGCGCCGGGTCAGGACAGCGGGTATTTCGCCTATAGCGGATCGGTCGCGGTGATGGACGGCGGGGTCTTTGTCGGGCGCCGGATCAACAACAGCTTTGCGGTCGTATCGACCGGCGGCGTGGCGCATGTGCCGGTCACTTTTCAGAACCGCCTGATCGGCAAGAGCGATGGCAATGGCCGCCTGCTCGTGCCCGATCTGAACGCGTATCAGCACAATCCGCTGGGGATCGACGCCACCGATCTTGCCGATGGGTACCAGGTCGACAAGCTCGACATCGATGCGACGCCGGCCGAACACGCCGGCGTCGCCGTGCATTTTGCCATCCGCCAGTTTTCCGGCCTGACCATGACGCTAGTGAGGAAACCGGGCGAACCCGTGGCAACGGGCACGCCGGCCGTGGTGGCGGGCGGCGCAGCGCTGACAGTCGGGTTCGACGGCCAGCTCTATATCGAAAACCCCCCGCCCGGCGCGCGGGTGGTCGCCGGCGCGCCCGACTTGCCCTGTCATTTCACCCTGCCCGCAGCGATCGCGCGAGGCGATATCACTCGGCTGGGTACTGTCATGTGCGAAAACGGCCCATGAGCGCGCGGTTCATCGCGATCATGCTCGCGCTGGTGCTGGCCGCTTGTTGCCTGGCCTTGCCGGGCAAAGCCCATGCCAGCGTCACATGCAGCGTCACCAGCGCCTCGATCGTGTTCGGCAGCAGCAGCACCGGCACCGGATCGATCGCCTACAGTTGCACCACGACCGATGTCCTGGGCGACAATTTCACGCTGTGCGGCGCGCTGGGCACGCCCGGATCGGGCACGACCGCCGCGCCGCAGATGATCAGCGGCGCCTATTCGCTCAATCTCAATCTCTATACCAACACCGGCCGCACCCAGGTATGGACCAATACCGCCACGATCACCGCGGCGGTCACCATGCCCGCATTGTCCGGCGGATCGACCGTCACGGGCAGCATCCCGTTCTACGGCTCGATCCCCGGAGGCCAGGCACCCGCCTCGGGCACGTATGGTGTTACATTCAGCGGCACGATCCTGGGCGTTGTCGAAGGGGGCACCTGCAACCAGACATACAACAACACCCTGGTCCTGGTGTTCACCGGCGCCAGCACCAACCTGACAGCGAGCGCGATGGTGCCGAGTAATTGCACAGTCACGGCGGGCACCGCGCTCAGCCTGGGCTCAGTCCTTGCGACCGCATCGGCGGTATCGGGATCGACGACGATCATGGTCAACTGCACCCTGGCCACGCCCTATTACCTCGGCCTGTCGCCATCGAACGGCAATACCGCGGGCGCAGGCGTCCTGACCGGCACCGGCGGCAACACCGACCACCCGCCCTATCAATTGCGATCGGTCAGCAGCGCCGGCCCGGTCTGGGGCAACACCGCCACCGCGACGAGCGTCGGCAACGGCATCGCGGGCACCGGCAATGCCGCCACCCAGACGATCACCGCCTATGCCAGCCTGCCCAGCGCCAATTTCACCCCCGACAGCTACAGCGACACGGTCACCGTCAACGTCAACTATTAGTCGCTCGTCGGATTACCACGCCATTCGGACGAAACTTGCCCGGCGCGCCCTTGCCGCGCCTGCGCCGCGTCGCTATTTCTTCCACGGACGGACTGCTGTCCGCGCTTAGAGGGGTACCTGGTATGGTCAAATTTGTTCCTGTCGCATTCGCCGCTGCGCTGGCCACGATCGTCGTGCCGGTTCAGGCTGAAGCCAAAGGTTGTATTCGCGGCGCCATGGTTGGCGGCGTTGCCGGTCACTATGCGGGCCATCATGCCGTGATCGGCGCCGTGGGCGGCTGCATGGCCGGCCGCGCGTATTATCGTCACAAGGCAAATGTTGCTGCGCAGAACCACCCGGTTCCAGTGCATCACTGATAATCCCGGGCGCGCGTTCAATACGCGCCCTTCCGGAAAACCACAAAGGCGGCGGAGGCTACCCTCCTGCCGCCTTTGTTTTTGGGCTTTTTCAGCCGTGATCAGTAACGGTAATGGTCCGCCTTGAACGGGCCCGCTGCCGGCACGCCGATGTACGCGGCCTGCTTGGGCGACAGCGTCGTCAGCTTCACGCCGAGCTTTTCGAGATGCAGCGCCGCGACCTTTTCGTCGAGGTGCTTGGGCAGGACGTGGACGTTGTTGTCGTACTGGTCCGCCTTCGTGAACAGTTCGATCTGCGCCAAAGTCTGGTTGGTAAAGCTGGCCGACATCACGAAGCTGGGGTGGCCGGTGGCGCAGCCCAGATTGACCAGGCGCCCCTTGGCCAGGATGATGATCTGCTTGCCATCGGGGAACTCGACCAGGTCGGTGCCGGGCTTCACTTCGGTCCACTTGTAGTTCGACAGCGCCGCAATCTGGATTTCGCTGTCGAAGTGCCCGATGTTGCACACGATCGTCATGGGCTTCATGGCTTTCATGTGGTCCGCGGTGATCACGTCTTCGTTGCCGGTCGCGGTCACGAAAATGTCGGCGCGCGAAATCGCGTCCTCCATCGTGACGACTTCATAGCCTTCCATCGCGGCCTGCAATGCGCAGATCGGATCGATTTCGGTCACCATCACGCGCGCGCCGCCATTGCGCAGGCTCGCGGCCGAGCCTTTGCCGACATCGCCAAAGCCGGCGACACAGGCGACTTTGCCCGCGAGCATCACGTCGGTGGCGCGGCGGATCGCGTCGACCAGCGATTCCTTGCAGCCATACAGGTTGTCGAATTTCGACTTGGTCACCGAATCGTTCACATTGATCGCAGGGAACGGCAATTTGCCTTCCTTGGCGATGTGATACAGGCGGTGGACGCCGGTCGTCGTTTCCTCGGACACGCCCATGATCGCCTTGACGCTGGCGGTCAGGTAGCCGGGCTTGGCTTTCAGGAACGCCTTCAGCGCGCGCTGGAATTCGATTTCTTCTTCGTTGGTCGGCTCACCCATGGATTCGCCGGCTTCGATGCGTGCGCCCCACAGTGCAAACATCGTGGCATCGCCGCCATCGTCGAGAATCAGGTTCGTGGTCTCGCCATTGCCCTGGTCCCAGTCGAAGATGCGACCGACATAATCCCAGTAATCGGCCAGGCTTTCGCCCTTGATCGCGAAGATCGGAATGCCCGCAGCGGCGATCGCAGCAGCCGCATGGTCCTGCGTCGAATAGATGTTACACGTCGCCCAGCGCACATCGGCGCCCAGCGCGGTCAGCGTTTCGATCAGCACGGCGGTCTGGATCGTCATGTGCAGCGAACCGGTGATGCGGGCGCCCTTCAGCGGCTGCGAAGCGCCGAATTCGCTGCGCAGAGCCATCAGGCCAGGCATTTCGGTTTCGGCAATGGCGATTTCCGCGCGGCCAAAGTCGGCGAGGCCGATATCGGCAATTACAAAGTCATCGGTTTTTTGGCTAGGCTGAGTCACAAACGGCACTCCGGGGGAAAATGAACACAGATCGGCCAATACGCAGGCCCTGTTGATGGGCGCTTTAGCGACATCCGAGAGGAATATAAAGATATCTTTATATCATTATCGCGCTTGATTGTGCCGAGCCGGTTCAGGCGTGGTTGCGCTGTCACATCGGGCGCTTATATCAGGCGGCGTGACGTGGCACCCAGTGCCCGACGCCGAACGCCCAATATGAAGGAACGAGAGCATGACGATCGCAGTTGGAGATAAAGTGCCCGACATCAAAGTGGTGAAAGCCACCGCGCAGGGCCCCGAAGCGGTGCAGACCACCGACTATTTCGCTGGCAAGAAAGTCGTGCTGTTTTCGGTCCCGGGTGCGTTCACCCCGACCTGTTCCGCCAAGCACCTGCCCGGCTTCGTTGAAAAGGCTGCAGAATTCAAAGCTGCCGGCATCGACGAAATCGCCTGCACCGCAGTCAACGATGCGTTCGTGATGAAGGCTTGGGGCGCTGCCACCGGTTCCCCCGACGTGACGATGCTCGCCGACGGCAATGGCGATCTCGCCAAGGCACTGGGCCTGACGATGGATGGCGCCGGGTTCGGCATGGGCACGCGCGGCCAGCGCTTTGCCGCCGTAATCAACGACGGCGTCGTCGAACAACTCCACGTCGAAGCGCCTGGCGACTTCAAAGTCAGCTCGGCCGAATACGTCCTCGAACACCTCTAAACCCACCCAACCTCTCGTCATCCCGGGCTCGACCCGGGATCCCACTTCTTCGCGCCACACACGGCGCACGAAAAGGCAGTGGGGCCCCGGGTCAAGCCCGGGGCGACGAATGGGGGGTCTGGATTTCAGCCCAGATACGGCTGCAGAAACCGGATAATCCGGCTTTCCAGATCAATCCGCCGATCAGACCAGCTATGATCCGTCGCAACATGCGCGGTTTCCACATGCGTGCCGCCCGCCTTGCGCACAGCGGCAACCAGCTCGTCGCTCATCCCGGCCAGGCCATCATTGGCCGTCAACACCAGCAACGGCACATGCGTCAACGACGGCGCCCGGTTCACGAAATTGTATTCGGCCGTGTGCGAACCCAGCTCGTCGGCCATTTGCGACAGTGTAGTGCCCGCCAAAGTCTCGCTGTTTTCCTTCATGAACGGCACCAGCTCGTCGTGCTTCATCATCCCGACCTGCCCGATATTGGCGGATGAAAAAATCGCCAGCGCAACCACGCCCGGCTCGTCACCACCATCCATCGCCGTGACCCAGCCACCCATCGAGTGACCAACCACCGCCAGATGCGCAACATCGATCCCGAGCGCCTTGACCTGCTCCGGCGCGCGCAACCACGCCATTACCGCATGCAGATCCTGCGGGTTCTGCGCGAAATGAAATGCGCCCGGGCTGCCCCATGATCCGCGATAATTGAACGTGATCGCATTCCACCCTTGCCGGCGCAGCGCCTGCGCCAGATCAAGGTTCTTCTCATTACCCGGCAGGCCATGGCACACGATCACCGTAGGATGCAGCCCCGCACCAGACGCCAGATAAGCAACGCCGTTGATTTCGACCCCGCCAGAAGGAATATGCAGCACGACCAGTTTGGCCGGATGCGCCGCATCCGCCGGCGGATCACGCCAGATCGCGGCGGGAATATCTGCGGTCTGCGCACTTGCCAGAGCGGGCAGGACCGCCATCGCCAGCGCCGCACTCGTGATAAGTTTACGCATTGTTTGACCCCCCGTATTTGCAAATCGTTTTGTTCAGGGCCTCCGGCGGCCCAGGGCCATTGCCCTAGGAACCCGTTACCGTCTTGAACTGCGCGTTGACTAGCCATTTGCGCCCCGCCGCGCAGCGGCTTTATTGTCTACCGACGCAGCGGCAGGAAACACCGCCGAACAAACACACCAACGCAGACGGTAACGGGATGCAAGGGCAATGGCCCCATAAGCGCGAATCTAAGGAATTTTGTCGTTGCGTGACGGGGCGTTGATGTGATTCATCGAGGGGATGAACACATCATCATTGTCAGACGGTAACTGGTCCTCGGTTTTGGCATGTTTGGGCG
>Ga0302311_10000080_pt1 | contig 115351 bp, 116 predicted proteins | sample III_Palsa_N1_3_FD_200449 | JGI IMG/M metagenome (GOLD analysis project Ga0302311, IMG submission 200449) | Peat permafrost microbial communities from Stordalen Mire near Abisko, Sweden - III_Palsa_N1_3 | ecosystem: Environmental > Terrestrial > Soil > Palsa > Peat permafrost | place: Sweden...
AGTCACTGGCCAACTCCTCGATACCTACGATCCGGCCGAGTGCGCCAACTATCTCAAGAACTCAGGCTATGGAGTCGTCTAACCTCAACTCGCTCTAGTCCTTGGGAGCCCCGTGGATCACCTCGACCTTTTCGAGGGTGACGAGGCCGAGATCGTCGATCTCGCGGAGCTGATCTGCGAATGCCCGGATCTTGTCCTCTGTGTCGACGATCTCGATCACCAGCGGCAAGTTGGCTGAGAGGTCGATAATCTTGGCGCTATGCAGCGTGCCGTGCGAACCATAACCCATCGGGCCACGCAGCACGGTCGCCCCGGCCAGCCCGGCCGCGCGAGCCTTGAGCACGATGTCCTCGTAGAGCGGCCGGCCGCCGCTGCGGCGGGCCTCCTCGGTGTAGATGCGAAGCAGCACGGTCGCCATGGTCAGCTTCCCTTCACCACATTGAGGCCGTGGCCGGCCGCCCAGCCGAGCCAGACGGCGAGCAGGCAGAGGAGCACCGAACCGGCGACATTGGCGCCTGCGCGCACGAACTCGCCGTCCTGGGCGAGCGTCAGGGTCTGGTAGCTGAACGACGAGAAGGTGGTGAAGCCGCCGCATATTCCGACCATGACGAACTGGCGCATGTCGCTGGGCACGAGCAGACGCCCGTCCGGCCCGGTCAGGGTGGCGAAGAAGCCGATCACGAACGAGCCGACGATGTTGATGATCAGGGTGCCGAACGGAAAGGTCTCGCCAAACCACGCCGCCACCAGGCCGGAGCAGGCGTAGCGCGCCACGCTGCCCAGGGCCCCGCCCACGGCCACCCACAGATAGGTGCTGAAACTCATCTCGCTTTTTCGGCGGCGGCGAGGAGGCGGTCAATGGCTGGACGACGCTTGCGCTAAAGCGATATATTTGCTAGAAATGGCAAATAACCCCGCAGGAGGTTTCCATGGACTATGTGCGCCCACCCGGCATGTCCGCCAGTGTCGTCTACCGCGATCCGCGCGCGGCGATCGCCTGGCTGGAAAAGGCCTTCGGCTTCGAGACCCTGATGATCGTGGAGAACGAGGACGGCTCGATCGGCCACTCCGAGCTGCGGCTCGGCGAGGGCCTGATCTACGTCGGCCGCGAATGGGATGAGCGCCACGGCAGCCCGGCGTCGCAGGGTGGGGTCAATACCCAGTCTCTGAGCTTCCACTTCGCCGATGGCCTGGACGAGCATTTTGCGCGCGCCAAGGCGGCCGGGGCCACAGTCCTGCGCGAGCCGTCCGATCAGTTCTACGGCGATCGCAACTACATGGTCGCCGACCCGGAGGGCCACGTCTGGGGCTTCAGCCAGACGGTCAAGACGATGACCTATGAGGAGATGGCCGAGGCCGGCCGCGTGTCGGTGCGCGAACGGCTTTGACGTCCCTCGATCGGACCCTGGCGGCGCTGGCCGATCCCCGGCGCCGCGCAGTGGTGGATGTTCTGCGGCGCGGGCCGCGCGCGGCCGGCGACCTGGCGCGGGAGCTCGGGGTCAGCCCGTCGCTGATGAGCCGCCAGCTCAAGGCCCTGCGCGAGGGCGGCCTGGTGGAGGACGCCCACCCGGCCTTCGACACTCGGCTGCGCATCTACGCTCTGAGCCCCGCGCCCATGGCCGAGTTGCGTCGCTGGCTGGAGGCCGCCGAGCAGGGCTGGAGCGAGCAATTGGCAGCCTTCAAGGTTCACCTCGAGCGCGCGCCATGACCTCGCGCGTGGTGGTGGCGCTGCGCGTGGCGGCGAGTCCGGAACGCGCCTTCGAGGTGTTCACCGCCGAGATTGGCGCCTGGTGGCGACCCAACGATTTCTTTCGCTTCACGCCACGCGATCCGGGCGTGCTCAGCTTCGAGCGCGGGGAAGGCGGCCGCCTTGTCGAGACCCTGGCCTCCGGCAAGGTGTTCGAGATCGGCCGCATCCGCGTCTGGTCGCCGCCATCGCGGCTGGTGTTCGGCTGGCGGCAGGCGACGTTCGCGCCCGACCAGGACACCGAGGTCGAGGTGCGGTTCGAGCCGGCGGGGGCCGAGACCCGCGTCACGGTCGAGCACGCGGGCTGGGAGGCGATTCCACAGATGCACGTGGCCAAGCACCATTTCCCCAATCACGTCTTCCTACAGCGTCACGGGGAGTGGTGGCGCGGCCTTCTCGAAGCGTTCAAGTTGCGGGCCGGCGAGGAGATCGAACAATGATCGCGGAGGAGGCCAGCGCGTCGACCCGCCCGAGGCGCGCGGCGGCCTTCGGCTTCATCTATGCTTCGTCACTGCTCAACTCGATCTCATTCGGGATCATGATCCCGATCCTGCCGAACCTCATCAAGCGCATGACCGGCGGCGATACGGCCGCGGCCGCGGACTGGGCCGTGCTCTTCGCCATCACCTGGGGGGCGATGCAGTTCGTCTGCGGGCCGCTGCTCGGCATGCTCTCCGACCGCTTCGGCCGCCGGCCGGTGATGTTGATCTCGATCTTTGGCCTGTTCGTCGACTTCCTGTTCATGGCGCTGGCCCCGACGCTTGCCTGGCTCTACGTTGGCCGCATCCTCAACGGGATCACCGCCTCGAGCTTCTCGACCGCCAACGCCTATGTCGCCGACATCACCCCGCCGGAGAAACGGGCCCGCAATTTCGGCATGCTCGCTTCGACCTTCGGCATCGGCTTCATGATCGGCCCCAGCGTCGGCGGCCTGCTCGGCGAGGCCAACCTGCGCCTGCCATTCATCGCCGCCGCGGGCCTTTGCCTGGTCAACGGCCTCTACGGACTCTTCGTCCTGCCCGAATCTCTGCCTGAGGAGCGGCGCGCCAAGCACCTACCCTGGGGGCGGGCCAATCCGGTTGGTTCACTTATGTTTCTCAGGAGCCACGGCGAGCTTCTCGGTCTCGCCAGCGTCAGCTTCCTCAACCAGCTCGCCCAGACCGTCCTGCCGACCATCTTCGTGCTCTACACCGGCTTTCGCTACGGCTGGGGCCCTGGGATCCTCGGCTTGACCTTCCTGGCCTCCGGGGCCTGCATGATGGCGGTGCAGATGTTCCTGGTCGGGCCGGTGGTGAAGCGACTCGGCGAGCGTGGCGCGGTGCTGGCGGGTGCGGCGATGGGGGCGGCCGGATTCGCCATCTACGCCTTTGCCTATAACGGCTGGCTCTACCTGCTCGGCATCCCGGTCTTCGCACTGGCCGGCCTGATGCAGCCCGGGCTTCTCGGTCTGATGAGTCGGCGCATCGATCCGCAACACCAGGGCCAGCTACAAGGCGCGGTGCAATCGTTGCAGGGCGTCTCTTCAATGATCGGACCGGGCCTCTTCGGCCTCACCTTCGCCTGGCTGGTGCGCCACGATGCCACGATCCATCTCTCGGGCGGCGCGATCCTCATCGCCGCCGGCCTCTTGGTCATGGCTTTCGCTCTGTCGCTGTGGGTCGCCAAGCCGGCCCCGCCAGAGGAGGCGGAGGTGTTCGCCTGACGGCGCCTTGATTGCGTCCCATCGCTCGGCGAAGACAGCTTCGCCGTGACCACGCGCTCAAGAGACCCATGACCCGGACGGCCCTTGCCCTCGTCCTCGCCGCCGTCAGCGCGGCGCCGGCCCTCGCCCAGGGCCGCGTCCCGCCCGACGCCGCCACCGAGCGCCTCTCATTCGCCCCGGTCGTCAAGAAGGTCGCCCCGGCGGTGGTCAATGTCTTCTCCAAGCGGGTGGTGCGCCAGCAGGTCGACCCGTTCTGGGGCATGTTCGCGCCGTCCGGCCCGCGCACCGAGCGGTCGCTCGGCTCCGGCTCCATCGTCCGCGCCGACGGCGTGATCCTCACCAACCACCATGTGATCGCCGGCGCGACCGAGATCATGGTCGTCACCGCCGATCGGCGCGAGTGGCCGGCCACGCTGCTGCTCGATGACGCCCGCGCCGATCTGGCGGTGCTCAAGATCGACGCCAAGGGCGAACAGCTGCCGACCATCCCGATCGACGCCGCCGAGCAGCTGCAGGTCGGCGATCTGGTCCTGGCCATCGGAGATCCGTTCGGCGTCGGTCAGACGGTCACCAACGGCATCGTCTCGGCCCTCGGCCGCTCGGACACCGGCGTCAGCGATTTCTCGGCCTTCATCCAGACCGACGCGGCCATCAATCCGGGCAACTCCGGCGGCCCGCTGGTCGACATGTCTGGCGACCTGATCGGCGTGAACACCGCGATTGTTTCGGCCTCGGGCGCCTCGGCTGGCGTCGGCTTCGCCATTCCGGCCGCCACCGCTCGCCAGGTGGTCGATGTGGCCATGAGCGGCGGTCACGCGATCGTGCGGCCGTGGCTGGGGGTCAAGGCCCAGGCGGTCACCGGCGAGATGGCCCGCAGCCTCGGCCTCGCTGCGCCCCAGGGCGTGGTGGTGACGGAGGTCTGGCCGGGTGGCCCGGCGGCCCGGGCGGGCGTCGCCCAAGGCGATGTCATCGTCAGCGTCGACGGCCAGGAGGTCGACGACGAGGGGGCGCTCAACTACCGCGTCGGGGCCATGAAGCCGGGCGAGGGCGCTCAGCTGATCGTGCGCCGCAACGGCGGCGCGGCCAAGACCGTGGAGACGCAGGTCCAGTCACCGCCGGGTGAGCCGGACGCCGAGCCGCTTATCGTCACCGGCCGCAACCCCTTCGCCGGAGCGACGGTGATCAATCTTTCGCCGGCTGCCGCCATCGACAGCGGCGTCGATCCCTTCGCCGGCAAGGGCGTGATGGTGTCCAAGGTGGACGGCGGCTTCGCGCAATCTATCGGCCTGCAGCCCGGCGATTTCATCCGCCAGATCAACGACCGGCCGATCGCCGCCACCAGCGACGTCGCCGCCGCCACGCGCGCGCCCGCCGGCGCCTGGAAGGTCGTCATCGAGCGCGCCGGCCGGACGATCACCGCCCAGTTCAGCGGCGGGTGAGACGCTTCTCTCCCCCCTCCATGAGGGGGGAGTACGGCCGAAGGCCGGGAGGGGGGATCGGACCGCGAAGCGGAGGCGCGGAGCAGCCAACCGCCGGCGTTTCCGACTCCCCTTCGCCCCTTCGGGACACTTCCCACCTGTCAGGGGGGAAGAGATCGACCCCGCTTCCTGTTAGGCTGACACATGAGCGATCTCTTCGAGGCGGCGGGGCTGACGCCCGAGGCGCCGGCGCCCCTGGCCGACCGGTTGCGCCCGCGCGCCCTGGCTGAAGTTGTCGGCCAGGATCATCTCCTCGGGCCGGAGGGGCCGATCGGGCGCATGGCCGCCGCCCACCGGCTCGCCTCGATGATCCTGTGGGGTCCGCCAGGCGTCGGCAAGACCACGATCGCCCGCCTGCTGGCCGATGAGGCCGGCTACGAGTTTCAGCAGCTCTCGGCCGTGTTCTCCGGCGTCGCTGACCTCAAGAAGGCCTTCGAGGCCGCCCGCCTGCGCCGCGCAACCGGCAAGGCGACCCTGCTCTTCGTCGACGAGATCCACCGGTTCAACCGCGCCCAGCAGGACGGTTTCCTGCCCTTCGTCGAGCAGGGCGTCGTGACCCTGGTCGGCGCCACCACCGAGAACCCGTCGTTCGAACTCAACGGCGCGCTGCTCTCGCGCTGCCAGGTGTTCGTGCTGCGCCGACTAGGCGCCGCCGACCTCGAGACCTTGCTGGCGCGCGCCGAGGCCTTCGAAGGCCGGTCCCTGCCGCTGGAGCCGGCGGCGCGCGAAATCCTGACCGCCATGGCCGACGGCGATGGCCGCTATGTCCTCAGCCTCGCCGAGACCCTGTTCAATATCGGGCCCGACAAGCCGCTGAGCCCCACCGAGATGGGCCGCGTGCTGCAAAAGCGCAGCCCGGCCTACGACAAGGACCGCGAGGAGCACTACAATCTCATCTCGGCCCTGCATAAGTCGGTGCGGGGTTCCGACCCCGACGCGGCGCTCTACTGGCTGGCGCGCATGCTGGCAGGCGGCGAGGATCCCCTGTTCATCGCTCGCCGTCTGGTGCGAATGGCCAGCGAGGACATCGGCGAGGCCGACCCGCTGTCCCTGCTCCTCGCCGTGGCCGCCAAGGACGCTTACGATTTCCTCGGCAGTCCGGAGGGCGAGCTCGCCCTGGCCCAGGTCTGCGTGCACATGGCAGCCGCACCCAAGTCCGTGGCCGTTTACAAGGCGTTCGGCGCGGCTTCCGGTCTGGCGCGAGAGACCGGTTCGCTGACGCCCCCGGCCCACATCCTCAACGCTCCGACGCGCCTGATGAGCGAGCTCGGCTACGGGAAGAACTACGGCTATGATCCGGACACGGAGGAAGGTTTCTCAGGCCAGAACTATTTCCCCGACAAGGTCGAGCGCCGAAGCTTCTACAAGCCCAAGGGCGAGGGGGCCGAGGCCCGGGTCAAGGAGCGCCTCGAGCGTTGGGCCTCGCTTCGGAAAGCCAAGAGTGGCTGAGCGGGCACGTCTCACCGCGGCGGAGATTAAGCTCGCCCGCAGCTTGGTGATCTTCGAGGACGCCGAGGTCATCGCTTTCGCCAAGCCCTCGGGTCTCTCCAGCCAGGGTGGGCGCATCGCAGCCGCGACGCTCGACGACCTGATGGCCGCCTTCGCCAAGCCGAGCGGCGTCAAGCCCCGCCTCGTTCACCGCCTGGACCGCGACACCTCCGGCGTCATCCTGGCCGCCAAGAGCCAGCCGGCGGCCGCCTTCCTCGGCAAGGCGATGATGGCCAGACGCGTGAAGAAGACCTACCTTGCCATCGTCGCGCCTGGCGCGCCCGCGCCGCCGGCCGGAACCATCGAGGCGGCGCTGGCGCGCCAAGACATCGGCCGCGAGGCCTACGTGCGCATTGTGGACCCGGAGGCGACCGGCGCCCAGGCGGCCTTCACCCGCTACCGCACCCTGAAGGCCGACGCCGTCGCCGCCCTCACTGAGCTTTCTCCGCGCACCGGCCGCATGCACCAGCTGCGCGTCCACCTCGCCTCGATCGGCCGGCCGATCGCCGGCGACCCGCGCTATGGCGGCGCCCTGGCGCTCTATGGCGCGGCGGTTGGCCGGCTGATGCTGCATGCCGCCGTGCTCGCCTTTCCCCATCCGGCCGGCGGTGAGCGGCGGATCGAAGCGCCCACGCCGGTAGACTTCGCCGCACTCGCGGAGAGGATAGGCCGATGACGGCGAGGCCTTGCGCTGTCCACGATATTCCATAAGTTGTGGACATAAAGCAGGGAGTTGCGCCGTGTCCAAGTCCCTGACCCTCAACGTGCGTGTCAGCGGCGCGCTCGGGGCATTCGTGGCGACCAACGTGGGTGAGGAGGGCGCCTATGAGAACGTCAGCGAGTATGTGCGCGACTTGATCCGACGAGACAAGGCGCGCGCCGAGGCCGAGGCCTTCGAGCGGCTGAAGGCCGAGCTCACCCGCGCCTTCGGCGCGCCCGAAAACAGCTATCAGCCGCTCGACGCCGATATGGTGATTGGCCGTAACCGCGATCGATGAGCGGCGTGCCGAAATATCGCGTTTCGGACAACGCCGGCCACCGGCTCGATGAGATCTGGCGCTACTCGGCAGAGGCCTGGGGGGATATGCAGACCGAACGCTATCTGCGCGGCTTATTCGACCGCTTTCAGGCCATCGCCGATCGTCGATTCCCCTGGAGGCCTATCCCGGCCGAGTTCGGCGTCGACGGTTTTGTCTGCAGGTACGAGAAGCACCTGATCTACTGGCGCACGCTCAAGGACGGTGCGATCGGCATTGTCACTGTCCTCCATGAGCGCATGCACCAGATTGAGCGGTTTGACGAAGACTTCGGAACGCCGGATGCGCCGGCTTGAAAGCCGCCGTATATGAACCCCATGGGCGAGGTGAAGACCCTGACCGTCGGCGTCGGCGAGGACGGCGTGCGCCTCGACCGTTGGCTGCGGCGGCGCTGGCCGCACCTGGGCCAGACCCAGATCCACAAACTGGCCCGCAGCGGCCAGCTGCGCGTCGACGGCGGGCGGACCAAGGCCGACACCCGGCTCGAGGCCGGCCAGGTGGTGCGCGTGCCGCCGCTGTCGGACGCCGCTCCACCGCGCAGTGAGGGGCTCTCCAGAGACGACGTCCGCTTCGCGCACTCGCTCACCCTCTACGAGGACGATGAGGTCCTGATCCTAAACAAGCCGGCGGGCCTGGCCGTCCAGGGCGGCACGAAGACAAGCCGTCATATCGACCGCCTGCTCAGCGCCTGGGGAGAGGGACCGGATCGTCCCCGGCTCAGCCACCGCCTCGACCGCGACACCTCCGGTGTGCTGGCGCTCGGCAAGACCCCCAACGCCGCCGCCCGGCTCTCCGGCGCCTTCGCCAAGCGGCGCGCCGAGAAGACCTACTGGGCGCTGGTGGCGGGCAACCCCAAACCGGGAGCCGGGATCATCGACCAGCCTCTGGCCAAGGTCGGGGTCGGCGATCGCGAGCTGGTGACGCCTGTGACGGCAAAGGACCCGCGCGCCGAGGCCGCGATCACGCTCTACGCCACGGTCTCCCGCGCCGGCCCGCGGGCGGCCTGGCTGGCCCTGCGGCCGCTCACCGGCCGCACCCATCAGCTGCGCGCCCACATGCGCGCCCTTGGCCATGCGATCCTCGGCGATCCCAAATACAATTCAGAGGCCGCGATCGCGGTCGCCGGCCCGCTCAAGCTGCAGCTCCACGCCCGCCGCTTGGTGATTCCTCACCCCAGCCGCGGCCTCATCGACGTCGAGGCGCCGCTTGGGCCTGAGATGAAGGCCGGCTTCGCCCGCTTCGGCTTTGACGAGCACGAGGCCGGCGAGATCCAATTTCCCGAATTTCGGAGACCCTGGCATGGCGGATGATGCGCGCGTGCGCGACAGCGGGCGGGGCAGTCTCAAGGTCGAGGTCGCCGCCGGCGGCCTCATCTTTCCCGGCGACGAGCCGGTGGCCGTGGGCGGCACGGGGACGGGGCCCGGTCCCTATGACCTGCTCAGCGCCGCCCTGGCCGAATGCACGACGTTGACCGTGCGGCTCTACGCGGACCGCAAGGCGTGGCCGCTGGAGTCGATCGAGGTGGCCGTCAGCCACGAGGTCCAGGCCGGCGTGACGCCGCGCGACCTTTTCCGGCGGACGGTGACCCTCAAAGGGCCCCTGGACGATGACCAGCTCATCCGGCTGTTGGAAATCGCCGAGCGCTGCCCGGTGCACCGGACGCTTACCGCCGGAGCGCGGATCGAGACCAAGGCGGCCTACTAGGTAGCGGGCGCAGGCAAGATGGAGCGTATTCGCGACCAGCAAGCGCCATGTCTAGCCAAGCAACGGACGCCGGATATTTGCCCCATCTCGCCCGCATTCACAACGCTGACGCTAGAAGCCTGACGCACCACAAAGCCTGACGCTTCTTCAACTCGTCCAGACGTGTGATCTGCGGGAAATCGTCCCGCAGCCGCTCCAGCTCCTCGAACTTGAACGCCGGCTCGCCGTGCCGCTTCCAGGTCGCCTGCAGCGACGCATGCGGGCTGCTTCCCAGCTTAAGCGCGAACCACAATCCGTTCTGGTGGGTGTCGACGTGGCGGCTGTGGCCGACCCAGGCCTCTCCGGTCGCCGTGCATAGGACCGCATAGACTCCGCATGCGGATTTACGCGCCTTGTAGGCGGCGACGGCTGCCATTCGAGCTTGCCGGTCCATGACATCCCCTATTTAACCCGGATATTGCCGGTTATTTTCATCCGGGTAAATAGGCTGAACGACAGGGAGCGCCAGGGCTGTGACAATCGACGCTCAGAGCTTCGTGGTTTTCGCGGGCGCCGTTCGCCTCGCCGCCGGCGGCCTGGCGCAGGTGGCCGGGGCGGCCAGACGACACCTTGACCGGGATCCCAACGCATCAATCCTCGTCTTCAACCGCCAGACCGCCGAGGTGACGGACCTCGACCTGCGGGGCGACCAGCAGGCTGTGGTGGCGCGGCACACGCCTCCACTGGCCGCCAAGCGAGGACGCCCGAAGCTTGGGGTGGTGTCGCGCGAGATCACGCTGCTTCCACGCCATTGGGATTGGCTGGCGCGCCAACCGGGCGGCGCCTCGACCACCTTGCGCCGGCTCGTCGAGATGGCCCGAAGGGCGGATTCCGACACCGCGCGGGACCGCTCCGAGGCGGCATATCGTTTCATGTCGGTGATGGCCGGCGATCTGCCAGGTTTCGAAGAGGCGGCAAGAGCGCTGTTCGCCGGCGATCGGGGCCGTCTTGTCGCCTTGGTGTCGCTATGGCCGGCGGATATCGGTGATGAGGTCTTCAACTTCCTTGGGGCCCCGGCCGCCGAAGGCGCGGGAGGCCCGCACCCCTAAGGTCCAGTTCGCGTGGTCTCTCAAATCACGATCAGGCTACCGCGTCTTGAACTGGGCGAGCGCGCGGGTGTGCGGATCGCGCGCGAAATCCGCCGGGGCGATGAAGCCCAAGCCATCCCACTGGATCTCGATGCCCACGGCGTCGAAACACTTGGCCGCATACTCCGAACAGATGAACTCATCCCGCGGGCCCATGGATTTGGGCATCGTGCGATGAAGCGACCCCAGGCATATGCGCGCGGCGATCTTGACGATCTCCATCGCCGCGAAGGGCTGCCCGAACCGATCCACGGCGAATTTCGCCAGGCGGCCCATCGCCGCCGAGCCGGCATTACCGGCGTGCTCGGCGTAGCCCTCGTATCTGGCCAGGATGATCTTCCCCGGATAGGGCTTCTTGCCGGTGCTGCTCTGGCTGATGAATGTTTCGAGCGGCACCGTACGTACGCCCAGCTTCTGGACGCTCTCGAAAACCATGATCCGGCCGAGTTCAGGCCAGCGATAGGCCAGGGCGACGTGCGTCCACGGGCTCTTGGTGGACCAGCCGATGAGCCTCGAGAAGGGATCATTTCCAGAGCAGAGCAGTATGTCGCCGTCGCGAATGCGCCGCGCGATCGTCTCCATTGGCTCCGCCTTGAGGGTCGTCAGAACCTTGTCGTCAATCGCCACGCCGTCGCCCCCGAGTTCACCGTCCCGGGCAGAAAACCGCTACTGAACCCGCTGGTTCCCCGAAACGGCGGTTGCGGAGGCGGGTGAGCTCGACACACGCCTTCAGGCGTAGCGCTTTACGAGCGCCCGCCTCAGCACACTGTCCTCGAGGGAGTAGTAGAGGGCGATATTGCCGCCTTCGGCCACAGTCGACGCAGCGAAGGCGATATCGGTGGCGGCCCGACTCTTGGCGGGTGGGGGCAGCACCACAGGCTCCAAGCCCCGGCCGGTGACGCGCTTGAAGTCCGGATCGAAACTGATCCAGCCGATGCGCCAGCGCGCGTCGACGGTCGCGCCGTTGTAGAACATCACCGGATCGTCGCCGTCGATCCGGATGATCGGACCGGTCGATAGGTGCCAGTCGTCCCAGCTGTCGGCGCGGACCGTGAAGGGATCGGCCTGGGTCGTCCAGGGACCGTCCGCCGTCGGTCCCGAGGCCATGCCGATCCGCGAGGCGTCATAGGCGGCGTATTCGTAGAACAATCGCCAGTCCCCATGCGCCGTCTGCGCGACCGTGGCTTCCTTGATGTTGCCCTCATCGGGTGGGGCCTTCAGCGCCACGCGCTGCTTGATGAGCTTGGTCAGGCTGGGGCCGCTCGCGACGAGCATGCGGCCCTGCGTGCGGCCGGCGTCGACGCCGGTGTAGTAGATCAGATACTGGCCTTGCTTGGTGACGACCACGGTTGGGTCTTCACAGCCGCCGGCGTCTTCCCCTGACGGCGCGGTGTCGGGCGTGATCGACAGTTTCGGATCGCTCTCGAACGCCAGGCCATCATAGCTGTAAGCCGAGCCGATGACGCCGGTCGGATCGTGAGGACCCAGCGGATCGCGCACGCCCCGCACCATCATCCGATAGGCGCCGGCCTCCTTCCAGACATACGGACTCATCAGCGCCAAGCCATCGAGAGGCGAGCCTGGCGCCATGGTGACCGTGTCGAGCTGTTCGACCGCGTAGGTGACCGTCTTCATGCCAGCCGTCCTCAAGCGCCCTGGGCGATGGTCAGCGACAGAGCGCCGTCGATGACCACGGTGGCGCCGGTGATGTAGTCGGCCGCCGGCGAGAGCAGGAACGCTACCAGCGCCGCCACTTCGTCCGGACGTCCGGCGCGGCCCCAGGGGATGTTGGACACCACCTGAGCCAGATAGGTCGGGTCGCTCTCGGCGCGTGCGTTCATCGGGGTCAGGATCATGCCCGGCGCGACGCCGTTCACGGCGATCCCCTTGGGCGCCAGCTCCAAAGCCAGAGTCGCGGTCAATTGCGAGAGGCCGCCCTTGGCCGAGTCATAGTCCACGCCTCCGGGCCGCGGGGCTTTTTCGTGGATGGAGGAGATATTCACGATCCGCCCCTTGGCGCCCTTGGCCTCCAGGCCGCGCACGAACCGGCGGCAGGTCAGAAACGGGCCATAGAGATCCGAGCGGATCACCCGGTCGAACTGGCTGAGGGCCATGTCCGCCAGCTTCACGCCACTCATGTTGAGGCCGGCGGAGTTGACCAGCAGGCTGACGGTCCCGAAGGCGCGTTCGGCGTCTTCGAACAACGTTTCGACCGCGGTTTCGTCGGTGACGTCGGTCTGGGCGGCGATGGCGTGAGCAGCGCCGCCAGCCGCCTCGCACACCGCCTCGGCGGCGGCCCGATCCTGGAAATAGGTCAGGGCGACGCGGGCGCCGGCCGCGGCCAGCGCCACGACGCAGGCTGCGCCGATCCCGGATTCGCCGCCGGTAACGATGGCCGTCTGATTTTCAAGCGTCATGGTGATCCAAGCGTCACGCCGGGTCGTCCGGCAGGAGGGTTAGCCGCATCGAGAGAGAGCGCGCGCCGCCAGCGGGGATCTCCATGATCCCGGGCTTGTGGCGAATGTCGCCCTCGAAGCCCTCCGGATCGGAAACGCCGCGCCAGGGCTCGATGCAGATGAAGGGCGCTCCGGGCTTGGTCCAAACGCCCAACGTGTCGAAGTCGTCGAAGCTGACTTCGATACTCGGGCCGCCCGTGGCCCCGTATCGAACCGACCGGCTGGCCAGCTGATCGAAGATCAGCGCATCGTCGACGAAGAGATCGTCGCGCAGTTCGAGGCGGTCGCCGTCGACCGGCGTTGGATGCTCGGTCGGCGTCAGCAAGCCGTCGCAATCGATGCGGCGCACGGGCGCCGGCTCGGGTTGAGCGAAACGGATGACGTGCTCGGCGCGTGGCCGGCCAAACGGCAGCGGCCATCGCAGGGCCGGATGGAAACCGAAGCTGGCCGGCATCGGCCTATCGCCCCGGTTGGCGATCGTCGCGGTGACACGCAGCGCGGCCGCCTCGACGGCGAAGCTGACCTCCAGCCGAAATTCGAACGGATAGATCGCCCGCGTCGCCGCTGTGGCGTCGAGCCGCATGGTGACCGCGGCGCCCGAGTCGGGCAGGATCTCGAACACCGAGCGCCGCGCGAAGCCATGCTTCGGCATCTCATATTCGCGGCTGTCGAAGCGATATCGGCCATGTCTGAGCACGCCGATGACCGGGAACAAGATCGGCGCGCGACCGCTCCAAAAGGCGGGATCGCCGTTCCACAACAGGTCTCGTCCGGATCGGTCCCTGATCGCCGCAAGTTCAGCCCCCAGCGCCGAAATCTCCACGTGCAACGATTGCGAGTCGATGCTGGCGCTGTCTGCACCCGGGTCCATAGCGCGCTCCGCTCGATCACGGGCTAACGGCCCAGCTCGCCGTTTGATCCGCCCCGCCGATCCCGAATGGTCCTCTGGATGACGCGCCGCAGCCGACCTCTTCGGCAAATGCGCCTAGCGGCTCTTCAGGCGCGATCATCGGCGTTTCATCGGCCAACCATCGGCGAACCATCGGTTCGAGCGCCTGTCTCACCCAGTCGTTCGGGTGTCTACCTATGTGAGTTCAGGTCGTGGTTAAGCTGACCCGAACTATTAGGACACCCAACGCGATGTGATCATCGCGCGGCTGTCAAAAATCATGAAAGGAAACAACCCATGAGTAGCATTCCCAATGGTGGTGGAGACCTTTACATCGGAAACGGAGGTACTGGTTACTACTACGTGACTCACGACTCCGGCGGCTGGCCGGGCAACGGTGTGGTCGAATCTCAAGCCCTCAACACGAATGCGGCGCTCGAGACGACGCTTGATAACGTCGGCCTGTCATCCAATGGACAGTATTATTTCAACTATCACGTCAAGAACTACGGTCCGAACGATACGTATTTTAATATTCAATTTGCATTGGTTTGAAAAACCACAATTCAGGAAGGAGACTCGCTATGAAAATCTCACTTACGTACGGCGATGATGGGCACATTGCCGCCGCTCAGGAGGTGACGACCGCAGGTCGGTTGGCCGTCCAACTGATCGCCGGTCCCGGGCAGCATCATGTCGTCCTCGATGCCCCGAGCCATCACAAAGGAAAGGCGTTTTCCGACGTGATCCATCACCTGAAGGTCGCCAAGGTGTCGGGGGCCGCGTCGCTCGTCGACCGGTGAGCCGAGGCGCCAGACGGACGGGCGCCCGATGATCGCTTCGGGTCGCTCGCCGTCCATTGCGTCCTGCTCAGAAGCGGACCTTCTTTCAGCTTCTGAGCGGACGGCCTACGCCGAGATCAGCCGCCGGCTGATCTCGGCTGCGGCGTCGCGGACCAGACCGCCATAGGCTCGACCAGGGTGTCGGGCGGACGCGCGGCCGGGCAGGAGATCGAGATCGCCGCGATCGGCTCGTCCGTCTCCAGGCGGATCGACACCAAGGCGGCCGGCTTGGTCGCGGGCTGATGTCGCTTGGGGCGCGTCAGGGAGGTTGCGCCAGTTGGGCAAGGTCCTCCCGACCTACGCGGCAGCGGACATTGGAAATGTCCGAGATGGGCGGCGTCAAGACATCGGCCGTTCACGAGCGTTCTGCGCCGCTAGGGCTGGGCAGCGACCATATGCGCGCGGTACCGGGCCGTCAGCGGCTCTTCGTCGAGGTCCCGGAGCGGGCCGCCGTCCATCAGATCGCCAAGGTGGTCGAACGCGCGATGCCAGCCGCTCAGCGTGCCAGCCCGCCAGGGGTTGCCCTTGCCGGCCGGATGTTCGGCCGGGTCCGCCGGCCAGTCGTGGGGATTGGTCCAGAAACCGGGTGTTATGCGCTGGACAAAAACCATGCGCGTGCCCCCATCGACCGCATCAAGCTCGAATTGCCAGTAGCTCTCAGGGCCAAGGAACGGGCCGCCGTAGCGCGCCAATCGCGGCGGATCGACGGCCAGGACCGTCCCTTTGAAGTCGGTGTTCGGCGCGCCGAGCGAATACTCGCCGCCCACGCGCAGGTCGATCTCGACGGGCCCAAAGAACCAGGCGCCAATCTCCGCCGGATCGGTGACCGCCCTCCAGAGGCGTTCGATCGGGTGCGGATACGTGCGGACGAACTCAATGGTCCAGCGGTCGATGAACCGCGCAAGCGCCTCAGCCATGGCCCTCCTCCCACGTCTTCATGCGGTCCAGGCGGGCGTCCACCCGCCAGCGCATGTCCGCGATTGGGGCAGCCTCCAGGCGATAGAGGCGGCGCGCGCTCCGTTCAGGCCGTCGCGGCCTTGATCTCGACCGGTTCGTCCACCGCGCGCGGCTTGGGGGGGGTGATCTGGGCCGGCGGGGCCGGGCGCTGCAGCCTCAGCGAGCGGCCCTGGAAGAAGGCGCCGTTCTCGATCGACAACTGCTCGTGGGTGATGTCGCCTTCCACGTGTGCGGCCCCGTGCAGGCGGACCTGCTTGGCGGTGATCGAGCCGGAGACGCGCCCGCGCACCTCCACGGCCTCGGCGAAGACACCGCCGTCCACCAGGCCGCCTTCGCCGATCATCACGCGCTCGACGCGCACGTCGCCAGCCACCTGGCCGTCGATCTGCACCTCGCTGCCGCCAGTGATGCTGCCTTCGAGCTTGAGATCGGCGCCGATCAGCGACACGCCTTTCTTGGCCCCGGTTGGCGCGGGGCCGGAGGTCGGAGCGGGCGCGTGGGTCGGCCCGTCAAAGCCCGGCGCGTTCGCCGGCGGCGTGGCGGAGGGCGTTTGCGGCTTGTTGAACATGCGGGGGCCTCAAGTTTACGCGCCGTCGGGGGTGCGGCGTCAAAACCTATCCTCCCTGCGCCGCGCGCGCCAGACTCCGATTCGTATCAGGTCAAGACCTTAACCGCGGCCAGCACCTCGGCGACGTGGCCGGGCACCTTCACCTTGCGCCAGATGTGCCGGATCACGCCCTCGCGGTCGATCAGGTAGGTCGAGCGCTCGATGCCCATGTACTTGCGGCCGTACATGCTCTTTTCGACCCAGGCGCCGTAGCGCTCGACCATGTCGTGGTTCTCGGCCGAGGCGTAGAGCGGCGTCAGGCCATACTTGGCCTTGAACTTCTGGTGGCTGGCGACGCTATCCTTGGAAACGCCCATCACCACCGCGCCGGCGGCAAGGAAATCGTCGGCGGCCGCCGTGAATCCCTGGGCCTCGGCCGTGCAGCCGGAGGTGTCGTCCTTGGGATAGAAATAGAGCACCACGATCCGGCCCTTGAAGTGGGAGAGGTTGATCGGCCCCTCCGCGCCCGGCAGCTCGAAATCCGGGGCCTTGTCGCCCGTCTTCAGTTCGATGCTCATCGTTCCCTCCCTTACCCTGTGATCACCAGCCGTTTGCGCGTCTTGCCTTTGCTGATCTCAACCTCGGTCACCCCGGCGGGAACGCCGCTGGCGTTGGGATCGACCACCTTCTCGCCGCCGATCCGGAAGGCTCCGCCGGCGATCTGGCGGCGGGCGTCGCCGTTGGAGCTGGCGAAGCCGGCCAGGACCATCAGCGCGGTGTTGCTGATGCCGCGCTGGTCCGGCCCGATCTTCACGGTCGGCAGATCCTGGGCCAGGCCGCCCTCCTCGAAGGCGACGCGCGCGGCGTTCGCCGCCGCCTCGGCGGCTTCGCAGCCGTGCAGCATGGCGGTGGCTTCGCTGGCCAGCACCTTCTTGGCTTCGTTGATCTCCGCCCCGGCCAGCGCCTCCAGGCGCACGATCTCAATGAGCGGCAGGTCGGTGAACAGGCGCAGAAAGCGGCCGACGTCGCCGTCCTCGGTGTTGCGCCAGAACTGCCAGTAGTCATAGGCGCCCAGCCGCTCGGGGTTGAGCCAGACGGCCCCGTCAACGGTCTTGCCCATCTTCACGCCCGAGGCGGTGGTCACCAGCGGCGCGGTGACGCCGAAGGCCTCGGCGGCGGCGACGCGGCGGATCAGGTCGACGCCGTTGACGATGTTGCCCCACTGCTCGGAGCCGCCGAACTGCAGCGTGCAGCCGTAACGCCGGTTGAGCTCCAGGAAGTCGGTCGCCTGCATCAGCATGTAGTTGAATTCGAGGAAGGTCAGAGACTGCTCGGCGTCCAGCCGATTGCGCACGAACTCCAGGCTCAGCATCTTGTTGATGGTGAAGTGCACGCCATAGTCGCGCAGGAACTCGATGTAGCCGAGCTGCTCCAGCCACTCGGCGTTATTGACCATCATCGCCCCGGTCGGCCCCTCGCCAAAACGCAGGAATGGGGCGAAGGCCTTGCGGATGCCGGCGATGTTGGCGGCGATGACGGCGTCAGTGAGCAGGGGCCGCTGCGCGGTCTTGTCCGATGGATCGCCGACCTTGGTCGTCCCGCCGCCCATGAGCACGATCGGCCGGTGGCCGGTCTGCTGCAGCCGGCGCAGGGTCATGATCTGCACCAGGCTGCCCACGTGCAGGGAATCGGCCGTGGCGTCGAAGCCGATGTAGGCCGAGATCGGCCCTTTCAGCGCCGCGGCGTCGAGGCCGGCCAGGTCGGTCGCTTGGTAGACGTGGCCGCGCTCGATGAGGGTACGGACGAGATCGGACCTGGGCGTGAAGTCGGGGGTCATGGGACGTTTCTATAGAGGCTGAACGATCTCCTCCCTCCCCTTGATGGGGAGGGTGGACCGACCGAGGGTCGGGACGGGTGGGGTGGCTGCTCCACCGCCTCCGACCGCTTCGCGGCCACCTCCCCCATCAAGGGGGAGGAGGAGACCTCATTCCATGGCCGGCGCGGGCGCCGGCCGTCAAGCCGGCTCGGCTTCCAGGCGCTTGTCGAGATAGGCGCCGACACGCTGTTCGACCTCGACCAGGTTCTCGGTCCAGAAATGGCCGCCGTCCTCGACCAGCTCGTAGTCGATGACGATGCCTTTCTGGGTGCGCAGTTTGGCCACCACCTTTTCGACCTCGGCGTAGGGCACGACGGTGTCGGCCGAGCCGTGCAGGATCAGGCCCGAGGCCGGGCAGGGGGCGAGGAAGCTGAAGTCGTACATGTTGGTCGGCGGCGAGACCGAGATGAAGCCGTCGGTCTCAGGCCGGCGCATCAGGAGCTGCATGCCGATCCAGGCCCCGAAATCGAAGCCGGCCACCCAGCATTGCGACGCGGCTGGATTGGTGGACTGCAGCCAATCCAACGCCGTGGCCGCGTCGGCCAGCTCGCCGATGCCCTGATCGAACTCGCCCTGGCTGCGGCCGACGCCGCGAAAGTTGAAACGCATGACGTTGAAGCCGCGCTTCATGAACAGGTGGAAGAGCTGCACGGCCACCGGATGGTTCATGTGCCCGCCGGCGCGCGGATGGGGGGCGAGGATGAGGGCGATGGGGGCGGTTTCTTCCTTGCGCGGCGAGTAGCGTGTCTCGATGCGGCCGGCGCTGCCGGGCAGGATCAGTTCAGGCAATGGGAGTCCTCAGCTTTCGTCGTGACCGGCGAATAGTTGACTAGCGCGCTTGGTCTTACTAGATGCGCATCATGCTTCTCGCGGCGGCGGCTTGTAGCAAAAAGCCCTGTCGAAAAGCGAGAAAAACCGCACCCCGGACGCCATATGCAGCTCAGCACCAAGGGACGATACGCGGTCATGGCCATGACCGACCTGGCCAGCCGGCCGGTTGATCGGGCGACTCCGCTCGCGGCGATCGCGGAAACACAACAAATTTCAAAGGCATACCTGGAGCAGCTGTTCTCACGCTTGCGCCGCCGGGGGCTGGTGCGCTCGGTGCGCGGTCCCGGCGGCGGCTATCGCCTGGCCAGGGCGGCCGAGGCGCTCAGCGTCGCCGAAGTGGTCGCCGCGGTGGACGAGCCGCTGAAGGCCACACGCTGCGCCGGCCACGGACCAGGCTGCATGAAGGGCGGCGCCCGCTGCCTCACCCATGAGCTGTGGGCCGAAACCGGCCGTCAGCTCGAGACCTACCTGGCCGGCGTGTCGCTGGCCGACGTCGTCAACGGCGACCTCCAGCGGGAGCGCGCGGCGTGAGCGTCTATCTCGATTACAACGCCACCGCCCCGATCCGATCGGAGGCGCGCGAAGCCGTGCTGGCGGCCCTGGAGATCGGAGCCAATCCCTCCTCGACCCATGCCGCCGGCCGGGCGGCGCGGGCGGCGCTGGAGCGAGGGCGCGCCCAGGTGGCGGCGCTTGTCGGCGCCGATCCGTCGACCGTCACCTTCCTCAGCGGCGGTGTGGAGGCCAATGCGCTGGCCATCGAAAGCGCGCTGGCCGCCGGTTTCAACCGGGTGATCGTCGGCGCGACCGAGCATGACAGCGTCTGGGCCTGCGCTCACGCCCTCGCGCCTGCCGTCGAGGTCTGGCCCGTGGATGCGAACGGCGTCGCCGATCTGCATTGGTTGACGGCGGCGCTGACCCAGAATGGCCGGGCGCTCATCTGCCTGATGGCGGCCAACAATGAGACTGGCGTCATCCAGCCGGTGGCTGAAGCCGCGGCGCTGGTGCGCGCGGCCGGCGGCTGGCTGCACGTCGACGCCGTCCAGGCGGCCGGCAAGCTTCGGCTCGATTTCGCGGCTCTCGGCGTCGACAGCCTCTCGCTCTCGGCCCACAAGCTCGGCGGCCCGCAAGGCTCGGGCGCTCTCCTCACCGGCGAGCACGCCACGATCACGCGCCGCCTGCACGGGGGTGGCCAGGAGCGCGGCCGTCGCGCCGGCACCGAGAACCTATCCGGGATTGCAGGTTTTGGCGCGGCCGCCGCGGCGGCGCTGCGCGACCTGCCGGGCGTTCCCGCGCACGCCGTCTGGCGCGACGCCCTCGCCGAAACCATGACTCGGGCTGGGGCGGCCGTCCTTGGCGCCGGCGCCCCGCGCCTTTCTCAGACCCTGTGCGTCGCCACGCCGGGGTTTTCGTCCGAAGTCCAGGTCATGGCGCTCGATCTCGCCGGCGTGCGCGTCAGCGCCGGAGCGGCCTGCTCGTCGGGCAAGGTCAAGGCCAGCCGCGTGGTCGAGGCCATGGGCCGGCCGGATCTCGCCGCATCATCCATTCGCATCAGCGGCGGTTGGGCCTCCACCGAGGCCGACTGGGCGCGCTGCGGCGACGCCTGGACCGAGGCGCTTGCCCGCCGCCGTCAGAAGGAAGTCGCCTGATGGCCGCCGACAGCAGAACCCTCGCCCAGGTCGCCGAGCTGGAGACCTACGAGCACGGCTTTGTCACCGACATCGAACAGGAGTTCGCGCCCAAGGGCCTCTCCGAAGAGACCGTCCGCTACATCTCGGCCAAAAAGGACGAGCCGGCGTGGATGCTGGCGTGGCGCCTGGAAGCCTTCGAGCGCTGGCAGGCCCTTGAGGAGCCCGACTGGGCGCGGGTCAACTACCCCAAGATCGACTACCAGGACGCCTCCTACTACGCCGCCCCCAAGACCAAGGAAGGCCCGGCCAGCCTCGACGAGGTCGATCCGGAGCTCCTGGCCACCTACGCCAAGCTCGGCATTCCGCTCAGGGAGCAGGAGGTCCTGGCCGGCGTCGCCGGCGCGCCGCGCTACGCCGTCGATGCGGTGTTCGACAGCGTCTCGGTGGTCACCACCTTCAAGAAGGAGCTGGCCCAGGCCGGCGTCATCTTCTGCTCGATGAGCGAAGCGATCCGCGACCACGGAGAGCTGGTGCGTCGCTACCTCGGCACGGTCGTGCCGGTGTCGGACAACTTCTTCGCCTGCCTCAACAGCGCCGTCTTCTCCGACGGCAGCTTCGTCTACGTGCCGCCGGGCGTGCGCTGCCCGATGGAGCTTTCGACCTATTTCCGCATCAACGCCGCCGGAGCCGGGCAGTTCGAACGCACCCTGATCATCGCCGACCAGGGGGCCTACGTCTCCTATCTCGAAGGCTGCACCGCGCCGATGCGCGATGAGAATCAGCTGCACGCCGCGGTGGTCGAGCTGGTCGCCCTCGACGACGCCGAGATCAAATATTCCACCGTCCAGAACTGGTATCCCGGCGACAAGGACGGCAAGGGCGGCATCTACAACTTCGTCACCAAGCGGGCCGACTGCCGCGGCGCGCGCTCCAAGGTCAGCTGGACCCAGGTTGAGACCGGTTCGGCGATCACCTGGAAATATCCCTCGTGCGTGCTGCGCGGCGACGGCTCCAGCGGCGAGTTCTACTCGATCGCCATCACCAACAATCGCCAGCAGGCCGACACCGGCACCAAGATGATCCACCTCGGTCGCGACACCCGCTCGCGGATCATCTCCAAGGGCATCTCGGCCGGGCACTCGACCAACACCTATCGCGGCCTGGTTTCGGCCCACCCCAAGGCGCTCGGGGCGCGCAACTTCACCCAGTGCGACTCGCTGTTGATCGGCAAGCACTGCGGCGCTCACACCACGCCCTACATCGAGGCCCGCAATCCCTCGGCCAAGTTCGAGCACGAAGCGACCACCTCGCGCCTCTCCGAGGACCAGCTGTTCTACGCCATGCAGCGCGGCCTCGGCCAAGAGGAGGCGGTGCAGCTCCTGGTCAACGGCTTCGTCAAGGACGTGCTGCAGGAGCTGCCGATGGAATTCGCCGTCGAAGCCCAGAAGCTCGTCGCCATCTCCCTCGAAGGGAGCGTGGGATGACCCTCCAGGCCATCGATCACGTGCAGGTCGCGATCCCGTGCGGCGGGGAGGGCGAGGCGCGCCGGTTCTATGGCGCCTTTCTTGGCCTCGCCGAACAGCCCAAGCCTGCGAACCTCGCGGCGCGCGGCGGCTGCTGGTTCGAGAGCGCAGCGGTAAAGGTCCACTGCGGCGTCGAAGAGCCGTTTCAGCCGGCCCGCAAGGCCCACATCGCCTTCCGCGTCGACGACGTCGCCGGCCTCGCCGACCGGGCCAGTGCGGCCGGGTTCGAGATCGCCGAAGACGAGCCCCTGCCAGGCTTCGACCGCGTCTACATCTACGATCCCTTCGGCAATCGGCTGGAATTTCTGCGCCCGGCCGCGCCGCACGAAAGTCAATAAACAACAATGCTCAAGATCGATAATTTGCATGTCCGTGTCGGCGACGCGGAGATCCTCAAGGGGCTGTCGCTGGCGGTTCCGGCCGGCGAGGTCCACGCCGTCATGGGCCCCAACGGGGCCGGCAAGTCGACGCTCGCCTACGCCCTGGCCGGCAGGCCCGGCTACGAGGTGACCGCCGGCTCGGCGACGCTTGACGGCCTCGACCTCGTCGGCCTGACGCCCGACGCCCGCGCCGCCCTCGGCGTCTTCCTCTCGTTCCAGTACCCGGTGGCTATCCCCGGCGTCCCGGCGCTGACCTTCCTGCGCACCGCCATGAACGCCCAGCACAAGGCGCGCGGCGAACCGGAGGTGACCGCGCCGGAGTTCCTCAAGGCCATCCGCGCCCGCGCCGCCGAGCTGAAGATGGACTTCGAGATGCTTCGCCGCGGACTCAACGTCGACTTCTCCGGCGGTGAGAAGAAGCGGATGGAAATCCTTCAAATGATGATGCTTTCCCCGCGTCTGGCTATCCTCGACGAGACTGATTCCGGCCTCGACATCGACGCCCTGCGCATCGTCTCCGACGGGGTGAACGCCCTGCGCGCGCCCGACCGCGCCATGCTGGTCATCACCCACTACCAGCGCCTGCTCGACCACATCCGCCCCGACCGCGTGCATGTCCTGGCCGGCGGCCGGATCGTGGCCAGCGGCGGGCCCGAGCTGGCGCTCGAGCTCGAGGCCTCGGGCTACGACCGCTACGCGAGCGCCGCATGAGTCTCGCCCGCGCCATCGAGACCGGCGATCTAGCTGAGCTGCCCTCGCGGCGCGACGAGGACTGGCGCTGGACCGACCTGCGCGGACTTGTCCGTCAGCCACTGTCCAGATCCGAGGCGCTCGAGAAGCCTGTGGGCGCTGGCGGCCCGTTCGAGGGCTTGGGTCTGGTGGAGCTAGTGCTGGCCAACGGCCGACTCAATTGGTGGCCGGAGCCCGGGGACGAGTCCTCGCGGGGCGTAGATGTGGCTGTACACGACACGCCCTCCGCGCCGCACCTGTCGGCGACGATGCCTATGGCGAAGCTGGCCGCGAACAAGGCTGACGACCCAAGGGCGCTGATCCTGACCTTTAAGGGCAATGAGAATCCCGCCGCGCTCATCCGAGTGGTGAGCCGAACCAATGAATCCGCTCACCACGGCCGAGTTGGCGTCATCGTTGAGTCCGGCGTGAGAGCGACACTGTTCGAGAGCTACGAGGGTGAGGGTTCCGGCTATTTCAGCAATACGCTTCTTGAATTCTACCTGGCCAAGGACGCGCGCCTTGAGCGGCTGGTCATCGCCGACGACGCCCCGACAGCCGTAAGCATATCTTCGGCGGAGGTGCATCTTGCCCCCGGCGCTCACTTTGCCCAAACCGTCATCGCCACTGGGGCTAAGCGCCAACGGATCGAAACGCGCGTGCGTCACCCCGGCGGCGGCGCGGAAGCCAGGCTCGATGGGCTCTATCTGGTGGCTGGCCAACGCCACGCCGACCTGACCACGGTGGTGATCCACGAGGGTCCCGGCGGGACCACCAACCAGCTCACCAAGGGGGTCGTCACCGACCAGGGCCGCGGCGTCTTCCAGGGCCGAATCGAGGTCCGACCCTGCGCCGATGGGACCGACGCCCGGATGGGGCACCACGCCCTGGTGCTCGGCGATCGCGCCGAGGTCGACGCCAAGCCGGAGCTGGAGATCTGGGCCGACGACGTCGTCTGTTCGCACGGCAACACGGTCGGGGCCCTCGACGAGGAGGCGCTGTTCTACGCCCGCCAGCGCGGCATTCCCGAGGCTGAGGCACGCGCCATGCTGACCGAAGCCTTCCTCGGCGAAGTCATCGCCCGCATCGAGCACGAAGAGGCGCGCCAAGCCGTCGCGGCCTTCATGGCCGGGAGACTGACATGAGCTTTGATGTCGCCGCCGCCCGGGCCCAGTTCCCGATCCTCGCCCGCGAGGTCAACGGCCGGCCGCTGGTCTATCTCGACAGCGCCGCCTCGGCCCAGAAGCCCCGCGCCGTCATCGCCGCCATGACCGAGGCGATGGAGGGGGCCTACGCCAACGTCCACCGCGGCCTGCACACCCTGGCCAACGAAACCACCGACGCCTACGAGGCCGCCCGCGAGGCGGTGCGGCGACTGCTGAATGCCCGTTCGGCCGGCGAAATCGTCTTCACCAAGGGGGCCACCGAGGCGATCAATCTCGTGGCCGCCACGGCCGGTCGCGACTGGGGCGACGGCGACGAGATCGTCGTCACCGAGATGGAGCACCACGCCAACATCGTTCCGTGGCACTTCCTGCGCGAGCGGCAGGGCGTCACCCTGCGCTTCGCCCCAGTGCTGGACGACGGCCGGCTGGACCCGGAGGGGCTGTACGCGCTCATCGGGCCGAAGACGCGGATGGTGGCCGTCAGCCACATGTCCAATGTCCTGGGCACAGTGAACCCGGCGCGCGAGATCGTCGCCGCCGCCCACGCCGCCGGGGCCTTGACCCTGATCGACGGCTGCCAGGCCGTGGTCCACCAGAGCGTGGACGTCACCGACATCGATACCGATTTCTACGTCTTCTCGAGCCACAAGCTCTATGGCCCGACCGGCATCGGCGCGCTCTATGGCAAGGCCGAGCGCCTGGCCGCCCTGCCGCCCTACCAGGGAGGCGGCGAAATGATCGAACATGTTTCGCAGGACCGGATCACTTACGCGGAGCCGCCGCACCGCTTCGAGGCCGGCACGCCGCCGATCCTGGAGGCCATTGGCCTGGGGGCCGCAATCGCCTGGCTGGAAGGCCAGGACCGCGCCGCCATCGCCGCCCACGAGCACGCGCTCTACGACCGGGTGAAGGCTGGACTCAACGGCGCCAATTGGTTGACTGAAATGGGCACGGCGCAGGGCAAGGGGGCTATCTTCGCGTTCAACATGGAAGGCGCCCACGCCCATGACGTGGCCCAGGTGCTCGACCGCTACGGCATCGCCGTGCGGGCCGGAACGCATTGCGCCGAACCGCTGATGCGCCGCTTTGGCGTCACCGCCAGCGCGCGCGCCTCATTCGCCCTATATAATACCCCCGAGGAGGCCGACTCGTTCGTCGAGGCCCTCCATAAGACCCGGACCCTGTTCGCCTGATGGATGACGCCACTCACACTCCAGATGCGAGTCTTGGCGCCAGCGCCTTGCCGCAGGCCGAGCTCGACGTGCTCACCGACAAGCTGGTCGAGAAGCTGAAGACCGTCTTCGACCCGGAGATTCCGGTCGATATCTACGAGCTCGGCCTCATCTACCGGGTCGACGTCTCCGACGAGAAAGCCGTGGTCATCGACATGACCCTCACCGCGCCGGGCTGCCCGGTGGCCGGCGACATGCCCGGCTGGGTGCAGGAGGCGGTCGAGAGCATTCCCGAGGTCACCGGCGTCACGGTCAACCTGGTCTTCGACCCGCCGTGGGATCCGTCCCTGATGTCGGATGAGGCCAAGCTCGAATTGAACATGTTCTGATGGAAACCGTCCTGCGCACCCGCCGCGAGCGGCCCAAGGTCGTCACTCTCACCGAGGCGGCGGCGACGCGCGTCCGCGAGATCATGGACCGGGCCGAGACGCCCTACGCCGGCCTGCGTGTCGGCGTGAAGAACGGCGGCTGCGCCGGCCAGGAATACGTCCTGGAATACGCCGCGGCGGCCGATCCCTTGGACGAGGTGGTCGAGGACAAGGGCGTGAAGATCCTGATCGAGCCCAAGGCCGTGTTGTTCCTGGTCGGCTCACAGATCGACTACGAGACCAGCCAGCTGGCTGCGAAGTTCGTCTTCCACAACCCCAACGAGACCGACGCCTGCGGCTGCGGCGAGAGCGTTACGATCGTGCCGGCGGAAGCGGCGGAGTAACGACCCCGAACCCGCTCATCCCGTGCAAGCCGCGAGAGCGGCGCGATATGGGACCCAGGTGTCTTATTCAGCTGCCGCCGATTACAGAAAAAAGCCTGGGTCCCGGCGCTTGCCGGGATGAGCGGGCTTTGAGGGTTCACGTCCCGGTGCCGAACCCCCTCCACCCAAACCTTCGCCACCGATCTGGCGGCAAGACTGAACACGCCCACCTGCGCGACGTCGAGGGCCCAATCAGCTCACGCCTTCGATCATTCCGTGCTGACGAAGAAATGCGACCAACTTGTCGAACCTTTCGATCCCTTTGGCTGGATCTATAACGTATTTGCCATCACGCCAGAGGTCTTGCTTGAGGTATCCCGCCGAGGAATCGCCTTCGATGTAAGTAAGCGCTCCGATTGCCCAGTCTTGATTGTAGATACGGCCGTCGAGCGGAAGATATAGATCGAGATACGAGCGGAGCAGGCGAGCACATTCCTCGTTTCCGATTAGCCCAAGCGCAGCGCAGTATCCCTGGCCTGCATAGACCAACTCGCTTGCCAGAAGCAGTTTACCAATCGAAGGGACGAAGCGGTCACGCCTGCTAAGACCGACGAACCAGGCAGCGCAGAGGCGATCTCGCCACCCGGGCTCGTCTAAGAGCAATTTGATCTGTTCGTCAGAGATAGTCCTTGCAGCTGCGGCGACCGCTTGGCGGATGCTGCCTTCGTCTGCCTTGCGCGGAAAAGCGAAATTGCCGTGCAGAAGGTCAAGGTAGAAGGGAACGACAAAAAGTTCCCATGCCGTCTGAACGGGCCGTGGCTTGGGAGGAGGTTTCATGCTGCTGCCTTCTCTCACCCCCTGATCGGCAGCTCCGCCTCGACCCGGCCTACCCAGGCATTCACCGCCTGCCAGGCGCCAAGATCAAACCCGCCTTCGTGCGCGACGCGGGTGTAGGCGACAAGCGCAACGTCGGCGAGCGTCAGGTCGTCGCCGACCAGAAACCGAGACTCTTTGAGGGCCGCTTCGAGGCGCGTCAGGGCCCCTTCGCCGCGGGCGATGAACTTGGGATCGACCTCGTCGCGGCGCTTGCCGAGGTAGGCCATCTGGAAGCGGACCACGGCGACGTAGGGCTCGTGGCTGTACTGCTCCCAGAACATCCACTCAAGCATCTTGGCGCGGACGAAGGCGTCGGCCGGGATCAGGGGCGATCCTTCGGCCAGATGCAGGATGATGGCGTTGGACTGCGCCAGCGTGCGACCGTCGTCGAACACCACGAGCGGGACCTGTCCGGCCGGATTGAGCGCCAGGAACGCCGGCGACCGCGTCTCGCCGGTGAGCACGCTGGTCTCGCGCCACTCGAAGGCGAGGCCGAGGCGCTCGGCCGTCCACTTCACCTTCAGGCAATTGCCCGAGATGCTGTCGCCGTAGACGATCATCGTCGCTCCCCTGAGTCTGGCTCGGAATAATCACGCCGCCCCAATATCTTCAACGCCCTCGAGCAGCGCCTTGACCGCCGCAGGGGCAGGGGCGCATCGCTGGGGCAGGAGGACACGATGACCCAGGACATGAAGGCCGTGCTCGAGGCCCAGAAGGCCGCTCACCTGCGCGACGGCGCACCCACCGCCGAGCAACGCGCCGACCGCCTCGACCGCTGCATCGGCCTGTTGGTCGATTTCCGCAGCGAGATCGAAGCGGCGCTCAACGCCGACTTCGGGGCTCGCTCGAAGGAGGCCACCTCGTTCACCGATGTCGCCTCGTCGATCGGCACGCTGAAATACGCCAAGGCTCAGCTGCGCCGCTGGATGCGTCCGGAAAAGCGCCGGACGACGCCGGCCATCCTCAACCTGTTCGGCGCCAAGGCCGAGATCCGCTTTCAGCCCAAGGGCGTGGTCGGCGTGATCAGCCCGTGGAATTTTCCGGTCAACCTCACCTTTACGCCGCTGGCTGGGGTGCTCGCCGCCGGCAACCGGGCGATGATCAAGCCCAGCGAATTCACCCCGGCGACCTCCGAGCTGATGGCGAAGATGTTCGGCCAGGCCTTTTCGCCCGAGGAGATCGCCGTCATCACCGGCGGCCCGGAGGTGGGTCAGGCGTTCGCCGCCCTGGCCTTCGACCACCTGGTGTTCACCGGCGCCACCTCGATCGCCGCCCACGTCATGCGGGCCGCGGCCGAGAACCTGACGCCGCTGACCCTCGAGCTCGGCGGCAAGAGCCCAGTGATCCTCTCGCGCACCGCCGACATGAAGACCGCTGCGGCCCGGATCATGAACGGCAAGACCCTTAACGCCGGCCAGATCTGCCTGGCGCCCGACTACGTGCTGGCGCCGGCCGAGCGGATGGGCGAGTTCGTCGACGAGGCCAGGGCTGCGGTCGGGGCCATGTTCCCGACCGTCAAGGACAACCCCGACTACACCTCGGTAATCAATCAGCGCCACTTCGACCGCATCACCGCCTACGTCGACGAGGCGCGGGCGCGCGGGGCCGAGGTGATCGAGATCAAGCCGGATGGCGAGGATTTCTCGCAGCAGGAACACCACCGCATCCCGCCAACCCTGATCCTCGAACCTGCCGACGACCTCAAGGTGATGCAGGAGGAGATCTTTGGGCCGGTGCTGCCGGTGAAGAGCTACCGCACGGTCGAAGAGGCCGTGGCCTACGTCAACGCCCACGCCCGGCCGCTCGGCCTCTACTGGTTCGGCGACGACGCGGCCGAGCGCGAGCAGGTGCTGGCCAAGACCACCTCCGGCGGGGTGACGGTCAACGACGTCATCTTCCACGTCGCCCAGGAAGACCTGCCGTTCGGCGGCGTCGGGCCCTCAGGCATGGGCGCCTATCACGGCCAGGACGGCTTCCGCGAGTTCAGCCACAAGAAGGCGGTCTACGCCCAGGTCAACAACGAGATGGGCCCGCTAAAAGCCCTGCGTCCGCCCTATGGCGAGGGCATCCGCAAATACCTCGCTGGCGCGATCGTACGTTGACGCCGCGGCTGGAACATTGCAAAATGTAATCTTTCGGTCTTTGACAATCTGTTACTTCATCCCGGCCGCGTGGCGTGAGCCACGTGAGCCGGGACCCAGGGGTCGCTCGCCCAGCGCTGGCCACCCTGGGTCCCTGGCTGCTCGCTGTGTTCGCTCCGGGATGACGCATTGGTGGGGGCGTCTGAGGATTCTACGGTGAAGCCACCGCATCTGTGGTGATTTACGGTGGTGAGATCACCATCCCGTGGCGCCGGCGCACGCTCGCATCCCCATCAATGGCGAGGAGGACCGGAGCCGATAGATAGGTGAATTTACGGTGGTCAGTCCTCGGCCGAGACCGGGATGGCCCGGGCGAGGAAAGCTGGCACGTCGGCGCCGAAACCCTTCACGTTGGGACCGAGGTCGTCCGAGGCCGGCTTGGCGTCCGCACGGGGCTTGGCCTCGTGACGTGGCCGGCTCTCGTGGCGAGGTCTGTTTTCCGAACGGGGCTGGGCCTCCGGCCGGGGCTCCGATCGATGTCTGGTCTCCGCCTGGGGCCTGGGCTCGCGCGGCGCTGCGGGCGGCTCTTCCTTGGCTTCCGGCGCAGGCTTGGCCTGCAACGGCTCCATGGCCGCCACCGAGGTCTCGCTGGCCGGACGGCCGTAAGACCGCTCGGAGCGACCGCGGCGTTCGGGCCGGCGCGGCCGGGTGTCGGCGCGCTCTTTGGCCTCTGACCAGTCGACGTCGAGCTTGAGCTCATCGGGCGCCTTGCCGATCAGCTTGAGCACCTTGTCGAGCGAGCGACCGTCAGCCGGCGAGACGATCATCACCGATCGGCCTGACTTGCCGGCCCGGCCGGTGCGGCCGATCCGGTGGACATAGTCGTCGGCGTGGTGCGGCACGTCATAGTTGAGAACGTGGCTGACGTCCGGGATGTCGAGCCCGCGGGCGGCGACATCCGAGGCCACCAGGAGCCTCAGTTCGCCGCGCCGGAAGGCTTCGAGGGTGCGCATGCGCGTCTGCTGGTCGAGGTCGCCGTGGATCGGCGCCGCGTCGAGGCCGTGCTTCTTCAGCGACTTGGCGACGATGTCGACGTCGGACTTGCGGTTGCAGAAGACGATGGCGTTCTTGATTTCCTCGGCGGTGATAACCGCCCGCAGGGCCAGGCGCTTGACCGCCGGGTCGGCGGCCGGGATCCGAATGATGTGCTGGGAGATGGTCTCGGCGGTGGTGGCCGGCTTGGCCACTTCGATGCGGACCGGGTCGTTCAGGAACTGTTTGGTGAGCCGGGTGATCTCCGGCGGCATGGTGGCCGAGAAGAACAGGGTCTGCTTCTTGGGCGGCGTCAGCTTGAAGATACGCTCGATGTCCGGGATGAAGCCCATGTCGAGCATGCGGTCGGCCTCGTCGACCACCATGATCTGCACGCCGGTGAGCAGCAGCTTGCCGCGCTCAAAGTGGTCGAGCAGGCGCCCGGGCGTGGCGATCAGGACGTCGACGCCGCGGTCGAGCTTGGTCTCCTGGTCGCCGAACGAGACGCCGCCGATCAGCAGCGCCCAGGTCAGCTTCTGGCCCTTGGAATACTTCTCGAACGAGAGGGCTACCTGGTCGGCCAGTTCGCGCGTCGGCGCGATGACCAGCGAGCGGGGCATGCGGGCCTTGGAGCGTCCGGCGGCCAGCCGGTCGATCATCGGCAGGGTGAAGGCGGCGGTCTTGCCGGTGCCTGTCTGGGCGATGCCCAGCACGTCGCGCCCGGCCAGGGCAATGGGGATGGCCTCCGCCTGGATCGGCGTGGCGACGGTGTAACCAGTGTCGGCTACCGCCTGCAGGGTCGGGGCGCTCAGCCCCAGTTGGGAAAATTCTGTCATGTCTCGAAAACGCCGGGCGGCGATTCTGTGCGCGCGATCTTGCACGCTCGACGAAGCGGCCCGGGCGGCCGGAACATAGGGGCGATCGGCCTCAAGTCAATCCAGGGGTCGAATTGAGCCATTCTCAGAGGTCGACATCCGCAGCGGCGAACTCGGCGTTTTCCTGGATGAAGCGGTAGCGCAGCTCCGGCTTGCGGCCCATCAGGGTCTCGACCAAGGCCTCCACAGGCTCTTCGAATCTCGGCAGCGCGACCCGCGCCAGGGTGCGGGTCTTCGGATCCATGGTGGTTTCTTTGAGTTGGGCAGGCATCATCTCGCCCAGGCCCTTGAAGCGACCGATCTCAGGTTTCTTGCCTTTGTAGGTCGTCTCCAGCAACTCGTCCTTGTGAGCGTCGTCGCGGGCGTAGGTGGTCTTGCCGCTGTGCGTCAGGCGGTAGAGCGGGGGCAGGGCTAGGTAGAGCTTACCGGCCCGGACCAGCTCCGGCATGGTGCGGTAGAAGAAGGTGATCAGCAGCGAGGCGATATGGGCGCCGTCGACGTCGGCGTCGGTCATGATCACCACGCGGTCGTAGCGCAGGTCTTCGTCGCGGTATTTCCCATTGGCCTGGACGCCGAGGGCCAGCATCAGGTCGGCCAGCTCCTTGTTGCCGACCATCTTGTCGCCGGAAGCCGACGCGACGTTGAGGATCTTGCCGCGTAGCGGCAGGATCGCCTGGGTGCGCCGGTCGCGGGCCTGTTTGGCTGAACCGCCGGCCGAGTCTCCCTCGACGATGAACAGTTCCGCACCCGCGGCGCTGCCGCATGAGCAGTCGGCGAGCTTGCCCGGCAGTCGCAGCCTGCGGGTCGCCGAAGCGCGGGCGACCTCCTTGTCCTTGCGCCGCTTGAGCCGCTCCTCGGCGCGCTCGGCGACGAAGGCGAGCAGGGCGTTGGCGGTCTTGGGCTGGGCGGTGAGCCAGTGGTCGAACGGATCCCGCAGGGCGGCCTCGACCAGCCTCTGGGCGTCGGCGGAGGAGAGCCGCTCCTTGGTCTGGCCCTGAAATTCCGGGTTGCGGACGAAGACGCTGATCAGCGCCCCGGCCTGGGCGACGACGTCGTCGCCGGTGATCAGCGGGCCGCGCTTATCGCCGGTGAGCTCCGCGTAGGCCTTGAGCCCGCGGGTCAGCACGGCGCGCAGGCCGGCTTCGTGCGTGCCGCCCTCGGGTGTGGGCACGGTGTTGCAATAGGAGCGGACGAAGCCGTCGGCCTCGCCGAACCCGGCCGGCGTCCAGGTCACCGCCCATTCCACCGCCCCGGCCTCGCCCTGGCGTTCGATGCGGCCGGCGAAGGGCGTCGGCGTGACCAGCTCCTTGCCCTCGGTGCTCTCGGCCAGGAAATCGGCGAGACCGCCGGGAAAGTGGAAGGTCGCCTCGGCCGGCGTGCCGTCGATGAGCCGCTCGGCCGCGCAGCGCCAGCGGATCTCGACGCCGCGGAACAGGTAGGCCTTCGACCGGGCCATGCGGTAGAGTCGGGCCGGCCGGAAGGCGACGCTCTCGCCGAAGATCTCCGGATCGGGCCGAAAGCTCACCTGCGTGCCATGGCGCCGGCTGGGGCCGACCTGTTGCAGACCGCCGATCGGCTTGCCGCGAGCGAAGGTGTGGCGCCACTCGAAGCCGTCCTTCCACACGGTGATGTCGACCCGCTCGGACAGGGCGTTGACCACCGAGACGCCGACGCCGTGCAGGCCGCCGGAGGTCTCGTAGGCCTTGCCGGAGAACTTTCCGCCCGAGTGCAGGACGGTCATGATCACTTCCAGCGCCGACTTGCCGGGGAATTTGGGGTGGGGGTCCACCGGCATGCCGCGACCGTCGTCGCGGACGGTGAGGCCGCCCTCGGCGTCGAGGCTGACATCGATCACCTTGGCGTGGCCGGCAACGGCCTCGTCCATGGCGTTGTCGAGCACCTCGGCGAAGAGGTGGTGCAGGGCGCGCTCGTCGATGCCGCCGATGTACATGCCCGGCCGCTTGCGCACCGGCTCGAGGCCCTCGAGGACCTCGATGTCCTTGGCCGAGTAGGCTGACACCGGATGGGCCGGCGCCAGGGCGTCGTCGAAAAGGCTCGCTTGGGCGGTTCTGGCCATCGCCCAATTATGGGCGATTCGCATGGCGGAGTTCAGGCGGACCATCCAACCCCCAGCTGCGTCATCCCGGATGCTCGCGGCGAGCCGCTCGCTCCGGGATGATGCAAGTTAGGGGTTGTGATCGCGATCTAGCACTTGAAATACATGTCGAACTCGACCGGGTGCGGATGGAGCTGGAGCCTCGCCACCTCCTCCTCCTTCAGTTCGATGTAGGCGTCGATGAAGTCGTCATCCATGACGCCGCCCTTCTTGAGGAAGGCCCGGTCCTTGTCGAGCGCGTCCAGCGCCTCGCGCAGCGAGCCGCACACTTCCGGCACCTTCTTCTGCTCGCGCGGCGGCAGGTCGTAGAGGTTCTTGTCCATCGGCTGGCCCGGATCGATCTTGTTCTCGATGCCGTCGAGGCCGGCCATGAGCAGGGCGACGAAGGTGTAATAGGGGTTGCCCATCGGGTCCGGGAAGCGGACCTCGATACGCTTGGCCTTGGGGCTCTCCACGTGGGGGATGCGGATCGAGGCCGAGCGGTTGCGGGCCGAGTAGGCCAGCTTCACCGGCGCTTCGTAGCCCGGCACCAGGCGCTTGTAGGAGTTGGTGGTCGAATTCGCGAAGGCGTTGATCGCCTTGGCGTGCTTGATGATGCCGCCGATGTAGTAGAGGCAAGTCTGCGACAGGCCGGCATATTTGTCGCCGGCGAAGAGCGGCTTACCCTTAGCCCAGATCGACTGGTGCACGTGCATGCCCGAGCCGTTGTCGCCAAAGTAGGGCTTGGCCATGAAGGTGGCCGTCTTGCCGTAGGCCGCGGCGACGTTGTGGATCACGTATTTGTAGAGCTGCAGGCGATCGGCCATGGTCACCAACTCGGCGAACTTCAGGCCCAGTTCGTGCTGCGCCGGGGCCACTTCGTGGTGGTGCTTCTCCGGATGCATACCGAGTTCGTTCATCACCGCCAGCATCTCGCCGCGCAAGTCTTGCGCGGAGTCGACGGGATTGACCGGGAAGTAGCCGCCCTTGGGCCCCGGACGGTGACCCAGGTTACCCTCCTCGTAGGAACGGCCGGTGTTCATCGGCAGCTCGACCGAGTCGAACGAGTAGCGGGTGTCGTTGGGGGCGGTGTTCCACTGCACGTCATCGAAGATGAAGAATTCCGCCTCGGGACCGAAGAACACCGTGTCGCCGACCCCCGACGCCTGGACATAGGTCAGGGCCTTCTTGGCGGCGCTGCGCGGGTCGCGGTTGTAGGGTTCGTTGGTGTCGGGGTTCAGCACGTCGCAGAACAGGGTCAGTGTTGTCTGCTGGTAGAACGGGTCGATGTGAGCGCTCTCCAGATCGGGGCGCAGCTTCATGTCGGACTCGTTGATCGCCTTCCAGCCGGCGATCGAGGAGCCGTCGAACATCGTCCCGTCGGAGAGGAACTCGTCGTCGACCAGCGACAGGTCGAAGGTGACGTGCTGCATCTGGCCGCGCATGTCGGTGAAGCGCAAGTCGACGTACTCGACCTCCTTCTCCTTGATGAGGGCGTGAATCTTGGCGGGCGTGGTCATGCTAGCTTCCCTGTTGGACTAAGTCAGTAGGAACTCAGATGGCGTTGCGGCCGGTCTCGCCAGTGCGGATCCGGATCGCCTCGACAACCTCGGTGATGAAGATCTTGCCGTCGCCGATGCGCCCGGTGCGGGCGGCGTTCTGGATGGCCTCGACGGCGGCGGCCACCTGGTCGTCCTCGACCACCACCTCGATCTTGATCTTGGGCAGGAAGTCCACGACGTACTCCGCGCCGCGGTAGAGTTCGGTCTGGCCCTTCTGACGACCAAACCCCTTGGCCTCGATCACCGTCATCCCTTGCAGGCCGAGCGACTGGAGCGCCTCCTTCACCTCGTCGAGCTTGAACGGCTTGATGATCGCTTCGATCTTCTTCATCCACGCGTGTCCGGCGTTGCGAGCAGGCGAAACGACGCCGCTCTCTCTGAAAGTCGCGCTAGAGTCCGATGAGGCCCGGTCCTGTCAATGGCGTCGGTCTAATTCCCCTTGAGATCGGCGGCCGCCGCCTTAAGGATCAGCTCGTGGCGCGCCTCTACATGATCCGACATGGCCGGCCGGCCGCCGTCTGGGGTGGGCACGACGACGATCCCGGTCTCGATTCGGCGGGTCTGGCGCAGGCCGAGGCGGCCGCCCGCGCGCTTCTGGCGCTGCCGGAGAGTGTGCGGCCGACGCGCGTAGCGAGTTCGCCGATGAAGCGCTGCCGCGAGACGGCTGCGCCGTCGGCGGCCGCGTTGGGCGTCGAGGTCGAGGTCGTCGCTGACATCGGCGAGATTCCTACGCCTAAGGCGCTCTCGGCCGCCGAGCGCGGACCCTGGCTGCGAGGCGCCCTGCAGGGGCTGTGGCCGGATGTTCGCGGCGATCTCGACTACGAGGTCTGGCGCCGCCGCGTCCACGCGGCGGTCGCGGCGCGGCCCGGCTATGCCGTCTTTAGCCACTTCGTCGCCATCAACGCCGTGGTCTCGCTGATCGAGGGAGAAGCGGCGGTTACCGTGTTCCGACCCGATCACGCGTCCATCACCATCCTGGAGAGCGACGGGGCGAACCTCGAGCTTGTGGCGCGCGGCCCCGAAGCGGCCACGGGCGTGCTGTGACCACGTCCCCTCGGGAAATACTCACCGTGGCCGAAATGACGGCGGCCGACCGCGCCGCCATTGATGCCGGAACGCCGGGCCCCACGCTGATGGAGCGGGCGGGCGCCGCCGTAGCCGAGGCGATCCTGGCCCGCTTTTCGCCCCGTCCAACTCTCATCCTGGCCGGACCGGGCAACAATGGCGGCGACGGCTATGTGGCGGCGCGCCTGCTGGCCGAGCGCGGCTGGCCGGTGCGCATCGAGGCGCTGGCGCCGCCGAAGTCGGCAGACGCCATCGCCGCCCGGGACCTCTGGACGGGCGAGGTCGCGACGCTTGGCCAACGCCTACCGGACGAGGCGCTTGTCATCGACGCTCTGTTCGGCGCCGGTCTGGACCGGCCGCTCAGCCAGGAGGTGGCGCGTCTGGCCCGCCAGGCCCAGCGCAGCGCGCCGCGCGTCGTGGCTATCGACACGCCGAGCGGGCTTTCCGGCGACACCGGCCGGCCGCTAAGCGACGCCTGCTTCGAGGCCGCGCTCACCGTTACCTTCCACCGCCGCAAACCCGCCCATGTGCTGCAGCCGGGGCGCAGCCTGTGCGGAGCGGTCGTGGTGGCCGATATCGGTCTCGGTCCGGTGTCGACCCGGCTCCACGAGAATGGCCCGGAGCTGTGGCTGAGCAAGTTTCCCTGGCCCAGCGTCTCGGCCTACAAGACGACCCGCGGCCGGCTCATCGTCGTCAGCGGCGAGGCGTGGAGCACCGGCGCGGCGCGGCTCTCCGCGCGGGCGGGGCTGCGCATCGGCGCTGGGCTCGTCACCCTCTTTTCGCCGCCTGACGCTCTGATCGTCAACGCCGGTCACCTGGAGGCGGTGATGCTGCGCGGTTTCGAAACCGACGCCGAGCTGGAGAGCGCCGCCTCCAACGTCGAGGCGGTGGTGATCGGACCGGCCGCCGGGGTCACCGAAGCGACGCTTTCCAATGTCCTCGCCCTGGCCAGCACCGGCGCGGCTCTGGTTCTGGATGCCGACGCGCTCAGCGTCTTCCGCGACGACCCGGCCGAGCTCTTCTCGGTGCTCGATCGCGACGACGTGCTGACGCCTCACGTCGGTGAGTTCGAGCGGCTGTTTCCCGGCCTTCTGGCCGCCGGGCCGGAGCGGATCACCGCCGTTCGCGCCGCCGCCGCCAAGGCTCAAGCGGTCGTCCTGCTCAAAGGCCCCGACACGGTCGTCGCGGCGCCTGACGGTCGCGCCGCGGTCAACTTGAATGGCACCCCCTGGCTGGCTACGGCCGGCTCGGGCGATGTTTTGTCCGGCTTCATCGGCGGTCTGGTGGCGCAGGGCATGGACAGCTTCGAGGCGGCGTGCGCCGGCGTCTGGATCCACGCCGCCTGCGCCGAAGCGTTCGGGCCTGGTTTGATCAGCGAAGATTTGCCGAGGTTGGCCGCCGGGGTATTGAAGCGACTGCACGAGCGAGTCGCCGGCCGCGGGGAGGGGATTGAGACATGAGCCACAAAAGCCGGATCGCGCTCCTGGTCGCGCTCGCGGTCTCGGTGTTCGGATTCGCCGTTCCGGGTGTGGCGCAGGTTCACCACGACAGGAACCGCCATCACAATCCTCACGCCGCCGCCTCGACGGTTCATCGCCATGGAAGCCGCCATCACCACCACGTCGCATCGACAGGTCATCGGCATCATCACGGCGCCACCTTCGTGTACCACCGCCACAGTCGGGTCGGTCACATAGACCGGCGCCAAGGTCGTCACCATCACGTGGTCGGCCCGAGGCGTCATCGCCACGGCCACATTGCTGTGAGGAGCCGACACCACCACGGTCATGTCGCAACGACGGGCCGCCGCCATCTTCTAGGGCGGCGCGCCTCGATCCATCGCCGCGCCCAGCTGTGCCAGCAAGTGCTGGTGCACGGCGCTTGGGTCAGCCGCTGTCGATAAGCGATCGGCGCCGCTCGGCGCTTCTCTGAGATGTGTGGGATAGCTGGGATCATTGGCGCGAGCGGCGAGGCGCTGCCGCGCATGCTGGCGGCGCTCGACCATCGCGGACCGGATGACGAGGGGATATGGCGCGAGGGCGAGGCCGCCTTCGGCCAACGCCGCCTCGCGATCATCGACACCTCGAGCGCCGGCCACCAACCCATGCAGTCGGCCTGCGGCCGCTGGGTGTTGACTATCAATGGCGAGATCTACAACCACCTCGACCTTCGCCGGGAGATGGACGCCGAAGCCATTCTACCCTGGCGCGGTCATGCCGATTCCGAGACGTTGCTGGAGTTCATCGCCCGCCACGGCCTCGAGGCGGCGCTGGCGCGGGCGAGCGGCATGTTCGCCTTCGCCCTCTGGGATCGAGAGACCCGCACGGCGTTCCTCGGCCGCGACCGCATGGGCGAAAAACCGCTGAGCTATGTCGCCGATGCACAGCGCCTGGCCTTCGCCTCGGAGATTACCGCGCTGGAGCGGTTGGACTGGGTCTCCTCAGACCTGTCGCCGGCGGCGCTCGGCGCCTTCTTTCGCTACGGCTACGTCCCGGCGCCGCTCTCGATCCTGAAGGACGTCCGCAAGCTTGAGCCGGGCGGGCTGCTCACCTGGCGTCGAGGGGAGGGCGCGGCCGTCCGGCCCTGGTGGCGGCTTGCCGAGGTGGCAGCGGCCGGTCGCGCCAGCCGCTTCGCCGATGAGGGCGAAGCGATCGATGCCGCACACGAGATTCTGGGGCGCGCGGTGGCGCGGCAGATGATCGCCGACGTGCCGATCGGCGCCTTCCTATCCGGCGGCCTGGATTCATCGCTGGTCACCGCCCTGATGCAGCAGGTCTCGCCGCGGCCTGTGCGCACCTTCACGCTGGGGTTCGATGTCCCAGCCTTCAACGAGGCAGACCACGCGGCCGCGGTGGCCCGACACATTGGAACCGACCACCGCCAGCACATCGTCACCGTCGCCGACGCTCAGAGCGTGGCCCCGCAGCTGGGCCGCCTCTATGACGAGCCCTTCGCCGACTCCTCGCAGATTCCTGCCGTATTGATCAGTCGGATGGCCGGCCCGGACGTAAAGGTCTGTCTTACCGGCGACGGGGCCGACGAACTCTTCGGCGGCTATGTGCGCTATCCGGGCGTAGAACGCCTCTGGCGCGTCGCGGGCCGCATTCCGGCGCGTCGGGCCGTCGCGCGAACGTTGGAGACGGCGCCCCTGGCGCTCATCGAGGCGACCTTGGGCTGGATCGGACCGATTGCGCATGGCTATGCCGCCCGCGGGGCGTTGGGGACCAGTGTCCGCCGCGCCGCCCGCTGGCTGCAGGCCGACACCCGCGAGGCGATGTTCGAGGCGACGATGGCCCTCTGGCCAGGCGAGGGGCCGCTCGCCGCGCCAACGCCAGTCGATCCCGCCGCCTGGCGCCCAGCTCCGCCGGCCTTCGACAACGATCTGGATCCCATGCTCTGGCGCGACGCGGTCGACTATCTCCCGGGCGACATCCTCGCCAAGGTCGATCGGGCGGCGATGTCCGTGGGCCTGGAGACCCGCGCCCCATTTCTCGACCCGGAGGTTGTCGCCCTCGCCTGGCGCCTGCCGCCGGAGATGAAGGTGCGCGGCGAGGTCACCAAACAGCTCATCCGCCGGGTGCTGGCGCGGCACGTGCCGCCGGAACTGACTGAACGGCCCAAGGTAGGCTTCACCGTGCCTCTGCACGCCTGGCTCACCGGCGGCCTCAAGTCCTGGGCGGAGGAGCTGCTCGACCCTGTCCACATCCGTAGCCAGGGGCTCCTCGACGCCGGCAAGGTCGGGGCCGCCTGGCGCGCGCTGCAAAGCGGCGACTCCGGTTTAGGTCAGCCGATCTGGACCGTGTTGATGCTGCAGTCCTGGCTTGCGGCGCGTTAGGCCTTGTAGCGGCGAAGGCCAGTCGTCAGATTCGCCAGATGCGGCTTCTCATTACCGGCAGCGCCGGTTTCATTGGATTCCACCTCGCCCGGCGGCTCCTGGAAGAGGGCCACGAAGTCCTCGGGGTTGACGGCTTCACGCCCTACTACGACGTGGCGCTGAAGCGCGCCCGCCACGCGATCCTGAAGGCCCATGCAAGCTTTTTCGAGCGTGAGCTGATGTTGGAAGACATGGCAGGACTGGACGCGGCGGCGCGTGAGGCGGCGCCGGACGTCATCGTCCACCTCGCGGCCCAGGCCGGGGTCCGCTACAGCGTCGAGAACCCCCGCGCCTATATCGAGAGCAATCTCATCGGGACCTTCAACGTCCTTGAGGTCGCCCGGGCGCACAAGGCCAAGCACCTGCTCATTGCCTCGACGAGCTCCGTTTACGGAGACAATGAGGCGACGCCGTTCCGGGAATCCGACCAGGTCGCCCATCCGCTCTCCCTCTATGCGGCGACCAAGGCCGGTGGGGAGCTGATCTCGCACAGTTATAGCCATCTATGGGAGATTCCGACCACGGCCTTCCGCTTCTTCACGGTCTACGGCCCGTGGGGGCGGCCGGACATGGCGCTCTTCCGCTTCGTGCGCGCCATCCTCGCGGGCGAGCCGATCGACGTCTACAACGACGGCGCGATGGAACGCGACTTCACTTACGTCGCCGACCTCATCGAGGCCATCCGCAGGCTGATCGATTGCCCGCCTCAGGCTGGTGCGCCCGTGGCCGGCGATTCGCTCAGTCCCTCGGCGCCCTGGCGGGTGGTCAACATCGGCCGCGGCGCGCCGGTTGGCCTGATGGATTTCATTGCCGAGACCGAGCGGGCGCTCGGACGCAAGGCCCAGCTCAACTTCCTGCCCATGCAGCAAGGCGACGTGAAGCGCACGTTCGCCGATGCCACGCTCCTGGAGACGCTGACCGGCTACCGGCCCGCCACCGGTCTCTCCGAAGGCGTGGCGGCGTTCTGCGCCTGGTATCGCGACTACTTCGGCCCAGCGTGAGCGCTCAGGCCGCCAGCAGGTCGCGGGCCCGCTCGAACACGGCCTGGAACATGGCTGGCGTCAGGCGTCCGGTGTTGGTGTTGAGTCTGGAGCAATGATAGCTGCCAATCAGCGTCACCCCGCCGACCGACCATTCGGCCCCGTGGCCGCCGGCCGGGCCGGGCCGTTCGCCCAGCGCTCGCATGGTGTTGCGCCGCGCCACCTCGCCAAGGGCCACCACCACCTTGAGGCGCGGCAGGGCGGCGAGCCTGGCGGCCAGGAACGGCCGGCAAGTGGCCTCCTCGGTCGACGTGGGCTTGTTGGCTGGCGGGGCGCAACGCACGGCATTGGTGATCATGCAATCGACGAGGGTGAGACCATCGTCGGGCCGCGCCGCGTAGCGGCCACGTGCGAAGCCGGCGCCGATCAGGGTCTCGTAGAGCAGCACGCCGGCAAAATCGCCGGTGAACGGCCGCCCGGTCCGGTTGGCGCCCGTGCGGCCGGGGGCGAGCCCCACCACCAGCAGCCGTGCGTCGGGATCTCCGAACGAAGGCGCCGGGCCATTGAACCAGTCCGGGTGTTCGGCCGCGTTGTCGGCGCGGTAGGCGGCGAGCCTCGGGCAGAGCGGACAGTCGTGCGGCGGTTCGGAGCGAGTCGTCATGCGCAGCATCCTGCCCGCGGGACCGGCGCGAGGCCATGATCGATCCCTTCGACGACGCAGTGGTGATCGCCCTCGGCTCCAACCTCGCGGGCGCCTATCCCTCCAGTGAGACGCTGCTGGAGGCGGCGCTGGCGCGGCTCGGCGAGCTTGGGCTCGAGGTGCAGGCGTGCTCGTGCTGGTGGCGGTCTGCCGCGTGGCCAGATGCCGCCGATCCGGACTTCATCAACGGTGTGGCTCTGGTCAATACGGTTCTCTCGCCGCACGAGGTGATGGCGTTCCTCGCCCGGGTCGAGCGCGAGTTCGGCCGCACGCGCGAGATGGTCAACGCCCCCCGCACCCTCGACCTCGACCTCATCGCCCACGGCCGCTCTGTGATCGAGGATCCCGACCTCACTCTGCCGCATCCGCGGGCCCACGAACGTCGTTTCGTGATGGGGCCGCTGGCGCAGATCGCTCCGGCTTGGCGTCATCCTCTGAGCGGCATGAGCGCCGCAGAACTCGCGCCGCGGGCGACAATCGGCGCCGACGCCGCGCCGATTGGCCATGCGGCGTTGCGAAAAGGGGAACAAAACGCTATCTAGGGAGACTGACCTCCCCACATTTCGTGAGACCAAATGGCCCGCGTCACCGTCGAAGACTGCGTTACCCGCGTCCCCAACCGCTTCAATCTCATCCTGCTCGCGGCCAACCGCGCGCGCGCCATCGCCGCTGGCGGGCCGCTGCTCGTCGATCGTGACAACGACAAGAATCCGGTCGTCGCCCTGCGCGAGATCGCCGACGACATGGTCAATCCCGAAGACGTCCGCGAGGCCCTGATCGTCAGCCTGCAACGCGTCGACGAACACTCCGAGGCCGAGGAAGAGGCCGAAACCCTCGCCCTGCTGGCCGATCCGTCGCACTCGCGGATGAGCGAGCAGGAACTGGTCCGCGCCCTGCAAAGCGACCGCGACGGCGGGCAGGAGGAACGCTACTGAGTCTCGACCACGCAGAGACTCTGACTCCTCAGACGGCGCCGCCACCGGCCGTCCCTTCCGCCTCGTCCCCACCCAAGCTGCCGGCCAAGCCTGAGCCGCGCCGCTTTCTGCGCCAATATGAACTCATCGACCGCGTGCGGGCCTACGACCCGTCTGCGGACGAAGCCCTGCTGAACCGCGCCTATGTCTACGCCATGCGTATGCATGGCTCGCAGACGCGCGCCTCGGGCGATCCCTACTTCGCGCACCCGATCGAGGTGGCGGGCATCCTCACTGACTACAAACTGGACACCGCGACCATCGTCACGGCCCTGCTGCACGATGTCATCGAGGACACCGAGGCCAAGCGGGAAGACATCGACCGCCTGTTCAGTCCGGAAATCGGCGAACTCGTGGAGGGCGTCACCAAGCTTTCGCGCCTGGAAACGACGGCCGACCACAAGCGTCAGGCCGAGAATCTGCGCAAGTTCATCCTGGCCGTCTCCAAGGACGTCCGCGTGCTGCTGGTCAAGCTGGCCGACCGACTGCACAACATGCGCACGCTGCACTTCATCGCCAGCGCGGCCAAGCGCGAACGCATCGCCCGCGAGACGCTGGATATCTATGCGCCGCTGGCCCGCTCGATCGGCTGCCACCGCATCTGTTCAGAGCTGGAAGAGCTGGCCTTCGCCCATCTCAACCCGGTGGCGCGCGATGCGATCATACGGCGGCTCGACTCGCTTCGCGCCCGGCAGGGCAAGTCGATCGCCCTGGTCAGCGAGGAGATCGTCCAGCGCCTGAACGAAGCCGAAGTCCCGGCCCGCGTGCTGGGCCGCGAGAAGACGCCGTTCTCGATCTGGCGCAAGCTGCAGCGCAAGTCGGTCGGCTTCGCCCAACTCTCCGACATCTACGCCTTTCGCGTGATCGTCGATTCCGAGGACGACTGCTACCGCGCCCTTGGCGTCATTCACCGCGCCTGGTCGATGGTGCCTGATCGCTTCAAGGACCTGATCTCCACCCCCAAGCGCAACAACTACCGCTCGATCCACACCACCGTGGTCGGCCCGCGCGCCGCCCGCATTGAGCTGCAGATTCGCACCGAGCTGATGGACCGGGTGGCCGAGCAGGGGGTGGCGGCGCACTGGCGCTACAAGAATGAGACCTACGGGTTCGATCCTGAGGAGGCCGAGCGCGAAGGCGGCTCCGATCCGCTCGAGAACCTGCGCCAGCTGGTCCAGGTCCTCGATCAGGGCGGCGACGCCGAAGACCTCCTGGAACACGCCAAGATGGAGATGTTCCTCGACCAGGTCTTCGTCTTCACCCCCAAGGGCAAGCTGATCACCCTGCCGGCCGGCGCCATGCCCCTCGATTTTGCCTATGCAGTGCACAGCGATGTCGGCGACACCTGCATCGGAGTGAAGGTGAACGGCGAGCTGAGGCCGCTGCGCACGTCACTCCAGAACGGCGACGTGATCGAGGTGATCCGCGGTTCAAAGGCCGCGCCGCCGCCTGACTGGCGCAGCCTGACGGTGAGCGGCCGCGCCCGCTCCGCCATCCGCCGCTTGATCCGTCTGACCGAGAAGGAGGAGTTCCAGCGGCTCGGCCGTTCGACCCTTGAGCAGACCTTCGCCCGGGCTGGAAAGAATCTGGCCGAAGTCTCCTTGCGCCCCGCCCTCGACCGTTTTGCGACCCAGACCGACGCCGAACTCATGGACGCGGTCGGCCGTGGCCGTATCTCGCCGACCCAGGTTCTGGAGACGGTGTTCCCCGGCCTCAAGGACACCGAGCGGGCCGCCGCCTCGGCTCGCCGCCGCATCGAGGACGGCGAGACGGCCCACTTCTACGTCCGCGGCGGGGGCCTGACACCCGGCGTCGCCCTGCATTTCATGCCGTGTTGCGACCCCATGCCCGGCGACCGCATCGTCGGCATCGTCGAGAAGGACAAGGGCCTGGCGGTGCACACCATCGATTGTCCGGTGCTGGCCGCCTTCGAGGATCACGAGGAGCTGTGGCGCGATCTGCAATGGACGCCGGAGGCGGAGCGCAACACGCTCTCCGACGCCAGCCTCAAGGCCACGATCCGCGACGCGCCAGGCGCGCTCGGCCAGATCTGCACGATCATCGGCGAGGCCGGCGGCAACATCGTCGGCATCAACCTGCGCCACCGGCACTCGGACTTCTTCGACGCCGATTTCCGCGTCGAGGTGAAGGACGCCAAGCATCTCACCCACATCGCTGCGGCGCTGCGCGCCTGCCCGGCGGTCGAGACCGTGGACCGGGCGCAGAGCTAGCCCACGTAGCGCCGGCGCTACGAGATGGGATCACGGGCTGGAAGATCGTGCCTCATCTGAGCTATTCACCGCCCATGACCAACGATGACGTTCTCGAAGAATTCCGTCAGGCCGGGGCGCTGCGGGAAGGCCACTTCGTGCTCTCCTCAGGCCTGCATTCGCCTGTGTTCCTGCAAAAGAACCTGGTGTTCATGCGCCCCGACCGCACCGAGCGGCTGTGCAAGGCGCTGGCCGAACTGATCCGCGCCGCGGTCGGCGCCGTCGACGTCTGCGTTTCGCCCGCCGTGGGCGGCATCATCCCGGGCTACGAGACGGCGCGGCAGCTGGGCGTACCGTCGCTCTATGTCGAGCGTGAGGGCGGGGTGCTGAAGTTCCGTCGCGGCTTCCACCTCGAACCCGGCGCGCGCGTCGCCATGGTCGAGGACATCGTCAGCACCGGGCTCTCTTCGCGCGAGTGCGTCGAGGCGATCCGGGCCGCCGGCGGCGAGGTGGTCTGCGCCGCCTGTATCGTCGATCGCTCGGGCGGACGGGCCGACGTCGGCGCACCGCGGGTGGCGCTCGCCACGCTCGACGTTCCGGCCTATCCGGCCGACGCCCTGCCGCCGGAACTGGCCGCCATCCCGACTGAAGATCCCGGCAGCCGGAGGCTCTCGGCATGAACCTGCGCCTGGGAGTCAACATCGACCACGTGGCTACCATCCGCAATGCGCGCGGCGAGGCCTATCCCGATCCGGTGCGCGCCGCCGAGGTGGCGCTTCATGCCGGCGCCGACGGAATCACCGCCCATCTGCGGGAAGACCGCCGGCACATCTCCGACGCCGACATTGACGCCCTGGCGGCGCTCACCCGCCGCCGCGGCCGGCCGCTCAACCTGGAGATGGCCGTCACCGACGAGATGCGGGCCATCGCGCTCGCTCACCGGCCGCACGCAGCCTGCCTGGTGCCTGAGCGGCGCGAAGAGGTGACCACGGAAGGCGGCCTGGACGTCGCTGGCCAGCACAACCGCGTGGCGCCCGTCGTCACCGAGCTGAAAGGGGCGGGGATCCGCGTCTCGCTGTTCGTCGAGCCTGACCTGCGCCAGGTCGAGGCTGCCGCCAGCATTGGAGCCCAGGTGGTGGAACTGCACACCGGCGCCTGGTGCCTGGCGGTGCGCGAGCGCGCGCCGCGCGCCGCCGCGCTCCTTGAACGGCTGCACGCCGCCGCCCGCGCCGCCGCCAGCCTCGGCCTCGAGGTCCACGCCGGCCATGGTATCGACTACGAGACCGTGGGCCCGATCGCCGCCATCCCCGAGGTGGCCGAACTCAACATCGGTCACTTCCTGATCGGCGAGGCCATCTTCGCGGGCCTCGATCCGGCCATACGCCGCATGCGCGCCCTAATGGACCAGGCCCGGCGCGAGGCCGCCGCGTGATCGTCGGCGTAGGTTCTGACCTCACCGACATCCGCCGGATCAAGAACAGCCTCGACCGCTTCGGCGAGCGGTTCACCAGGCGGGTGTTCACCGAGGTCGAGCGGGCCAAGGCCGAGCGTCGCGCCGATCAGGCCGGCTCCTACGCCAAGCGCTTCGCGGCCAAGGAAGCCTGCGCCAAGGCGCTCGGCACCGGCATGCGCCGGGGCGTGTTCTGGAAGGACATGGGGGTGGTCAACGCCCGCTCGGGGCAACCGACCCTGGTCCTCACCGGCGGCGCGGCGGCGCGGCTGGCTGAGCTTACTCCGCCCGGCCACGTGAGCGCGATCCACCTCACCCTGACCGACGAGCATCCCTACGCCCAGGCGTTCGTGGTCATCGAGGCGTTGCCCGCCTAACACCGCTTTAACGAGCGCGCGGCTTGCCGATGGGCTAGCCAGCGTCTAGCACCCCGCCCACGGATCCGATCGACATATGAGCGTCATGACCAAAACCGCTGCGAAGAAGACCGGCGCCGCCGAAGAGGCGGTGGAGATCGTCAAGACGATATTCTGGGCCCTGCTGATCGCCTTCGTGATCCGGACTCTGCTGTTCCAGCCCTACACCATCCCCTCGGCCTCCGAGGAGCCGAACCTCTACCAGGGCGACTATATCGTGGTCTCGAAGTGGTCCTACGGCTATTCCCGCCACTCGATCCTGTTCAGCCCGCCGCTGTTCAAGGGTCGCCTGTTCTTCACCTCGCCCAAGCGCGGCGACATCATCGTCTTCAAGCTGCCGCGGGACGGGAATACCGACTATATCAAGCGCTTGGTTGGCCTGCCGGGCGACACCATCCAGGTCCGCCACGGCGTTATCTTCGTGAACGACAAGCCGATGCTGCAGACGCCGGCCGGAACCGTCACCACCAACGACCACGGCTACCCCGAGCAGGTGAGTCTGAAGCGCGAGATCAATCCGGAAGGCCGCTCTTACGTCATCCAGCAACACGCCCAGGCCGAGCCGGCCGACGACACCGCCGTCTACCATGTGCCGGCGCACTGCTACTTCATGATGGGCGACAACCGCGACAATTCGGCCGACAGCCGCTTTGACCCGGGCCTCTCGCCCAGCGATCCGCTGCTCGGCGGCTGCGGTTGGAACAGTGACGTGGACGCCGCCGTGGGCGACGAGTCGGGCGTGGGTTTCGTGCCGGAGGACAACCTCGTGGGCCGGGCGCGCATCGTCATGCTGTCGTGGAAAGAGGGCGCCGCGTTCTTCAAGCCGTGGACGTGGCTCGACCTGCGCTGGGACCGTTTCCTGCGCTGGGTGCATTGAGACAACGATGAGCCCCAGGACTGAGGCGGTCGCCAGACTCGAGGCCCGCCTCGGCCATGTCTTCGCCGATCGCGAGCTCCTCGAGCGGGCCCTGACTCACGCCAGCGCCCGCGGGCCGCGGCGCAAGGACAACGAGCGGCTGGAGTTCCTGGGCGACCGGGTTCTCGGCCTGACCATCGCCGCGGCCCTGGTCGGGGCCGACGCCGAGGCCGAAGTCGGTGACCTGACGCGGCGGTTGCACGGGCTCGCCAACGGCGAGGCCTGCGCCCGCGTCGCCCAGGCGATCGGCCTCGGCGAGGCGCTGCGGTTGCCTCCCGGCGAGACGCGGCGCGGCGCGCGCGAGTTGAGGTCCATTCTCGGCGACGCCTGCGAGGCCCTGATCGCGGCGCTCTATCTGGAGCTCGGCCTGGAAAGGGCTGCTGCGATCGTCCTCGATCTGTGGGCCCCGCTCATGGCTGCGCCACACGATCCCGATGAGATCGACCCCAAGACCCAGCTTCAGGAATGGGCCGCGGCCCACGGCCGTCCGGCCCCTGCCTACCGCGTGTTGGAACGCGCCGGGCCGGCCCACGCGCCGCAGTTCACCCTCGAGGTCGTCGTCGAAGGCGAACCGCCGCAGATCGCCATCGCTGGCCAGGTGCGCACGGCCGAGAAAGCCGCGGCCCTCGCCCTGCTCAAGCATCTGAAGGGAGTGGCATGACCCGCGCCGGCTTCGTGGCGGTGATCGGCGCGCCCAACGCCGGCAAGTCGACCTTGGTCAACCGCCTGGTGGGCTCGAAAGTCTCGATCGTCACCCGCAAGGTGCAGACCACGCGCTTTCCCGTGCGCGGCGTCGCGATCGAGGGCGAAGCCCAGATGGTCCTCGTCGATACGCCAGGGATCTTCGCGCCACGCCGACGCCTCGATCGAGCGATGGTGCGCGCGGCCTGGGGCGGCGCGGAAGACGCCGATATCGTCGTGCATCTGGTTGACGCCGAGGCCTTCGATCATGTCGACGAGGGCGTGGCTCGGGGCGCTGACCGATTGGGCGTCGAGGACGCTCAGCGCATCGCCGAAGGCCTCAAGGCGGCTGGCCGCAAGGCGATCCTGGCGCTCAACAAGATCGATGTGGTCAAGAAGGAGCGGCTGCTGGCCCTCACCGAGCGCCTGTTCGAGGCGGAGCTCTACACCGACGTGTTCCTGATTTCCGCTCAGGGCGGGGGCGGGGTCAGGGACCTGAAGCGGGCGCTGGCCGAGCGGATGCCGGAAGGGCCGTGGTTCTACCCGGAAGACCAGGTCGCCGACATGCCGGTCCGCCTGCTCGCTGCAGAGATCACCCGCGAAAAGGTCTATCTGCGGGTGCACGAGGAGCTGCCCTATAGCGCCGCGGTGGAGACCACCAAGTTCGACGAGCGCGCAGACGGTTCGGCGCGCATTGAGCAGACGATATATGTCGAGCGCGAAGGCCAGCGCCCGATCCTGCTCGGCAAGGGCGGCGCAACGCTGAAGTGGATCGGCAAGGCGGCGCGGGAGGAGTTGATAGTGCTGCTCGATCGGCCCGTGCACCTCTTCCTGCACGTCAAGGTCAAGAGCAACTGGGCCGAGGATCGGGGGCTCTACGGCGACGTGGGCCTCGACTTCGACGTCTGATGGAATTCGAGGAGCCCGCCATCGTCCTCGCCGCCCGCACGTATGGCGAGGTCGGGGCGATCGTAGAAGCCTTGACCGAGGCGCGCGGAAAGTGGGCGGCGCACGTGGCCGGAGGTGCGTCGCGGCGCCTGAAACCGGCCTTGCAGCCGGGCGCCAAGGTCAGCTTCGCCTACCGCGCCCGCGTCGCCGATCAGCTGGGTTCGGCGCGCATCGAACCCCTGGGCGAGGGGCCAGCGGCTCTCTTCGATGACCCCACGGCGCTGGCCGGTCTCGCCGCCGCGGCGGCCGTGGTCGCCCAGGCGCTGCCTGAGCGCGAACCGCATCCGGGCGTCTTCCTGGCCTTTGAGGCCTTGACCCTGGCGCTGGCCGAGGCGGCGATCTGGCCGGCGGTCATGGTCCGCTTCGAGGCCGGACTCCTGGCCGACCTCGGCTTCGGCCTCGACCTCTCGACCTGCGCCGTCACCGGATCGACCGATGATCTCGTCTACGTCAGCCCGCGCACCGGTCGGGCGGTGAGCGCGGCGGCCGGCGAAGCCTACAAGGATCGGCTGCTGGCTCTGCCGCTCTTTCTGCTGTCGTCTCAGAGCCGCCTGGCGCCCGGCGATATCGCTGCGGGCCTCGCGCTCACCGGACATTTCCTGCAAACCTGCGTTTTCAACGCGCTGAACCGGCCTTTGCCGCCGGCTCGCGAGCGGATGATCGATCGCCTCAGGGAGAGCGGGCGCCTATGACCTCGGTGACGGACGAACTGATAGAACTGCGGGGGCTTCGCTTTCACTATCGCGACTGGCCGTCGGCCCGTCCGGAGGCGCCGGTCCTCGTTTTGCTGCACGGCTACACCAGTCACGCGCGCTCGTGGGACGCGTTTGCCGCGGCCATGACCGATCGCTACCGCGTGCTGGCGCTGGATCAGCGTGGCCACGGCGAGAGCGCCTGGACGGGCGCCGGCGGCTATGGGATCGGCGAAATGAGCGCCGACCTGGAAGCGTTCGTTGCCGCTTTGGGCCTGGCGCGTTTCGATCTGGTCGCCCTCTCCATGGGCGGCATGGTGGCCATGGACTATGCCGGCCGCCAGCCCGCCGCCTTGCGGCGCCTGGTCATTGTCGACATCGGCCCCGAGATCGTCTCGCAAGGCTCAGCTCGGATCCAGACTGGGCAAAAACAGACCGACGTCTTCGACACTCGCGAGGCCGCCTTCGAAGCGATGCGGGCCGCCAACTCGATCCCGCCGGAAGCTCATCTTCGCCACCGTGTTTACAACAATCTGATGGGGCTGGCGGACGGGCGCTTCACCTGGCGCTACGACCGGGCGCTGCGCGACACGCGCGAGCTTAAGATGCGCTCGGCGGAGGAGGGGTGGGCCTCGTGCGCGGCCATCGCCGTCCCCACGCTCCTCATGCGGGGCGAGATCTCGGATATCCTTGATGAGGATATCGCCGCGCGCATGATCGAGACGATCCCCAACGCCCGTCTTGCGACGGTGGCCGGCTCCGGCCACAGCATCCCGCTCGACAAGCCGGACGGCTTCCTGGCTGCGTCGCGGGACTTTCTGCCCGGAAACGACGCCTAGCGCCCGGTGGGCCTCATTCCGGCGATCGCAGGCGCTGCAGCATGTCGCTGTAGGCGGCCGAGATCAGCGCCGCCAGCCCGACTTCGTTCACCGGCTGGCCCCAGCGCAACTTGACGTGCCGCATGCGTTTGCCGGAACCCTCTAGAAGGCCGGCCGGATCGTCGAGGAACGCGCCGAAGAAGAAGCCGACGCCGGCGTGGGCGCTAAAGGCGTCGACGTAGGCGAACGCGGCGTCTTCCACGCAGGCGATGGGATGGCCATCGTGGAGAAGCTCGCGTACGTCCGCGCCGGCCGCACGGAGGCGCTCAAACCATGGTTTGACCACCATCCGCAGCTCGTGGTGGGGGGCTGAAAACCAGGCGTCGATGCGCGGGTCTCGCTCCACGGCGCTACGGAACAACATCAGGTCGCTCATTGAGACAGACTACCAGCCGGACGCGCCGGTCCAAGTGCGGCATTCAGGCCGACGCCAAGAGCGGCCGCCACATGCCGAAATAGACGCCGGCAATCCCAACCCCGGTGAGCAAAGTCAGGACGAGCAGGCTCCCGGCGACCGCGCACTGCGCGCGCGGTCCCCCGTCCTTATCCGCGCGCAGATAGAGTTCGAGCACGGCCAGGGGGGCGAGGGTGCTGGCGAATGCCCAGAAGAAGAAGAACGGCCCCGCCCACGCCCGGTGGAGCACGGCGACGGCCATAAAGCCCACGCGCGTGAACCACTGGCCATTTCCGGCAATCCAGGCGCGCAGGGCCCAGCGGCGATGGGCGGCGAAGTCGCGGGCCAGGGCCTTTCGCCAAGCCAAGGTGACGCAGACGATGATTGCCGCGGCGTTGATGCTGACCCCCAGGCCGCTCACCAAGTCGGAGCGTTCGCGCACCCAGACGATGTAGAGGCCCGAGACAGCGAGCCCTAAAGCGACCGTCATGAACAGCCGGCCGTTCCAACGGTGCAGGGCCGGGACACGGGCGCGGATCTGGGGAAGGATTTGCAACGCGCCGCCGAACGCGATGACGGCGGCCAGCAGCACATGGGCGCCGAAGGTGAGATTGCCCACGGTGTCGCCGGGGACATAGCTCATGTTCAGCATCTTGTTGCGCCGCCAGGCCTCGAAATGGCCGGTCAGGGTCGAGGGGCCGTAGAAGCCGGCTATGTAGTAGAGGAACGCCCACTGGCCGATCACGGCCGTGACGAACCACAGCCGGGCCATCCCCCCCAGCGCGCCCTGGGGCGTGAGAGCGGGGGTGGGCGGGCGCAGGGAGAGGGCTTGGGTCATGCCAATGATGTTCCTGGGCACGGTGTGGACAGGCCGGCCGGTGAGCGCCCAGACTAGGAACGCCCCCCTCCCGCGCCCATGACTTCAGAGATCAAAACGATGTCCGCAGCGCTCAATCCAAACAGGGTGGCTGCTGAGCTCACGGTGTCGGCGGGCTACGTCTGCTCACTCGTGGAACTTGCTGTGGCCAGAGGCGCCGATCGTGAGCGCCTCCTGGCGACGGCCGGCATCGATCGCACGGCCCTGGGCCATCCGGACAACCGCCTCCCGTTCGAACGTTTCAAGACGCTCATGCGATCGGCCAAGGATCTTACCGGCGATCCCGCCCTGGCCCTGCACTTCGGTGAGACCTCACGTTTCGCCGAGATGTCGATCGTGGGTCTTATCGCCTTCGCGGCCGAGACCGTGGCCGAGGCGTTCGCCCAGATGAATCGTTATGCGCGGCTGGTCGTCGAGGTCGATGGACATGAGTCCGGCGACCGGTTCGCCGTCGTCCGGCGAGGTCAGGAAGTGTGGATCGAGGATCGCCGCCGCAATCCAAATGATTTTCCCGAACTCACCGAGTCAACCTGGGCGCGCTTCGCCTCGGACTACGCGCGCCACATGCCGAACCGGCCGCAATTCCTGAAAGCCGTGCACGTGACCCATGCCGAGCCTGCTTATCGGGCCGAATACGACCGGATATTGAAAGCGCCGGTGACGTTCGGCAGCCCCTGGAACGCCCTCCAGATAGAAGATTGGTGGTTGTCGCTCAGACTGGGACGCACAAACCGCTATGTGTTCGGCCTTTTCAGCGAGCGTGCGCAGGCGCTGCTGGTGAGCCTGGAAAACGCCGAGACCGTCAGGGGGCGGCTCGAAGCCCTGCTGATCCCGGTCCTGCACACTGGCGATACGGGCATGGACCGGATGGCCAGCAAGCTGGGCATGAGCCGGCCGACGCTCTATCGCCGGCTCAGAGCCGAGGGCGTGAGTTACGAGGCGCTGCTCGACGACCTTCGACACCGAATGGCTCTGCACTATCTGGACGGAAAGAAGGTGTCGGTCAGCCAGGCCGCCTATCTCGTCGGTTTTTCGGATTCGAGCGTCTTTTCCCGGGCGTTCAAGCGCTGGACGGGTCGGCCTCCAGGTCAAGGCAAGATCGCCACTGCAGACTGAGAGGCGCCGGCTAGACACCCGGCCCTGACTCGGCCCAAACGGCCCCATGGACACACCGGCGCCGCCCGAGGAAGGCGGCAGGATCATCGAGGAGCAACTCGGCGAGGCGCTGTCGCGCCGCTATCTCGCCTACGCGCTCTCCACCATCACTCAGCGCGCCCTGCCGGACGTGCGGGACGGTCTGAAGCCCGTTCAGCGCCGCATTCTCTACGCCATGAACGAGATGCGGCTGAACCCGGACGGGGCGGCTCGCAAGTGCGCCAAGGTGGTTGGCGAGGTGATGGGCGGCTATCACCCGCACGGCGATCAGTCGATCTACGACGCCCTCGTCCGCCTCGCCCAGGAGTTCGCCCAGCGCTACCCGCTCGTCGACGGCCAGGGCAACTTCGGCAACATCGACGGCGATAACGCCGCGGCGATGCGCTACACCGAATGCCGGCTCACCGAGGCCGCGCAGCTCCTGCTCGACGGCATCGGCGAAGACGCCGTCGACCTGCGGGCTACCTACGACGAGCAAGACGAAGAGCCGGTGGTCCTGCCGGCCGGCTTCCCGAACCTGCTGGCCAACGGCTCGACCGGCATCGCCGTGGGCATGGCGACTTCGATCCCGCCGCACAACGCCGCCGAGTTGATCGACGCCTGCCTGCTCTTGCTCGAACGTCCTGGCGCGACGACGGCCGATCTGATGGCCCGGGTTCCCGGTCCGGACTTCCCCACCGGCGGGGTGATCGTCGAGCCGACGGCCTCGATCGCCGAGACCTACGAGACCGGCCGCGGCGGGGTGCGCGTGCGGGCCCGCTGGGAGAAGGAGGATGCGGGCAGGGGCCTGTGGCGCATCGTCGTCACCGAGATTCCCTACCAGGTGAAGAAGGCCGACCTCGTGGAGGAGCTGGCCGGCCTCATCGAGAGCAAAAGAGCCCCCCTGCTGGCCGACGTGCGCGACGAGTCGGCCGAGGACGTCCGCCTGGTGTTGGAGCCGCGGGCTCGAACGGTTGAGCCAGAAGTCCTGATGGAGAGCCTGTTCAAGCTCTCGGCGCTCGAGACCCGTTTTCCGGTCAACATGAACGTGCTGGACGCGCGCGGCGCGCCGCAGGTCATGGGCCTCAAGGCCGCGTTGCTGGCTTTCCTCGACCATCGCCGCGAAGTGCTGGCGCGGCGTGCCCGCCACCGCCTCGGCAAGATCGAGCAGCGCCTGCACATCCTCGATGGCCTGCTGATCGTCTATCTCGACCTCGATGAGGTGATCCGGATCGTCCGCTTCGAGGACGAGCCCAAGGCCCGGCTCATCGAGCGCTTCGAGATCAGCGACATCCAGGCCGAAGCCATTCTCAACACCCGCCTGCGTCAGCTGGCGCGACTGGAGGAGATAGAGCTGCGCCGTGAGCACACCGAGCTCTCCGAGGAGCGCGCCGGCATCGTCGCGCTGCTCGACTCCGAGAGGGAGCAGTGGCGGCTGGTGGGGGTTGGCCTGCGCGGCGTGCGCAAGATCCTCGGGCCCCAGACGGCCGTGGGCGCGCGTCGCTCCAGCTTCGATGTCGCCCCTGCGATCGATCTTTCCAGCGCGACCGAGGCCCTGGTGGCGCGCGAGCCGATCACCGTCGTCCTCTCCGAACGCGGCTGGATCCGCGCCGCGCGCGGCAAGATCGAGGATCCGTCGACCCTGACCTTCAAGGAGGGGGACAAACTCGCCTTCTGCGTCCCGGCTGAGACCACCGACAAGCTGTTGATCTTCGCCTCGGACGGCCGCTTCTTCACGCTCGCCTGCGACAAGCTCCCCTCGGCGCGTGGCCACGGCGAGCCGCTGCGCTTGATGGTCGACCTGGAAGACAGGGTGCGCATTCTCGCCGTCTTTCCGCATAAGCCCGGCCGCCGGCGGGTGATGCTCTCCAAAGCCGGCTACGGCTTCGTGATGCGCGAGGAAGAGGCGGTGGCCTTCCGCAAGGCCGGCAAACAAGTCCTGACGGTGGATGCCGCCGGCGCCTTGGCTTGCCTGGACCTCGACGGAGATACGCTGGCGGTGATCGGCGACAACGGCAAAGCCCTCGTCTTTCCACTTTCCGAGCTGCCAGAAATGCCCAAGGGCAAAGGCGTCAAGCTGCAGAGCTACCGCGAGGGGACCCTGCGGGACGCGGTGGCGTTCGCCGCCGCGGAGGGACTGTCGTGGACCGACACGGCTGGGCGCGTGCGAGCCTGGCCCGAATGGGAATTGTGGCGGGGCCGCCGGGCCAGCGCCGGGCGCCTGGCGCCCCGCGGTTTTCCCGCCAGCCGGCGCTTCAGGCCGTAACTGGAAGACAGCGCCTAAAGGCGAGACCATCCCGCTTTAGACGCAGCCAAAAGGACGCTATTTTCGGACTTACGGAGGGACAGTCCCGTGGGAGGCATGAAATGAACAGGCGTATAGCGATCGCCGCGGCCGCGGTCGTGGCCCTAAGCGTTGGCCGGGCGTGGGCCCTGACTCCGCCGTCGAACATCGCCGCGGCTCTCGCCGACCCGGGCCGGCCAGCCGCCGACGCAGCGCGCGATGCCGCGCGCAAACCGGCCGAAGTCATCGCCTTCGCCGGCCTCAAGGCGGGCGACCGTATAATCGACTTCATTCCCGGCGGCGGATATTTCACCCGCATCCTTTCCGGCGTGGTCGGACCCAAGGGCCATGTCTATTCCATGGTGCCAGGCGCAGCCGCCGACATGGAGGCCAAGGGGACCGCCACCATCAATGACTTCGCGGCCAGTCACGACAATGTCAGCGTCGTGATCACCAAGGGCATCGATCTAAGCGCTCCTGGCGGCCCAGCGGACGTCTTCTGGACCGCTCAGAACTATCACGATCTCTACAACCCGCTGACGAAGGGCGCGCCCGCGCCGACCAGCATGATGCCGATCAACAAGGCGGTGTTTGCCGCCCTGAAGCCAGGTGGGGTCTATCTCATCATCGATCACGTGGCGCCGGCGGGCTCTGGTACGAGCGACACCAACACGCTCCATCGCATCGATCCCGAAAGGGTAAAGGCGGACGTCACTGCGGCCGGTTTCATCTTCGTGGGTTCGAGCGAGGTCCTGCGCAATCCGGGCGATCCGCATACGGCGATCGTGTTCGATCCCTCGATTCGGGGCCACACCGATCAGTTCGTGTTTAAGTTCCGCAAGCCGGGCTAGGCGGAGAGCCCCGCACCCCGGCGCGGCCGCGTTCCCGGCTCCTGGCGCGGCATTATCTGGACAGTGGGCACGATGGGCATCGGCAGGCTCATCACCCGGCTTTCCGCTTCGACGAGCGCGCGGGACGTATCGGGGAGTGTGGGGACGTCGCACCTGGCCGGATGTCCGAAACCGAAGGCTGCGGTGAGATCGCCGGTCGCCTGACGCCGCCAGGCCGACAGTCTCGGCGCCTCGACGCCGAACCTCGCCTCCAGCAGACGCAACGTGGAGGTGTGATCGAAGGTCTGGCCGCAGACGTAACCGCCGCGGCTGAACGGCGAGATGATCAGGCAGGGCACGCGATAGCCGAGCCCCACGGGCAGGCCGTTCACGAACTCACCGGGCGTTCCGGGCGGCGGCGTCGGCGGGACGACATGATCGAAGATGCCGTCGTTCTCATCGTAGTTGAGGATGACGGCGGTCTTCGCCCACAGTTTCGGATTGGACCACAGCGCAGCCAGGACTTGGGCCGTGTGGTCCTCGCCGGCGGCCGGAAGATAGTCCGGATGCTCGGAGAGGTCTGAAGACGGGACGATCCAGGTCACCTGCGGAAGGTTTCCGCGGCGAATGTCCCAGAGGAGTTCGTAGAACGGTCGGTTGTCGAGGGCGTTCTCGCGCAGCGGCGAGCCGCGCGGGGCGGTCTGATATTGCGTGAAATACTTCAGCATGTTGCAGCCGTAGTCGTCGAGGTCGTGATAGACGCGCCACGTGACCCCGGCCCGCTGGAGTCGCTCGGGGTAAGTCTCCCATGAATAGGCATGCCCGTTGTTGTCGAGGGCCGGGCCGCCGTGCGTCCCGTCTGCGCCGTTCTGCCCCGTCATCAGGAAGTATCGGTTGGGGTGGGTCGGCCCCAGAACCGAGCAGTGGTAGCCGTCGCACACGGTGAAGGCGTCGGCGAGGGCGTAGTAGTAGGGAATGTCCTCGCGCGTGAAGTGACCCATGGTCAGCGGTCCTCGCTCCCCGTCCGACTCACGGTGAGCAGGAACCCATCGATCCATGGCGCCGCCGTTCAGCGACGCGTGTTGCGTTCCCCAGGCATGGCTCAGATCGTGCAGGCGCTGACCGCGGGTGGTTAGGGTGTTCAGGCGAAACGGCAGCACATAGCCGTCGCGGTTGAGCGGGTCCGGCTGGCGGAAGACCGAGGATCCATCGGCGCGGACCGCGGATGGATCGTCGAACCCGCGCACGCCGGAGAGCGAGCCGAAGTAGTGGTCGAAGGAGCGGTTCTCCTTCATCAGGATGATGAAGTGGTCGACGTCGGAAAGTTTCGACGCCGCCGGCGCCTCCGCCCTGACGCCGGGCGCGGCGGCGAGGGCTCCCACGCCTTGAATGAACTGGCGGCGGTCGGTGGCGTTCATCGCTTTCCCTCGAACCTGCGGGACGACGCATAAGCCTAATGGACCATCGGACAAGGAATTGTGACGCGCGCGGGCTGCGTCGCGGTCGCCGGCGGCGGCGGCTAGGGGAGTGACCCGGCCAGCGCCATCTTGTCGGTCTTCCCGGCGGTGTTTCGAGGGAATTCAGACAGAAAGTAGAATTCTCTCGGAACCTTGTGTGGCGACAATCGTGTGCGGCAGTGCGCGATGAGTTGCCCTGCAGTGGTCGCTTCGCGGACAACCGCGAAGGCGACAATGGTCTGGTCTTGGTCCGGCCGGCCGCGGGCGAGGACGGCGGCCTCGATCACGCCCGGGTGTTGCAGGAGAACGGACTCCACCTCGGCTGGGTGTATTTTTGCCCCGTTGCGGATGATGACGTCCGATACGCGGCCCTCAAGAAATATGAACCCCCGCTCGTCGATCCTCGCCAGTTCGCCCGGATAAAACCATCCGTCACGGAAGTTGGCTTCGGCCGGACCCGGCAGAGGACTCGCCACGCCGGGACCGCGAAAGCGCAATCGGCCAGGATCGCCGAGGGCGACCGGCTGGCCATCGTCATCGGCGATCGAGGCCTGGATCAGCGAATGCGGTTGGCCGACGCTTCCGGCGCGATCGGCAAAGTTTTCGGGCCTCAGCATCGACACCGCCAAGGTCTCGGCGGTCCCATAGCGTTCGCGAAATCCCGGCGTGAGCTTGGTCAGAGCCAAGCATTTTTCCTCCGAATGGAGCGGCGCGCCGGTGCTGAAGAGCAAGGAAAGCTCGCCCAGCGCCGGGTCGTCATCGACAACCAGAAGCAACTGGCGAATGGCGGTTGGGACGAGGCCGCCGATCGTGATGCTGTATCGCTGAACTAAGTGCGCATACTCTTCTGGGCCGAACAGGTGCGGGTAGAGAACCACACAGTCGCCGCGCAATAAATGAAAGATGCAGCTATTGCGGCCGCCACTATAGTAGAGTGGCATAGTGCACAGATACCTATTGCGGCCGGAGAGATCCATCAACTCAGCCATGCCGCTCACGGCGAAGTGGTACTGGGCGTGGGTCATGACCGTGAACTTGGGTTGGCCCGTGGTTCCTGAGGTTGCTGAGATGGTAAACGGATCGGCCCATTCGCCGGCCGCCGGGCAGGCAATCTCCGCCCGCGCGACGGCTTTCCGCCATTGGCCATCGAGCGCGACGATCGGACAGTCGGCGCTGGCTTCTAGGTCGGCCTCGGTCACCAGTCGGGCGAGACCAAGTGTGCCCACCAGGCGCGCATTCTCAGGAACGCGCGCCCGCCAGTCGAGAGGCGTGGCGACGACGCCGAGATGGGCGGCTGCGAGAATGACCGCCAGATGATCGCCCGTGTCGCGGAGGCAGAGGCCGATCCTGTCGCCGCGCTTCAGCCCCAGCGACAGAAGATGACTTGCCGTTCGGGTGATCAGAGCGCCGAGCTGTCCATATGAGATGACATTGTCACCCTCGACGATTGCTGGCGCTTCCGGCCGAGTGACCGAGAAGTGAAGCACCGAGGCGGCAATCGTCATGCGGACTCCGGCTCCTTGTCTTTCTTAGCCAGGTCAATGCGTTGGGCGAGCGCAGCGATGGTGGGCGCGGCGCCCAAACTGGCCATAGGCAGGCTGACCCCCAAAGTCTCGTCGATCATCGCGAAGATCACGGTAGCCGAGAACGAATCGCCGCCGAGATCCAGATATCGGTCCGCCACGCCGACGCGGTCCATCATGAGCACGGCGCGCCAGATTTCTTCCAGCTTTTCTTCGGCGGGCGTCTTGGGCGCAATATAGGGCGTTGAGAGTCCCAAATCGTCACGCGCAACCGTCGATCTTGGGGCGGCGTCGATTCGAGAAGACATGGCGTACAGCGTCTCTAAAAAAGTTACTTCTGCTTTGAATGACTTACTTCAAGAGTCGAGAAGATCTCTCAACGTGGCCCCAAAATCGATCTGCGACAGGGCGAATTGCCGCAGCCCGTTATGCGGCAGTTTACTTGATATGGGGTGGAGCTGAACGTTCTGGAATTTCGACAGTCGTTCGGCGTTCTCCCGGTATTCTGAAGAGTCCGCTAGATAGAATAGATCGATCTGATTGCGATATTGGCGCTGTTCGAGAAACAGCCGAAGGTCGGTGAGTTCGGCGGGTACGTTCGCCGCCAAGCGTTTGCGCAGGAAATTGTAGCCTCGTTCGACGCCGATCTCGGAGTCGCGTCCGATGTGGGTGAGCGCGTCGAAGGCGATGATGCGGTCGGCGCCCAGCTCGACGCCGTAACGGATGGCGGCGAACCCACCCACGCAGTTACCCATCGTCACCAGACGATCGACCTGGAGGCGCGAAACCATATCGCTCAGGGAACGGAGCGTACCGGCAATGTCGACTGCTAGAGATCGCACGCCGCCAAGATATCGCAGACGATTGAAGTCCTTAAGATAGATCGCTGCGACCGGGATCGTCGCTAGATACCGATCGAAGGTGGCGAGGGGGATCGAAACGGCGTCATTGAAGCCCGTGAAAATGAGAACCGCGGTTTTCGCAACTGGGCATATGACCTCGATCACATCCTCATTGGGTTGAGGGGCCACCAATGGTCGCACGCGCTGCACCTCAGGCGGCGCCCTTTCGGCGAGCGTTCGGAGGTCCTGCTCAGCCGCCGTGTCCAGATCGGCTTCGGACGCGTTTGCATCGCCACGCAATTGGCCAAGCACGAGTTGTCCCTCGGCCAGATAGGTCCGTCGGAACACCCTGACCATCGGCTCGTTAGGCCACCGTTGATAGAGGCTGGCGAATTCCTCGGCGGCGTCTGCGGTTCTTCCCATCCAGTTCAGCAGCCTGAAGCGCATCAAGCGCCACCGGACAGCATCAGGATTGAGCGCGATAAGCTCGGCATAGAAGGCCAAAGCGGCCTCGCCTTCGCCATGCTCGGTGGCCGCGGCGGCGCGCGCGACAAGGGCCCCGGTGTTTCTGGGATCGACAGCGAGCGCCATCGAGGCGGCGCGATCGGCGAGCTCGAATTCGCGAGCGTTGGCGCACGCCTGGGCGATGCGGACCAACTGTCCGGGGTCTCGCACCGCCTCGATCAGCGCCTGCGCCGCCGGACGGATCGCCGCTGGTTCGTTGGCCTCGCGCGCGATCTCAAGGGCGAGCCACCGCACCTCAATCGTGTCCTCCCCGCGCAGACGGGCCGCCGCCAGCGCCTCACCGGCTTGGTTGAGAAGACCCGCCGCTTCATCGACGCGGTCCGCGCCTCGCAGCGCACTGAGCCGCCCGCGCACGCCGGCGATGGAGTTCGGAAACCGAGCGCAAAAGTGCGTCCAACGTTCCAGGGCCACCGGCCAGTGGCGAGCCGCATTGGCGGTGTGCGCGTGGCCAAGGGCGACGGCTTCGTTGTCCGGAAATCGCTCCATGGCGAGAGACAGCAATTCCTCCGCCTCATCGACGCGCCCGGCGCTGCGCAGGGCGGCGCCAGCTCCGACGTAGGCTGGCGCATGATCGGGCGACGAGGCGATCGCCTCACGCCACCACCGTGCGGCGGTCTGCCAGTCCCTCTCTTGGGCGGCGCGCCGGGCGTTGGCGGCGGCCTCCTTGAAGGCCGCCGACCGTTCAGCCTCGTCCATTTGGGCCGACGGCGCGATCTGCGTCTGTGACGCCGCCGGAGCCGATGGACCGATCCCCACCGAAGTCATCGTCTTAATCCCCATGAACGCATCGATTCTGGGAACGCGCCAACACGCCACTTTCACGGCCAATTGAGGCAATCAACACGCGCTGCGCCCCGACCACAGCCCAACCGGCAGGCGGCGACACGCCACACTAGAATGCGGTAAGCAGATAAGACAAGTCGCAGCCAGGGGCCGCTGTTCGGATGGGAGGGCGAATCCGCTCGCGCCGCGTTGTCGTCATTGGAGGCGGGGTGGTGGGTTGCGCCGTCGCCGTGGAATTGGCGAAGGCGGGTTGCGCCGTGACGCTGCTGGAACGCGACGGGGTCGCAAGCCACGCCTCCCGCCATAACGCCGGCAAACTCAATCCGCTCTACGCGACGCCGGACGCCCTTCTTCCATTGGCGCTCGAGGCCTTTGCCGCCCACGCGGCCCTCAGAGCCGAACTCGCCGCGATGGGATGCGGCGATTTTGGGCTGCAGCCGGTGACCCGCCTGTTCGTCAGGGGCGACTCTGACGGTGACGAGTTGGACCATCTGCACGGGCTCCACGAGCGCACGCCGGGGTTTTCCTCGAGGTGGCTGGGCGAGTGCGACCTTCGCGCGGTGGAGCCGCGCCTCACGTCTGTGGCGACTTCGGGCCTTTTGACCCAGGGCGCTCTCAGCGTGAACGGCGAGGCGTTCACGCAGCGCTTGGCGCAGGCAGCGGAGCAGCTCGGCGCCACCGTGATGTGCGAAGCCGCCGTGGCTGTCGGCGTGACCGGCGATCGCGTGACGCAGGTGCGCACGCGTCAGGGCCTCATCGATTGCGACGCTGTGGTGTTCGCCACCGGTCCATGGGTCGCGGACCTTAAATCATGGTTGGGTGTGACGGTCTTGGTGCGCCCATCCAGCGGCGCCTTGCTCATTCTGCGTCCGGCAGGACCGAGGCTGGGTTGTGACCTGACCTGCGAACCAGTCACATTCCATGGACGAAGCGATGGGCTGGTCTGTATCGGCGCCATGGAGCACAGACGCGAGGTCTTGTCGGCGCAGGAGACGTGGGATCGGTTGCAGTCGTTGGGATCGACCCTCGTGCCGGAGCTCGCGCAGTGGGAGGTCGTGGACAGGGTTGCAGCCGATCGCCCGATGACCGAGGCCAACATTCCCATCGCGGCGCGGGCGCCTGGGTGGTCGAACGCGTTCGTCGCCAATGGCGGCGGCGGGAAAGGACTGCTGTTGAGCCCGCTCATCGCCCAGAGGATTGGCGGTCTGGTGACCGGGGCGTACGTCGAGGCGCTAGGCGAGCATCTGATCGAGGAGGGAGAGGATTGATTCACCGATGCCGCGAATGCGGGACAGTCGTCTCCGCCGGTTTCAAGCCATTCTGCGGCGACTGCGGAGGGATGGTGGACGTCGACTACGACCTGGACGGTGTCCAGCTGGCGCAATCCGAAGATCCCTACGTCCGGTTCGCGAGCCTCCTGCCCGTGGAGCGGCCGAATGGGATGCTGCCGCCGTCCGCCTATACGCCGCTGGTCCACGCCACCCGGCTCGGCCGGCGGCTTGGCCTGGACCGCCTCTATCTGAAAGATGAGACGCGACTGCCGACCAGGACGACCAAGGATCGGATGGCCGCCGTGGCGCTCGCCTATCTTCACGAGCGCGGCGTTCGGGAGTTCTGCGCTTCGTCGACCGGAAACAGTTCGACCGCTTTTGGCCGGGCCATCTGCGCCTTCCCAGACATGCATCTCTACCTGTTTACGGCGGAGCAATTCGTGCCGCGCGTGCAGCACGCCGAGCACGCGCAAGTGACCCATTTCGGTATGCGTGGCGCGAGTTTCGTGGAGGCCGCCGAGTTTTCCGGCGTCTACGCCAAACGCCACGGCCTGGCCGCGGAAAGCGGCTTCTTCAATCCGGGTCGACGGGAGGGCCTCAAACTCGCGTTTCTGGAGGCCAGCGAACAGGCCCCGGGGCCCATCGACTGGTACGTCCAGGCCGTGTCCAGCGCCATGGGCGTCTACGGAGCGTTCAAAGGCGCCAGAGAGCTCCTGGCTCTCAATCACATTTCGCGCCTGCCGCGCCTCCTCTGTGTCCAGCAGGAAAGTTGCGCACCCATGGTTCGCGCCTGGTCCGAGGGAAGCCAGACCATTCGCCCCGAACACCGGGTCGCCATGCCGTCTGGCATCGCTGAGGCAATTCTTCGCGGCGATCCGACCAAGGCCTATCCGCATATCCGCCGGATCGTGACCGAAAGCGGTGGAGACTTCGTGGCCGTGAGCGACTCGCAGATTCGCGCCGCACGATCGCTTGCCGAAGACCAGGAAGGCTTGTCGCCATGCTTTTCCGCATCGGCCGCGTTGGCGGGCCTCATCGCGCTTTGCCAAAAGCACACCATCTCGTCCGACGCTCTCGCAGTGGTCAATCTGACCGGCGGCGAGCGTCCGGTCGAGCCCACACAATCCAATGTCATCTGGATCGAGAAGACGTCTTCGGGATGGAGCGCGCCGCGCCCGACGGCCACCGCAGCGGCCTAGATCGGGCGCCAGGGCCTCCACCCTATCGGGGACTTACAACGACGGCGCTTGACGCGGGAGAACAAAACAGGAATAACGCAGGCAGAACAAAACAGCAACTGCTGAGGTGTCCCCATGTTTCGCTTCGCTCGTGAACTGCCAGCGCTTGTTTCGGTGGCCGGCTTCGTTTGGATGGTCTGCCAAGTGGCGCAGTTTGCCGGCTGAGTCGGCGAGCGTGCGTTACGCATAAAGCGGATACCGAATTTGCGTCCGCGCCAGGGTTTGAGTCTTGCGCCCGTCGCGAGCGCGAAGGGCTTTGAGGAAGGAGGGCGCGGTGGCGTTCGACGGATCGGGCTTCGTCCATCTGCGCGTACGCTCGGCCTATTCGCTGCTGGAAGGGGCGATCAAGGCTGAGGCGGTGGCGAAGCTCGCCGCGGCGGCCGGAATGCCGGCGGTGGGACTCGCCGACCGGGCAAATCTGTTCGGGGCGCTGGAATTCTCCCAGCTGACCAAGGACGCCGGCGTGCAGCCGATTGTTGGCTGCGCCCTGCCGGTGAGAGGCCTGGGCGAAGGATTGCCCGAGCGCTGGGCCCAGACGCCGACGATTGCCCTGCTGGCCCAGAGCGAGGTCGGCTACCGTAACCTTTGCATCCTTTCCTCGGCCGCCTACCTCGAGGTCGGACCGACCGACGCCGCCCATGTGGCGTGGGATTATATCGCCGCCCACGCCGAGGGCCTGATCCTGCTGTCGGGCGGCCCCGACGGTCCGGTCGATCCGCTGTTCGCGTCCGGCCGTTCAGCGGACGGGGCGGCGGCGCTGGCTGAAATGCGGCGCGTGTTCGGCGACCGGTTCTATGTCGAACTGCAGCGGCACGGCCTGCCGGGAGAAGCGGCGGCCGAGCCTGGCCTGGTCGCTTGGGCCTACGAACACGACGTCCCACTCGTCGCAACCAACGATGTCTACTTTGCCGGCAAGGAGGCGTGGCGGGCGCACGACGCCCTGCTGTGCATGGCCGACGGCGCCTTTGTGGGCCAGGAAGAACGCCGGCGGGTCACCACCGAGCATTGGTTCAAGGGCGCGGGGGAGATGCGGGCGCTCTTCGCCGATCTGCCTGAGGCCTGCGACAACACGCTCGAGATCGCTCGCCGCTGCGCGTTCCTGGTCACAAAGCGCGCACCGATCTTGCCGCGCTTTCCCACCGCGCACGGACGCTCGGAGGACGAGGAATTGGCGGAGCAGGCCCGCGAGGGGCTGCGTCGGCGTCTGGCCGGCACGCCGCCGCCGGGGGGTGAGGCGCCTTACTGGGAGCGTTTGGAGCGGGAGATCGGCGTCATCCAGGCGATGGGCTTCTCGGGCTACTTCCTGATCGTTTCCGATTTCATGAAGTGGGCGGTGGCGCACGATATCCCGGTCGGACCGGGCCGTGGCTCGGGCGCCGGTTCGTGTGTCGCCTGGTCGATGCTCATCACCGGCATTGATCCCTTGCGCTTCGGGCTGATCTTCGAGCGCTTTCTCAACCCCGAGCGGGTCAGCATGCCCGACTTCGACATCGACTTCTGCCAGGAGCGCCGGGAGGAGGTGATCGACTACGTGCAGAAACGCTACGGCGCCGATCGGGTGGCCCAGATCATCACCTTCGGCAGCCTCCAGGCCCGGGCCGTGGTGCGCGACGTCGGCCGCGTCCTGCAGTTACCGTTGGGCCTGGTCGACCGCCTGGCGAAGATGATCCCGTCCAACCCGGCCAATCCGGTCACTCTCGCCAAGGCCATCGAGACCGAGCCTCGGCTCCAGGCGGCCCGGCGCGAGGACGAAGCGGTTGACGAGATGTTCGACCTCGCCCTGCAACTGGAGGGGCTCTACCGCAACGCCTCGACGCACGCTGCGGGAATCGTCATCGCCGACCGGCCGCTCACTGAGCTCACGCCGTTGTACCGTGATCCGCGCTCGCCCCTGCCGGCGACGCAGTTCAACATGAAGTGGGTCGAGAGTGCGGGCCTGGTTAAGTTCGACTTCCTGGGCCTCAAGACCCTGACGGTCATTCGTCGGGCGGGGAGGCTTCTGGAACGGCGGGGCGCGGAAATAAGCCTCGCTGACCTGCCGCTCGATGATCCCAATACCTACGAACTTCTGTCCGCGGGGCACACCGTCGGGGTGTTCCAGATGGAAGGGCAGGGGATGCGCGATACGCTGCGCAAGCTGCGGCCGTCGTCGGTGGAGGAGATCACGGCCCTGATCTCTCTCTATCGGCCAGGGCCGATGGATTCGATCGACGAGTACGTCGACTGCAAGATGGGTCGGCGGCCGGTCAGCATTCTGCCCGGCCTGGAGGATGCGCTCGCCGAGACCTACGGCGTCATCGTCTACCAGGAGCAGGTGATGCGCATCGCCCAGATCCTGGCGGGCTATTCCCTGGGCGAGGCGGACCTGCTGCGCCGCGCGATGGGCAAGAAAAAGAAGGAGGAGATGGATCAGCAGCGCGCCCGCTTCCTCACGGGCGCCGCCGAGCGCGGGCTGGCGCCCGACGACGCCGAGACGATGTTCGAGCGGATGGCCAAGTTCGCGGGCTACGGCTTCAACAAGTGCCACGCCGCGCCCTACGCTCTGATCAGCTACCAGACCGCGTGGCTGAAGGCGAACCGGCCGGTGGAATTCTTCGCCGCCTCCATGAGCCTCGACATCTCCAACACCGACAAGTTGGCGGTGTTCTACCAGGACGCCAAGCGCCAGGGCGTCCTCGTCGCCCCACCCGACGTCAATCGGTCGGGAGCCGATTTCGAAGTCGAGGACGGCCGTGTACTCTATGCGCTGGGCGCGATCCGCAATGTCGGTCGCGCCGCCATGGACCATCTGGTCAAGGTGCGCGAGGAGGGGGGCCGGTTTGTCGACCTGTTCGATTTCCTTGGGCGCGTCGATCCGCGCGAGGTCAACAAGCGCGCCCTCGAGAGCTTGGCCCGGGCCGGCGCCTTCGATTCCATCCATCCGAACCGAGCCCAGATCGTCGCCGCCGCCGACCAGCTTATCGGCTATGCCCAGAGCCTCGCCGCCGATCGTGCGTCGCGCCAGGAGAGCCTGTTCGACGAAGCCTCTGACGCCGCCCGCCCGCGCCTGTCGAGAGCCGAGCCGTGGAATCCGGCGGCTCGCCTGGATGAGGAACTGGCGGCTGTGGGCTTCTATCTCAGCGGCCATCCGCTCGAAGACGTCGTCGGTCTTCTGCGGCGCCAACGGGTGACGCTCTATATCGATGCGGTGGCCGGGACGCTTTCCGGAGGCGAGGCGTTCCGCATGGCCGGTGTGGTGCGCCGCCGTCAGGAGCGCACGGGCGGCAGCGGCAAATTCGCCTTCGTCACCCTCTCAGACCCCACGGGCGAATACGAGGTCATGTTCATGCCGGAGGTCCTGCGTGCGCATCGCGACCTGCTGGAGCCCGGGCGGCAGATCGTGATCAAGGCGCGGGCCAAGGCCAATGACGGCGAGGTGCGGTTCTATGGCGACGACGCCAGGCCGCTCGATCGGGTCGTCGAGCAGGCGGCTGCCGGCCTGCGAATCCACGTCTCGCCGCAGCTTTTCGATCCGCAGGCCATTCGTGCGCGGCTGGAGCCCCAGTCGAGCGGCGCGGAAGTCGTCGTCGTAGCCGCCTTCCCGGGTGGGCGCGAAGTTGAGCTGAAGCTGCCCGGCCGCTATCGCCTCGATCCCGCCGTCCGCGGCGCGATCAAGGTCGCCCCTGGCGTGGCGGCGCTGGAGGACGTCTGAGCGCGACCACGGAACGGATGGCCGCCCCATGAGACGTGGGAGACTTGGCGCGCTGTCGGCGCCGGTCGGCGCCGTGGCGATCTCCATGGTCTCGGTCCAGGCCGGCGCCTCCATGGCCAAGGGCCTCTTCCCGGAGGTGGGGCCGCTCGGCGTGACGGCGCTGCGCGTCGGTCTCGCCGCCTTGATGATGCTGGCGCTCTGGCGGCCCTGGCGCGCGCCTCTGCCCAGCCGCCGGTGGCCGATCCTAGCCTATGGCGTCGTCCTGGGGTCGATGAACCTCATCTTCTACCAGGCCTTGGCGCGCATCCCTCTGGGAATTGCCGTGGCTGTGGAGTTTACCGGCCCCCTCACGCTGGCGCTGCTGGCCTCCCGCAGGCCGCTCGACTTCCTGTGGATCAGCCTGGCCGTGGCGGGGCTGGTCCTGCTGCTGCCGATCGGGCCCCTGGCGTCCCATCTGGATCCGTTGGGCGTTATGCTCGCCCTGGCAGCCGGAGTCTGTTGGGCGCTCTACATCGTCTTCGGCCAGAAGGCGGGCGCAGGCGGACAGGGTCAGGCCGCCGCGCTCGGCATGGTGGTGGCAGCGCTCGTCGTCGTGCCATTGGGCGTCGCCCAAGCGGCGCATGGCGTTGCGATCGCCGGCGTGGCGCCCAAGGCCGTCTTGGTCGCCCTGCTGACCAGCGTCATTCCCTATTCCCTGGAAATGCTGGCCATGGCCCGTTTGCCGGCGCGGGTGTTCGGCGTCCTCATGAGCGCCGAGCCGGCGGTCGGGGCGGTGTCCGGTTTCCTCATCCTGGGTGAGCGGCTGTCGGCCTTCCAATGCCTCGCCGTGACCCTGATCATCGTCGCATCTATAGGGGTGGTGGCGACCCATCGGCCGACGGAGGCCGTTCCCGAGGTCTGAACGGCCTTGCCTTTTGCCGCCCGAGCGCCTATCTGCCGCGCCCATCTCGCACGTGAAGCTCTCGGCGAGGCGCGGGTCAATCCCCGTGTCCGCCGTTCCGGTCTCCCCAAGGGGAGGTTCGCTTCGCGGAGGCCAACCGGAAGAAGGACTTAGAACTACCCATGGCGTTGCCCGATTTTACCATGCGTCAGCTGCTCGAAGCCGGCGCCCACTTCGGCCACCAGACCCACCGCTGGAACCCCCGGATGGAGCGCTACATCTTTGGCGCGCGCTCCAACATCCACATCATCGACCTCTCGCAGTCCATGCCGCTGATGCACCAGGCGCTGGTCAAGGCGCGCGACGTGGCGGCGGCCGGCGGCCGCGTGCTGTTCGTCGGCACCAAGCGCCAAGCTTCCGACCCGGTGGCCGCGTCGGCCAAGCGCTGCGCGCAGTATTATGTCAATCACCGCTGGCTCGGCGGCACCCTGACCAACTGGCGGACCATCTCGGCCTCGATCGCCCGGCTGCGTGAGCTGGAATCGGTGCTCGACAGTGGCGACGCCGGCGGCCGGCCGAAGAAAGAGCTGCTGCAGCTCACCCGCGAGCGTGAGAAGCTCGAGCTGTCGCTGGGCGGCATCAAGGACATGGGCGGCATTCCCGACCTGATGTTCGTGATCGACACGAACAAGGAAGCGATCGCTATCCAGGAGGCGCGCAAGCTGAACATCCCGGTGATCGCCATCCTGGACACCAACAGCGATCCGCAGGGCATCACCTATCCGGTTCCGGGCAATGATGACGCCGCCCGCGCCCTACAACTCTATTGCGACCTGATGGCCGACGCGATTCTTGACGGGCTCACCGAAGGTCAGGCGGCCATGGGCGTCGACCTCGGCGCCGCGGAGAACCCGGTCGAGCCGGCCCTGGCCCGCGTTGAAAAGCCCGAGACGGCCGAAGCGGAACCCGATGCGGCGGTTGCTGAGCCTGAGGCGGTCGCTGCGGAGCTCGAGGCTGCCGCCGCAGAATCGGAGGCCGCCGCCGCAGAACCTGAGGCTGCCGCGGAGCCTGAAGCGGCCACCGAGGAGGTGGCCGCCGACGCCGAGGAAGCCACCGAGGCCTGACGTCGCGGGCGCGTCATGGCGCTCTGCTAGCCACGATCGGCCGCCGATGCGAGTCGGCGGCCGGCCGCACATATTCGAGGAACAGGAGACACTCATGGCCGAGATCACCGCCGCCTTGGTCAAGGCGCTGCGCGAAAAGTCCGGCGTCGGCATGATGGACTGCAAGAGGGCCCTGCAAGAAACCGGTGGCGACATGGAAGCTGCGGTGGACTGGCTGCGCGCCAAGGGCCTGGCCAAGGCCGCCAAGAAAGCTGACCGTATCGCCGCCGAGGGCGTCGTGGCTCTGGCCGTGCGTCAGGACGGGGCGGGCATGACCGGCGCGCTCATCGAACTCAACGCCGAAACCGATTTTGTGGCTCGCAACGAAGGCTTCCAGGCCATGGCGCGCCAGATTGCCGTCGCCGCCCTCGATGTGGAGGGCGGTGTCGACGCCTTGCGCGAAGCCAAGCTTGCCAGCGGTCAGACGGTCGGTGAGGCGGTGACCCACCTTGTCGCCACTATCGGCGAAAACATGGTCCTGCGCCGCTCCGCGCGCTTTGCGGTCGCGAAGGGAGCTGTGGGGGCCTACATCCACGGCGCCCTGACCGGCGCGGCCGATCTCGGCCGCATCGGCGTGCTGGTGGCGGTCGAAGGCGAGGGCGATCAGGCGACGCTCAAGGATCTGGGCCGCAGCGTGGCGCTGCACGTCGCCGCCGCCGCTCCGCTGTCGCTGTCGGTCGACGATCTCGACCCGACCGCCGTAGAGCGCGAGCGGGCGATCTTCACCGAACAGGCGCTTGCCTCCGGCAAGCCGCTGCAGGTGGCCGAGAAGATGGTCGAGGGACGCCTGCGCAAGTTCTACGAAGAGGCCGTCCTCCTCAAGCAGGCCTACGTCCGCGACCCCGACCAGACGGTCGAGCAGCTGGCCGCAACCGCCGCCACAGCTTCCGGCGCACCGGCGGCTATCAAGGGCTTCGCGCGACTGGCGCTAGGCGAGGGCGTGGACAAGGGGGATGCCAGCGACTTTGCCGGTGAGGTGGCCGCGCTCGCGGGAGTCTGACCGCTTCCGTCGCGCGCGGCCCTGGCCTATGCCTTGCGCTCGCTGACATGAACGAACCTTGAGTCGGGAGCCACCCATGCGCCCCTTCCGCCGCATCCTCCTGAAGGTCTCGGGCGAAGTGCTGATGGGCGACGCCGCCTTCGGCATCGACATGTCGACCCTCGACGCCGTGGCCGAAGAGATTGCCTCGGTCCTGGCGGAGGGCATCGAACTCTGCCTGGTTATCGGCGGCGGCAACATCTTTCGCGGGGTCTCAATGGCCGGCCGGGGCATGGAGCGGGCCAGCGCCGACTACATGAGCATGCTGGGCACCGTCATGAACGCCCTGGCCATGCAAAGCGCCCTGGAAAAGGCCGGGGTGAATACGCGCGTCCAGTCAGCCATTCCGATGGACGCCGTATGCGAGCCCTACATCCGCCGCCGCGCCCTGCGCCATCTGGAGAAGGGGCGGGTGGTGATCTTTGCTGCTGGCATCGGAGCGCCGTTCTTCACCACTGATACGGCCGCGGCCCTGCGCGCGGCCGAGATCGGGTGTGACGCCCTGCTCAAAGGCACGAGCGTCGACGGGGTCTACACCGCCGATCCCAAGAAAGATCCGGCAGCCGAGCGCTATGACCGCCTAAGCTACCAGGAGGTTCTGGCGCGCAATCTCAAGGTCATGGACGCCTCGGCCATTGCGCTGATGCGTGACAACGACATTCCCATCGTCGTCTTCTCGATCCGCGAGCGCGGCAACCTGCTCAAGGTGGTAAGGGGCGAGGGGGTCCATACGACCATAATGGAGCCGCGCGAGGCGGCCTGAGAGGTGAGGTCATGGGGACCATCGAAAAGCCCGAACTCGGCAAATACCGCTCCCGCATGGACAAGGCCGTGGCGGCGCTGAAGGAGGAGTTCGCAACGTTACGCACCGGCCGCGCCTCGGCCAGCCTGCTCGACCAGGTGCAGGTGGAAGCTTACGGCTCGCGCGTTCCGATCAACCAGGTGGGGGCGGTTTCCGTGCCGGAGCCGCGCGCGATCAACGTCAGCGTCTGGGACCGCGCCGTTGTGGTCTCGGTGGAGAAGGCGATCCGCAACGCCGGACTTGGGCTCAATCCCGTGGTGGAGGGCCAGAACCTGCGCATCCCCATCCCTCCGCTGACGGAGGAGCGGCGTCGCGATCTCGTCAAGCTGGCCGGAAAGTACGCCGAACAGCAGCGGGTGGCGGTGCGCAACATCCGCCGTGACGCCATGGACGACCTCAGGCGGGCCGAAAAGGAAGCGGTCATCAGCCAGGACGAGCATCGCCGCTTCGATCACGAGGTGCAAAAGCTCACCGACGAGGCGATCAAGCGCGTCGACGAGAGCTTGAAAACCAAAGAACAAGAGATCATGCAGGTTTGATCCTGCGATGCGCGGCCAGATGAGCGAGGGACCGGAATTGACGCCCGTCAATGGCGCGCCTGCGGCCGATCGCCTGCACGTCGCCATCATCATGGACGGCAATGGCCGCTGGGCTCGGCAACGCGGCTTGCCGCGCACCCTCGGCCACCGCGCCGGCGTCGCGGCTCTGCGCCGCACGGTGGAGGGCGCGGTCGAGTGCGGCATTGAGCGCTTGACGGTGTTCGGATTTTCCACGGAGAATTGGGGCCGGCCGCGATACGAAGTCTCTGAGCTGATGGGCCTTGTCCGCAGCTACTTCGAAGCCGACATCGACCGGCTGGAGCGCGAGGGCGTCAACGTGCGCATCGTCGGGCGGCGCGCCGGCCTCGAGCCTGACATCCTGCGCATTGTCGAAACGGCCGAGGCGCGCACGAGCCACAATCGCCGATTCTATCTCCAGGTCGCTTTCAACTATGGCGGCCGGGCCGACATCGTCGACGCCGCGCGCAATTTCGCCCAGGCGGTCAAGGATGGCCGCGCTGAGGTCCAGGACCTCGACGAGTCGACCTTCGGGGGCTGGCTCTCCACGGCCGGCGTATCGCCGCCGGACCTCATCGTCCGGACCAGCGGCGAGCAACGCATCTCCAACTTTCTCCTGTGGGAGGCCGCGTACGCGGAACTCGTGTTCCAGGACGTCTATTGGCCCGACTATGGCCCCGAGCACCTCAAGGCCGCCGTCGCGGAATTCAAGTCGCGGGAACGGCGCTACGGTCGGGTCGCGATCGATGACGTCCTTGCCACGGGATAGGGGCTTCGACTGGACCAATCTCGGATTGAGGGTCGCGTCGGGCCTGGTTCTGGCCGCCGGCGCTCTCTGGGCGGTGTGGGCGTTCGACGGCGCGGGGGTCTGGTGGAAACTGCCGTTCTTCTTCCTTGTGGCCGGCGCCGGCGTGCTGCTTTCGCTGGAGTGGGCGCGCATGGCGACCCCGATGCGGGCGGTGACGGTGGGGGCGGCGACGGCGGTCGCGGTCGTGGCCGTGGTCCTGTTGGCCTGCCTCGGCCTCTACTGGCAGGCTTGGATCGCCGTGGTGTTTGGCGCCGCGGCCACGGCGCTGTTGGCGCGCGACTCAGGGGCGCCGGCGATGCACGCCGCCTATGGCGTGCTGTACATCGCACCCGCCGGCCTCGTGCTCATCTGGCTGCGGCAGTCACTGCAAGGCGCAGGCTGGACCCTCATGCTGCTGGCGACGACCTGGGCGGCGGACATCGGCGCCTTCGCTGTCGGCAATGTGGTCAAAGGCCCCAAACTTTGGCCGCGATTCTCCCCCAACAAGACGTGGTCCGGTTTCGTCGGCGGCCTGTTGGCGGCGGCGGCGGCCTCGGTGGGCGTGGCGGCGGGCTTCATGCGGCTCTCGCTTGCCGGCGCGGCCCTGATTGGACTGGCGGGAGGATTGGCGACCATGGCCGGTGATCTGTGGGAGTCGATGCTGAAACGTCGCTTTGGCGTCAAGGATTCGGGCGACCTGATCCCCGGCCACGGGGGTCTGCTCGATAGAGTCGATGGCCTGATGTTCGCCGTCATGCTCTTCGCGGTCGCCCGCCTCGTCGTTCACCTCGGCTGGGCGCATTAATGGCGCGCCGCACAGCGGTAATTCTGGGTTCGACCGGGTCGGTGGGCGTGTCGACGCTGGATCTGCTCGAGCGCGCCGGGGCCGACGTTGAGTTCCTCGCGCTTACCGCCGGACGCAACGTCGCTGGCTTGGCTGAGCAAGCTCTGCGATGGCGGCCCAAACTGGCGGTCATCCAAGACGAGGGTTTGCTCGACGAACTCAAGACGCGCCTGAAGGGCTCGGGGGTGGAGGCAGCGGCGGGCGATGGCGCGATCGTAGCGGCGGCCGCCCAGGGGGCGGACTGGGTCATGTCGGCCATCGTCGGGGCCGCTGGTCTCGCGCCCACGCTCGCGGCGGCCAGGGCCGGCTCGACGATTGGTCTCGCCAACAAGGAAAGTCTGGTCTGCGCCGGGCCCGCCCTGCTGGCCATCGCTCGCGACGCGGGGGGGACGATCGTGCCGGTCGATTCCGAACATTCGGCCATATTCCAGGTGTTTGACCGCACACAGTCGAAGGTCGTTCGCCGACTGATCTTGACCGCTTCCGGCGGACCTTTCCGCGGCTGGACGCGGGAAGCCATGCGCGGCGTCACGCGCGAACAGGCCATAGCCCACCCGAACTGGAGCATGGGCGCCAAGATCTCGGTCGACTCGGCGACAATGATGAACAAGGGGTTGGAGACGATCGAGGCGGCCTACCTTTTCGACATGCCGCCAGAAAAGGTGACCGTGGTCATCCATCCACAGTCGGTGGTCCACAGCCTGGTGGAATACGCCGATGGTTCGACCCTCGCCCAACTCGGCCCGCCGGACATGCGCGCGCCGATCGCCTGCGCCTGGGCGTGGCCCGAGCGCGTGGATTGGAACGCCCCGGCGCTCGATCTTGCCGCCGTCGGGTCTCTGACATTCGAGGCCCCCGACGAGGAGCGATTTCCGGCCCTGGCGATCGCCAGGCAGGCGCTGGCGACCGGGGGAGGCGCGCCAGCGGCAATGAACGCGGCCAACGAAATCGCCGTGGGCGCGTTCCTCGGCGGCGAGATTGGCTTTCTCGATATCGCCACCGCGGTCGAGGAGACCTTGACGCGGATGAACGGCGCCGGCGACCTGGGCGCCTGCGCTAATGACGACGCCGTGGAGTGGGCGCAAATGATCGACGGCGCGGCCAGACGGGTGGCCGCCCAAGTCCTGTCGCGTTTCTAAGGCATGCGAACCTTTCCTGAGGAGCCCGCGTTCGGATGATTCCATTCCTGCAGAGCGCCGCGCTACTCGTTATTCCGCTCCTGGCGATCATCACGGTCATCGTCACGGTGCATGAACTTGGGCATTTTCTGGCCGGCAGGGCGTTCGGCGTCGCCATCGAGCGGTTCTCGATCGGCTTTGGTCCGACCCTCGCGGCCTGGCGCGACCGCTCGGGCGTGGAGTGGCGAATCGCCGCGCTGCCACTCGGGGGGTACGTGCGCTTCGGCCTCGACGAAAACATCGCCAGCGTCCCCGATCACAACAACCTGGAGTCCATGCGCGCAGCCATCCAGGCTGCCGAGGGCCCCGGGGCCGAGCTCAAGTACCTGCCTTTCAAGCCCATTTGGCAGCGGGCGATCATCTCACTGGCCGGGCCAGCAGCGAATTTCATCCTTTCGGTTGTGCTGTTGTCGTTGCTGTTCGGGGTCCTGGGCGCGCCTCAGACCCCGTTCAAGGTCGGGGTTGTCGAAGCTGGCAGCCCGGCCGCGTGGGCGGGATTCAAGCCCGGCGACCGGATTGTTTCGGCCAACGGTCATCCCTTGCCTGGCTATGGTGAACTGCGCGCCTACCTCGCCTATCGCTACAATGTGCCGATGGACTTCGTGGTTCGGCGCGGCGCCGAAATGCTCCACCTCGAGGCCACGCCGCGGGCCGTGAGCCAGCCGAGCGGCTTTGGTTGGGATCAGACCGTCGGTCAATTGGGCGTGGGCCTCGCCGCGGACGGCGAGTGGACCCGCAAGCGTCTCGACCCGATCTCGGCGATAGCGGATGGCGCAGGCGAAACCTGGGAGCTGTTCAACGCCAATGTCCTGATGCTGGGTCGACTTGCCACCGGTCAGGCGGGCCTTGGGCAATTGCATGGGGTGATCGGCATGGCCCGGGCGTCCGGGATCATTACAAAACAGGCGATCGACGCCGCTCCGGGGAATCCGGCCGACCAGATCGCCGGCGTCATTATCACCCTGATCACGCTGGCCGCCGAGTTCTCGGTGGGAATCGGCATCATGAACCTTTTGCCCCTTCCGGTGCTGGATGGCGGCCACCTTCTGTTCTACGCCTACGAATGGCTGGCGAGGCGGCCGCTCGCGGCCAGCGTGCAGGCGGCGAGCTACCGTGTGGGACTTGCTTTGTTGGTCGGATTGATGTTGTTCGCCAACCTCCATGACCTCCCGCTAACCCGGGTGTTCCATTTCCTTGGCACTCTGTTTTCTTAAGGCGACCAAACCTGCATGGCTGTTCCATTGAGCCGTACGCGCAAGGCCGCATTCGTCTCCACTCTCGCCGTTCTCCTTGGAGGAACCGCGCTGAGCGTCGCCACGGCCGCCATGGCCCAGGCGCAGTCGGGACCGCCGCCGCCCCAGCCTCCCCAGCCGCAGCAGGCTGCGCCGCCGCAGGCCGCGCCGGCCTTGGCGCCGCAGAACGCGGTGATCTCTGGCATCCAGATTGTCGGCAATGAGCGGATCGATTCGGAGACGATTCTTTCCTATCTGCCGCTATCGGTGGGTGACACGGTCGACTCAGCGAAGCTGGATCTGGGTCTCAAAGCCCTGTTCAAGACCGACCTGTTCTCGGATGTGAAGCTCGACATGGACGGCTCCACGCTGATCGTCCGCGTGGTCGAAAATCCAGTCATCAACCAGGTGTTGTTCGAGGGAAATTCGAACATCAAGACCGACAAGCTCGAGGACGAAATCCAGATCCGTCCGCGCGGGGTCTTCACGAGATCGAAGGTCGAGGATGACGTAGGCCGGATCGTCGAGCTCTATCGCCGGGCCGGCCGGATCTCCGCCTCTGTGACGCCAAAGATCGTCGAGCTTCCGCAGCGCCGCGTGGATCTGATCTTCGAGATCCACGAGGGGCCCAAGAGCGGCATCCTGCAGGTCAACTTCCTCGGCAACAGACAGTTCTCCGAGGGAGACTTGCGTGGCGTCGTGGTCACGAAGGAAAGCGCCTGGTACCGATTCTTTTCCACGAACGACAACTACGATCCGGACCGGATCGAGTACGACCGTGAACAGCTGCGAAAATTCTACCGCAATCGCGGCTTCTACGACTTCCGCGTGATCTCGTCCGTGGCTGAGCTGGAGCCTGACCGCAACGGCTTCGCGGTCACCTACGCGATCGACGAGGGCGTGAAGTACCGATTCGGCGCGATCACGGTGAAGACCGACCTGAAAAAGCTGAACCCGGACATTCTGCGCCTGCTGCTGCCGATCAAGCAGGGCCAGATCTACGAGGACCAGAAAATCGAGGCCGCCACCGACGACCTGACCTTCGCCGCCGGGGCGGCCGGGTTTGCCTTCGTGGATGTTCACCCGACCTACAAGCCCGACCCGATCAAGCATACCGTCGATGTCGAGTTCGATATCAAGGAAGGACCGCGGGTCTACATCAACCGCATCGACGTGGTGGGAAATACCGCGACCCTCGATCGCGTCATCCGGCGCCGGATGCTGGTCGCTGAAGGCGACGCCTACAACCGGGCGCTTGTTGACCGCTCCAAGCAATACGTCAGGGCGCTCGGCTTCTTCAAGGACGTCGATATCACCAACACGCCCTCGGCCCAGCCCGACCGGACCGATCTGCTGGTTAAGGTGACCGAACAGCCGACTGGACAGTTGTCGTTCAGCGCCGGTTACTCGACGATCGACAAGATCGTGACCGACATCAGCATCACCCAGTCCAACTTTCGCGGTCGTGGCGACAATCTGGGCTTGCGCATCGACCTCGGCACCCTGCGCCAGCAGGTGGACCTGTCGTTCACCGAGCCCCACTTCCTGGATCGAGACCTGCAGGCCGGCTGGGACATCTATGCCTACAAATACAACTTCTATGAGTATTCAGATTATAATACGGCCTCGGTCGGCGCGGTCTTCCGGCTGGGCTTTCCTTTGACATCGAGAGCCTCGCTGACCACCCGCTACACGATCAAGACCGATGATGTGATCGTGCAGAACGACGTCTGTATCCCTGGCGAGGAGCTGGTTTCGATCGTGCTCTGCGAAGAGCGCGGCTCTTACCTCACCTCATCGCTGGGCTATACGCTGGCCTACGACCGCCGCAACGATCCCAACCACCCGACGCGCGGCTTCAATCTGGCCCTGTCGCAGGATATCGCCGGGGCGGGCGGCAACGTCCACTACGTCAAGACCCAGGCCAACGGCGGCTGGTACTACGGGTTCTCCAAGAACTGGGTTCTCAGCGTCACCGGCAATGTGGGTTACATCGACGGCTGGAACGGAGACACGATCCGGATCGCTGACCGCTTCTATGCCGGCGGCGACGACTTCCGCGGCTTCGAGATCGCCGGTATCGGTCCGCGCGACTTGCAGTACGGCGACGCCCTGGGCGGCAAACTCAAGGCGATCGGCACGATCGAGGAAACCATCCCCACCTTCCTGCCGGAACAGTACGGCGTTAGATTGGGCGTGTTCACCGACTTTGGCACCGAGGGCCTGGTCGATAAAAAGGACACAATCAATCCGGATACGCATCTGCCGCTCGGTACGGTGGTTTCAGATTTGAACCTCCGCGCGACCGCAGGCATCAGCGTCTGGTGGAAGTCGCCCATGGGGCCGCTGCGCTTCGACTTCAGCCAGATCATCCGCAAGGACTACTACGACAGAACCGAACTCTTCCGTTTCTCCACTGCTGCAACCTTTTAACCTCATCCAAGGCACGAAATTCTATGAAAACTCTTCGACTAACGGCCTATACGGCGCTCGTGGGAGCGCTCGCCGTGGCTTCGTCCGACGCCTCCGCCCAGGCGGCGCGTCCAGCGGCGATTGCCGCTCCGGCGGCGGTGGCCCAAGGGCCGGCCGTCCCGGGCGTCTGCATCCTCTCCGTCCAAGGGGCGATCTCGACCTCGACGGTTGGCCGGTACGTCAACGACCGGATGGGCCAGATCGTCGCTCAGGTGAAGGCCGAGCTGCAGCCCGAGGACACCCAGATCGCCACTGACGGTCGGGCCCTCGAAGCCAAGCGCAGCACCCTCAATGACGCGACCTTCCAATCGCAGGCTCAGGCGCTCCAGGCCCGGGTCAACGCCCTACGCGGGAAGGCCGATCTGCGTCAGCGCGAGGTGCAGGCGACCGAGCAGAAGGCGCTCAACCGCATCGCCCAGGAGCTCGATCCGATCGCCAGGGATCTCTACCAGCAGCATCGCTGCAGCATCCTTGTGAACAAGGAAGCTGTGATGATCGCCAATCCCGAGATGGACCTCACGAGCGCCGCCGTCACCGGGCTCAACGCGCGGATCCAACAGTTCGCCTTCGATCGCGAACATCTCGACACCGCGCAGCCAGCGGCCCGCTGAGGGCGCTCATGGTGGGGGGACAACCGGACGCCAGGTTCTTCGAGACCCTGGCGCCGGTCGCCCTGGCGGATCTTGCGGCGCTCACAGGCGCCGGGCTGGCGCGAGGCGAGCCTCAGGCCCGCATCACGCGCGTGGCCACGCTGGGCGCGGCGACATCCGATAGCGTCACGTTCCTGACGGAGCGCAAACATGCCGCGGATCTGACCGAATGCTCAGCCGGGGCCTGTTTTGTTTCCGAGGCCCTGGCGACGCACGCGCCATCAGGGATGGCTGTGCTCGTCACGCCGCTGGCTCATGCCGCCTTTGTTGCGGCGGCCAACCGGCTGCACCGGCCGCGCCTCCATCCTGCCGGGTCGGCGGCCATCCATCCGGACGCCGAGCTCGAGGAAATTGTGGTTATCGGTGAAGGCGTGACCATTGGCCCGGGCGCAGCCATCGGCCGTGGAACCCGGATCGGGGCCGGCGCGGCCATCGGTCCGGGCGTGGCGATCGGCCGTGACGGCTACGTCGGGCCAAACGCCGTGATCGGCTTTGCCTTGATCGGCGACCGCGTGCGCGTCCACGCCGGCGCCGTCATCGGCGAGGCGGGCTTCGGCGCCACGGCCGGACCGCGCGGCGTCATCGATGTGCCGCAGCTAGGTCGGGTGATCGTTCAGGACGGTGTGACGATCGGGGCCAACACCTGCGTCGATCGGGGCGCCTACGACGACACGGTGATCGGCGAAAACACCAAGATCGACAACCTGGTGCAGATCGCCCACAACGTGGTGATCGGGCGCAACTGCCTGTTCGCCGCCCACGTTGGCGTCTCGGGCAGCGTGACAATCGGGGATGGCTGCATGTTCGGCGGCAGGGTTGGAATCGCCGACCACCTGGCAATCGGCGCCGGGGCGCGCATCGCCGCAGCTTCCGGAGTGGCGAAGGATATTCCGGCGGGCGAGAGCTGGGGTGGCACGCCGGCCCGGCCCGTCCGGCAATGGATTCGAGAGACGGCATGGACCGCAGCCATGGCCCAGCGGCGTGCGGGGAGGGAGTTGGAAGGATGAGCGGTGAAGAAACCGCCGGTCCGAACGATATCGACGTTCAGGAGATCATGCGGCGCATTCCGCACCGGCCGCCATTTCTGATGATCGACCGGGCCGAGGCCTATGAGGCCGGCAAGACCCTGACCGGGGTCAAGAACGTGACCATCAATGAACCCTTCTTTCAGGGCCACTTTCCCGGGAGCCCCGTCATGCCGGGGGTGCTCATCGTCGAGGCGATGGCTCAGACCGGGGGCCTGCTGATGTCCAAGTCCTGGGATGTCGATCCCGAAGGCAAGATCATCCTGTTCATGTCGGTCGACAACTGCCGCTTCCGGCAACCGGTGCGGCCCGGCGATGTGCTCAAACTCGTGGTCGAGGTGCTGCGCGCGCGTTCTGACGTTGTGAAGTTCAAGGGGCGAGGGCTCGTGAACGGTAAGCTTGCCGCCGAGGCGGAGTTCACCGCCATGTTGGTGGACACCCGCAAGTGAACACGATCCATTCGACCGCCATGGTCAGCGACGGCGCCTGCCTCGCCGAGGATGTGGAGATCGGTCCCTTCAGCCTGATCGGTCCGCATGTGTCGATCGGTAGCGGGACGAAGATCGCCTCGCATGTGGTCATCGAGGGGCACACCGAGATCGGCGAGGGCTGCACGGTGCATCCCTTCGCGGTTCTGGGGTCGCCGCCGCAGCACGCCGGCCACAAGGGCGAGCCGACCCGGCTGGTGATCGGCCCCCGCAACCTGATCCGCGAGCATGTGACCATGCACTGCGGCACGGCCTTCGGCCGGGGCGTCACCACCATCGGCTCCGACGGGTTTTTCATGGTGGGCGCGCACGTGGCCCACGACTGCATCGTTGGCGACCATGTGATCATGGTCAACAGCGCCACGCTCGGGGGCCACGTGATGGTCAGCGACTACGTCATCATGGGCGGCCTGGCGGCGGCCCATCAGAACACCCGTATTGGCCGTCACGCCTTCGTCGGCGGCATGGCCGGGGTCAACCACGACGTCATTCCTTATGGCAACGTTTGGGGAAATCACGCCCACCTCGAAGGCCTCAATCTGGTCGGCCTCAAGCGTCGCGGCTTCTCGCGCGAGGCGATCAACACGCTGCGCGCCGCCTACCGTATGCTGTTCGCCGAGGAAGGCACCTTCCAGGAACGGCTGGAGGACACGGCCGAGGCCTATGCCGCCTCGCCGGAGGTGATGGAAATCGTCGCGTTCATCCGCGCTGACGCCAGCCGGCCGCTCACCACGCCCCAGCGGGAGATCTAGGGCTCGGCCGTGCGCAAGCTCGGTCTGATCGCCGGTGGCGGGGCGCTCCCGGTAAGCCTCGCCCGGCATTGCCGCGCCCTGGGACGCCACCTGTTCGTTATCCGCCTAGAAGGCTTCGCTGAGCCTGAGCTCGCCGCATTTGACGGCGCGGATCTACCTCTCGGTCGGCTCGGCGCAGCCATCGAGGCGCTGCGAGGGGCAGGCTGCGAGGCCGTTTGCCTGGCGGGAAAGGTGTCGCGTCCTGATTTCCACAGCCTGCGACCCGACCTTCGTGGCCTCGCCGCCCTGCCGGGGGCGCTCAAGGCGGCAGGCGAGGGCGAAAACGGGCTCCTGGCCTTCCTGCTGGCCGAGTTGGAAAAAGAGGGCTTTGTCGCCGAAGGGGCGCACGAGGTCATGGCCGACCTGATCATGCGGCCGGGCCCGCTGGGCCGCCACAAACCGAAGCGCGCCCGCCAAGGCGACATTGTCCGCGCGCTCGAGGCGGCGCGTGCGGTAGGCGCGCTCGACGCCGGACAGGGCGCCGTCGTCTGCGAGGGCCTGATCCTCGCTCTGGAGGCGCAGGAGGGCACCGACGCCATGCTGGCCCGGGTGGCCACGTTGCCGGTCGCCATCCGGGGCACGCCTGAGCGCCGGCGCGGCGTGCTCGCCAAGGCCTGCAAACCCGGTCAGGAGCGCCGGGTCGACCTGCCGACCATAGGTCCGGAGTCGGTGCGACGGGCAGCGGTGGCGGGGTTGGAGGGGATCGTCGGCGAGGCCGGCCTGACCCTGGTGGTCGAGCGAGAACAGGTCCGGGCGCTAGCGGATGAGCTTGGACTTTTCGTGATCGGCGCGACGTGAGCCGCCGCTCATGCGTGATGCTGGTCGCCGCCGAGCCGTCCGGCGACGCCTTGGGAGCGGCGCTGGCGGCGGCGCTCAAGGCCCGGCGCGACGTGCGTCTCATCGGCGTGGGCGGCCCACGCATGGCGCAGGAAGGGATCGAGAGCGCGTTCGATATCGAGCCGCTCTCTGTCCTCGGCGTCATTGACGCCCTGGCGGCCTACCCCCAGGTGCGTCGCCGCGCCAAGCAGGTCGGGGCGCTCGCTGCCCAGGAACGGCCGGACGTTGCGGTTCTGATCGATTCCTGGGGCTTTAATCTCAGGGTCGCCCACGCCATCCGCCGCGGCGCCCCGGCAACCAAGCTCATCAAGTACGTCGGGCCACAGGTCTGGGCTACGCGACCTGGTCGGACCCGCGCCCTGGCGAACGCCGTGGACCAGCTCCTCACGATCCATGCCTTCGACGCGCCTTATTTCGAAAGCGCCGGCCTGCCCACGACCTTCGTGGGCAATCCCGTCCTGGGTGCGGCGCGTGTTCCGGGCGATCCGACCCGGTTTCGGGCAATGATCGAGGCCGCGCCTGACGCGCCAATCCTCCTCGTTGCACCCGGCAGCCGGCGCCGCGAGGTCGAGCGCCTGCTGCGACCATTCGGGGAGGCCGTGAACGAACTCGCCGCTCGCCGCCCGAGGCTGAAGGTTGTCGTGCTCGTGGCCGAGGCGGTCGCCGCGACCGTCATCGAACACGTGAAGACCTGGGCTGCGCCCGTCCACCTGGCCATCGATGAAGCCGAGCGCCGAGGCGCCATGGCGGCGGCCACCGCAGCGCTGGCCTGCAGTGGCACGGTGACGACCGAGCTGGCGCTGGCGGGCGCGCCGATGGTGGTGGCCTATCGGCTCGATCCGCCCACGGCCGCGATCGCGCGGCTATTGATCCGTACGCCCTACATCACCCTGTTCAACGTCGCAGCGGGTCGAGCAGTCGCGCCCGAGCTGTTGCAGGAAGCCTGCACCGGACCGCGCCTCGCCGCGGCGTTAGCCCCTCTGCTTGACGATCCGGTGCATCGCCAGCGCCAGACGGAGGCTCAGACGGCGGCGCTCGCGCTCATGCGTGGCGGCATCGACGATCCGGCCGGCGCGGCGGCCGAAGCCGTCCTTGCGGCGTTGCCTACTTAGGATTTCCGGCCCGGCGTGAAGCGAACTGGCATGGCCTTGGGGCCGGATATGAACGTCGACGCCAGCCATTCCGGCGGCGCGGGAATCTCGACGTCCGGCATGCGCGTCAGCACCTCTTCGAGGATCGCGTCGATCTCCAGGCGCGCCAGGTGCTGGCCGAGGCACACATGTGGGCCGGCGCCAAACGCCAGGTGCGCGTTGGGCGCCCTGGCGAGGTCGAGGGCGTCAGGCCGCTCGAACGCGTCGGGATCGCGGTTGGCGGCCCCGAAATACATCACCACCTTGTCGCCCTGGCGGATGGGCGTGTCGCCGATCTGAGCGTCGGCCTTGGCCGTGCGCCGCATGTAGATCACCGGGCTGACGAAGCGCAGCAGCTCCTCGCGCGCCGAGGCGAGGCGGCCGGCGAGGTCCGCCATCAGCCACGCGCGCTGATCGGGGTCTTGCTGCAGCGCCCAGAGGCCGCCCGCCAGCAGATTGCGCGTGGTGTCGCCGCCTGCGTCGATCAACAGCATGAAGAACAACCGGAACTCGTTGTCATTCAGCCGGCGGCCTTCGACCTCGGCGTGCAGCAGTCGGGATGCCAGGTCGTCGGCCGGATGTGCCCGCTTTTCCCTAATAACTTTCGAAGCATAGTCGAACATCTTAAACACCGCTTCGACGCGTTCGTTCGCGGTCAGGGCTTCGGGCGCCGAGTGTATGACCTCGGTCAATTTGTAGAGTTCGCGGCCGTCATCGAGTGGCAGGCCCATGAGTTCGGCGATGACATAGGACGGCATCTCACCGGCGACGTCGGCGACAAAATCGCACTCGCCGCGCTCGATCACCACATCGACGATCTGTCGGGCCAGCTGCCGGAGGCGCGTCTCCTTGCCCGCCGCCGCCGGGCGGGTGAATTCCGAGCGAATGACCTTGCGAAACGCCGTGTGTTCCGGCGGATCGGTCATCAGCATCATCTTGGCGTCGGGAAACATCGCGCCGTCGAACCCATCCGGGATCAGGATCGTGGGCTCGGACGAGAAGGCCTGGAAGTCTCGGTCGACCGCCCAAACGTCGGCATAGCGGGTCAGGGCCCAGAAGCCCGGGCCGTCCGGCTCGGGGTTCCAGTGAACTGGGGATTGCTCGCGCAGACGTCGGTAGAGCTCGACAGGATGGCCGTCGCCGAATGTCCGTGCGTCGAGCAGGTCCTCAAACATGGCCCGCATCCTCCCGGGGATCGTTGCCGGGAACTCTGGCTGACTGGGCGCGGGCGGGCAAGCCGCCCCGCTCGGCTAGCCGCGCTTGTCGATCGGCGCGTACTCGCGGCGCAGCGGGCCGGTGTAGAGCTGCCGTGGCCGCCCGATCTTGCGCTGCGGATCCTCGAACATCTCCTTCCATTGGCTAATCCAGCCGACGGTGCGCGCGAGCGCGAACAGCACCGTGAACATCGTGGTCGGAAAGCCCATCGCCTTGAGGGTTATGCCTGAATAGAAGTCGACATTCGGGAACAGCTTGCGGTCGACGAAGTAGGGATCATTGAGGGCGATCTTCTCGAGTGCGAGCGCCACCTTCAGGATCGGATCGTCTTCGTCGCCGATCTCCTTGAGCACCTCGTGGCAGGTCTGCTGCATGACGTGGGCGCGGGGATCGTAGTTCTTGTAGACCCGGTGACCGAAGCCCATTAGCCGGTATTTCCGGTCCTTCACGCCCTGGATGTAGTCGGGGATGTTCTCCACCGTGCCGATGGTGTTGAGCATCATCAGCGCCTCTTCGTTGGCGCCGCCATGACTGGGGCCCCAGAGGCAGGCGATACCCGCAGCTATGCACGCAAAGGGGTTGGCGCCCGACGATCCGGCCAACCGCACCGTCGAGGTGGATGCATTCTGCTCATGGTCCGCGTGCAGGATGAAGATGCGGTCCATCGCTTTGGTCAGCGTCGGATGGGGCTTCCAGTCTTCGGCCGGCACCGAGAAGGCCATGCGCAGGAAATTCTCGGCGTAGGACATGTCGTTGCGCGGCGTCACGAACGGCTGGCCGATGGAGTACTTGTAGGCCCGCGCGGCGATTGTCGGCATCTTGGCGATCAGGCGATGGGCCGAGATCTTGCGCTGTTCCGGATCATCGACGTTGGTGCTGTCATGGTAGAAGGCCGACAGGGCCCCCACCGCGCCAGTCATGATCGCCATGGGGTGCGCGTCCGAGCGAAAGCCGCCGAAGAAGCGGTCGAACTGAGCGTGCAGCATGGTGTGGTAGGTGATGGTCCGCTCGAAATCCTCGAATTCCGGGGCGGTCGGCAGTTCACCGTTGAGCAGGAGGTAGCAGACCTCGAGAAAGCTGGAATGCTCGGCCAGCTGTTCGATCGGATAGCCGCGGTGAAGCAGCACGCCGGCGTCGCCGTCGATATAGGTGATGCCGCTTTCGCAGCTGGCGGTGGAGGTGAAGCCCGGGTCGAATGTGAAGACGTCGGCCTCGCCGTAGAGCTTGCGAATGTCGACGACATCGGGGCCGGTCGTGCCCTTGAGGACCGGCAGACTGTAGCTCTTGTCGGCGAGCGTCAGGGTCGCGCTATCGGGCATTTTCCTCTCCCGGTTCGGTCGTTGGGCGGCGATCCTTATAGCGTCTTACCGCACTTGCGAAAGGGCGTCGTCGATGCGCCCAAGGCTCTCGGCTTGGCCAAGCACCGCCAGGGCGCTGGCGAGATCGGGGGCCGTTGCGCCGGCGGCCAGGATGGCGCGCAAGGCCGGCCCGAATTTGCCGAACCCGCCTTCAGTCTCGGCAAAGACCTTGAGACGCGCGGCCAGGGCCGGGGACGTCCAGTCGGACGCCTCGGCGAGGTCGGCGGCCAGGCGCTCGAGACGGGCGATCACCTCGTCGGTGAACAGCCGCCGCGCCTTGTCGTCCAAGGCGTGGGGCCGAGGTTTGAGTGCAAACAGGGTGAGGTCGGCGAGATCGGGGATCGTCTTGGCGCCCTCCTTGACCAGGGGAATGGCCCGACCGAGGCGCGCCTCGAAGTCCGCGGGCAGAGGCGTCGCGCGACTCTCGAGCACCTCGCTCACCAGGCCCGCGAGGCGATGGTTGTCGGCCTGGCGGATGTAGTGATGGTTGATGTGGTTCAGCTTGTCGAAGTCCAGGCCCGCGCCGGCCTTGACCACGTCACCAAGATCGAACCAGGCGATGGCCTGCGCATCGCTGAAGATCTCATCGTCGCCGTGGCCCCAGCCGAGCCTGGCGAGGAAATTGCGCACGGCCTCGGGCAAGTAGCCCATCTGCCGGAAGTCCCCGACCGATTGAGCGCCGTGCCGTTTGGAGAGCTTGGCGCCGTCGCGGCCGAGGATGAGCGGCAAGTGGGCGAACACCGGCACGTCCCAACCCAACGCTTGGTAGAGCAGGGTCTGGCGGCCGGCATTGCTGAGGTGCTCCTCGCCGCGGATGACGTGCGTGACGCCCATATCGTGGTCATCGACTGTGACGGCCAGGTTGTAGATCGTCGTGCCGTCAGTGCGCAGCAGCACAAAATCTTCCATATCTTTGTTCGGGAAGCGGACCGTGCCGCGGACCGCATCCTCGACCACCGTCTCGCCGTCGTCCGGGGTGCGGAAGCGGATCACATGGGGCGCGTTGGATTGGAGGAGGCTCGGTTGCCGATCGCGCCACGGCGAACGCAGGGCGTGGCCCTCGGCCCTGGCGGCCTCCTTGGCTGCATCCGCCTCGGCCGGTGTCATGTAGCAGCGGAACGCCAGGCCAAGCTCGGTCAGCCGCTGCACCGCGGCGAGATGAAGCGGCGCGCGCGCGAACTGGAACACCGGCTCGCCGTCCCAGTGGAGGCCGAGCCAATCCAGACTGTCGAAGATGACCTGAACCGAAGCTTCGGTGGAGCGTTCGCGGTCGGTGTCCTCGATCCGCATCAGAAACTTGCCGCCGGTGTGCTTGGCGTAAAGCCAGTTGAAAAGCGCCGTGCGCGCGTTTCCTATGTGCATGGAGCCTGTGGGTGAGGGCGCGATGCGCGTCACGACCGGCTTGGCGGGGGAAGGAGTGGACATTACCGATCCGAGTGTGGGGGCAGGCGCGGCCGCGCCGGTGGGGCCGCCGGGGAGGCCGGCTCTTATCACGCTCGCGCGCCGGCTTCCTAGCCTTGCTCAGTTGCTCGAAGGTCTCAGGCGCGAAGTCGATGCGCAGTGGGAGCGGGTCCTTCTCTGGACCCCGGTGGCGTTCGGCGCAGGCGCGGCTGCTTACATGGGTCTGCCGCGCGAGCCGCAGGGTCTGACGGCCTGGATCGTCGCCTTGGCTGGGGTTGCGATGGCCCTCGTGGCGCGACGTCTTTCCAAGGCCGCGGCGGTGCTGGCGATGAGCGGACTCGCGGCGGTCGTCGGCCTCGGCTTTCTGGCCGCCAAGCTGCACAGCGACGCGGTCGCCGCGCCGATCGCGCCTGCCGGTGTGACTTCGGTGGAAGGCTACGTGGTCGACGTCGAGGCGCCCAGTGAGCGCGGCCCGCGACTTCTGATCGCACCGGTCGATATCGAAGGCCTTGCCCCAGCGCGAACGCCCGTGCGGGTGCGGATTGTCGTGCCGCAGGCGGGCGGACCGGAGACGACGCCGGCGCCCGGCTCAGTGATCCGCGTCCTCACACTCCTGGACCCGCCTCCTGGGCCGGCCGCGCCCGGCGCCTACGACTTCGCCCGGGACGCCTGGTTCGAGGGCGTGGGCGGCGTCGGCCTGGCGCTTCGACCGCCTGAGCCGGTGAGCCTTGCGCCGCCCCCGCTAGCCCTGCGGTTCGAAATGGCCGTCAACGCCCTGCGCTGGACGATCGCCTCGAGGCTAGCCGGAGACATCCGCCAGGTGATGGGCCCGAATGACGGTGGCGCCGCCGGCCTCGCCGTAGCCGTGACCACCAGCCACCAGGATTGGCTGGCCGCCGCCGATCGGGGCGCCCTGCGAGGTTCGGGCCTGGCGCATATGCTGGCGATCGCCGGCCTCCACACCGCCGCGGTCAGCGGTTTTGCCTTTTTCGCCATCCGACTCCTGATCGCAGCGTGGCCGTGGCTCTCGCTGCGGGTCTCGGGGAAGAAGGTGGCGGCCGCAGGCGGCTTGATCGTCGTCGCGGCCTATCTGCTCCTTTCCGGCGCCCATCCGCCGGCCCGGCGCGCGGCGATTACCGCCGGGGCCGCCTTCGTCGCCATCCTCGCCGACCGCCGGGCGGTCAGCCTGCACTCCCTGGCCCTCGCGGCCCTGGTGGTGCTGCTGATCGAGCCGGAGGCGGTGTTGCAGCCGGGATTCGAGATGTCGTTCTGCGCCACCGCCTCGCTGGTGGCCATGGCGGAGCTCTGGCCCAGGCGCGCCGCCGCCAGCGGCTTGCCCTGGGCATTGGCCGCGCTCCAGAAGGGTCGCGACTGGCTCGTGGCGCTCTGCATGGTCAGCTTCGTCGCCGGCGCGGCCACAGGCCCGTTCGCCATCCAGCACTTCAACCGCGTGGCCAACTACGGCGTCTTCGCCAACCTCACCGCCGACTTTCTGGCCAGCGCCGTGCTGATGCCGCTCCTTGCGCTCTGCCTCATTGCCGAGGCCGCCGACGCCGGGGTTGGCCAGGTTGCGCCGCTGTTCTGGCTCGCCGGGTGGGCCGCGCGCGGCGTAATCGCCATCGGTCACCTGTTCTCCGAGGCGCCGGGGGCGGCGATCGCCATGTCTTCCGCACCGACCATCGCGCTCACCGTCTCTTACGTGGGCATCGTCTTCGCCTGCCTGTGGCGCGGTCGGCTGCGCTGGATCGGCCTGCCCATGGCCATGGCCGTGGCGCTCTGGCCGCGCCCGGCGGCGCCAGTCGCCTGGATCGCCGGCGATGGCGGCGACGCGGCGATCGTGGCGGGCGGTGAAGCCGTAGCGCTCAAACCTCAGACGCGGCTCTACGCCACCCAGACCTGGGCTCAGCACCGCAACCTGCGCCTGCCGGCCGAGCCAGCCGCGGCGCTGGAAGCGCTCTATGATTGCGATCGATCCGCGTGCAAGCCGAAGGCGTTCGTGCGGCCAGCGATCGCTGCATGGTGGACCAAGCGCAAGCCGAGATCCGACCAGGTCGCCGACCTTTGTCAGGGCGCGGAAATCCTGATCCTGCGGGCGGACGTCGATCCGCCACCGGCGTGTCGCGGGGTGCGTATCTTCACCCGTGAGATGTTCGAAAAATATGGCGCCGCCGAGATCTTTGCCGCGCCCGGCGGCTGGCGGTTCGAGTGGTCGCAACCGCTACGGGGCGAACGCCCTTGGAGTGTCAGTGATAGCGCCGGATGAGCCCGACCAGCTTGCCTTGCACCTCGACTTCCGCCTCGCCGAAGATACGTGTCTCGTAAGCTGGATTGGCCGCCTCCAAAGCGATCGACCCCCCCTTGCGGCGCAGCCGCTTCAGCGTCGCCTCCTCGCCCCGCACCAGCGCCACGACGATCTCGCCGGAGTGGGCCGTATCGCCCCGGCGGATAACGACATAGTCGCCGTCGAGAATGCCGGCCTGAATCATTGAATCGCCCTGCACCTCGAGGACGAAGTGTTCGCCGGCCCCGAGGATCGACTCAGGAACGTGCAGGCGATCCTTCTCGTCCTGAATGGCGGCGATTGGCGTGCCGGCGGCGATGCGACCCAGCACCGGCAGTTCGCGCACGTCGTTCGCAGGGGCCGGCATGCGGCCCGTCTCCACGACCCTGGGCTGGAATGCGGTGCGGCCCCGCGGCGGGGCCGCCGTCGTCGCCTGTTCAGGCAGCTTGAGAACCTCCAGGGCCCGGGCCCGGTGCGCCAGCCGGCGTAGGAAGCCGCGCTCCTCCAGGGCCGTAATCAGACGGTGGATCCCGGACTTCGAAGCCAGGTCGAGCGCATCCTTCATCTCGTCGAACGAAGGCGAAACGCCGGTTTCCTTGATCCGCTCGTGGATGAACATGAGCAGTTCGTGTTGCTTGCGCGTGAGCATTGCCGCCTCGCCGGTTCCTTTCGAATCGAAGGAACAAATCAAAAACGATGGCCGGCGTTCTCGGAGTGTTCTCCGATTTTGTCAAGTTGCCCGGGCGCACGACTTTGGTCGATCGGGAGCCGCTGCGCCCGATCAGGCGATCTCGTGCTCGCCAGCGTGGGCGCGCTCGTTGCGGAGCTCCTGTCGCCGCAGGGACAAGGGCGTATTGCGGTCCGCGGTCTCGACGAGGAGCGGATCGAGGCCGGTCAGAGGCGCGATGGCGTGGTCCGAATAGGGCAGACCCTTGCGCCACCGCATCCGCGCCTGGGCCAGGCTCACGCGCAGGCCGGCGTACGTGGCCGCATAGCCGGCCATTTTGTAGGCCGAGCGCGCGACAGTGCGGGGATAGAAGACAAGCGGATTTTCGATCGGCAGCCCGTGGCGACGTTGGCGGCGGCGCGTGATCCGCCAGAGGCCGAACTCAGAGAAGGCCACGCGCTCGAGACGCGGACCTTCACGATAGAACAGCAGGCTCTTGAGCGTGGTGAAGGGCTGGTTGGTGCGCATCTGCATCATGCGCTGGAAGATCGTCGCCATGTGGTCGTGGCTGTAGAAACGGCGGTGCGCCTCCCAGTAGGCTTCGGTCCACTCCGCGTCGGTCATCCGCGGATGATGCGAGACGCGGTGGTTCAGATCGTATTTGTTGTAGTCGCTGTCCATCCAGGCCCCGGCCTGGCGCATCTTCTTGTGGTCTTCGCACCCCGGTAGGGGGGTGAGGAAGTTAAGGTAGAGCAGGTCGATCGGCAGCTCGCGCTTGAGCAGGTCGATGTCGTGCAGCAGCGATTCCCGGGTGTCGTTGGGAAATCCGACAATGTAGCCGCAGATGGTCACACAGCCGTGGATCTTCCACGCCAGCAGCATCTCGCGGTATTCCTCGATCCGGTTCTGGCGCTTCTTGGCCGCTTCGAGGTTGTCGGGATTGATGTTCTCCAGACCGATGAAGATCAGATGGGCGCCGGCACGGTACATCTTGTCGATGAAGCGCGGAATGCGGTGCGCCAGCGTGTCGACCTGAATGACCAGCCTCAGGTGGATGCCGTCGGTCTCCTGAAGCTGGATCAGCCGGTCGGCGTAGGCCTCCCAGTTCCGGTTCCGCGCCAGGTTGTCGTCGGTGACAAAGAAACGCGTGATCCCGTTGGCGTGGTTCTCGCGCACGATCTGTTCGAGGTCGTCTGCGGTCCGAAAGCGGCTCTTGCGGCCCTGCACGTTGATGATCGTGCAGAACGAGCATTCGAACGGACATCCGCGGCCGAGATCGAAGCTCGACCATTTCTCAATCGCCTTGCCGACCACCTCGACGCTCAGCATCGGTGCGGGAACGCCCCCCAGGCCTGGCAGGTCGGCGAGATGGTTGTAGAGAGGCTTCAAATTTCGCGCCAAGCCATCGCGCAGGACTTCGTCGATGCGCCCGTCCTCAGCCTCGCCAGCGAAAAGGCTGACATCCAAGTCGCGCGCCAGGGACAGTTCTTCGGCCTCCGGCCCGAGCATGGCGACGCAGCCCGAGACGTGGAACCCGCCAACGCAGACAGGAATGCCTGCCGCCCGCAAAGGTCGGGCGATGTCCATGGCGCGGGGGTACTGGTTGGTCTGTACGCCGACCAACATCACCATCACTCGCGCGCCGGGGCGCCGCGAAAGCGTGACGATGCGTTCCGGCCAGACCTCGGTGTTTATCTCGTCGATGGCGTGAGCGACGATCTCGACATCCTCACCCAGGGCCCGCCGGGCGCGGGCGTCTTCAACCAGGGCGGCGACGCAGGCCAGTGAATTTGACGGGATGATCGAGCGCCGCCACTGGATCGGATAGCCGCCGTCGTCGTAGCGCGTGGGCTTGATCAGGAAGACGTCGAAGGTCTGCATCGTCGTCTCCGCGCCATTTCCGAGCGAGCAGACCAAGCGTTCTGTCGTCTTCAGGTTTCACATCTGAAACGACTGCGCAAGGACGACAACAGTCAGGCCGATCCCAGCAAGGCGCGCGTGGCGGCCTCGATATCGGCGGCGCGCATCAGACTTTCGCCGACCAGCATGGCCTTGGCGCCGGCCCGTTCGAGCCTCGCGGCGTCGGCCGAGGTGAAGACGCCGCTCTCGGTGACGAGCAGGGCGCCGGTTGGAATCGTGTCGGCGATCCGTTCGGTGACGGCCAGATCAGTTACGAAGGTGCGTAGATCGCGGTTGTTGACACCAATGAGATCAGCCCCGAGCGCCGCCGCCCGGCCCACCTCGTCGGCGTCGTGAGTCTCGACCAGGACGTCCATTCCCCAGCGACGGGCCTCGGCCAGGAGTTCGGACGCCAACGTGTCGTCGGCCAGCGCCAGGATGACCAGCACGGCGTCAGCGCCCAGGGCGCGTGACTCGGCCACCTGCCATGGATCGACGAGGAACTCCTTTCGCAGGCAGGGCAGGTCAGCGGCGGCGCGCGCCGCCGCCAGGTGCGACTCGGCGCCCTGGAAGCTTGGCCCATCGGTCAGCACCGACAGGCAGGCGGCGCCGCCACGCGCATAGGCGCGGGCATGTGCGGCCGGATCGAAGTCGGCCCGGATCATCCCTTTGGAGGGCGAGGCTTTCTTGATCTCGGCGATGAGGGCCAGGCGGCCGGGCCTGTGGGCCCGTTCGAGCGCGGCGCGGAAGCCGCGCGGCGAGGTCTGAACTGCCGCGTCGGCTTCCATGGCGGCTCGCGGCTTGGCGGTCTTGCGCGCCCGCACCTCGTCGCGCTTGTAGGCGCCGATCCGGTCGAGGATATCGCTCATGCGTCTGGCTGCGTGACGGCGATCAGGGTCTCGAGCGCTCCGGCGGCGGCGCCGGAATCGATGGCTTGGACGGCGAGTTCGACCCCTTCGCGCAGGGTTTCTACCTTGTCGGCCACCAGGAAGGCCGCGGCCGCGTTGATGAGGACAATGTCGCGGTAGGGTCCGTGAGCGCCGGCCAAGAGCTCGCGCAGGGCGAGCGCGTTTTCCGCCGGGTCGCCGCCATGCAGGTCGGCCAGGGAGGCCCGTGGCAGGCCAACGGCCTCGGGCGTGATGTTGAAAAGGCGGACGCCGCCCTCCCGCCACTCGGCCACATGCGTAGTTCCGGTTGTGGTCAGTTCGTCGAGGCCGTCGCCGTGCACAACCCAGGCCCGGGTGGCGCCTAGCGCGCCCAGGACTCGGGCCAGGGGGTCGACCCACCGACCGTCGAATACCCCGACCAGCTGACGTTTGGCGCCCGCCGGGTTGGAGAGCGGTCCCAGCAGATTGAACACCGTGCGGAAGCCGAGTTCACGCCGGATCGGCAGGACGTGTTTGAGGGCGCCATGATGCGCCGGGGCGTAGAGGATGCAGATTCCGGCGATCTCCAGCGCCCGCAGTTGCTGCTCCGGGCCGGGCGTCAGGTTGACGCCCAGCGCCTCCAGGACGTCCGAGGATCCGGACCTGGAGGAGGCGGCGCGGTTTCCGTGCTTGGCGACCTTGAGGCCGCCGCCAGCGGCCACGAACGCCGCAGCGGTGGAAATGTTGAGCGTATGGGCGCCATCGCCGCCGGTGCCGCAGACGTCCACGACATCGTAGCCATGCTCCAGGTGCACGGCAGCGCGTCGCAGGGCGCGGGCGCAGGCGGTGATCTCCCCGATGGTTTCGCCCCGCAGGCGCATCGCGGTGACGGCGGCGGCGATCTGCGCCGGGGTCGGCTCGCCGCGCAGGCAGGCTGAAAAAAAGGCGTCTGCGTCCTCGCCTTGGAGGGTCGCGCCGTCAGCGAGGCGGGCGAGCAGCGGCTTGAAGGTCTCGGACACCCCTAGACGGCCACTTTGGCCAGCCGCAGGAAGTTCTCCAATAGCCGGTGTCCCCCCTCGGTGGCGATCGATTCGGGGTGGAACTGAACCCCATGGATCGGCCGGCTCTGGTGCGAGAAACCCATGATCTCGCCGTCATCACACCATGCCGTGACCTCGAGCACGTCAGGAAGGCCTTCTCGCGCCACGGAGAGGCTGTGGTAGCGGGTGGCCGTAAATCCATCGGGGAGGCCCTCGAAGAGGCCGCCGTCGGCGTGACGGATCGGGGACGTCTTGCCATGCATCAAGGTCTTGGCGGCGACCACTTTGCCGCCGAATGCCTGGCCGATCGCCTGGTGGCCGAGGCAAACGCCGAGGATCGGCAATTCATCGGCCGCGCGCCTGATAATGTCTAGACAAATGCCCGCTTCGTTCGGCGTGCATGGGCCGGGCGAAAGCACCACGGCGTCCGGGCGCAGCCCGAGCGCCGACTCTACGCCGAGCTCATCGTTGCGGACCACGCGCGTCGCCGCTCCAAGCTCGTTCAGGTAGTGGACGAGGTTGTAGGTGAAGCTGTCATAGTTATCGATCACCAGGATCATGCTGGCCTCTTAAGGCCCCGGCGACGTCGCGCCAAGCGAGGTCAAGCGAAGCGCCAGGCCTCGGCCGCCGCTCGCCTCAGCGCGCCAGCCTTCTGCAGAGTCTCCTCATATTCGGCGTCAGGATCACTGTCGGCCACCACCCCGCCGCCGGCCTGGACATACAGAGCGCCATCCTTGACGAGGCCGGTGCGCAACACGATGCAGGTGTCGACTGAGCCGTCAGCGCCGAAGTAGCCGACCGCGCCGGCGTAGCCCACGCCGCGCTTTACGGTTTCCAGCTCGTCGATGATCTGCATGGCCCGCACCTTGGGCGCGCCGGAGAGGGTTCCGGCCGGGAGGGCCGCCAGCAGCACATCCACCGGATCCAGGCCCTCGGGCGCATCGCCCTCGACGTTGGAGACGATATGCATGACGTGACTGTAGCGCTCGATGGCGAAGCTCTCGGTGACCCGCACCCGAGACCCCCGCGAACCGGCGGGGACGTCATTGCGGCCCTCATCGCGCAGCATGGCGACGCGGCCGACATCGTTGCGGCCGAGGTCGAGCAGCATGAGATGCTCGGCTCGCTCCTTGGGATCGGCGAGAAGCTCCTTCTCCAGCGCCTCGTCCTCGGCCGGCGTGACCCCACGGCGGCGCGTGCCGGCGATGGGCCGGATGGTGATCTTGCCATCGCGTAGCCGGACCAGGATCTCAGGTGAGGAGCCGACGAGCTGGAAGTCGCCAAAATTGAGGAAGTACAGAAATGGACTCGGGTTCACGCGCCGGAGAGACCGATAGAGGGCGAACGGATCGAACTCGAAGGGGGCGGAGAAACGATGGCTGGGCACGACCTGGAAGATGTCGCCGGCGCGGATGTAGGCCTTGGCGCGCTCGACGATCTCGCCATAGGCGCCGCGGCCGACCGGCGAGGCCAGCTCAGCGGCCGCGGCCGGTTCGAGCGGCGCGCCGCGGGCGGGCAGGGGGCGGGCGAGATCGGTCGCCACGGCCGTAATGCGCGCACGGGCGGCCTCATAGGCTGCAGCCGCAGGCCGACCGTCTGGACGCACGGCCGTCACCAGCAGGGTTTCCTGGGCGATGGAATCGAACACGGCCACGACCGACGGTCGGATCAGAACCGCGTCCGGCAGGTCGAGCGGGTCAGGATTGATGTCCGGCAGGCGTTCGGCCAGCCGGATCATGTCGTAGCCGAAGACCCCGAAGAGACCAGCGGACATCGGGGGCAGGCCGGGCGGCAGGGCGATGCGCGCGGCCGCGGCCGTTTCGCGTAGCGACTCGAGCGCGCCCCCTGGCGCGGGATGAAAGCGGCCGGCGGCCAAATCGTCGCCCCGGGCGATCTCGGCCCGGTCGCCCCGGCAACGCCAGACGAGGTCCGGATGCATGGCGATGATCGAATAGCGACCGCGCCAAGCCCCGCCTTCGACGGATTCGAACAGGAAGGCGTAGGGCCGCCCGTGGCCGATCTTGAGATAGGCGGAGACCGGCGTCTCAAGGTCGTCGATCAGCCGGGTCCAGACGACCTGGGCGGCGCCCGCTTCATAGGTGCGCGCGAATTCGTCGAGGTCGGGCGTCACTTTGCGGCGGACGTCCCCTTGGGCAGGGCGCTCTGATCGACCCCCAGCGTCTGCAGCGCCAGATTGCGATTGATCGTGACTTTGAGATCCTTGCGTGCGCCAGCCTGGATCGCTTCGAGGAGGTCCTCGGCATAGGCCTGGGAGGCGCGGCTGCGGATGACCGCGACCATTTCGGCGGTCTGTTTCGGATCGCCCGGATGTACGGCGTCGAGGCGAGCGATATAGACGCCGGTCTGACCGCCCGCGGGGAACACGTCTCCGGCCTTGGCGCCGAAGACCTGTTGCAGGAATTCGCGGCCGAGCGACTGGTCCTGCTCCGCCTTGAGGCGGGTCATGCCAGCTTCGTGCTGCACCTTCGCGCCGACCTTGGCCGCGGCGGCGTCAAGGTTGCCGTCCTTCTTGGCGATGGCCTGCAGTTCGGCGGCTTTGGCTTTCAGCTCGGTGATCAGGGTCTGCATCATATAGGCCCGCGTGAGCTCGGCGCGCTTATCGGCGAGGGAGGGCAGGGCCGGCGGGAGGACTTTCTCGACCTTGAGCGCGAAATACTCGCCGGGGCCGGCGTCGTCATTGAGGTCGCCTTCCTGCCCGGCCGGGGCGGTGAAGGCGGCCTTGAGGATGCGATCGGTGAGCATCGGGCTGGGCTTGCCGGCTTCGTCGAGTCCTTTCGCGGTCACCGGGCCGAGTGTGATCGTCGCCACGCCGGCCTTGCGCGCCGCGTCCGCCACGCTGGCGCCGCTCTGGCGCGCGTCGTCGAAGGCCTTGCTCTCGTCGTAGGCCTTCTGGGCGGCCTGCTTCTGTCGTAGCTCGGCCTCGATCTGCGGCGTGGCGCTGGCCAGGGTCGCCGGCGCGCCGGGCGTCACCTTGGACACCTTCAGCACGGCCAGACCCAGGCCGCCGGCGATCGGCGCGCTGACCTGGCCTTCCTTCATGGCGAAGGCGGCCTGTGCGAGCTTCGGATCGGCGATGGCCGACTGCGGCTTCTGGTCATAGATCACCGGCTCGACGCCGAGCGATTTGGCGATCGCCGCCGGGTCCTCGCCGCCGAAAAGGCGCCGCGCGGCCTCGGCGCCCTCGGCCGCCGTTTTCACCGGGATCTCCACCACCGTGCGCTTCTCGGGCGTCGAGAGCGTGTCCTTGCGGAAGTCGAACTCCTTGGCCACCGCCGCCGGGTCGATCGTCAGGGTCGGAGCGATCTCTTTGGCCGAGAACCGAGCCAGGGTGACGATGCGGCGCTCGGGCATCGTGAGCTGCGCAGCGTGGGCCTTCATGAAGTCCTGGAGCTGAGCGTCCGTGGGTGCGGCCGGCGTCGGCACGGCGCTAGGGGTCATGATGAAGTAGGAGACGTCGCGCGCCTCGGCGACCTCGGCGGCGCCCAGGGCCACCGCCAGCCAGGGGGCCTGGAAGCCACCCGCCGCGGCAAAGCCGAAGTGCCTCATCGCCAACTCGTCGCCGATCTGGGCCTCGGCCTGCGTGGGGGTGAGTCCCTGGGCCGCCAAGACCTGCACGAACTGCTGCTGGCTGAACTGGCCGGTCACCCGGTCGAAGGCCCAGGGAAATTTCTTGATCTCGTCGTCGATGAGTGCGGGCGCTGGCCTGATCCCGGCCTGCGAGAGCATTTCCAGGGTCGCCTGCTCGTTGGCGATCTTGTCGAGCATCTGGGTGTCGGCGCCGTTCTGCACCAGGAACTGGTTGGTCAGATCCTGTCCGGACTGTTGGTCCCACTGCTGCTTCTGCTGCTCCCAGTCCTTTTCGAAGTCGCGGCTGCCCATGCTGTGGGAGCCGACGCTCACCACCGCGTCGGCATTTACGCCCCGGAAGGCGTCCGGGAATCGGCCACCGCCAACCCCCAGGACCAGGAACACCAGAATGAGCGCGCCCATAATGGCCACGGCGATGGGGCTGCGGGCCGACGAGCGGAGAGTTCCTGTCATTCTTTTGTGTCTCGGGTGCGCGGCCGGTCGGATGGGAAGCGCCCCTATAGTGGAGGCGCGGGCGCCGGAGCAAGCAAAGGTGACAGGTGGGTCGGGGCGCCTTAGCCCTGGGCCTCGCCGTTCATGACTGCTGGAGTCCCGCCTTGACGCCGCCTCGCCCTCTCATCGCCGGCAATTGGAAAATGAATGGCGTGGACGCGGCTCTCGAAGAGGCGCGGGCGATGGCCGCATGGCTCGACGTGCATCCTGTGGGCGCGCGCGTGGCGCTCTGCCCGCCAGCCACGCTGATCAGCCGCATGGCCGAGGCGCTCGCCGGAACGGGTGTCGAAATCGGCGGCCAGGATTGCAGTCCCGAGGCGGCCGGCGCCTTCACCGGCGATATTTCGGCGGCGATGCTGGCGGACGCGGGCGCCGGACTCGTCATCCTCGGCCACTCCGAGCGGCGACAGGGTCACGGCGAGGATGACGCCCTCGTCGCCGCCAAGACTCGCGCGGCGCTCGCCGCCGGACTGGAGCCGATCGTCTGTGTGGGTGAGAGCCTGGCCGAGCGCCGGGCCGGCCGCGCCGAGACGGTGGTGGCGCGCCAGATTCGCGGCTCCCTGCCTAGAGAGTTGGCCGGCGCCGCCTTCGCCGTGGCTTACGAGCCGGTGTGGGCGATCGGCTCGGGCCTGACCCCGACGGGCGCAGAGATCGAAACCGTGCACAAAACGATTCGGACGGCCCTCGCGGAGCTGTTCGCCGAGGCCGGGGCGGCCGCGCCGATCCTCTATGGCGGCTCCGTCAAGGGCGCCAACGCCGGCGAGATACTGCGCCTGGCCGAGGTCGGCGGCGCGCTGGTCGGCGGCGCGTCCCTCACGGCCGACGCGTTCACGGCCATCCTGGCGGCCGTCTGACGCCCGGGTCTCAGTTTGAAATTTGTCGCCGTTGACCGGCATGGCGCCCAGGGCGCTGCGCCGTTACTATCCACGATATGCACCCCCTCGCGCACCACGCGCCCCTCGTGGCCACTCTGATCGCCAGCATGGCTGGATGCGCGATTGCGATCGGCGTCGCCATCCAGAGCGCTCGACGGGTGAAGGCGAAGGATCGCGCCCAACGGCCCTGACGGCGACCGGAGCGCTCATCGTTAGGTGGATGGGTTTCAATCAGACCCACTCCCCGCGTGCCCCCTCGCTGGCGCGGGGCGTGAAGCGGTGCTAAGAGCGCCCCCTTCCTCGCCATCCCTATATCTTCGGTCATGCTGCAAAACCTCCTGCTCGTCCTCAATATGCTCGTCTGCCTCGCCCTGATCGGCGTGGTGCTGTTGCAGCGGTCCGAGGGCGGGGCGTTTGGGGGAGGCAGCCCGACGGGCCTGGTCACGGCCCGCGGCGCCGGCGACCTGCTGACCCGCACCACCTGGGTGCTCTTCGGCCTGTTCCTGGCGCTCAGCCTGTCCTTGACCATCCTGGGGGGCCGCGCGCGCTCATCCCAGGCGTTCCTCAACGGGCTGAAAAACGTCAGCGTCAACCCGGCCCAGCTCATTCATCCGGCCACGCCGACCCCCGCGGCCCCAACGCCGGCGCCGGGCGCCCAGCCGCCCGTCCAGACAGGGACACCCGGTCTCGCCTTGCCGCCGGTCGGCGCGCCGGGCGCTCATCCGCGTCCCGCTGTCCACAAGGCGTCGCAGATCGTAACCGCTCCGGTCGCTCCGGCCTCGCCGCCGCTGATCAACGCCCCCGCCTCGTTGGCTCTGCCGCCCGTGGGCGGGGCCCAGACTCCGCCGAAGTCCTGACGCGCCGCTTCCGAGCGCGCGAATCGGTGATATCCTGAGCGCCCATGGCCCGGTACATCTTCATTACCGGGGGCGTGGTTTCCTCATTGGGAAAAGGTCTCGCCTCCGCAGCGCTTGGCGCTCTGTTGCAGGCGCGAGGCTACAGGGTCCGGCTGCGTAAGCTCGACCCCTACCTCAACGTCGATCCGGGCACGATGAGCCCCTATCAGCACGGCGAGGTGTTCGTCACCGATGACGGGGCCGAGACCGACCTCGACCTCGGCCACTACGAACGCTTCACCGGCGTCTCGGCCACCCGCGCCGACAACATCACCACCGGCCAGATCTACAAGACCATCCTCGAGAAGGAGCGGCGCGGCGACTATCTGGGCGCGACCGTCCAGGTGATCCCGCACGTCACCGAGGAGATCAAACGCTTCGTCCTGGCTGATCCGGGTGACGGGGTGGATTTCGTGCTGGTCGAGATCGGCGGCACGGTCGGCGATATCGAAGGCCTGCCGTTCTTCGAAGCCATTCGCCAATTGGGCCAGGAGCTGCCCCGCAGCTACGCCTGTTTCGTCCACCTGACCCTGCTGCCCTACATCAAGACGGCCGGGGAGATGAAGACCAAGCCGACGCAGCACTCGGTCAAGGAGCTGCGCTCGATCGGCATCCAGCCGGATATCATCATGTGTCGCTGCGAGCAGCCGATCCCGCCCGAGGAGAAGCGCAAGATCGCCCTGTTCTGCAACGTCCGCGCCTCGGCCGTGATCGAGGCCATGGATGCGGCCAATATCTACGCCGTGCCGCTGGCCTACCACCGCGAGGGTCTCGACGCCGAGGTGCTGGACGTGTTCGGCATCCACGACGCCCCGGCCCCCGACCTTTCGCGCTGGCAGGAGATCTCAGAGCGCCTGACCCATCCGGATGGCGAGGTGACCATCGCCGTCGTCGGCAAGTACACGGTGTTAAAAGACGCCTATAAGTCATTGATTGAAGCTCTGATGCATGGCGGCGTCGCCAACCGGGTCAAGGTCAACCTCGACTGGGTGGAGAGCGAGGCTTTCGAGGCCGAAGACGGCGCAGCGGCGACCCGGCTCGAGGGGGTCCATGGCATCCTGGTGCCTGGCGGCTTCGGCGAACGGGGCGCGGAGGGCAAAATTCGCGCCGCCCAATTCGCGCGCGAGCGCAACGTGCCCTATTTCGGCGTCTGCTTCGGAATGCAGATGGCGGTGATCGAGGCCGTGAGGAACGTGGCCAGGGTTTCGTGCGCCTCCTCGACCGAATTTGGGCCTACACCCGACCCGGTCGTGGGCCTGATGACCGAATGGACGCGCGGCAACGAGCGCGAGGTGCGCGGCGAAGGCGATAATCTCGGCGGCACCATGCGGCTGGGCGCCTACGACGCGGTGCTCGCGCCCGGATCTCGCATCGCCGAAATCTACCACGCCAACGAAATCAGCGAGCGCCACCGCCACCGCTACGAGGTCAACATCGCCTATCGCCAGGCCTTCGAGGCGGCTGGCCTGTTCATGACCGGCGTCTCACCCGATGGCGTCCTGCCCGAGATCGTCGAGCGGCGCGATCACCCCTGGTTCATCGGCGTGCAGTTCCACCCGGAACTGAAGAGCCGGCCGTTTGCGCCGCATCCTCTGTTCGCCAGCTTCATCGCCGCGGCCGTGGAGCAGAGCCGGCTGTTCTGACTTCGCCGATGGGCCGGGCGGACCACAGTCAGCTGCTTCAGGGCCGCCTTGGCCTCTGGTTCGCCGACACCGACTTGATGACCACGCCGCCGGAGTTCGTCGGATCGATCGGCGATTCGGCCCGGGCGAGAGCGCGGGCCATCAGGTCGGCGACCGCGGGTTCGTCGAGCGCCGCGGGGCCCGAGAGCACGACGTGGCGCACCTGGTTTCCCTCGCCCTTTAGCACCCCCAACGGGTCATCGAGGCCGACGCTGCGGGCGAAGAAGAGGCTCACCCAGCGCGGGTAGACGGCGATCGAGAAGACCACGTCGCGCAGACGGTCAGAGGCGCCGAAGGCCACGGCTAGGGCGTTGTAGTTGTCGCAGACGGGGATCGCCGCGCCCGGCAGTCGCGCCCGCATGGCGGCGATGATCGCCGTGGCCCGCGCTTCGATCTCGGGCGTGAATTTGGCCAGGAACTCGGCTAGCCGCGCTTCGGCCTCGTCCATTGCGCGCCCCAGGTTTCGGTGGGCAAACATGGCCGATGGCGACCCACCAGACAATTCGGACCCTCGCGCTGGCGCTTCCCGAGGCGGTTGAGATGGACCACCACGGTTTTCCGTCGTTTCGGGTGGCGGGAAAGATCTTCGCCACCCTGCGGGCCGACCCGCCGCGTCTGATGGTCAAGCTGGATGGCGAGGATCAGACGAACCTTTGCGCCGCCCATCCGGACGCCATCGCCCCCGTCCCGGGCTACTGGGGCCGCAAGGGCGCGACCTTTGTGAACTACGAGGGGATCGACGAGCCGACCGCCCAGATGCTGCTGCGCCTGGCCTGGATCGGGGTCGCGCCAAAGCGCCTCAGACCGCCGACTTGAAGCGCGGCGGGTTTTGCTGCATAGACGCCGGCTTCCAGATTCCTCGTTCTTCAAGAAGATCGTTCCGCCATGGCCGTTCCCAAGCGCAAAGTCTCGCCCTCGCGGCGCAACATGCGGCGCGCGCACCACGCGCTGACCGCCAACAGCTACGTCGAAGACAAGGACACTGGCGAATTGCGCCGGCCGCACCATGTCGATCTCAAGACCGGGATGTACAAGGGCCGGCAGGTCCTGACTCCGAAGGAAGACTAGGCGCTCCCTAGTTCGCTGGCGGCCGAATCACGGTGACGGCCGTCACCATCCGCACGGATCTGGCCGCGCGGGCGTCGCCTTCGACCACCAGCCGCAGCGGGCCGTCCTTGTCGTCCAGCGGCCGTCCGTCCTCGGCGACCGCCACGACGATCGCCTCCCCACGGAACGATGGGTCGGTCTCGGCGAGCCCGAAGGCGACGCGATAGCCATCCTTGGCGGAGACCAGGACGACGTCGGCCATGTCCGGGCCCCGAAGCGCCTCGCCGGTCGGCGCGCCTGCGGCTTGGAGCAGACCGGAGAGCGCCGGCCCGCGGTAGAGGTGGGTGCTTCCGTCCTTGGACTTCAGACTGGCCTGGATTTGGGGCATCGCCGTGAGCTGGGCGGCGTCGAAGATGTGGGACTGGCCGTCCAGGCCGGTTACCAAAAGGCACTGGGCGGCGGCCGGCCACGCGGCGAGGGCCGCCAGCGCCGCGAACGCGACAATCCTCAATGCCTCAGGACCCGAAATCCCGCCTTGCGGAACGCAGCCGCTTCCTGGGGGCTCGTGAGACCGTCGAGGAATGACTTGGCGTTCGGACTGGTCGCGCCGGTCAGCACCGCTCCGGGATAGATGATCGGCGGGTGGCTGGCGTCGGGAAACAGACCGACGATCTTCACCGCCGGCTCGGTCATGGCGTCGGTATCGTAGACGATCCCGAACGGCGCCTCGCCGCGGGCGACGAACGCGAGGGCGGCGCGCACGTTCTGAGCCTGGGCCAGGTGGTCCTTCACCTGATCCCAGACTCCGAGCTTGGTGAGCGAAGCCTGCGCGTAGCGACCGGCCGGCACGTCGGGCCCGGCGACCGCGAGGCGACCGCCGGCAAGCGCCCGACCGATCGGCATTTTCCAGCCCATCGCCAGCGAGACGTCGGCCTTGGCCGGCGCGATCAACGCCAGGCGATTGCTGAACAGATTGCGGCGCGTGGCTTCGACGATCAGCTTCTTCTTCGAAAGGTAGTCCATCCAGTCGGGGTCGGCCGAGATGAACACGTCGGCCGGAGCGCCCTGCTCGATCTGATGGGCCAGGGCCGAGGAGGCGCCGTAGGAGAAGCGCACAGGATGGACGTTCTGCGCCACATAGACCCAGCCGGCCGTGTCGAGCACGCCTTGCAGCGAGGCGGCGGCGAAGACCGTCACCGGCGTCTGGGTGTCGGTGACCGCGAACGCGGGGGTCGCCAGTAAGCCGGCCAGCACCGAGCGTCTCGCGAGTCTTGCGGCGGGCATCGACGTCCCCCTTCACCCCTGAGGCCTACTGGCTGTAATGGCGGGGAGAAGCGGTGGAAAGGGGACAGGCGTGCAAATCAAAATCGTGAGCCTTGTGGCGGCGGCGCTGACGGGGCTGGCGACGGCATGCGCCGCCGCGCCGCCGGCGACGGACATCAAGATCGCCCAGGGCGAGCTGCAGGGCGCGCTCGATGGCGATGTCGCCATCTTCAAGGACATACCCTTCGCCGCGCCACCGCTCGGACCCCTGCGCTGGCGTGCGCCGCAAGCTGCGCCCGCCTGGCAGGGGGTTCGCGACGCGACGGACTTTGGACCCGCCTGTCTGCAGACCGGCGCACAGGCCTCGCGTGCGCCCCAGAGCGAGGATTGCCTGACGCTCAATGTCTGGACCCCGGCGGCGCGGCCGGCCGGCAAGCTGCCGGTGATGGTGTGGATCTATGGCGGCGGCTTCGTCATCGGCTCGGCCGCGCGCTACAACGGCATCGAGTTCGCCAGGAGCGGCGTCGTCCTGGTGACGATCAACTACCGGCTTGGCCGCCTTGGTTTCTTCGCCCATCCCGCCCTGGCCAAGACCAGCCCCGACGGCGATCTCGCCGACTTCGGCTTGGCCGACCAGATCGCGGCGCTGAAGTGGGTCAAGGCCAACATCGGCGCATTCGGCGGCGATCCGAGCAACGTCACCGTGTTCGGCGAATCGGCCGGAGCCATGAGCGTCAATTTCCTGCTGGCCTCGCCTGCCGCCCATGGCCTGTTCGAAAAGGCCATTTCCGAATCTGGTTTCGCCCGCGCCCCAGCCCGTCCGCTGGCGGCCGCGCAACAGGACGGGGCGGCTTTCGCCAAGACGGCTGGCGTTGCTGGCGACGACTCGGCCGCGGCGGCGGCCCTGCGCAAGCTGCCGGCGGAGACCTTCACGGCCTCGGCCCCCGCGCTCGTGGCCGCCGACCGCATCGGCCCCATTCTCGACGGCGTCATCGCCAAGGAGAACGTGCCCGACGCCTTCGCCGCCGGCCGCCAGGCCAATGTCCCGCTGATCGCCGGCGGCAACAGCTTTGAGGCAAGCCTGTTCGGCGACATCCTGCAGAAGCCCGATCTCGTTCTCGCGCGCCTCGGCGACAAGCGCGATCTGGCGGTCAAGCTCTACGGCGATGGCGACCCCGGCAAGGCCGCCGCCAACCTGACGACGCTGTCCCAGGTGATCGAGCCCAGCCGCTTCCAGGCGCGCGAAGTCGCCAAGGCCGGCGCGCCGGCCTGGCTCTACTACTTCTCCTACCTGCCGGCGGCGATCCGCACCTCGGCCCCCGGGGCCGGACACGGTTACGAGGTTGCCTATGTCTTCGATCGCCTGACCAAGACCGACATTCACGTGCCGCCGGGTCAGAGGTGGCTGGGTGTTGACTTGATCCCGGCCGCCACGCCGGAGGACGAGGCCATCGCCAAGGCGGTGCACGCCTATTGGGTCGCCTTCGCCAAGACCGGCAAGCCGGGCGACGCGGGCGGCGTCGACTGGCCGCCGGTCACCTCGACAGCCGATCCGGTTATGGAGTTCGGGGTCGGCGGCCCGACCGTACGGCTGCCCTTCAAGAAGATGCAACTCGACGTGCTCGAGGGCGTCGCCAACGCCCACAGCGGGGCGTCGTTCTAGGGGCGCCGCTACGTCAGGCTCGACAACCGACCGGCGGCGCTCCTCTAATCGCCGCCGAAGGAGACGGCCCATGGATCTGACCCCCGTCGTCATCGGCGTCGGCGAGGCCTCCGAACGTATCGACGCCAAGGATTGGCGGGGCCTTTCCCCGGCCGAGCTCGCAGGTCGCGCCGCGCGCGCCGCGCTCGCCGACGCGCTCAGCGTCGAGGCCCTGGCGCCTTACATCGACGTGATCGCTACCGTCCGTCAGTTCGAGACCTCGGGCCCCAAGGTCGTGGCGGCTTTCGGCCGCGCCGACAATTTCCCGCGGGCGGTGGCCAGGCGCATCGGCGCCGACCCGGCCCGGGCCGTACTGGAGCCGGTGGGCGGGCAGGGGCCGCAGCATCTGATCAACGAGTTCGCCAACGCCATCGGGGCCGGCGAGGCGAAGATGGTCCTGCTGGCGGGCGCGGAAGCCATTTCCACCCAGCGCCGTCTCATGGCCAACGGCGAGACGCGCGACTGGAGCGAAGAGGTCGGCGGCGAGCTGGAGGACCGCGGCTTTGGCGACTCCCTGGCCGGATCGGACTTGCCGCGACACGGGGTGCGCACGCCGATGGCCTTCTACGCCCTGTTCGAGAACGCTCGCCGTGGGCGGGTGGGGCTGACCCGGGCCGACTATGCCCTGGAGATGGGCCGACTCTTCGCGCCCTTTACCGAGGTGGCGGCCGGCAATCCCCACGCCATGTCGCGCGAGATCCTCTCGGCGACCGACATCGCCACGGTGACCGGTTCAAACCGGATGGTCGCCGACCCGTTTCCGCGCCGGGTTGTGTCCCGCGATCAGACCAACCAGGGGGCGGCGGTGCTGCTGACCTCCGCTGGCCTGGCGCGCGAGCTCGGCGTGCCGCCCGAAAAGCTGGTCTATCTGCGCGGCGGCGCGGACGTGCGCGAGCGCGTTCCCATGGAGCGCGCCGACCTTTCTCGCGGGCCAGCCTCGGTGATGGCCGTGCGCCGGGCGCTGGAGGCCGCCGAGCTGGACCTCTCGGACATCGACCTGTTCGATTTCTACAGCTGCTTTCCGATCGCCGTCTTCAACGTCCGCGACGGTCTTGGCATCGAGCCGGACGATCCCCGGCCGCTGACCGCGACAGGCGGCCTGCCGTTCTTCGGCGGGGCGGGCAACAATTATTCCATGCACGCCGTTGCCGCGATGATCCGCGCCCTGCGCAAGCGGCCGGAGGCGACTGGACTGGTCGCCGCCAACGGCGGCTTCCTGTCGAAGTACTCGGTGGGCATCTACAGCGCCCGGCCCGGGCCCTGGCGGGGCATCGATAGCGCCGCATTGCAGGCCGAAGTGGATGCGTGGCCGAGGCCGGTGCTCGCGCCGGGCGAGGGGAGCGGGACGATCGAGACCTACACGATCGACTACAACGGTCCGGCCCCGGTGGGAATTGTCGTCGGTCGCCTCGATGACGGCGGGGCCCGGTTTGTCGCCCGCACCGATCCCGCGGACGAAACCATCGCCCGGCGCATGGCCGTCGAGGAGCCGCTCGGCGGCCGCGTGCGTGTGGCGCGCAACGCCGAGGAGCGGTCGATCATCCAGGAATTCAGCCCGAGGAGCCCGGCATGAAATCGCCAATCTGCGAGATGTTGGGGATCGAGTTTCCCCTGCTCGCTTTCAGCCATTGCCGCGACGTGGTGGCGGCCGTCAGCCGGGCCGGCGGTTTCGGCGTCCTGGGCGCCACCTCACGCTCGCCGGACCTGGTGCGCCAGGAGCTGAAGTGGATCGTCGACCACGCCGACGGCAAGCCCTTCGGCATCGATGTCCTCATCCCCGAGAACATGTCGACGGCCGGCGAGTCGCACGTCACCTACAACAGCCTCAGGGCTCGCGTGCCCGAGCGCCACACCGCCTACGCCCACGGCCTGCTGGAGAAGGCCGGCGTGACCTACGCCGAACTCGAAGTGAGCGATGAGCGCCCGCAGCCGTTCGATCCCGACCAGGCCCTCGAGATCCTGGAGGCTGCGTTCGAGTTTCCCATCGGCCTGATCGCCAACGCGCTTGGCGTGCCGCCGCCAGCGATGATCGAGATGGGTCACAAGCACGGCGTGCCGGTTGCCGCCCTGGTGGGCGCCAAGGAGCACGCCATCCGCCAGGTGAACGCCGGGATCGATATCCTGGTCGTGCAGGGCACGGAGGCCGGCGGCCATTGCGGCGAGGTCTCGACCCTGGTGCTGGTGCCCGAGGTGATCCGGGCCATCAAATCGGTTCGGGACGTGCCGGTGCTGGCGGCGGGCGGCATCATGACCGGCGCCCAGATGGCTGCCTGCATGGCCATGGGCGCGGCAGGCGCTTGGACTGGGTCAGTGTGGCTGTCGACCATCGAGTCCGAGACCAGCGAGATCTTCCGCCAGAAGATGATCGAGGCGAGTTCGCGGGACGCGGTGCGCACCCGCTGCCGCACCGGCAAGCCGGCCCGCCAGCTTCGCTCGGCCTGGACAGAGGCCTGGGACCGAGATCCGGAAAGCCCGGGGCCCCTGCCGATGCCGATGATGACCCTGGTCAGCGAAGTGGCGTTGCACGCGGCCGATCGCGCCGCCGCCGCCGGCAATCCGAAGGCGCGCGAGCTGGTGACCTATTTCGTCGGCCAGGGTGTCGGCCTGGTCGACTCGGTCCGGTCGGCCGGGCAGGTGGTGCAGGACTTCAAGGAGGAGTTCCTGGAGGCGGTCGAGCGCATGGATTCGCTCATCGCCGAATAGCCCCCCAAATTTGCGTCATCCCGGGCGAAGCCCGCCAGGGCTGGGACTCGGCGACCCAGGAGTCGCAAGCGCCGGCGGAAGCCGCCCCTGGGTCCCGGCTCGTCGCGCTGTCGCGCTTCCGGCCGGGATAACGCAGCGCGTTGTATGGTGAACGGAGAAGCGCCCATGTCCTTAGCCGCTGTCGAAGCCGCTATGCCGCAGGCGGCCGCACAGGCCGCCGTTCCCGGCTTTGTCGCCATGGCGCGCTGGCCCGACGGGTCGGAGTATCTGCGCGCCTTTGGCCGCCGGTCCATCGCCGCGCCGGAGTCGATGACCGTCGACACGGTGTTCTGGATCGCCTCGATGACCAAGCTGGTCACCTCGGTTGCGGCCCTGCAGCTGATCGCCGACGGCCGGCTCAGTCTGGAGACCCCGGTGGCGAGCGTGCTGCCGAAATTCGCCGAGCTGCCGATCCTGGATGGCTTCGACGCGGCCGGCGCGCCGCGCCTGCGCAAGGCGCCGGATGCTCCGACCGTGCGCCACCTGCTCACCCACACCGGCGGCCTGGGCTACACCTTCCTGGACGCCGATCTCCACCGCTACGCCGAACAGGCCGGAATCGGCATCGAGACCTCCGACCAGCTCCCACGCCGCTTCGCGGCCGGCGAGCGCTGGCAATACGGGCTGAATACCGACTGGCTGGGTCAACTCATAGCCGCCGTGGCCGGGGAGGGACTGGACGCCTTGTTCGCGCGCCGCATCTTCGAGCCGCTCGGCATGGTCGACACCAGCTTTGCGCCGACGCAGACGGCGCGCCGGGCCCAGGTCCATGCGCGCTTGCCGGACGGCGGCCTCACGCCGATCGACTTCGGCCTGCCCGCGCCGCCGCATTTCATGATGGGCGGCGCCGGGCTCTATTCCACCGCCCCTGACTACATGAACCTTCTGACGGGCCTGCTGGACAGCGCCGTTCTGCCGCCTTTGGCTAGGCGCTGGCTGTTCGACAATGCCGTTGGTGATCTCGACTGCGGGGCCATGCCGTCGGTCGATCACACCATGGCCAACGACTACGAACCCATGCCGGGCCTCCCCAAGCGCTGGAGCCTTGGCCTTTTGATCAACCTCGAGGCCGGCCCGGATGGGCGGACGGCGGGCAGCGGCGCGTGGGCGGGGATCGCCAATTGCTACTACTGGCTCGATCCAGCCCGTGGCGTGGCCGGCGTCTTGCTGAGCCAGATCCTGCCCTTCGCTGACGCCGAGGCGCTGTCGCTGTTCTCGACCTTCGAGCGCGCCGTCTACGCCTGAGCGGCGCCGTTCAGGCAGGCGCATTCGAATTGACAGCATACCAACCGGTCGGTATGTCCGTGGTCCGCCGGACAATCGAGAGGAAGTCATGCAACATCAAGTCGTCTCCCGCGAAGCCTGGCGCGCAGCGCGTGCAGCGCTCATCGCCAAGGAAAAGGCCTTAACCCGCGCCGGCGACGCCTTGGGCGCCGAACAACGGGCTCTGCCCTGGGTCGAGATCGAGAAGAACTATGTATTCCAGAGTGCTTCGGGACCGCGGACTCTCTCCGACCTCTTCGACGGTCGGAGCCAGCTGTTCGTAAAGCTGTTCATGTTCCAGCCTGGGCAGAAGCATCAATGCACCGGCTGCTCACTTGAAGTCGACCACGTCGCCGGCTTGCTCGAGCACCTGAATGGCAATGATGTGAGCTATGTGGCCATCGCCCCGGCCCCGATCGCTGAACTCGAAGAGCTGCGCGGCCGGATGGATTGGCGATTTCCCTGGGTGTCATCGCTCGGAAGCGACTTCCACCACGACGCCCATGTCACCTTCAACCCCGATGGCATGACCGACGCCGCCAACCTTGTCTTCTACAAGGACGAAGCGGGCCGGATCTTCCATACCTACTCGGTCTATAGCCGCGGCGGCGAAGCCTTCCTTGGCATCTATCGAATCTTCGACCTGATGCCGAAGGGGCGCAACGAGAATGGTCCCTATCACACCATGGGCGATTGGGTCCGGCCGCGGAACATGTATGGCAAGGGGGGTATGGTCGAACGCAATGGTCGCTATCATCCCCAAGCTTGCGGCTGCCGCGTTCACGCCGAGGCGGCGATCGCAGAAGGGGCCGCGCCATGATCTGTTGCGCTATCGTTGGCCTGGTGATGGTGGCGCTGGCCGCCTGTCGCGGATTCGTGAAAGGCTCCGTGTCCCGGTTGTCGCGGGCGCGATGGGCGTTGATCGCTCTCGTCGCCGGCCTGATGCTGGCCGGTGGCGCGGCCTGGGCGACTAGCCGTCGCGCCCACCAGGGCCAATCTGAGCTTGCCGCGATGTTGTTGCTGCACTTTTGCGGGAAACCCCCAGCTTCGCCGGCGGTCTAGACGCTCGCACGATCGACCCACAATCGCTTCACCGCGCGGACCTTGCCGGGCGCCCATCCCTACGCCAACACTGCGCACGGCCGGGAGTGCGATCCGCGTTGTCAAACCAATCCCAACCGGCCGGCGCGCCCGCAGATTCGGTGAAGCGGCTGCTTCCCTGGCTGGTGGCGGTCGCCTTCTTCATGGAGTCGCTCGACACCACGATCCTCAATACCGCGGTGCCGGTGGTCTCCAAGGCGCTCGGGGTCAGCCTCCTCAGCATGAAGGCCGTGCTGGCGAGCTACACCTTGAGCCTCGCCGTCTTCATTCCGATCAGCGGCTGGATGGCGGACCGCTTTGGAACCCGGCGGGTGTTCGCGGCCGCCATTGGCGTCTTCACGCTCGGATCTCTGCTCTGCGGTCTGACCAGCGATCTGCACCTGATGGTCGCCTGCCGCATCCTGCAGGGCGCCGGCGGGGCGATGATGGTGCCGGTCGGCCGCCTAACCCTGGTGAGGACCTTCCCCAAGTCCGAGCTCGTTCAGGCCATGAGCTTCGTCGCCATCCCTGGCCTTGTCGGCCCGATGCTGGGGCCGCTCGCCGGCGGCCTGATCGTCCACTACCTTCACTGGCGGCTGATCTTCTTCCTCAACATCCCGATCGGGATCGCCGGTCTCGTCCTCGTCTACCTCCACCTGCCCGACTACCGCGCCGCGGCCGTCAAGCCGCTGGATATGGTCGGCCTGATCCTTTTCGGCTCAGGCATCGCGCTGCTCTCATACGTGCTGGAGATCTTCGGCGAGCACACGCTGAGCACGGGCGAAGTGCTAGGCCTGCTCGCGCTCTCGCTGGCGCTGCTTCTCGGCTACGGCGTTCACGCCTTGCGATCGGAGCACCCGCTCCTGCAGCTCGGCCTGTTCCGGATCAGGACCTTCGCGGCGGCCGTGAGCGGCAGCTTCTTCACTCGCCTGGGCATCGGCGGCGTGCCGTTCCTGCTGCCGCTGCTCTACCAAGTGGGCCTGGGGGTGAACCCGGTCGAGTCCGGCCTCCTGGTCATGCCGCAAGCGGTCGCCGCCATGGTCGCCAAGGTCTTCATGCCGAAGATTCTCGATCGGCTTGGCTATCGCAATGTGCTGATCTCCAACACCGTGATCCTCGGCCTGCTTCTCATGCTCTTCGCCACCGTGCGGCCGGGGACGCCGATCTGGCTGATCGTCGTGCAGGCATTCTGCTACGGCGCCCTGACCTCGACCCAGTACACCAGCATGAACACGCTGGTGTACGCCGACGTCCCGGAGGCCAGCGCCAGCAACGCCAGCTCGATGGCCAGCACCTTTCAGCAGCTCTCGGTCAGTTTCGGCGTCGCCATCGCCGGCCTGACCACCGTGTTCCTGATCCCGGATCGGTTGCGCTCCAACCCGGCCGCCATGGTGTCCGGGCTGCACGAGGCGTTTCTCGCTCTGGGCGCCTTCACCATCCTCTCGACCCTCGTCTTCTCGCGGCTCAAGCGGGAAGACGGCGAAAACGAGACGCGCCAGAAGGACATCCACTCTGGGTAGCGATGGCCGGTCGGGTCGGAAGTGAACCCTGGGAATGGCCGTGTGTGGGTGGGGAGCGGACGTTGGCGATCAATTCGATATCGGCCAGTCTGCGGGCCTTTGACCTCCGCCCGGTGCCCTGGAACAATGAGTGAGTATCGTTATAGCGCGAGCCCTAGGTTCAGGCATTTGGCCCTGTCGGCGTTGTGCCTTGTGTCTGCATGCGCAAAGGCCTCACCGAACGATTCTCTCGGTGAAGCGTCAGACTCGTGTGACTTAGCGGGCGTCAAGACCGCGATTGCCGAGAGAGCAGACGTAAATCCGAAGCTTGAGTCCGGTGGCCTTTCGCCGCCGATGTTCGCGTCTCGCAGCGGCTGCTTGGACGTTGCCAAGCATTTGCTGGCCGCCGGCGCGAATCCGAACGCCCAGGATTCGATTGGCATCACCTCTTTGAAATTGGCATCGAGCGGGGGATACGTGGCGTTAGCCGATGCATTGATCCACGCTGGCGCTGATGTGAACGCAAAAGCGGGGTACCAACAATCTACCGCGTTAGGGTGGGCTGCCCGGTATGGACGACCCGAGATGACAAAGGCCCTACTCGCGGCGGGAGCGGATGTGAATAGTGGTGGCCTGATGGGAACGCCGCTCACTGAATCAATTTCGAGCAACAAACACACAGAGTCTGGTATTCACGGGAACGATTATGGCACATCGGAAGGACACGCAGCCGTAGAGCGGCTGTTGCGTGAGCACGGTGCGCACCAATAGTCTGCTTTGGGTCGGAAGCGGCCGTCGCGATTATGCCGAGAAGCGGACCTTTGCACGGTCGCCACCGGTGGGTAGCGGACGTTGCGACCGCGATGTTTTGCCCACAAAGTCAAACTGCGCAACCGGCCGAGGTCCTCGATGACCCTCTATCGCAAGCCTGTCCATTTCTTCGCCGCGTTGCTTTGGGTCGCTGCGGTCCTGGCATTCGCATTGGATGTCGCGGCGGTGGCGTCGGCGTGGCAAGCACGTTTGGCGATTCCCCCTGGCCTTCAGTCGCATCTAAGCGACTTCAAGCTCTGGCTTGCCGCGCTTCAGACTCTCGTCGAGCCCCTGCCGCTCGCTGCGTATGGCTTCATCATCGAGCTTCTCGACCAGCTCCGCTGGTCGGCGGTCCCGGCCGAAGAACGCGCAAGCCTCGGGAGCCGCTATCTGATCCTACGGCTGCGCGGGCGGGGAAATTAGCACGCTCACAGAAGGTCCGGCTTGGGTCGACAGTTGCCGCGGCGACCATGCCCAGAAGCGGACCTTCGTGAGGCAGGCTAAGGGTGGTGAGGGGGCATCGCTGTTCGGTATACGGTCGCTGTCCATGGTCGACGAAGAGAACCATTCGCGTGCTCCCGCATTGTGGAGCTACGGCAGTCAGGCTTTGGCTGACCTTGGCCATCAGGATTTTCAAGATGAATCTGTTTTGCGTTCGGGGATTGATTGTATCTGGCGCCGCTGTCGCCACGCTGAGCGTTGCGGCGTGCTCCAAGCCCAATGACGATGCCGCGGCAGCCGCAAACGCCGCGGCAGCCGCGGCCAATGCGAGCGCTCAATCTGCTAGTGCGGCCACCGCGGCGGCGAACGGAGCCAATTCAGCCGCGGTAGGAGCCGAAACAACCGCCGCCGCCGCCTCCGCCCAGCAGGCTGCGTCCAGTGCGGCAAATTCTGCGAGCGACGCCGCCAACGCTGCGGACGCCGCGCAACACTAAGAAGCTCGCCTAGCGAGAGCTGCAGTCCCGCATCGAAGGCCTTGATTTCGGCTGTTTGCGAGCGAGCCGCTTCGGCGTCGCGCCGCATATCTGAGGCTCCAGGTTCAAGGCCGCGATTCGGTCGGCGGCGTTCTGTGGGCGGTGAAGCACGAGAACGCGATCTGCTTGTCCGTAGGTGAGCGACTTTCGCAACGGGTCGATAGCGGCCATTGCCGTCGCGCCGGGAAGCGGCAGCGGGCTGGCGTTCAGCCGATGCTGGATCTGGCGCGGGCTTTCGGGCGCGACGGTTGAGCGGCCGATCACGAACTAGGCCACGCTATGGCGGCTCACCTCAGGCGCCATCTAGAAATCTCGCTCCCTCCAACATCCGAGACCGGAAAGCAGATATTTGGCCAGAGCGGTCCACGACACGCTCGGCCCTTGGCGTGAGCATGCTAGCCTGGGCGACAGCGTCGCGACAGGAACTCACCATGGCGGGCTTGAAGGACAAGCGCGGTTTCATCGACCCGGACAGGCTCGACCTCTCCGAACGGCAGGCGGTGGAGTATTGGATGAAGCGTTGGGGCGTGACGCGCGAACAATTGACCGCCGCTCACCGCAAGGCGGGACGCTTGATCAAGGACATCGCAGCGGAATTGGGTAAGAGACGGTGAGCGCGCCGGCCTGAACGTCCGTGTGTGGGTCGAGAGCAGGGGGACTACCTGATGAGACAGGCTTCGGCAGTGACCGCGCTGGCCCTGATCCTGGCGGCTGGCCTGGGGTCGAGCGCCATCGCCGCGCCGGTGACGGGCGATTGGGGCTTCGACGCCGCCGGCATGGACAAGTCCGTCAAGCCCGGCGACGACTTCTTCGCCTACGCCAATGGCGGCTGGGACAAGGCGACGCCGATCCCCGCCGACCGGCTGGGCTGGGGCGTGGACGCCGTCATCGACACTCAGGCCGAAGCCCGGGTGCGTGAGATCCTGGAAGCGCCGCCGGCGGCCACTCCCGACGCGCAAAAAATCCACGCCGCCTACCAGGCCTTCATGGACAAGGCGCGCGCCAACGCCCTGGGCGCGGCCCCGATCGCCCCAGCCCTGGAGGCGATCCGCGCCGTCCAAACCAAGGCCGATCTGGCGGCGCTCATGGGCCGCTCGCCTCTGGGCTTCCAGGCGTCGATCTTCGATCTCGACATCGCCCCGGACCAAAAGGCTCCGGATCGCTATGCGGTCGCCATCCGCCAAGGCGGCCTCGGCCTCCCGGGTCGCGACTACTATCTCGAGGCCAGCTTCGCGGCCAAGAAACAGGCCTACCAGGCCTATGTCGCCCAGATGCTGGCCCTGGCCAAATGGCCCGACCCGGAAACCTCGGCCAAGGCGGTCGTCGACTTCGAGACCAGCATCGCCGAGGTCAGCTGGACCCGCGCCGAACGCCGCGATCCGGACAAGACCTACAATCCGACCACCCGGGCCGAGCTTCAGACGGCGGCGCCCGGCTTCGCGTGGGGGCCGTTCCTGGACGCGGCCGGCCTCCAGGGCGTCAACCGGGTGATCGTGCGCGAGAACACTGATCCTCCCCCGTTTCGGTGGACACCCATGCTAGCTCTGAGGAGCTGGAGAGGAGTGTCTGATGAGCGGTACGCGCCGGGTTTTTCCGGAGTCTTTCAAGCGCGAGGCGGTCGATCGGGTGGC
>Ga0302311_10000081_pt1 | contig 114413 bp, 111 predicted proteins | sample III_Palsa_N1_3_FD_200449 | JGI IMG/M metagenome (GOLD analysis project Ga0302311, IMG submission 200449) | Peat permafrost microbial communities from Stordalen Mire near Abisko, Sweden - III_Palsa_N1_3 | ecosystem: Environmental > Terrestrial > Soil > Palsa > Peat permafrost | place: Sweden...
GCACAGCCAGGCCAAGCTCAGCGCCATTGCCAGACAGCTAAACGAACGGCCAAGAAAGACCTTGCTCTATCAGACCCCGGCGGAGAAGTTCGCCGAGTGTGTTGCGGCGATCAGTTGAACCCGCCGTCGGAAGCGGACATGGAGGCATCGACCGGGCGAAACGCTCAGGCGGCACTATTGTGGCCGGCCGGACCGCGGCGGGTTGGCGACTGGATTGTTGGGGTAGCGATGCACCGCCGGCGGCGTCGGCGCGCGCTTGGGGGGAATGGATGTCACGCGGCCGGTGCTGACGGCGTAGATGATAGTCCCGCTACAGATGAGGTGCGCGTGACTCACGGAACCCGTGTCGCAGACAGCCCCGGTCAGCCGCTCACAATTGGTCACTGAAACGCCGCCTGCGGGGGTCACATAGACAGTGGTCGAGCCGCACGCGCAATTGCAATAGGGCTGCAGCCTCTGTCGCGGAAGCGCAGCGGCGATAGCAGGGGCCAGGGCCGCTACAAACAGACCGACGAGAAACGCCTTGCGAACGATCATGAGAGCCTCCCCTTGTGATGCGCTTTGGCAAGGCTACCAGCGCCGCAATGGTCCGCAAGCGGTCGAGAGCGGACGCCGCCCCCAAGCAGTGAAGCGAACATTTGGGCGGACCATCTCCCTTGGCTCCCGCTACGCCGGCGCGAGCGTCCGAGCAACGATCGAAACATGGCCCACTGACATGTCAAACGAACTTACTTTTAAGAGAGTTGGACTTGTTGGCCGCCTCAGCTTGAGCCCACTTTGGAAGGTGGCGGAGGCGAGATCAGATGGATCGATGGCGGATTGAACTTGATGCTGAGCAATTGAACGAGGTGTTGGCGGCAGCCTTTCCAACCGGCGGAGGTAAGCTCGATCTCGTGCGCGAGGTAAGGCCTGGGCGGGTCAAACTGGTGCGAGCATTCGAGCCAACAATGTTGCGGCCGGGTGGCCTGATTTCGGGACCGGTCCTGATGAACCTCGCCGACACGGCGGGTTACGTCATGGTCATGGCGCACGTCGGTCCGGAGTTGATGGCGGTGACCAGCTCTCTGACTATGAACTTTCTGCGGCCGGCCAAGCCGGGGCAGATCAACGTCGACGGCGAGCTTCTCTCGTTGGGCCGGCGCAGCGCTGTGTGTGATGTTCGCATCTGGACGGAAAGTCCCGACCGACTCGCGGCGCAGGCGACGGTAACCTATGCGAGGGCTCAGACGGGAGCCTGACCGCTGGTTGGCGAATGTCCGCTTTGGGTCGAAAGCGGCCATCGGGACCATGCCGGAGCGCGGACTTTCACGCGGTCTGTCATGGGTCGATCGCGCGCGCCCTCCCCCCGCGCCCAATCCCGGGGGATCGGTCGTCCTGGAATCCGTGACGGATCGAAGGCTGTGCCTCCTTCAGGAGCTACGCAAAGCACTTAGAATGAACGTCTAAGTCATATAGTTTGAATGTCTTCGCCGAGGCCGCGCCTAGTCCCGTGGTACCGCCTCCCCGGTTCGAACGGGGGACCTCTAGATCCACAATCTAGCGCTCTAACCAACTGAGCTAAGGCGGCATGGCGGGAGGCGAGACCTTTAGGCGCGAAGCCTCAGGCGATCAAGCAGGCCTGGAACGCGAAACCCCGGAGGCGAGCCTCCGGGGTCCAACGTTCGGTGAAGGCGGTTCCTACTCCTTCGGCAACTGGAACGAGATCGGAACGGTGATCTTGGCGCCGCCGACGGGGTTTCCGTCCCGCGTCATCGGACGCATCTTGAACAGACGCGACATCTTGAGCGCGGCGGTTCCGAAGCCCTGATCCGCCGGATCTTCCGACACCACCTCGCACTCCGAGAGCGTGCCGGCGGCCGTCACGGTGCAGCTGATCGAAGCGTGACCGCCCACACCCAAGCGCTGAGCGCGATCGGGGTAGTAGGTGTCCAAGTCATCGCCGGTCGGCCGGCGAAGCCAGTCCGGATTCGTGATCACCGTCGCGCGCGGTGGCGGCGGCGCCGGAGAGGCGACGACGGGCGGCGCGGGCCGCGGTGGCGGAGGCGCTTCCACCGGCCGGATCAGCAGCGGCGGCGGCGCCGGGATATTCGGCGCCGTAATCGCCGGCGGACGCGGTTGAACCGGCGGCGGTGGCGGCAGGTTCTTGGGCGGCGGCGGCGGTGGTGGCGGCGGCGGCGGTGGCGGTGGCGGCTTAATCAGCTGGGCGTTGGTCTTTTCGTCGGTGTACTGCTGATAGTGGGCCTTGAACTTCCACTGCCACAGATAGAAACCGATCACCCCGTGGATGGCCACCGTGAAAACGAGGGCGATAACGACGCCGTTGTTGTTCCGCGGCCGGGGTACGTCGAACGGATTATGCGCCGGGTGGGCTATGTCCACCGGTTGAGGTCGGGCGGTTGGGGTCTCGGTCATTTCTTCAGCCCGGACTTGTCCTCGCCGACCAGGGCGACGCTATAGAAGCCGTTGTCCTGGAGCTTGTTCATGACGCCCATGAAGTCCTGATACATCAAGTCCTGGTCGCCCCGGATGTAGATCCGCTCGTTGGTCGGGTTCGGCACGCCGAGCGCCGACTTGAGATCGTCGCCGAGGGTGTCGAGGCTGGAGGCATTGTCGTTCACGAACACCCGGCCGTCCTTCTTCAGCGAGATGTAGACGATCTTCGGCGGTTTTCTGGCCGGCTTCGCCTGCGCTGGCGGCAAGTTCACCTTGATCGTCACGCTGGCCAGAGGGGCGGCCACCATGAAGATGATCAAGAGGACCAGCATAACGTCCACGAAGGGCGTTACGTTGATGCTGTGATTTTGCGCGACATCGTATCGGCCGCCGCTAGGCCCTGAGAGTTTAGCGGCCATAAGCCTTAGGCTCCCTTGTCGAGCTGCCGCGAAATGGCGTTGACCAACTCCGCGACGAAGCCTTCGGAGCGCGAACCGTAGCCGGTGATCTGCGTCTGGAAGTAGTTATAGAACACCACCGAGGGGATGGCGGCGAAGAGGCCGATACCGGTCGCCAGCAGGGCCTGGGCGATACCAGGCGCCACGACCGCGAGGTTGGTGGTGTTGGTGTTGGCGATGCCGATGAAGGAATTCATGATCCCGTAGACGGTGCCGAACAGCCCGATGAAGGGCGCGTTCGCGCCGACCGAAGCCAGGAACTGCATGCCGCCCGAGAGGCGTCGGGCCAGGGAGGCCTGAACCGCCCCGATCGCCGTGGTGGCGCGGACCAGGGTGGAGTCGCGGAACTCGCCGGTGACATTGAGGCCGGCCTGGCGGGAAAGCTCCACCTCGGCGGCGGCGGCGGCGGCCATGTCGGCCATCGGGTTGCCAGCGAAATCTTCCGATTCCGCGATCCGGCCCATCTCATTGATGGACTTGGCGCCGCGGAAGGATTCCAGGAAGCGGTCGGAGACCTTCTTCAGGCTGTTGAACTCGACCAGCTTGATGATCAGCAGGGCCCAGGAAAGGATCGAGCAGGCCAGGAGGCCGATCATGACCACCTTCACCACGAGGTCCGCCTGGATGAACATCCCGATCGGCGTCAGGTGGCCGGCTTGTGAGCCGCCGACCTTCAGGCCCTCGGCGGCCTCCGAGGCGGAGGGTTGGTCCGCCGCGGGGGCCGCGGGAGCGGCGCTGTCAGCCGCGGGGGCCGCCGCCGGAGCGGGCGCGGCCGTTTGCGCCATGACGGGGGCGCTCGACAGGAGCGCGACTGCGCCTATCAACGCGATGATGGGAGAAGTGCGTTTCATTTCGAGCATCTGTCGCCGGTTCCTGATTGATCTGGCTTATTAGTGGATGGTCGGGATCATCGCACCAGCGCCTCACCCGCATTACCGTGCCGTTAGTCTTGTGGCGTCGCACCTTTGGCAACCCGTTTTTTCGCCGTCAAGAGGGCGGTCGGGACGACGGCGCGCGCGGCTTTTTCGGGGAACATGGTTCATATTGCAGTGCGATAGACGAAACGCTCTGAAACAATTCGCGTCATGCGACGATTTCGAGCCGCATTTGCTGCGCCGCACATCGCCCGATGAAACATTTCGACAAGCGTTCGGGGCGACGACTTATTGCCAGCCCATCGAAGGTTTTGTAGCGCAACCCGCGGCAAGCGTGACGCTATCCGGCCAAGGTGGTGCCTGGGGGCGGATTCGAACCACCGACACGCGGATTTTCAGTCCGCTGCTCTACCAACTGAGCTACCCAGGCCCGGGCGCGAGGAGCGCCGTCTATAGGCAAGGGTCCCAGCCTTGTCCAGAAACTCGCCTAGGGTTCGTCGTCGAGGTCGATTTCGCGCCCCCGCGCCTCATCCTCGGGCGCATCGGGGATCGAATAGCCGTCGGTGAGCCATCGATGGAGATCGACATTCGCACACCTGGACGAACAGAAGGGGCGATACGGCGGGACCGGAGTCTTGCCGCAGATCGGGCACTTGCCGCCGGTCATCGCCGCATCACCTCATAGCTGTCGCACCCATCTTCGGCGCGGATATCCAGGCGAGCGCCGAAACGATCGGCCAGTCGTGACAGAAACGGCCGGGCCGCGGCCGCGATAGCCGGAGCCGCGATCGCCTCAAGCCGCGCGCCGCCGTCGGCCGCCGCTTCGCGCTCCAGCGCGCGCAGAAGAGCCAGAGCCAGAGTGACCGTGCTCGCGCCGTCCGAGCCGTCGGTCAATATCTCCAGGGTGGCGCGGCTGCGCCGGGGAATGGTGAGCTCCAGAGTCCCGAAGCGCGAGACGGGTCCTAGCGCCACACCCGGATTGTCGGGCGCGAAGGCCGCGCGGGCCGCGGCGAGCAGGGGTGGCCCATCCTGGCCACGGCCGGCGAGATCGATCACCACCAGGCCGCCCAACCCCTTCAGCCGCAGAACGCGCGCCGCTTCCGACAGGGCGGCCAGATTGGCCTCCCACACCGCCCGCTTGGCGCCATCGCCCTTCGCCGCGCCGACATCGACATCCACGGCCACCAGCGCGCGTGTCGTCTCCACAGCGATGGAGCCGCCCCCGCGCAGGGGAAAGACGGTCTGCAGCGCCTCCTCCTGGGCCAGATCCGCCGCCGAGCGCGCCGGCGGTCCCTCAACGATCGGCGCCCCCTTGGCCAAGGCGCCGATGCGATCCTCCAGGCTCGGCCCGGCGGCCAGCAGACGCGCGGGGCCCGAGGTCGGTCCCAGCCACCGCGCCGAGCCTCCCTTTCCGCCGCGAGCCTCCGACTTGATCTCGACCTCGACCCAGCCGCCCTCGACGATGGGGCCCACGCCGGCCGCGAGATTGAGGACGGCGTCAGGGCCTTCGCCGAGGTCGAGGAAGGCGATGGCCAGAGTCCGGTCGACCGACCGGACCCGTGCCGCCACCCGCGCGCCCAGGGCCTGAACGGCCGGAAGGCCCTCGCGAACGAGAATCAGCCGTTCAGGTCGCCCGCCCAGGGTTATGGCGCCACGGCTCTCGCCGACGCCGCGGTCGATGTAGAACCGTCGGCTGCTCATGGCGCGCGCCAGCCCAACCCGGCCAGCAGAGATCGGGTCTCGTACAACGGCAGCCCGACCACCGCCGTATAGGAGCCGATTAGGCTCGACACGCAGGCGCCCGCCCGGCCCTGGATGCGATAGCCGCCGGCCGCGCCGCGCCACTCGTCGCCTTCCAACAGCCAGGCGATGTCTTCCCGCCCCAGGACCTTCATGCGGACGCGCGCCTCGGCCAGCCGCGTAGCCTTGCGACCGTCAGGCGCGATCAGGGCGACCCCGGTCAGAACACAGTGGCCGCGGCCGGAGAGGAGCGCCAGCATCGTCGCCGCCTCTTCGCGCTCCCCCGGTTTGCCCAGCTGACGAGCGCCAGCGCAGACGATGGTGTCCGCGCCGAGGACGTAGGTCCCGGGACGTCGCGCCGCGACCGTCTCCGCCTTCAGCTCGGCGAGTCGCAGCGCCGCCCGCCGGGGCGTCTCGGCCTTCAGCCGGCGTTCGTCGATGTCGGCGGGATCGACGACATCGGGCGCGATCCCGATCTGCGCCAGCAGATCGAGGCGACGCGGACTGGCGCTGGCGAGGACGAGTTGCGGACAAGGTGATAAGCTCACGGGCCCTCCTTAGCCGCGCGGACCGCGCTTGTCTCTTTCGCGGCGCGGATCGTCTTCCGGGATGAGGCGTTGGGAACGCAGATGACGGACAAGGCCTACCCAGAACACGCCCCTCCCCGGCCGGACCGGCGCCCGCCCGCCGACCGCTCCGCGGCTGGTGACGACCGTGCGCGGCGCGAGGCCGCGCTCGACGCGGGCCTCGAGGAGACCTTCCCGGCCAGCGATCCGGTTTCGATCGTTTCCGGCTCGGATTAGCGTCGACCGCGGTCTCAAAGATCCGAACCCGGCGCTTGAATGTCGCGTCGCGGTCTTTACGGTGGAGGCGATTTGAACAACTGTTCGAAACGCGGCGGACGCCTTTCCTCGGAGTCATATGAATGAACAAGCGATTTGAAGGCACCAGCGACTATGTCGCCACGGACGATCTCAAGATCGCCGTGAACGCCGCAATCGCGCTGGAACGCCCGCTCCTGATCAAGGGCGAACCGGGCACCGGCAAGACGGTGCTGGCCTATGAGATCGCCAAGGCGCTCGATGCGCCTCTGATTACCTGGCACATCAAGTCCACCACCAAGGCCCAGCAGGGGCTCTATGAATATGAAGCGGTGACCCGCCTGCGCGACAGCCAACTGGGCGACGAACGCGTCAAGGACGTCTCCAACTACATCAAGCGCGGCAAGCTGTGGGACGCCTTCGATTCGGCGGCCAGGCCCGTGCTGCTGATCGACGAGATCGACAAGGCCGACATCGAATTTCCCAACGACCTGCTCCAGGAGCTCGATCGGATGGAATTCTATGTCTACGAAACCGACGAGACCATCCGGGCCAAGGTCCGCCCGGTCGTCGTCATCACTTCGAACAATGAGAAGGAGCTGCCCGACGCCTTCCTGCGGCGGTGCTTCTTCCACTACATCCGCTTCCCCGATGACGATACCATGCGCGAGATCATCGAAGTCCACTATCCGGGCATCAAGCAGAAGCTGGTCGCCGAGGCGCTGCGCATCTTCTACGACATGCGCAAGGTCCCGGGCCTCAAGAAGAAGCCATCCACGTCCGAACTGCTGGACTGGCTCAAGCTGCTGATGGTCGAGGACATCGACGACGTGGCCCTGCGCGAGCGGGACCCGACCAAGCTGCTGCCTCCACTCACCGGCGCACTGCTCAAGAACGAGCAGGACGTTCACCTCTTCGAGCGCCTGGCGTTTCTCGCCCGACGCGAGGGGTCGGGCGCTAGGCCTGGGCAGAATTAGCCCGTTACCGCTAATTCACTGGACCCAGGCTGGGCGGTAGCCTCAATCTTCCCCCGCCTGGAGGGAGATTTGACCATGCGTGTGCGCGCTCTGCCCGTTCTAACCGTCGCCGGCGCGAGCCTGTTGCTCACGGCGTGCTATCCGCCCTTTCGCCATCATCACCGGCCGTACAAGGCGGTGACCAGCCTGACCTGTCCGCAGACCCAGGGCGAGCTCACGCGCAAGGATGCGGCCGCCGACGGCAAGACCTGCGACTATGCGGGGCCCGGCGGGGAGGTGGTGACCTTGCAACTCATCGCGCTCACTGGCGCCGACAGCGGCGCAGCCCTCGAACCGGTCGAAACCAAGCTGCGGGCCGAAATCCCGGCCGCGGCCGGCAAGGACGCCGACGGCAAGGGCGAAGGCCGGGTGGATATCGACCTGCCCGGAATCCACATCCACGCGGCAGGCAAGGGCAATGACGCCGATGGCTCGGGGTCGGTGAAGATCGACGGCGGCAACACCGTGGTCTCTGGCAATGGTCCGGGCGCCGTGGACATCGAGGCTCACGACAAGGGCGCCGAAATCCGCGTCGACGAAGGCCACGGCGCGGTGCGGCGCAACTTCATCCTCGCCTCCGACACGCCTGGCCCTAATGGCTATAAGGTGGCCGCCTATGATGCGCGCGGCCCTGAAGGCGGCCCGCTAGTGGTCGCCACGCTGCTCGCCAAGACCGACGACCATGATCGTCTGTCGGACGACATCCACGAACTGCTGCGCGCCAACCTCGGCAGCTGGTGATTGACCTCAGACGGCCGACACCTCCGCCACCTTATAGGTCAGCGGCCGCCCCTCTTCGTCGGTGACGGTCACATATTCTCCGACCGCGAAGCGGTGCTCCCCAAGGCGATACACAGGCTCGTCGTCCACCTCGCCGGCGTCATCGTAGTCGAAGAACCAGCGCGGGCCGCGGCGGGCCAGACGGCCGTCAGCGGGGTCCTCGTCCGGCGCAAACCGCCGAACCGCGCACGCGTCGCGATGTTGGGCGTAGGCGGCGGGATCCAGCCGCCCCTCCGCCGTCAGTGGGGCGATCAGCGTATAGCCGCGGTGATCGTCGCCGCCGAGGAATTCGGTGCCTGGATTGCGCGCAAGGCGCATGACAATGCGAGATAGGGCCAAGACAGCCTCCGCGAATGAGTCAGTGCGATAGAAACAGCGACGGGCTGTCGGCGTTGAGGAAGGTGCGGGTCGCGCCACCGAAGATGAACTCGCGCAGCCTCGGATGCCCGAACGCGCCGGCGACGAGGATGTCGGCCGAGACGGCCTTGGCGCCGGCGATCAGCGCGGGCGCGGCCTCGCCAGTGAGGTCGAGCACCTGCAATTCGCTGGCCACCCCGCGGGCCGACAGGAAGGCCTGCAAGCGCGGCGGATCGCACTTGCGCGAGGACGAGGTCGGAGCGCTCAGCACGATCACCCGGGACGCCTTCTGGAGCAGGGGCAAGGAGGTGCGCATGGCCCGGCTGGCTTCCTTGCCGCCGTCCCAGGCCACGGCGACGACGCCGCCGACCTTGAGGCCCCGCCTCGCCACCAGGGTGGGTCTCTGTTCGCCGGCTACGATCTGTTGGAACGATTCCGCCAGCGAACCGCGGCCCCTGGCGGCGGCGTCGTCGAAGACCAGAACGTCGGACAGGCGCCCTTCCATGGCCAAACCCGACCACACCGGCGACTTCAGCGAGATAAAGGTCTTGCGCTGATAGGCGCAGGCCTCGAACACCGCCTTGGCCGCCGCCTCACCCTCCTGTGCTGCAAGGCGGATGCTTTCCACGGCCGTGGCCTGAACCCCGCCCATGAAGCCGTCGCCCATCCACGGAATCAGGTCGGCCACATCCGCCGGGGCGAATACGCAGGCGAGCTCGGCGCCGAACGGTTCGGCCAGCGCCAAGCCCGCGGCGGCCAGATGCGCGTCCCCTTCCCCGCCGGAAAGCGGGACCATGATCCTCGCCCAATCCATGTCGATCTCCTTCACGTTCCAAGACCGATGCGCCCAAATCCGTGCCTGCACACGCGATTTGTCAAGCAAGAGCCAGGGCCGTGGGCTGCGCGGTCCATGCGCCTTAACGAAACGCGCGCCGCCGGTGTATGATCCGCCTCAAAGGAGTCGACGATGGATTTCCAAGCGAAACTCGCCCGCGCCTGGAAGGTGTCCGGGACCTGTCTCTGCGTCGGGCTCGACCCGATCATCGAGCGCATGCCGCGGGAATTTGCTTCGCAGGCTCGGCCGGTGCTGGCGTTCAATCGCCACGTAGTCGACCTCATCGGATCGCGCGTGACGGCCTTCAAACCACAGCACGCTCACCACGCCGCCGTCCGGGCCGAGGAGGATCTAGCTCAGACCATCGCTTATATCCGTGAGCGGGCGCCTCACGCCGTGGTGATCCTGGACGCGAAGCGCGGCGATATAGGCTCGACAGCCGAGATGTACGCGCGCGAGGCTTTCGAGCGCTACGACGCCGACGCGGTGACGGTGAACCCCTACATGGGCGACGACACGGTTCTGCCGTTCCTGGGCCTCGCGGACCGCGCCGCCGTCGTCCTCTGCCGCACCAGCAACCCCGACGCCGACCGGTTCCAGACCGCGGACGCGGGCGGCGAGCCCCTGTACTTGGCCGTGGCCCGTCGCGCCGAGGAGGTGTGGAACAAGCTCGGCAACGTCATGCTGGTCGTGGGAGCCACCGCCCCGCGCGAGCTCGCCGCCGTGCGCAAGATCGCGCCGAGCCTCGCCATCCTCGCGCCGGGCTATGGCGAACAGGGCGGCTCGGCCGAAGAGGTAGTGCGTGCGGGTCGGCGCGCCGATGGCGAGGGCCTGCTGGTCTCCGCCTCTCGTTCCATTCTGTACGCCGGCGACGCCGACAGTATCCGCAAGGCGGTCGAGGTCGCGCGCGAGGCCCTCGCCCTGGGCGTTCCCGCCTGAAGCATCGCGCCGCATCGCTCCCAAGGTGATGCTATGATCGCCAAGCGAAGGGCGGGAGGCGACGTGGCCAAACCATCGAAATCGGCGCGGGCCGACGAAACGGCCCCGCGGGCCTGGCAGAGGATGCTCTCGGGACGGCGCCTCGATCTGCTCGACCCCTCGCCAATGGATATCGAAATCGAGGACATCGCCCACGGCCTCGCCCGTGTCGCGCGCTGGAACGGTCAGACTCTCGGCCAACATGCCTTCTCGGTGGCCCAGCACTCGGTTGTGGTCGAGGAGATCGCCGCCCACCTGCGCCCAGGGCTGGCTCCGCGATGGCGATTGGCCGCCCTCCTCCACGACGCCGCCGAATATGTGATCGGCGACATGATCTCGCCGTTCAAATCGGCGCTGGGCCTGGACTACCGCACCTTCGAGGATCGACTCGAGTACGCCATCCATATCCGCTTCGGCCTGCCGGCCGCCACGCCGGGGCCGATCAAGACCTTGATCAAGGAGGCCGACCGCGCCAGCGCCTTTCTGGAAGCGACGCAGCTCGCTGGCTTCGATCATGCCGAGGCCCTGGTCCTGTTCGGCGCCGCGCCTCCGGGTTTTCACGCCCATATGACCCCCCTGCCCCCTGACGAGGCGGCGGGCCGCTATGTCCAGCGCTTTCACGTGCTTTCCGAGGCGGCGGGATTCGCCCCCGCTCCATCGGCGTTCGACAGCGAATGAGGACGGAGGACCAGCGCACCCAGGTTGTCATCGGCCTCTCGGCCGTGATCCTGGCGCTTCGCGACGGCGAGGGATTCGTGCTCACGGTGCGACCACACGATACGCGCACCGACCGACTCTCGCCCCGCGAGGGGCTGCCTTTCGGTCCCTTCGACCCGGTCGGTCACCGCACCTTCGAGCTGGCCCTGCGAGAGTTCGTGTCACGCCAGACCCGATTCGACCTGGGTTATGTGGAGCAGCTCTACACCTTCGGGGATCAGGGGCGCGACGCCCCGTTGGCCGATGTGGGCGCGGGCGCCGCGCGGGTGATCTCGGTCGGCTACCTCGCCCTGGCGCCCGCGACAGTCGACACCCGGGCGCCTGACACGACCTGGTCGTCTTGGTCGCGCTTCTTCCCGTGGGAGGACTGGCGGCGCGGGCGACCAGGCATCATCGACGAGATCATCTGGCCGTCGCTGGAGACCTGGGCCGGCCGATCCGTCGCCCGCCGCAGTCGCGCATCGCAACTGTTCGCGATGGGGGGTGGACGCTGGAACGAAGAGCGGGTGCTCGACCGCTACGAGCTGCTCTATGAAACCGGGTTGGCGCCAGAGGCCGCGCGGGACCGCAACCGGGCCAAGGGCGGCGCGCCGGAAGAGCCGCATACCTTCGAGCCAGCGCTCGGCGAGCCCATGGTCTCCGACCACCGCCGCATCCTCGCCACCGCGCTCGGTCGCCTGAGAGGTAAGTTGAAATATCGCCCCGTAGCCTATGAATTCATGGGGGAAGAATTCACACTCTCCGCGCTGCAACGGGCTGTGGAGGCGATCGCCGGCGTGGCGCTCCACAAGCAGAATTTCCGGCGCGCCGTGGAGCGGTCGGGAATGGTGGAGGGTCTCGGCCGTATTGACCCCGGCACAGGCGGGCGGCCCGCGGAATTGTTCCGTTTCCGACGCGAACGTCTTGCGACCCGTCCGGCTGGCGGACTTTCCTTGCCATTGTTGCGTGAAAGCTAGAAGCTGACCCTGGGCTGAAAGAATCGTTCAGCAAACGCTCAGGCGCCGGGGAGCCTCCTGGATCCAAGCGTAAAACCACGCTGACTTCACAGGGAGACTCTCAATGACCCGTATTCTCGCCGCCGCTTTGGCAGTGTCGATGCTCGCTGGCGTCGCCACGGCTGGCCCCTTCCATCACCATCATCGGCATTGCGTCCGGCATCACCATCACTGGGTCTGCCGCTAGCCCTCGCCAACGCTCCCTGCCCGGGCTGTGACGCCTGGGCAGGGTTCTTGCGGCTTTGCGGGCCTCAGTTCTTGCGGGTCAAGGCGGCCTGAGCCGCCGCCAGGCGCGCGATCGGCGCGCGATAGGCTGAGCAACTGACATAGTCGAGGCCGGCGGCCTCGCAGAAGTCGATCGAATCGGGATCGCCGCCGTGCTCGCCACAAATTCCCAGTTTGATGTCCGGCCGAACCGCCCGCCCCTTCTCCGCGGCCATGCGGATCAAGGCCCCCACACCCTCGATATCGAGGGTAACGAACGGGTCCCTCTCGAAGATGCCATTGTTCACATAGGCCTCAAGGAAGCGGCCTGAATCGTCGCGACTGATGCCGAAGGTGGTCTGGGTAAGGTCGTTGGTGCCGAACGAGAAGAACTCGGCGCTCTTGGCCAACTCGTCGGCCGTTAGGGCCGCGCGCGGCAGCTCGATCATCGTTCCCACACGGTAGTCGATGGTGACGCCCTTTTCGGCCATGACCTCGCGCGCCACCCGATCGGTGAGCGCACGCAGGTAGTTCATCTCCTCACCCTTGGCGACGAGCGGGTGCATGATCTCGGGAACCGGGGGCGAGGCCGCGTCGGCGGCGACCTCACAGGCTGCCTCGATAATGGCCCTGACCTGCATCTCATAGATTTCGGGATAGGATACGCCCAGGCGGCAGCCCCGGTGCCCCAGCATCGGGTTCGTCTCACGCAACTCTTCGGCCCGGCGCAACAGTTTGCCCGCGTCCAGACCGGTCGCCGCCGCGACCGCCGTCAGCTCGGCCTCGGTATGCGGCAGGAACTCGTGAAGAGGCGGGTCGAGGAGGCGGAACGTGACCGGATAGCCTTCCATGATCCTGAGCAATTCGACGAAATCGCCGCGCTGCATGGGTAGTATCTTGGCGAGCGCGGCCCGCCGGCCGGCCTCGTCGTCCGCCAGGATCATCTCGCGAACGGCGTCGATGCGCTCAGGGTCGAAGAACATGTGCTCGGTCCGCGCCAGGCCGATGCCCTCGGCGCCGAACTGACGCGCCGTCCGGGCGTCCTGGGCGGTCTCGGCGTTGGCCCGCACCTTGAGCCGCCGACGCTTGTCCGCCCATGACATCAGCGTGGAGAAGTCGCCCGAGAGTTCCGGTTCGACCATCCGCGCCGCGCCGGCCAGAATCTCCCCGCGCGCGCCGTCGAGGGTGATGACGTCTCCGACGTTGAAGACGCGCCCACGCGCGCGCAGTGTGCCCGCCGCCTGATCGATGTCGATCTCGCCCACGCCGCAGACGCAGGGCCGGCCCATGCCGCGGGCGACCACGGCCGCGTGGCTGGTCATCCCGCCCCGAGCGGTGATGATGCCTCGGGCGGCGTCCATGCCGCGGATGTCTTCCGGCGAAGTCTCGTCGCGCACGAGAATGACCGCCTCGCCCGCCGCCGCCTCGCGCACCGCGGCCTCGGCGCTGAACACGATCTTGCCGACGGCTGCTCCCGGTGAGGCCGGCAGGCCCTGGGCGATAACGTCTCTCGCGCCCTCGGGGTCTATGGTCGGGTGAAGAAGCTGATCGAGCGACGCCGGTTCGACGCGCAGGATGGCCTCATCGGTTGAGATCACCCCCTCGCTGGCGAGATCGACGGCGATGCGCAACGCCGCGCGCGCGGTTCGCTTGCCGTTGCGCGTCTGGAGCACATACAGCCGACCCCGCTCAATGGTGAACTCGATGTCCTGCATGTCGCGGTAGTGAGTTTCGAGCCGTTTCACCACCTCGCCGAACTCGGCGAACGGACCGGGCATGGCCTCTTCCATGGAGAGAGCCGTTTCGTTCATCTGCAGGCGGGCAGCCGTCGTGAGGGGCTGGGGCGTGCGGATCCCGGCCACGACGTCCTCGCCCTGGGCGTTGATGAGGAATTCGCCATACAGGCGCGGTTCGCCGGTCGCCGGGTCGCGCGTGAAGGCGACGCCCGTGGCGCTCGTCTCGCCCATGTTGCCGAACACCATCGACTGGACGTTGACGGCGGTGCCCCAGGCCTCGGGAATGTTGTGCATGCGCCGATAGAACTTGGCCCGGTCGTTCATCCAGCTGTCGAACACCGCGCCAATCGCCCCCCAGAGCTGATCGAATGGGCTTTCGGGAAACTCCGTCCCCAACTCCTGGCGGACAGCGGCTTTGTAGGCCGCGACCACGGCGCGCCAATCATCGGCCCCGAGCGCCGTATCGGCGCTGACTCCGAGCCCGTCCTTATGGTCGTCGAGGATTTCCTCGAACATATGGTGGTCGAGACCCAAGACCACGTTGGAATACATCTGGATGAAGCGGCGGTAGCTGTCGAAGGCGAAGCGCCTGTCGGAAGCCAGCGCCGCCAGCCCCTCCACCGTATGGTCGTTGAGCCCGAGGTTGAGGACCGTGTCCATCATGCCGGGCATGGAGGCGCGGGCGCCCGAACGGACCGAAACCAGCAAGGGGTTGGCGGGATCGCCGAACGTCCGCCCGACCAGCTGTTCAACCGCGGCCAGGGCGGCGCGAACCTCCGCCTCCAAGCCAGAGGGGAATGAACCGCCGGCGGCGTAATATTGGTTGCAGACCTCCGTGGTGATGGTGAACCCCGGCGGTACGGGCAGGCCCAGCGCCGACATTTCGGCGAGGTTGGCGCCTTTTCCGCCCAGCAGCTCCTTCATTCCGGCGCCGCCGTCCGCGCCCCCGCCGCCGAAGGCGTAGACCCGCCTAGCCTTTGAAAGTGTGTGCGTACTCATGGACGCTTCCTAGCCTGAAACGAGCGAGAAGTCCGCCACCTGGCCCATGACCTCGCGCACTTCCATCAGAAGCGCGAGGCGGTTGGCGCGCTCCGCGGCGACCGGTGAATTGACCAGCACCCCCTCAAAGAAGGCGTCGATCGGCGCGCGCAGTCTGGCGAGCGCGGATAGGCCGGCGGCGAAATCCTCGCTGGCCAAGGCGCTCTGGACGTGCGGGCGGCATGTTCGGAGGGCGTCGAACAGCGCCGCCTCCTCCCCGGGACCGTCAGATCGATGGGCCACCGCCTCGGGCAAGGCGCCCTTGCGCGCTTCGGCGTTCAGGATGTTGCCGGCACGCTTGTAGGCGGCCAGCAGATTCGCCCCGTCGTCGCTGGCCAGGAAAACGGTCAGGGCTTCGATGCGCGCCACGACGCGCGCTAGATCGTCGTCGCCAAGGGCGAACACGGCGTCGACGAGGTCGTGACGAGCGCCCCGCTCGCGCAGCAACACCTTCAGCCGATCAGCGAAAAAGGCCACCACGTCCGTCCCGGCGAACTCGGAAGCAGCGATCATGTCGCCGATCGGCAACCGCAGGCCGTTGTCGAGCACGATACGGATCACGCCCAGCGCGGCGCGCCGCAATGCGAACGGGTCACGCGAGCCGGTCGGGATCTCGCCGATGGAAAAGAAGGCGAGGATGGTGTCCATCTTGTCGGCCAGGGCGACGGCGATGGTCACGGGCGCCGTCGGGACCGCCTCCGAAGGTCCTTGTGGGCGGTAGTGATCGCGGATCGCATCGGCGACCGCCGGTTCGACGCCTTCGGCCCGGGCGTAGTAGCCGCCCATGATCCCTTGCAGTTCAGGAAACTCGCCGACCATGGCCGTGACCAGATCGGCCTTGGCCAGACGCGCGGCGACCGCGGCCTTGTCCGGATCGGCGCCGACGGAGGGGGCGATCGTCGGGGCCAGCGCCTCGATCCGGCCCACGCGCTCGAACATCGAACCGAGCCGGGCGTGAAAGGTCACCCCCTTCAAGGTCGTCAGCCGGCTTTCCAGCGGCCGCCGAAGATCCTCGGTCCAGAAGAACTGAGCGTCCGCCAGCCGGGCCGCGAGCACGCGTCCATTGCCCGCGGCAATCAACGCACCGCCGTCGGCCGCCTCGATATTGGCGACCGCGATAAAGTGCGGCGCCAGGCGACCCTCACCGTCCGCGACCGCGAGATAGCGCTGATGCGTGCGCATGGTCGTGCGCACAACTTCGGGTGGAAGGGCGAGGAAGGCGGGATCCATGTCGCCCATCAGAGGCGTGGGCCATTCGGCCATGCCGGCGACTTCATCAAGCAGGCCTTCATCCTCGACCAGGACCAGCCCGCGACGGGCGCAGGCGGCGCGCGCGTCATCCAGGATGCGGCGCCTGCGCTCAGCCACATCTAGCACCACGAAATGGCGTTCGAGCCCCGCGCGATAGTCCTCAAAGCCCGAGACGGCGAAGGGCCGCCCCGTTCCCATGAAACGATGACCTTCGGTTAGGTCCCCACTCCGAATGCCATCTATTTCGAAATCGACGACCTTGCTGTCCAGGAGGCACAGGATCCGATGCAGCGGGCGCACCCAGCGCAGGGACCCGGCGCCGGAGGTCATCGATTTCGGCCAGGGAAAACCCGTGACGATGTCGGGGACAATCCCGGCGATCACCTCGGCGCTGGAGCGGCCGGGGCGATCAATGCGGGCGAACAGGACGCCGTCACGCTCGATCAACGCCTCCCGCGCAAGGCCGGTCGAACGCAGGAAACCTGCCAGCGCCGCTTCCGGCGCGCCGACGCGGGGCCCTTTGCGTTCTTCGCTGCGGTTGGGTTGGCGGATCGGCAGGCCGTCGACCGCCAGAGTCAGGCGACGCGGGCCAGCGAACGTGGCGATCCGGTCGTGGGTAAGGTCCGCGCGCTTGAAATGATCCGCCGCCAGGCGCTCGAGGTCGCGCGCCGCGCCGTTCTGCATCCGCGCGGGGATTTCCTCGCTGAACAACTCGAGCAGCAACTCGGCCATGGCCTCAGGCGTCCGCCTCTTCGAGTTTCACCCAGGCCAAGGCGCATTCCCTGCACAACTCGCGAATGCGCCCGATATAGCTCTGCCGCTCGGCGACGGCGATGGCGCCGCGCGCGTCCAGCAGATTGAACAGGTGCGACGCCTTGAGCACGTGATCGAAGGCCGGCAGCACCAGGGGCTGACCGCGCCGGCCCACGCTCGCCAACAGCTTGGGTACCAGTGTTTCCATGTCGTGGAACTGGCGAATGAGCATGTCGGTGTCGGCCTGTTCCTGCTCGAAGGCGGAGAACTGACGCTCGTTCTCGAGGAACACATCGCCGTAGGTCTTGAAATCGGGACTTTGCGGATCGTTGAAGGCCAGGTCGAAAACGTTGTCGACGCCCTGAACATAGAGCGCCAGCCGTTCGAGTCCGTAGGTCAACTCGCCTGACACTGGCGAAACGTCGAGGCCACCGACCTGCTGAAAATAGGTGTACTGGCTGACTTCCATGCCGTCACACCAGACCTCCCAGCCCAATCCCCAGGCGCCCACGGTGGGGTTTTCCCAGTCGTCCTCCACAAAACGGATGTCGTGCAGCCGCGGGTCGATGCCGATCGCCTCAAGCGAGGCGAGATAGAGCGCCTGCATGTCGTCCGGATTGGGTTTGAGGATCACCTGGTACTGGTGGAATTGCCTGAGGCGATTGGGATTCTCGCCATGGCGTCCGTCCGATGGCCGTCGCGACGGCTGGACATAGGCGGCGCGCCAAGACTTGGGGCCTAGCGCTCGAAGCACCGTCGCCGGATGCAGGGTCCCCGCCCCCACCTCCACGTCATAAGGCTGCAGAATCACACAGCCGCGCGCGCTCCAGAATGCATGGAGCGTCAGGATAATATCCTGAAATGACAGGGCTTTCGACGCCGCCATAGGGTGAGTGGACTCTGAGGGAAACGGCGCGCGACAGCGCGCGCCGACCTTAGGTCGCGACGATCAGCGCTTCAAGCGACGTTCAACCGCCGCCCGGAGTGGCGGCGCCCGCCGAGGCGCTGGCGGTGGGCAGGCTGACGTCCGCCGGGACCAGCACCTTGTCGACAACCTGGATGATGCCGTTGGACGCCAGCACGTCCGATTGAATGATGTCGGCGTCGTTCACCTTCAGCACCGTGCTGCTGCCGTCCAGCTGAAGATTGCCCCGCTCCACGCTTTGGACCGGGCCCTTGGCGCCCTTGAACTTGGCCGTGTCGAGCCGCAGGTTGACCAGATGATAGGTCATCACCTGCTGCAGCGTCGCCACATTCTTGGGATCGAGCAAAGCGGCGAGCTGCGCCGGCGGCAAGGCCCTGAAAGCCTCATCGGTGGGCGCGAATAACGTCAGTCCGGGCGTCGCCGAAAGAACGCCGCTCAGTTGGGTGGCGTCGAGCGCCTTGCTGAGGATGGTGAAATGCGGCGACCCTTTGAGCGTCGTCATCAGATTGCCGTTGGCCGTCAGCTGCGGCGAAGCCGGAAGAGACGCAACCGCCGGAGCGGGCGCGGCCGTCGGCCCCGAGACGGCCTGGGCCAGGGCGGCGAAGGGCGCGACGATCGTTACGGCGGCGGCGAGCAGGCGGTGGGGGCGCATCGGAACTCCTCATCGTTCGGGAAGCCCGCCCCCATGCAGAAGGATCGGGCGTTCGTCAATTGCCTACGGGTTTGGTCTTTTTCCCGCCGTGAGACTTGGGGCCGCCGTACTTGGCGCGATTGGCCGGCGTGTCCGGGACTGGATGGTTGGTAACCATTTGATTGTCCCCGGTCGCCAGCGCCATCGCCTGGCTGGGCGGAAGCTGATCGGCCGGAATCGGCCCCGTCGAGGCGTTGACGCCGGCTTGCGGCGCCGCGGGCACGCTCATGGGCTGAGCAGGCGTGCTCGTGACTTGGGCAGGTGGAGCGACTTGATCTTGCGCCGGCGCCGGCTGCGCCAGCGATACGGCAGGAATGGTCATGGCCAAAAAGACGAGGCCGGTGAGGGTGTCGAGCTTTTTCATCGCGAGCTGCCTTCTCAAGGAGCGCCGGCGCGCAACGGCGCGACGGACCCTGTAGATACGTTTGAGCCGCCCTAAGGTTGCCGTTTCCGGCGCCTACGGGTCCGCGCCGGGCTGGATGTCGGGGTGAGCCGAGGCGAAAGCCGGCAAGACGCGCGCGCGTTCGTCGACGGCGACAAGGCGCGGAAATGGCGCAAGTTCAACGCCAAATCGGCGCGCGGAGTAGACCTGAGGAATCAGTAGGCAGTCAGCCAGAGTCGGTGCGTCGCCAAAACAATAGGCCCCGCCATGGCGCTGCACGAGCGTCTCGAAGGCCGCGAATCCTTCGCCGACCCAATGGGCGATCCACCTATCTATTTGCGCCTGGGAGGCTTGGAACTCTCCGCGGAGCACCTCGAGCACCCGCAGGTTGTTGAGTGGATGAATGTCGCAGGCGACCAGGTTCGCCATGCCGCGGACGATCGCCCGGCTGGCCACGTCTTTCGGCAGCAACGGCGGTTCGGGAAAGGTCTCCTCCAGCCACTCCAGGATCGCCAGGCTCTGGGTAAGGACCCCCTCCCCCACCTCCAGCGCCGGAACCAGGCCTTGAGGCGCTATGGCCTTGAACGCGGCGTCGCGATGGTCGCCGCAGCGCAGATCGCGTGACCGACGATCGTAGGAGCGTCCCTTGAGATTGAGCGCGATGCGAACGCGATACGACGCGGTCGAACGCCAATAGTCGTGCAGGGTGAGCGTGCTCATGACGTGGCCAATCCCGCGAGAACGGTTCGAGCGACCCACCAATCAGGCTCAAGGGCTTTCAGCCTGACCTCCAGTCTGGCCGCCGCGGTCGCGTCTTCACAAAGCGCAAAACAGGTGGCTCCAGACCCAGACATCCGCGCCAACAGAGTTTCTGGTTGGGCGGCGAGGAGCCGCAATGCGTCGCCGATCCGAGGGCGAAGCCGCACGGCTGGAGCTTCCAGGTCGTTTCGGCAACCGCCCAGGAAAGCCACGGCTTCCGCCACCGATGCTATCGAGGAGGGCGAGGCTGGAACATTGGCGCCCACTTCCGATGGGGCCTGGTCATAGGCGCGATAGACCTCCGCCGTTGGCGTCGGCGTGAGCGGATTGACCAACACGGCGTGGAGATCGGGAAACCCCGGCGCGGCCTCCAGCACATCGCCCCGACCCTTGGCCAGCACGGGAGACGATCGGAGGCAGGCGGATACGTCAGCGCCCAGGGCGCGGGCGATCTGCTCCATCTCGGCGTCTTGCGGCTGGGCAGGAAGCCGGGCCCCGATCAGGCGAAGGGCGGCGGCGGCGTCCGCCGATCCGCCGCCCAGGCCGGAGGCGATCGGAAGGTTCTTGGTGAGTCGCAATTCAAACGGCGGCGTCTCAGCTAGCGCCAATAATGCGTCGCGGGCGCGCACGACCAGATTGTTCCTCTCTTCAGCCAAACCGTCCGCGAATGGGCCGTCGACCATGAAGGCCATGGCGTGCGCCGGGATGGCCCTCACCTCATCACCAACATCGGCGAAGGCCATCAGACTAACAATTGGATGATAACCGTCCTCGCCCGGCGCACCCACGTGGAGGAACAGATTGACCTTGGCCGGAGCGAAGCCGGGACGAAACGGCACCGGAAGTTCAGGAACCGCTCAGCGGCGTGGGCATCGGACCCAGTCCATCCCTGAGTTTGCCTTCGACCTCGGCCTTCAGTTTGGCGTCGGGTTCGAGCGTCAGCACCCTGTCCCACTGGAACCGCGCTTCCACCCGGCGGCCGACGCGCCAATAGGCGTCGCCCAGGTGATTGTTGACGTCAGGATCCCCGGCTTCCAGCGCCACGGCCTGTTCAAGCTTGTCTACGGCCGACTTATAGTCGCCGAGGCGATAATAGCCCCAGCCCAGGGAATCGATCATCGCTCCAGATTTCGGATCGGTGTCGACCGCCTTCTGCACCATGGCGAGCGCCTCATGCAGCTTCTCGCCACGGTCGATCCAGGAATAGCCGAGGAAATTCAAGAGTTCAGGCTCATCGGGACGCTGCTTCAGCGCAAGCGTCAGATCACGCTCGGCGTCGGGCCAATGGTTGCTTTCCTGATAGTCCACCGCCCGCATGTACAGTAGCCGCCAGTCCGGTGCGTCGCCCTGGCCGGCGATCAACTTGTCGAGGATGGCGGCGGATTCGTCATAGCGTTCGTCGGCGCGCAACAGATCGGCGAGGTTCGTGGCGGCGTCCTGGCTGTCGGGCGCCGCAGTGAGGGTGGCGTGCGCCACTTCGAGGGCTTTATCCTTCATGCCGGCGTTCTGATACGACCAGGCGAGCTTGCCGTGAGCGGCGACATAGTCGGGCGCTCCGGGCTTGGGGGAGAGATAGGCGGCCCTCGCCCCCTCCTGATCGCCGACATTCGAGAGAATGTCGCCCACCAACAGCCAGGCGGAATCCTGATTGGGATCGAGGCGCAGGGCCAAGCGCAGATAGACGAGCGCGCCCTCCTCCTCCTTGCGAACGATAAGCACGGACGCCGCCCCGGTAAGGGCCTCCGCGGCGGCCTCGCGCAGACTGGCCATCGCCGGCGCGCCACGGCGGCTGGTCGCCCGCGCCCGATCGGCCAGAAGCGTGGGATCGCCCGGGGAGCGAGCGAGCGCCTGATCGTAGGTGGCGACCGCATCGGCCCATCGACCGCGCCGCTCGAGCAGGGCGCCAAGATTGATTGACGCCACGGCGCCAGGGTCTCCACGCTCGATCAGCGCCCGGAACGCCGTCTCGGCCTCGTCGAACCGCCGCAGGTGCTCGAACAGGATCCCCTGATCCAGCCCGGCGAAGAAGGTGGCCACCGGATCGCTGTCGATGACCGGCAGAGAAATCGCCGCCTCGTTCTCGCCCGCCTCGGCGGCGGCCAGAGGCGTGAGCAGGGCGGCCGCCGTCGAATGCGGCGCGCCCACGCTGGCCAGAAGGGTTCGGGCTTTCTCGCCCTGGCCGTTTGACAACTCCTCCACGGCAAGCGTCAGGCAGGCAAGGTGACGCATGGCCGGATCGACGTCGGTGATTGGGGCGATGGCCGCCGCCTGTTTCACGTCTCCCGCCAGGAGCGCGGCGGTGAAGGTGCGGCTCTGCAGAAGCGGCGTGTCCGCGCCGTCGGCCGCCCCGGCCGCCCGAGCGAAATAGTCGGCCGCCTCGCCGCCTTTGCCGCCGTTGATCGCCGATTGACCGGCCAGGAACAAACCGTAGGCGGACTGACCCGACACGGCGGCGGGCGCGCTCGAGGTGGCCATGGGCGGGCCGGCCGTCTGGGTGGCGCAAGCCGCCAGCGCGAGCAGTGGCAGGATCGAAACAGGCCGGAGGATGCGGGGCATGGGCGGTTGCGATTGGGCCTTTCGATTGTGGCGCGCGTGGGACGCGTCACATATTGGGATAGTTGGGGCCGCCGCCACCTTCGGGAGTCGTCCAGACGATGTTCTGGGACGGATCCTTGATGTCGCAGGTTTTGCAGTGAACGCAGTTCTGGGCGTTGATCTGGAACCTCGGGTTGGCGCCGGCCTCGTCATAAAGGACCTCATAGACGCCGGCCGGGCAATAGAGCCTCGCCGGTTCGCCAAAGAGCGGCAGGTTCACGCCGATCGGAATCTCCGGGTCCTTCAGCCTGAGGTGCGCCGGCTGATCTTCCTCATGATTGGTGGCCGACAGAAAGACGCTGGAGAGCTTATCGAAGCTGAGGACGCCATCAGGCTTGGGGTAGACGATCGGCTTGAAGTCCTTGGCGTGGCCGGTGGCCTCGGCGTCGGTCTTCCCGTGCTTGAGCGTGCCGAAGAACGAAAAGCCGCCCAGGAGATTGGTGACATTGAGGTCCAAGACGATGACGGCGCTGCCGAGCCAGGTGCCCAGGCGCGACCATAGAGGCTTGGCGTTCCGCACCAGGCGCAACTCCTTGCGCACCCAGGAGCGGTCGTAGGCCGTCTGATATTCGGCCAGGGTGTCGGACGCGCGGCCCGCGCCAATCGCCGCGAAGGCGGCCTCTGCGGCCAGCATGCCGGTCTTCATGGCGTTGTGGCTGCCCTTGATGCGCGGCAGGTTCACGAACCCCGCCGAGCAGCCGATCAGGGCGCCACCAGGGAACGCCAGCGCCGGGACGGACTGGAAACCTCCTTCGGTGATGGCGCGCGCGCCATAGGCGATGCGCCGGCCGCCTTCGAGGTAGCGACGGATGGACGGGTGATGCTTCACGCGCTGGAACTCGTCGAACGGCGAAATCCACGGATTGGCGTAGTTGAGGTGAACCACAAAGCCGACCGCCACATAGCGATCGCCGAAGTGATACATGAAGCTTCCGCCACCCGTCTTTGAATCTAAAGGCCAACCTACGGTGTGTTGCACCAGCCCGGGATGGAAGTTCTCCTCCGGCACCTGCCAGAGCTCCTTGAGGCCGAGGCCATATTTCTGGGGCTCCTTGCCCTCGGTGAGGTTGAACTTAGCTTGCAGTTGTTTGGCGAGCGAGCCGCGCGCGCCCTCGGCGATCAGGGTGTATTTGGCGTGGAGTTCCAGCCCCGGCTGATAGTCCGGCTTATGCTCGCCGTCCTTGCCAATGCCGAAAACGCCAGCGACGACGCCCTTCACCGCGCCATTGTCGTGATAGACGACCTCCGAGGCGGCCATGCCGGGGTAGATCTCCACGCCGAGGGCCTCGGCCTCCGCGGCGAGCCAGCGGCAGATATTGGCCAGGGAGGCGATGTAGTAGCCGTGGTTGTGCATGAAGCCCGGCATCGGCCACATCGGCACGGCCAACGCGCCCTGTGGGCCGAGGGCCAGAAAGCGATCCTCCGTGACTTGTGTTTCGAGCGGCGCGCCCTTGGCTTTCCAATCGGGGAAAAGTTCATCCAGCGCCTTGGGATCGATCACCGCGCCCGAGAGGATGTGCGCGCCGACCTCCGAACCCTTCTCGACCACGGCGACCGTGATCTCGGTTCCGGCGGCGGCGGCTTGCTGTTTCAGACGGATAGCCGCGGACAGCCCGGCCGGGCCGGCGCCGACGATGACGACGTCATAGTCCATCGCCTCGCGTGCCGCCTCGTCGCTCATGGACATCGCCCCTTTATCGTTCTCTCAGGGCGCCTTAATCGAAGTCGTGGGCTATCGGGTCAAGAACAAACGCCGCGCGGCCGGGCGCGCCTCCCCGCTTTGGGCGACCCATAGGGTGTGGCTGTGACCCCGGATCTCAACGCCCTTCAGAGCCTTCTGGCCTTCTGGGCCGACGCGGGCGTCGAACACCTCTATCAGGCCGAGCCGCGCGACCGCATGGCCGCACAACGTGAGCCCCGCCCTGCGCTGCGCGCGGTAACCGCCGCGCCGGCCACGCCCGCGCGGACCATCGATGGCGGCGGCGGACGAGAACTGGCCTGGGCGGCCGGCGATCTCGACGCGCTCGCGATCGCGATCGCGGCCTTCGATGGCTGCGCTCTGAAGACCCAGGGCGCGCGGCAGGCTGTGTGCTGGCGCGGAGCGCCCGACGCGCCGGTCATGATCGTGGGCGAAGGACCGGGTGCGGACGAAGACGCCCAAGGCGCGCCTTTCGTGGGTCGCGCAGGGCGTCTGTTGGATCGTATGTTGGCCGCCGCCGGCCTCGAAGGCCGGGTGCTGATCACCAACACGGTGTTCTGGCGACCGCCCGGCAACCGAACCCCTAGTCCCGACGAGCAACTTGCCTGCGCGCCATTCCTCGAGCGGGCCATCTATCTCGTCCAACCCAGGCTGCTACTCTTTGTGGGAGCCGCCGCGGCAAAGTCACTCCTCGATCGCACCGAGGGTATCCTCGCTCTGCGAGGTCGCTGGTTCGAATGGCGCGGTCGCTATTCCGATCTTGAAATCCCAGCCATGCTGAGCCTGCATCCGGCCTTCCTGCTGCGCCAGCCCAGCGCAAAGAAGAAGGCTTGGCAGGATTTTCTCATGCTGGCCGAGAGGCTGGACCGCGGCGACCGGCCGATCGAGGCGGGCATCGATCTTGGCCGAAGGACATAAGTTCTTGTTTTGTTCTCGTGGTCGAACTATCTTTCGCCCATGTCTCCGCCCCCCGTTTCCACCCGCGGCCGAGGCGCCTGCTCGAACGGCGCGGGTCGGTTCGAGACCCTGGCGCGCGAGGCCTTCGATGACGGCTGGAGCGAGGCCGACGAGGCGCCTCCGCCCCTGCGCACCAGCCTGACGCCCGAGCGGGCGCGCGCAATCATCGCCCGTAACAACAGCCCCGACGTCGGCTTCGATCGTTCAATCAATCCCTACCGCGGCTGCGAGCATGGCTGCATCTATTGCTACGCCCGCCCCTCGCACGCCTATGTCGGCCTCTCGCCTGGCCTCGACTTCGAAAGCCGGCTTTTTTTCAAGGCTGACGCGGCCCGCCTCTTGGCGCGCGAAATCGCCAAGCCTTCCTACCAGGTCGGCCCCATCCATATCGGAGGCAACACCGACCCATATCAGCCCAGCGAGCGGAGCATGCAGGTCACGCGCCAGGTCCTCGAGGTGCTGGAACGAACCGCCCATCCGCTGTCGATCATCAGCAAGTCAGCCTTGATCGCGCGCGACGCCGATATCCTCGGCCGGATGGGCCGGAGAAACCTCGCCCGCGCGGCGATTTCGATCACGACCTTGGACCGCAAGCTGGCGCGATTGATGGAGCCGCGCGCGGCGACGCCCGAGCGGAGACTCGCGGCGATGGCGGCGCTGTCAGCAGCCGGCGCGCCAACGATCGTGATGTTCGCGCCGGTCATTCCGGGCCTCAACGACCACGAGCTGGAGTCGGTGCTGGAGCGCGCCGTCCAGGCGGGCGCGGTCGGCGCCGGCTATGTGGTCCTTCGTCTGCCGCGGGAGATCAAGGATCTTTTCCGCGAATGGCTTGAGGCCCAGGTTCCCGATCGGGCGCGTCGCGTGATGTCGCTGGTGCGACAGATGCGCCAGGGGCGTGACTACGACCCGGAGTGGGGCAAGCGGATGAAGGGCGAAGGCCCGATCGCCGACATTCTCGCCAAGCGCTTCGCCGTCGCCAAACGGCGTTTCGGGCTCGATCGACCGTCAACGCCGCTCGATCTGAGCCAGTTCAGGCGTCCGATCAGCGGCGACAATCAGCCGGACCTCTTCGAGGCGCTTCAGGCGTCGTAGCCGGGGCTCTTGCGGTCAAGCCGGCGCAAAGCGCCCGGCCATGCCAAGGCGCCGCCGACGCCGAACCTTACCTGATTGCGCACCTCGTCCTGCGCCGCCTTGGGGGCGATGAGCAGGCCCTCGCGGCCGCCCGAGAGGGCCAGCACCTGCTGCCGGCAGGCGCGTTCAAGATAATACATGTGGATCCAGCAATCGGCCGCCGTCCGTCCGACCGTCAGCGTGCCGTGGTTGCGCAGGATCAGGGCGTTGGCTTCACCAAGATCGGCGACCAGTCGATCCTTCTCCTCATGGTTGAGAGCGATACCTTCATAGGAGTGATAGGCCACGTTCGGCAGGATGATGAGCGCATGCTGACTGAGGGGAAGCAGGCCGTCTTTCTGGGCCGAGACGGCCACGCCCTGGTCGGTATGCAGGTGCATCACGAATTGGGCGTCCTCGCGTGAGGCGTGCACCGCCGAATGGATGGTGAACCCGGCCGGATTGATGAAGTGGTCCGTCTCCTGGAGGATGTTGCCCTCCAGGTCGATCTTCACCAGTGACGAGGCGGTAATTTCGTCGAAGTAGAGACCGTAGGGATTAATCAGGAACTGATGCTCCGGCCCAGGCAGGCGGGCCGATATGTGGGTGTAGATGAGATCGTCCCAGCCGTGGAGCGCCACCAGTCGATAGAGGGCCGCCAGTTCGACACGGACGCCCCATTCCTCGTCGGAAACCTTGCCCTTGAGCGAGATCGGGCTCGCGAGCGATCCGTCGGCCATGGCGTTGCTCCTTCGGTGGGATTTCGTGCCGGGACAGACTCGCGCCGCACGGCCATCTCGTCAAGAACGGGCCGTTCAGTGAGGGGGCGGTGGAGTTTGCGGCTTCGCATCCGGCGCTGTCTGGAGCCACTTTGGCCGTTTGGCGCTGGGGGTCGGCGTCGGCCAACCGGCCGCGTTGGGCATGGGTGAACCGGGCGAGTCGACCGCCGAGGGCGAGCCGAATTCGGCGGCCGACTGAGGATCGGCCATGGGCGTGGCCGAGCGGTCCGGGACGACGGTCACCGACATCGTATCGGTCGAGACGCCAGGCAGCGGATGGCTTTCGGGCTCCCCCGCCGGCGGAGCCGAAACCGAACTCTGCTGGGCCATAGCCGGGGCGGCCAGCATAAGCGCGGAAGCCAGAGTCAGCGTCAGTGCGATAGTGCGCATCTCGGTCTCCTGCTCCCCACAGCGCGATGACAAGCGCCGTTTCCGTCCCCATATAGGCGGGCGCCAGTGGGAACACTCTTGAATATGGTGACGCGAAACAGGAAATCATCAGACGCGACGGGCGCTGGCCCAGCGACCGTGCGGGATGCGGAGCGCCGTCAACGCGCCTACGCCGCCCATCGTCGCGCCTGGGCCGAAGCCGTCGGGCGCCCGTACAAGGGTGATGAGGATTCCCGGCCGCCCCCCGGCGAGGTCGACGCCGGGCCTGACGAATAGGGCGGTTTGACAAGCGCGGGGCGAGTGGATCACCTCGAACGCCACAGCCGGGGCCAAGATGACCGCAGACGCGCCAAAGCTCGCCTTCATCGCCAGCGACCGCCCCGAAGCGCAAGCGGCGAAGTCTCGGCTGGCCCATCGCTATGGCAACACAGCGGAGGATCACGCCGACGTGGTCGTCGCCCTGGGCGGCGATGGTTTCATGCTCGAAATCCTGCACCGCAATCTCGCCAGCCGCCGGCCGATCTACGGCATGAACCGCGGCTCGGTAGGCTTCCTGATGAACGACTACCGCGAGGAAGGCCTCCTCGAGCGTATCGCCGCCGCCGAGAAGGCGGTCATCCACCCGCTGCGCATGACCGCGCTGGACCGCGCCGGCCAGACCCACCGGGCCCTGGCGATCAACGACGTCAGTCTCCTGCGCGAGACTCGCCAGACCGCCAAGCTTCGCATTCTCATCGACGGACGACCGAGACTGGAAGAGTTGATCTGCGACGGCGTTCTGGTCTCCACCCCGGCCGGTTCGACAGCCTATAACCTTTCCGCCCACGGCCCGATCATCCCCATCGACGCCCAGGTCTTGGCGGTGACGCCGATCAGCGCCTTCCGGCCGCGGCGCTGGCGCGGGGCGCTGATCTCTCACCGCGCCAAAGTAAGTTTCGAGATCCTGGAAGGCGACAAGCGGCCGGTCAGCGCCGTCGCCGACAACGTCGAGGTGCGCAACGTGGCTCGCGTGGACGTCACAGAGGATCGCTCGGTGTCGCTGTCGGTGTTGTTCGACGCCGGACGCAGCCTCGAGGAACGGATGCTGGCCGAGCAGTTCTCGGTCTGACCAAGTCTAGTCGGTGTGCGGCAATTCCATCGGCGCGGCCTCGTGGCCGGCCACGACCTCGCCCTTGCCCAGCTTCGAATTCCACATCCCGAAGGCGAAATAGACCACGATCCCGCCGGCCAGATAGATCAGGAAGAAGTTGCGGGTCTCCTTGCCGGCCATCAGGCTCATCAGCAGGACGACGCACATCGCCGCCCCCAGGATCGGGGTCACCGGGAACAAGGGCGTCCGGAAGGGTCTCACCAGATTCGGCGCTGAAAAACGCAGGTAGATAACGGTCAGGCAAACGATGGCGAAAGCGGCCAGAGAGCCGACGTTGGTCAGGTCGGACAACTGGTCCAGGGACATCAATCCGGCCGCGCAGCACGCGAGGACTCCAACGATCAGCGTATTGATCCACGGGGTCTTGAACTTCTTGTGGACCGCCGCCAGCGCGGACGGCAGAAGTCCGTCGCGCGACATGGTGTAGAAGATCCGCGTCTGGCCATAGAGCAACACCAGCATGACGCTGGACAGGCCCGCGATGGCCCCGATTTTAACCAGAACCGCGAACCACGGCAGACCGAGCTGGTTGACCGCTGTGGCGATGGGCGCCGGGTTATCCAGAGAGGCGTAGGGCACGATCCCGACCAGCACCGCCGAGGTGGCGATGTAGAGCACCGTGCAGATGGCCAGAGCGCCCAGGATGCCGATGGGCATGTCCTTGGAAGGGTTGCGCGATTCGGCGCCCGCCGTGGAGACCGCCTCGAAGCCAAGATAGGCGAAGAAGATCACCGCCGCGGCGTGGATGACGCCGCCTATGCCGTAGCGCGAATGACTGTTGCCGGTCATGACCTCCCAGAGGGCCCGTCCGATCTGGCTTGGCATGTCCATTGGCGTGCCCGGGGGCGGGGCTGGAACCTGGGCTGGGATCAGCGGCGCCCAATGCGCCGGATGGACGAAGAAAGAGCCGATGGCGATGAAGGCGATCACCACGGTGAGCTTGATCGCCACCACGATATTGTTGACCGTCGCCGACTCCGAGACCCCGATGGTCAGGAGGCCGGTCACCAGGGCGATAATCACGATCGCGGGCAGGTTGAGGACGCCCACGCCCGCCAGCATGGCGCCGCCTGGCCCGACGGCCGCCGCGCCCGGGGCTGCGGTCAAGGCCGGTGGTATGATGATATGCAGGTCCTGCATCAGGCTGACGAAATAGCCGGACCAGCCCACCGCCACGACCGATGCCGCCAAGCCGTATTCAAGCAGCAGCAGCAGGCCCATGATCCAAGCCACGACCTCACCCATGGAAGCGTAGGCATAGGAATAGGCTGAGCCTGAGACGGGCAGGGCGGAGGCGAGTTCCGCGTAACACAGCGCCACCAATCCGCAGAGCACGCCGGTAATCACGAATGAGATCATGATCCCCGGTCCGGCGAACTGCGCCGCCGCGCGTCCGGTGAGGACGAAGATACCGGTGCCGATGATGCAGCCGATGCCGAGCAGAACCAGGTTGAGCGCGCCCAGGGTGCGCTTCAGCTCTCCGTGCTCCAGTTCGCTCTGGATCTGGGCGACGCTCTTTCGTTGGAAGATACGCCCAAGGCCCAGCCCACCCCGCGCAACGCTCGCCATAGACGTTCCTCTTCGGCCCCGCCCGGCCCGCAGCCGAGTCCCGCGACGCTAACGGCTCGCCGACGTTCCGGCAATCTTGCGGCGCGGCGACGCCTTGCGGGCCGGCCCAGACGCCCTATCCTCATCAACGGCCACCTCTTGAGGAGCATAAATTGGACGTCCACGCCGCCAAGCCGCCGCCGATCCGTGCGGTGGTGGTTCCGGTCACCCCGCTGCAGCAGAACTGCACCATCGTCTGGTGCGAGGCGACGCGCCGGGCGGCGGTCATCGATCCCGGAGGCGAGGTTTCGCGCCTGCTCCGCGTTTTGGCCGATCAGAAGCTGGAGCTGGAAAAGATCTGGATCACCCACGGCCACCTCGACCATGCCGGCGGCGCGGCCGAACTCAAGGACGCCACCGGCGTCCCCATCGAGGGGCCCCATCCAGACGATCAATTCTGGATCGACGACATCGGCGTCAACGCCGCGCGCTGGGGCATGCCGGGCGCGCGGCCATTCATCCCCGACCGCTGGTTAGGCGATGGCGACCTGGTAAAGCTCGGCGCGGCGGAGTTCGAGGTCTACCATTGCCCCGGCCACACCCCCGGACATGTGATCTTCCATCACCGCCAGGCTCGCTTCGCCCAGGTGGGGGACGTCCTCTTCCAGGGCTCGATCGGCCGCACCGACTTTCCGCGCGGCGACTACCAGCAACTGATCGACTCCATCACAGGCAAGCTGTGGCCGCTGGGAGACGACGTCACCTTCGTGCCAGGCCACAACGCGATTTCGACATTCGGAGCGGAGCGGGCGACCAACCCCTTCGTCGCCGACTCCGTCCTGGCGGCGACAGGCTGACGGGCGGCGGTTGAGATAGATAAGAAATGGCCGCACGATTGCGGCTATGTTGCAAGCGCGACATTGGCGCGCCAAGGCCGGCGCGCAAGACGCGGCTGATGGAAGAGATTTTAGTGAACGAGCCAGGCCAAGCGGGCCAGGAACACATCCTGGTAGTCGATGACGATCCTGGGATCCGGGACGTGGTCTCCGATTTCCTGAGCCGCCACGGCTATGCCGTTGACACCGCCGCCGACAGCAAGGCGGTCGAGCGCGCGATGGCGCGCCGCAAACCGGACCTGATCGTCCTCGACGTGATGCTGCCCGGCGAAGACGGCCTTTCCATTTGCCGCCGCCTGGCCCGGCCCGACGGCCCCGCGATCATCATGCTGAGCGCCGTCGGCGAGGAGACAGACCGTATCGTTGGCCTCGAGCTGGGCGCGGACGACTACCTGGCCAAGCCGTGCAATCCGCGCGAGCTGCTGGCCCGGGTGCGCGCCGTCCTGCGCCGCAAAACCGAGACGCGAGGCGTGGAAGAGCCGCTTGAGGCGGCCTGCGAGTTCGCCGGTTGGCGGCTCGATCTCGTGCGCCATGAACTGCGCTCGCCGCAGAACGTGATCGTCAACCTCTCGAGCGGGGAATTCTCACTTCTGCGCGCCTTCGTCGAGCGACCGCAGCGGGTGCTGACGCGCGACCAACTGCTCGAATTCGCGCGCGGGCCGAGGTCCGAGGCCTTCGACCGCGCCATCGACGTGCAGATCAGCCGCCTGCGCCGCAAGCTTGAAGGCGGCGGCGACGGTCAGGAATTGATCCGGACTGTGCGCAACGAGGGCTATCTCTTCGTGCCCAGGGTGTCGCGGACGCCGTGAAGATCCGCCTGCCGTCGACGCCGTTGTTTCTCCAGGCCCTGGGTCTGGTCGTCGCCACCCTGATCACCGCCGAGATCGCCACCACTGTCGTGGTGCTCAACCTGCCGCCGCCGCCGCCGGACGTCTATACGGTGACCGACATCGTGCAGGCGGTGCGCCACCACGGCCGCACCCAGACCTCAGATGGCCGAGACCTCGATTCGCGCGAGACGCCGTTTCCACCAGCCTTGGACACGATGGGACGGCGGCGGCTCCGATTTCGCGACGCCGTGGCCGCGGCGCTCGACCTGCCGGCTTCCAGCGTGATCATCTCCCAGCCCGGTCCGCGGATCGTCGCCCTGGGCGCTTCGCGGCCGCCGCAGCACGTTGGCGCATGGGTGGAGGGCGATGACCCCATACTCCTCGGCGGCTTCAAGGTTGGCGTAAGACAGCCGGACGGTCAGTGGCTCGTTGTCGCGCCAATGAGCGCGTTCGGAATCGACCCATGGCAGCAGCGCCTGCTCCTCGTCCTGGCGATCGCCGCTCTGGCGGTGTCCCCCTTGGCCTGGTGGTTCGCCCGCCGCATGGCGGCGCCGATCGCGGCTCTGGCCGCTGGCGCCGAGCGACTCGGGCGCGACCCCACCGCCCCTCGGCTGGATGTGCGCGGCTCGGCAGAGGTCACCTCCGCGGTCAACGCCTTCAATGAAATGCAGGAACGCCTCAGGCAATACGTCGAGGACCGTACCGACATGATCGGGGCCATCGCCCATGATCTGCGCACACCGCTCACCCGACTGAGGTTTCGCATCGAGGCGGCGCCGGAGGATATCCGCGCCAAATTGGCCACCGATATCGACCAGATGGAGGCCATGGTTTCGGCCACCATGGCCTTCGTGCGCGACGCCTCGCGCAACGGCGAGCGGGTCAAGCTCGAGATCACCTCCCTGGTCGAGACGATCATGGACGAAGCCGCCGAAACCGGCGCGGACTCAGCTGCCGAAGCCTCCGCTCGGGTCGTGGTCGATGGCGATCCGGTCGCTTTGCGACGCCTGATCACCAACCTCGTGGACAACGCCCTCAAGTTCGGCTCGGCCGCCCGCGGCCGCGTGTTCACAGAGAACGGCATGGCGGTCGTGGAGATTGAGGACAATGGCCCCGGCATCGCCGAGGACCAGATCGAACGGGCCTTCGAACCGTTCCACCGCCTCGAGACGTCGCGCAGCCGCGACACCGGGGGCATAGGACTCGGCTTGGCCGTGGTGCGCGCCATCGCCCGCGGGCACGGCGGCGATGTTCAGCTGAAATCGCGCCAGGAGGGCGGTCTGAGAGCCCAGGTGCGTCTGCCGCTCGCCATGCCGGCGACGAGGCCCGCGAATTGACCCCTCAGGCTCATCGCGGAGAGCGGCGAATCGCCGGTATTCGGAGCGTTCGGCGCAACCGGAAGCCGGATTGGCAGTTAGTAGTGAAGACGAATTGTGCGTCTCGCAGTGTCACCAAGGAGTAGCTTTTATGGATGAAACCAAAGACGCCAAGCGTAAGCCTGCCCGTAGAGGATTCGCCGCCATGGATCCGGAACGTCGGCGCGAGATCGCGCGCCGCGGCGGCGCCAGCGTGCCCAGTGAAAAGCGGAGCTTCGCCCAGAACCGTGACTTGGCCGCCAACGCGGGCCGCAAGGGTGGCGCAGCTTCGCGCGGCGGCGGACGACGTCCGACCGCCAGCTAGGCGCGCTCCAGAAGATAGATCGAAAACCGCGGAGCCGGGCTTTCCCAACGCCCGGTGACCGCAAGACCGGCCCGGGCGGCCAAGGCTCTGAACTGCGCATCGGTGAACTTGTAGGAGTTCTCCGTGTGGATGGTTTCGCCTTCGACGAAATCCAGGTCCGCTCCGGCGGCGCGCGCGCGGTGAGTTCGCGTGACCTCAAGGTGCATTTCAATCCGGCTCTCGAAGGCGTTCCAAGCCACGCGGTGGGCGAAGGCGCCGACATCCAGATCGCCTTCGAGTTCGCGGTTGATGCGCTCGATCAGATTGAGATTGAACTGCGCGGTGACGCCGCTGGAGTCGTCATAGGCGGCGATCAAGGTTTGGGTGTCCTTGGCCATATCCACGCCAACGATGAAGACGCCGTCATCGCCCATCAGTCCACGCACCCGCCGCATGAGATCCACGGCCTCGTCCGGCGCGAAGTTGCCGATGGTCGAGCCCGGGAAGAACACCGCCACCGGCCCTGATCCCGCGTCGATTTCGGTGATCTGGGTGAAGTCCGCGACGATCGGGCTGACCTTGACGCCCGGATAATCGCGGGCGATGGCGGCCGACGCCTCGGCCAGGGCCGTCTCGCTCACATCGATAGGCGCATAGGCCGCGACACCAGGAGCGGCGTCGAGAATCCGCCGCGTCTTGAGGCTCGCGCCACTGCCCAGCTCGACGAGCGTGGCGCCCTCCCCGATCCGAGCCCCGATTTCCGCCGCCACGCTCGTCAGCAATTCGCTCTCCTGGCGGGTCGGGTAATATTCCGGCAGACGGCAGATATCCTCGAACAACGCCGATCCGCGCGCGTCGTAGAACCACTTGGGCGTCAGCCGCTTGCGCGCGGCCGAAAGGCCCTCGGCCACATCGGCGCGGAATTCTTCCAGAGGCGTCAACGCCGGCGCGTCCTCAGCCAGGCGAAGCCCGGCGAACATCCATCGTTGGTGGGGGTAGAAGAAATTGCGGTAGGTTAGGCGCGCGTGCCCCTCCGGCGTCACGCAAGCGCCGCCGCGCAGCACCATCTGCCCGACCATGAACTTGGCGTTGTATTCGCCCACCGCGCCGGCGGCGGGAGCGAATCCCGGATAGGGCGAATAGGCGCTCGACGTCCACTGCCAGACATCGCCGTCCAGCTGATCGAGCCGGCGAGAATCGCCGGCGGCATGCTCCCATTCGGCCTCGGTTGGCAGGCGCTTGCCGGCCCAGGCGGCGAAGGCGGCCGCTTCATGGAAGCTGACATGAACGACCGGGGCGTCCAGGTCGACCTCGCGCGGCCCGGCGAGGGTCATGGTTCGCCAGGTGTCGCCGCAGTCTTCCCAATAGAGGGGCGCGTTCCAGCCTTCGGACTTCACCAGGGCCCAGCCGTCGGACAGCCAGAATTCTGACCGCCGATAGCCGCCGTCGGCCATGAACGCCAGCCACTCGCCATTCGTCACCAGGCGCGAGGCCATCCGGAACGGCGCCAGGAACACGCGGTGAGCCGGTGTCTCATTGTCGAAAGCGAAGGCCTCGCCGCGCGCGCCGATGCTGACCAGGCCGCCCTTGAACGCGACCCATTCACTGGGCTGGGCGCAGGCGCGCGGCCCCGGGGCATGTCGCGCATAGGCGGGACTGAGCGGCGACAGGGAAAACAGGTGGAGCACGTCGGTCAGGATCAACTCCTGATGCTGCTCTTCGTGCGCCAGGCCGAGGACAGTCAGGTCGAGCGCCTCCCTGGACAGTCGACCGGAGAGCAGCCGGAGCATGCCCTGGTCCACGTGGGCGCGATAACGCAGCACCTCCGCCGCCGAGGGGCGGGTCAAGAGGCCGCGCGCAGGCCTGGGATGCCGTTCACCCATGGCCTCGTAGTAGGAATTGAACAGGTAACCGTAGCTGGCGTCGAACGCCTGATAGCCGGCCAGGAACGGCCCCAGCAGGAAAGTCTCGAAGAACCAGCTGGTGTGCGCCAGGTGCCATTTCACCGGGCTGGCGTCGGGCATCGACTGAGTCTGCTGATCCTCGGCCGACAGCGGCGCGGCCAAGGCCTCGGTGCCGGCCCGCACGGCCAGGTATCGCTCAGCCAGGGAACGAGCCGCCCTGCGGCGCGTCAGAGTCTGGACAGCCGGCGCGGCGTCGGACATGGCCAGGATCCTTGAAGCCGGAGAACGACGCGAGACATAGTGTCGCTTGATCTGGCGCGCCAGACCCGCTCCCTCAACGCATCAGGCGCGCGGGAGGTTGCCCCGGAGGCCTAAAACCAGCCGCGCCACTTGAACCAAACGAGCGGGACGATGGCGCTGGCGGCGATCACCGCCAGCCCATAGGGATAGCCGTAGGTCCAGTCATACTCGGGCATGCCCTTGAAATTCATGCCGTAGATTCCCGCGATCAGAGTCGGTGGAATGCCGGCGATCGAAACGATGGTCAGGGTTTTGAAGACATCGTTCTGGGCGATACCAATGAGCCCCATCATAGCGTCGAGCAGGAATTGCACCTTGTCGGCCAGGTGGACCTCATAGTCATCCAGCGACCCTACGTCCTGGCGCAGGGTTCGCATTTCCGGTTGGAGCCGACCGTCGAACCAGTCCTCGGTCAGATTACAGGCGAATTCGACGGCGCGCCCCACGCCGAGCAGGGTATTGCGCGTTTCAGAGAGGTGGTCGCCGAGCCTTCCGATCTGGCGCAAACGGGCGCGGATGACGCGATTGGAGCGAATGACCCTGCGCCCGCCCCCGTCCGGAACGTGGAAGGTCGCCGTCGATATTCCCCGCAGTTCCGTCGCCGCCTTCTCAAGGCTATCGGCGAGGCGATCGACGATCTCGCCACAGAGAGCTACGAACACCTCCAGGCCCACTTTTGGCGTCGTGGTCGTGGCCTCGAAACGAGCGGCGACCGCGTCGAAGGCGTGCAGGGCTGAGTACCGGATCGTCACCAGAACATCGCGCGAGAGCACGAATCCGACGGGAGCCATCGACGGCGCGTCGGGGCCGCCGTGAGCGAACATCGGCGCGCTCAAGGAGAGCACGCCGTCGCAGAATCCGAACCGACTGGAGTATTCAACCTCATCAAGGCGACTGCGGCTCGGCACATGGAGGCCGGTGAGTTTCTCGACTTCAGCCGTCTCGGCGGGCGTGGGGTCGCAAAGGTCGAGCCAGATTGGGGGGGCAGAATCGCCGGAGAATCTATGCGGAAAGACGTTCAACATCGAAGGGCGCCGCCGTGACGGGTGAACGCCTCACCCACCGTTTTCCTTAGAGTGACGCGGCCGGCCAGCAAAGGGCTCCAAAGCCTTCATCGCTAGGCTGCCGGCAACGCCGGGCCTGGCCTGACGGACCTCAGGCGCTCCAGGTCCGCGGCGGCCGGCAGGCCGAGGGCCGCGAACATCTCCAGGCGCCCTGGGCCGGCTTTGCGGGCGTAGAAGCGGGCGTTGGCCCTGCGGCCCCGCGCGAGCGCAACGAAGACCTTGATCATGGTCGAGGGTTTGCCGAGCCAGGCCCGGGGCGGCTCCAGCATGTGGAAGGCCCGCATGGCGGCGCGGAACAGCTCGGGGTGTTCGCGGACGGCGACGCTGACCCCATCCTCGAGGAACCGGCGCATCAGGCGAGCGCGGAGGGTCGGCCGATAGTTTGGATCCAGTCCATGCTCGGCGCGACGGGCGGCGGCCCGGTCCTGGGTGAGCATGTCTTCGTAGAAAGGCCACAACGTCGCGCGCACGCTCACGCTATAGACCCGCGCCCGTTCCACCGGGTCGGTGCTCTCGGCCAGCGCGTCGCGTAACAGGTGCGCCTCGATGGCCGCGAAGGAGCAGCCCCGGCCATAGAGGGGGTTGGTGCGCACCAGGCTGTCGCCGACGCTGAAATAGTTGAGGATCGCAGGCCTGCCGTCCGGCGCCATCTCCCGCCAGCGGCTTTTGAGGTCACCCATGCCGTGGATCTTGCTCACCGGCTGGGCGCGCGCCGGGTCGGTCCAGGCGGCGAGGCCCGGCAGGCGGGCACAGATGGCGTCGAAGTTCGGGGGATCGACCACCGCCACTCGCAGCGCCTCTTCCACCTCCGGCACGGCCACCGTGACCGAGAACGTGTCGTTGTCCGCCGGGAAAACGGCGAACTTCAGATAGTTCAGGTCGCCGGTGGCGGCGTATTCGCCCCGGGGCGGATCGCTCTGGCCCGGTTCGAATTTGTAGAAGCGCGTGTAGTAGAGGATCTTGCAGTCCTCGCCGGTCTCGGGGACCGCCGCCCCGGCTTCCGCCAGCCAGTCCTCCGCCGGCGATCGGCGGCCCCCGGCGTCAATTACCAGATCGGCGAACACCCTCTCGCCGCCCTCCAAAAGAAAGCCCTGCGCTGTCAGGGCGCCGGCGGCGTCACGCTCGCTGACCAGCGCCTGGACGAAGACGCCGGATCGGATGGCGACATTGGCCGAAGCCTCCACATAGCGGCGGATGACCATTTCCATGGTTGTCCGCCGGCTGACGATGATCGCCATCTCGGCGTCCTGGGGGTCTGGCGTGTAGCGGGCCTGGAGCGTCTGCGGCAGACCGTCGGCGAAGCGCAGCTCGCGCGCGCCGGCCGCCAGGAGGGCCTCCAGCAGGGCTGGGTGTTCGGTGGCGATCAGCTTGCGCAGCCGAGCCAGAAAGGCGTGGCTGTGGCGCAGTTGGGTGGCGCCGCGCCTCCGCCAGCCGTCGAACACCGCTTCGGCGTCGCCGGCCGGCGGCGGCGCGTCCCGCTCCAGCAGGGTGATCTGCCGACCGGTCGGGGCGAGCGCCAGGGCCGCGCACAGGCCGGCGATGCCGGCGCCCAGCACCACCACGCTCTCCGATTGCTCGCCCGTCATCCCGCGCTCCGAAGGGACCGATCCTGGGACAGACACACGGCGTCCCTAGGGAAATCAAGGCGCGGACTTCAGAAGGGGCGGCGCGCGGCGCGAAGAGGCTGGCGGTGACGGAGGGATTCGAACCCTCGGTACGGCTTTACACCGTACAACGGTTTAGCAAACCGCCGCCTTCAGCCGCTCGGCCACGTCACCCGCGGGCGGGCCATACCCGTTCGCCTCCGCACTGGCAATCGAACTAGCGCGCCCGCTGGCCGAACAGCACCTTTCGCGCCTCCTCGGCCGCCTTGCCCGATTGGTTGAGCGCGGCGCCTGATTGGATGGTCTTGGCCTGGGCCAAGGCCCGCTGCACGGCCTCCCGTGCGCCCACCCGGGCCTTCCAGGCGGTCAGATGGGGAAAGTCCTCGACCTGGATGGCCGCGCTCGACTGGCCCGCGACCCAAGGCCAGGAGATCATGTCGGCGATGCTGTAGTCGCCGGCGATGAATTCGCGCCCGGCCAGCCGCTTGTCGAGCACGCCGTACAGGCGATTCACTTCATTGGTGTAGCGGTTGGCGCCATAGGCGGACTGTCGCTGATCGAGCAGGAAGCTGGGCGCATAGTTGCGGAAATGGTTCGCTTGGCCGGCCATGGGGCCGAGGCCGCCCATCTGCCAGAACACCCACTCGTCCACCTCGACGCGGGCGCGCTCGTCACTGGGATAGAAGAGGCCCGTCTTGCGACCGAGGTACTGCAAGATGGCGCCCGACTCGAACACGGAGATCGGCCGTCCGCCCGGGCCATTGGGATCGACAATCGCCGGCATGCGGTTGTTGGGCGAGATGGTCAGAAATTCTGGCGTGAACTGCTCGCCCCGGCCGATGTTCACCGGCTTGATTTCATAGTCGAGCCCCATCTCCTCCAGGGCTATGGTGACCTTATGCCCGTTGGGTGTCGGCCAATAGTAAGCCTCGATGGGGGCGGCCATGTCGTCTCCTAGTCCAATCCAAGCTTCGCGCGCAGCAGGGCGTTCACCGCGGCGGGGTTGGCCTTGCCCCCGGTCTCGCGCATGACCTGACCGACGAACCAGCCCACAGCCTGCGGCTTGGCTTTCACGGCCTCGGCCTGGCCGGGATTGGCGCCGATCAGGCGCTCGATCAGCGCCTCCAGCTCGCCGGTGTCGCTCACCTGCGTCAGGCCTCGCGCCTCAACGATCGCAGCCGGCGTCCCCTCCCCGGCCCACATATGTTCGAACACCTCCTTGGCGATCTTGGTGGAGATGACGCCGTCTTCCTGGAGGGCTACGAGGCCGGCCACGTCTTCCGGCGGCACCGGGCAGTCCTCGATCTCCAGCCCGTCCTTGGCGAGGTGCGACAGCACGGCGTTGGTCACCGTATTGGCCACCAGCTTGGCGTCACGGCCGGCGGCGGCCTTCTCGAAATAGTCGGCCCGCGCGACATCGGTGGTCAGCACGCCGGCGTCGTAGTGCGAGAGACCATACTGCGTCTCGAAGCGGGCCCGACGCGCGTCGGGCAGCTCTGGCAGGGTGGCGCGCATCGCCTCGACCCAGGCCGGATCGAGCACCAACGGCACGAGGTCGGGATCGGGGAAATAGCGATAGTCGTGCGCCTCCTCCTTGGAGCGCATGGAGCGCGTCTCGCCACGCCCAGGATCGAACAGCCGCGTCTCCTGCCGGATGGCGCCGCCGTCCTCGAGGATCTCGACCTGCCGGCGCGCCTCATAGACGATGGCCTGCTGGATGTAGCGGTAGGAGTTGACGTTCTTGATCTCGCAACGTGTGCCGAGGTCTCCGCCAGGCCGGCGCACCGAGACGTTGACGTCGGCGCGCAGATTGCCCTTCTCCATGTCGCCGTCGCAGGTCCCCAGGGTGCGCAGTATGGCGCGCAGTTTCTTCACATAGGCCGCGGCGTCCTCGGGCGAACGCATGTCCGGTCGGGAGACGATCTCCATCAGCGCCGTGCCGGCCCGGTTGAGATCGACAAAGGTAAAATCCGGGTCGAGGTCGTGGATCGACTTGCCGGCGTCCTGCTCCAGGTGCAGGCGCTCGATGCGCACGGTGAATGTTGAGCCGTCGTCGCGCTCGACTTCGATCTCGCCCTCGCCAACGATCGGATCCTTGTACTGGCTGATCTGATAGCCCTGCGGCAGATCGGGATAGAAATAGTTCTTCCGGTCGAAGCGCGACCAGTTGTTGATTTGGGCCCTAAGGCCCAGGCCGGTTCGGACGGCCTGCTCCACGCAATGGCGGTTGATCACCGGCAGCATGCCGGGCATGGCCGCGTCGACCAGGCTGACCTGTTCGTTCGGACCGGCGCCGAAGCCGACCGCCGCGCCCGAAAACAGCTTGGCCTTGGAGGCCACCTGGGCGTGAACCTCCAGGCCGAGGACGATTTCCCACGGGCCGGTGCGACCCTCGATCAGTGGGGGTTCGACGCTCACGCCCGCGCCTCGCCAACCGCGCTAGACAAGTTCGTCAAATTCGGCTCCCCATGGGCTTGAGCAACATCAAAAGGAATATAGGGATGAGACCTGCCATCGCCGCCCTTTCGGGCCTGTCGATCCTTCTGGCCGGCGCGCCCGCCCTGGCCCAGTCCAACACCGCCGCGCCCGCCGACGCGGCCACGCCGACCATACCGGCCGCCAGCCCCAAGGCCTCGGTGGAGACGACCACCATCGGCGACCTGGTCGACAACCCCAAGACCAAGGCTGTCCTGCAGCAGGATATGCCTGGGCTCCTGACCTATGACGGACTCGACCAGATCAAGGGCATGACCATGCGCGACATCTCCAAGTACCCGCAGGCGAACCTCGACCAAGCGGCTCTGGTCAAGATCCAGAAGGACTTCGACGCCATCCCCAGCCCCTGACCGGGTCACCACCAGCGCTCCGGCCGGGCGGTGAAAGCCGCCGCCTTTTCGACGGCGCCGGCGAGGGAAAACAGCGTCCCCTCGTCCAGCGCCCGGCCGATCAGCTGCAGGCCAAGCGGCAGGCCGTGGGCGTCCAGCCCGCCCGGCACGCTGATGCCCGGCAGGCCGGCGAGGTTCACCGTCACGGTGAAGATGTCGTTCAGATACATGGCGATGGGATCGGCGGCGTTCTCGCCCAGGCCGAAGGCCGCCGACGGCGCCGTGGGCGTGAGCAGCGCATCGACCTTTTCGAACGCCTGGGTGAAGTCGTCGGCGATCCGGCGTCGAACCTTCAGCGCCTTGAGGTAGTAGGCGTCGTAGTAACCGGCCGAGAGCACATAGGCGCCGATCAGCACGCGCCGCTTGACCTCGTCGCCGAAGCCGGCCGCCCGCGTCAGCTGATAGACATCGGTGAGCGTGGGGCCTTCGACCCGTGCGCCGTAGCGCATGCCATCATAGCGGGCCAGGTTCGAGGAGGCCTCGGCTGGGGCGATGATGTAATAGGCCGGCAGGGCGTATTTGGTGTGCGGCAACGACACCTCGACGATCTCGCAGCCGGCGTCGCGCAGCCAGTCGACACCTCGGGTCCACAACTCGTCGATCTCCGCGGGCATCCCGTCGACCCGATATTCTCGCGGCACGCCGATCCTGAGGCCCTTCACCGATTTGCCAACGAAGGCGGGAAAGTCCGGCGTCTCCACCGGCAGGCTGGTGGAGTCCTTGGGGTCATGGCCGCTCATCGACTTGAGCAACAGCGCGGCGTCGGCCACCGTCTTGGCGATCGGGCCGGCCTGGTCGAGCGACGAGGCGAAGGCCACCACCCCCCAGCGTGAGCAGCGGCCATAGGTGGGCTTCATCCCCACCGTGCCGGTGAGCGAGGCCGGCTGACGGATCGACCCCCCGGTGTCCGTGGCCGTGGCCGCCAGCGCCAGACCGGCCGCCACCGCCGCCGCCGAACCGCCCGACGAGCCGCCCGGCGTGAGGGGACGGTTGGAGCCGAACGATCTCCACGGATTGACCACCGGCCCGAAAGCGCTGGTCTCGTTCGACGAGCCCATGGCGAACTCATCCATGTTGAGCTTGCCCAGCATGACCGCGCCGTCTCGCCAGAGATTGGCGGTGACGGTCGATTCATAGGTCGGGATGAAGTCGCCCAGGATCCGCGAGCCGGCTGTCGAGCGCACGCCCTTGGTGCAGAACAGATCCTTGATCCCGAGGGGCGCGCCCTCCAACGGGCCGCCCTCGCCGCGCGCAAGGCGTTCGTCCGACGCGGCCGCCATGGCCAGCGCCTTTTCAGGCGTTTCGAGCACATAGGCGTTGAGGGCGCGCGCCTGGGCTATCGCGTCCAGATGGGCCTGGGTCAGCTCTTGCGAAGAGAATGCCTTGGCGCGCAGTCCCGCCACGGCGTCGGTCAGGGTGAGACCCGTGAAAGCGCTCATTCGACCACCTTCGGAACCACGAAGAAGCCGTTGCGGGCCTTGGGCGCATTGGCCAGGATCGCGGCGGCGTCGCCGCCTTCGGTCACCACGTCCTCGCGCATGGGCAGGGCGAGCGCCACCGCCGAGGTCATCGGCTCGACGCCATCGGTGTCGACCTCCCCCAACTGCTCGATCCACAGCAGAATCCCCGACAGCTCCGCCGCGAGCGCCTCCAACCGCGCCTCTGGTTCGCGGATCTGGGCGAGGTTCGCGACCTTGCGAACAGTTTCGACGTCGATGGCCATTCAGGGCTCCTGCTCGGAAGGCGCCTGCGATAAGCGCGCGCCGGGTCTCTTGACAAGAGCGCGGCGAACACGGCGAGGCCGCGGCATGGCCGTGGTTGATCTCCTCCAGCTTCCAGACGCATTGCCCCGGGGCGCGGCGGTCGCCGGGATCGATCACGGCGCCAAGACCATCGGCGTCGCCATCTCCGACATCTCGCTGATGATCGCCTCGCCGGCGGCCCTGATCAGAAAGATCAAATTCACCCGCGACGCCGAGACGCTGTTTGCGCTCATGGCCGACCGGGGAGTCGGTGGCCTCGTCGTCGGCCTCCCGGTCAATATGGACGGAAGCGAGGGACCCAGTTGCCAGTCGGCGCGCGCCTTCGCCCGCAATCTGCTGCGCCTGCGCGATCTGCCTATCGCCTTTTGGGACGAGCGTCTGTCGACGTCCGCGGTGAGCCGGGTCCTCATCGACGAAGCGGACGTCTCGCGGGCCCGACGCGCCGAGGCGGTCGACAAGCTCGCGGCCGCCTGGATCCTGCAAGGCGCGCTCGATCGGTTGCGCGCGGAGCGGGCCAACCCTACAAGACCGCTTTGATGACTCCCTCGGTCCCCGGCGTCGATGAAATCCGCTCGCGGGCCTTTCCGTTTCCCACCAAGCATTTCCTGACCGTCACCGATCTGGACCCTATCCAGGTTGGCGATCTGCTGGCCCTGGCCGAAGGTTTCGTGGCGCTCAACCGCCAGAAGAACAAGAAGCTCGACCTGCTCAAGGGCCGCACGCTGATCAACCTGTTCTTCGAGGCGTCCACCCGCACCCAAAGCTCATTCGAGCTGGCCGGTAAGCGCCTGGGCGCCGATGTCGTCAACATGAGCCCGCGCGCGTCATCGATCGTGAAGGGCGAGACGTTGGTCGACACCGCCGTCACCCTCAACGCCATGCAGCCGGACATCCTGGTGGTGCGTCACGGCTCGTCGGGCGCGGCCTCGCTGCTGTCCCAGAAAGTCAGCTGTTCGGTGATCAACGCAGGCGACGGCCAGCACGAACATCCGTCTCAGGCCCTGCTCGACGCCCTGTCCATGCGCCGCGCCTTCGGTCGCATCGACGGTCTGAAAGTCGCCATCTGCGGCGACGTGCTGCACAGCCGTGTGGCGCGCTCGAATGTCGCCCTGCTCACCCTTCTGGGCGCCCATGTGCGGCTGGTCGGCCCGCCCACCTTGATGCCCGCCGAGGTGGAGCGCTGGGGAGTCGAAGTCCATCACGACATGAAGACCGGCATCGCCGGAGTCGACGTGGTCATGATGCTGCGCCTGCAACTCGAACGGATGCAGGGCGCGCTCGTCCCCTCGATGCGCGAGTATTTCCGCTTCTGGGGCCTGGACCGGGAAAAGCTGGCCAGGGCCGCGCCAGGCGTGAGGGTCATGCATCCCGGGCCGATGAACCGGGGCGTCGAGATCGATTCCGACGTGGCCGACGACCTCGAGGTTAGCCTTATCCAGGATCAGGTGGAGATGGGGGTGGCCGTCCGTATGGCGATCCTGGCTTCGCTGGCCGCGAGGCTCGAAAACCAATGAGTCGCCGGCCGATCCTCATCTCCAACGCCCGCCTCGTCGATCCCGAGAGCGGCTACGATGGGCCGGGCGCTCTGCTGGCCATGGACGGTCGTATCGCCGAGGTTCGCAAGGGCGCGGATGCGATCGAGGGACCCGATGGCGCGCAGTCCATCGACGCTAGGGGGGCGATGCTCTGTCCGGGGCTGATCGATCTGCGGGTCAAGACCGGCGAGCCGGGCGCCGAGCCCAAGGAGACGCTGAAGTCGGCGGCTTTGGCCGCGGCCGCCGGCGGGGTGACCTCGATCGTGGTTCAGCCGGACACCGATCCGGTGATCGACGACCCCTCCGTGGTCGATTTCATTCTCCGCCGGGCGCGCGACATTGGCCTGGTGCGGGTCTACCCCGCCGGCGCCGCCACCAACGACCTGGCGGGCGAAGCCATGGCCGAGATCGGCCTCATGCGCGAGGCCGGCTGCGTCTATGTCACCAACGCCGATCGCCCGATTGTCAACTCGAAGGTCATGCGGCGCGTGTTGGCCTACGCCGGCAGCCTGGGCGTCCTGGTCGCCCACCGGCCGGCCGATCCGTGGCTCAGCGCCGGCGCCGCCGCCACCGAAGGCGAGTTCGCCGGCCGCATGGGCCTGCCGCCGGAGCCGGTCGCCGCCGAAACCATCATGCTCGAGCGCGACCTGACGCTGGCCGGCCTCACGGGGGCCCGGCTGATGGTGGATCAGATCAGCGCCGCCCAGCCGATCGAGCGCCTCGCCGCCGCCAAGGCCCGCGGCCTCAACGTCATCGCCACCGCCTCGATCAATCATCTCACCTTCAATGAGCTGGACATCGGCGGCTACCGCACCTTCTGCAAACTGACGCCGCCCTTGCGTGCCGAGGACGATCGCAAGGCGCTGGTGGAAGCCTTGATCGCCGGTGTCGTCGACATCGTCGTCTCAGCCCATGCGCCAGCCCCGCCCGAAGAAAAGCGACTCCCCTACGACGAGGCCGCGCCCGGATCGGTCGGGCTGCAGACCCTGCTCCCGGCCCTCCTCACCCTGCATCACGAACTCCGCACGCCGCTGACCACCCTGCTTCGCGCGGTGACTTTGGCCCCGGCCGAGGCTATCGGAGTTCCCGCCGGACGGCTGAAGGCGGGCGCCCCCGCCGACCTCGTGATCTGCGACATCGAAGCTCCGATTCTCGTCGATGCCTCGCGCCTGATCTCCAAATCCAAAAATTCGGCGTTTGACGGCCGCCGGCTGCAAGGTGAGGTCAGCATGACCTTGGTTGACGGCCGCGTGGTGTATGATCGCCACGACGGAGGGGCTTCATGATCGCACACCATGATTCGACGGCGGCCCTGATCGGCTGCGCCATCGGCGGCTATCTGCTGGGCTCCATTCCCTTCGGCCTGATCATAACGCGCCAGGCGGGGGTCGGCGACATTCGCCAGATCGGCTCCGGCAATATCGGCGCGACCAATGTGCTGCGCACCGGTCGGCGCGACCTGGCCCTGTTCACTCTGCTGGGCGATGGCGGCAAGGGCACCGTGGCGGTTCTTCTGGCAGCCATGATCTCACCGGTCGGGGCGGCCGTGGCCGGTTGCGCGGCGTTTCTGGGCCACCTTTTTCCCATCTGGCTGCGTTTCAAGGGTGGCAAGGGCGTCGCCACCTTCTTTGGCGTCATGATCGCGGCGGCGTGGCCGGCGGGACTGGCGGCGGGGGCCACCTGGATCGTCGTGGCGGCGGTGTTTCGCTACTCCTCCCTGGCGGCCCTGATCGCGGCGGTCCTGGCGCCGGTCTTTGTCGGCCTGTTGGTCGGCTGGGGGGCGCCGTCATTCTGGCTCGCCTTGGCCATGGCGGTGCTGATCTTCGTGCGCCACGGCGAGAACATCGAACGCCTCATCGAAGGCAAGGAAGCCAAGATCGGCGCTGCGAAGAAAGCGTCCTGACGCGTGGGCCGCGAACGGCTCGACTGGCTGCGGCTGGCGCGGGCGGAATCCGTCGGCGCGGCAACCTTCGCCTATCTGACTCGGCGCTACCGCTCGGCCGGCGCCGCCCTGGCCGAACTGCCGGAGCTGGCCCGCCGCGGCGGGCGCGAGCGGCCCCCACGCATCCCCACCCTCGATGACGCCAGGCGAGAGGTCCTCGCCGGAGAGACGGCCGGCGCCACGCTCATGCTCGGATGCGAGCCGGCGTTCCCGCGCCTGCTTTCGGTTCTGGACGCGCCCCCGCCACTGATCTGGGTCGCGGGGGACGCCACGCTGCTCGGCCGCCGAACCGTGGCGATCGTCGGCGCCCGGGCCGCCTCCTCGGCCGGCCGCCGATTCGCCAGGACCCTGGCGGCCGACCTCGGCGCAGCTGGTTTTGTGGTGATCTCGGGCATGGCGCGCGGGATCGACGCGGCCGCTCACGAGGGCTCGCTCGAAACCGGCACGGCGGCGGTTCTCGCGGGCGGCGTCGACGACATCTATCCGCCCGAGCACGCCGATCTGGCGGCGGCCATCCGCCTCAAGGGCTGTCTGGTCTCCGAGCGCCCGCCAGGCTTTTCGGCCAGGGCGGCCGATTTTCCGAGACGCAACCGGATCATCTCGGGCCTGTCGCTGGGCGTCGTGGTGGTCGAGGCCGAACTGCGGTCGGGGTCGTTGATCACCGCCCGCCTGGCCGGCGAACAGGGTCGTGATGTCTTCGCCGTGCCGGGCTCGCCGCTCGACCCCAGGGCGCGGGGCGCCAACGACCTGCTGCGCCAGGGCGCCGTTCTGGTGGAGGACGCCGAGGACGTGCGGCGGGTGCTCGACTCAAATCTCGGCGTCGCCGAGCCCGCGCCGACCTACGATCCGAACCAGACCTCGGTCGACCCTGGCGCCGAGGGGCTCGAACGCTTGGCGTCGCTGCTCTCCCCCACACCCACCAACCTGAACGACCTGGCCCGCGACGCCGGCATCCCCGCGGCCAGCGCCGCGGCCGCCGCGGTGGAGCTCACCCTCGCGGGACGGGCCGAGCTTCTGCCGGGCGGGCTGGTCGTCGCCCGCGGACCGCGTTGACAGGGCGCCGCCGTCTCCCTCACCCTTTACGCGCGAGAGCGACCTTCCCACCCCCAGCCTTACGGATCCCGAGATTCCCAGCATGAACGTCGTTGTCGTCGAGAGCCCGGCCAAGGCGCGGACCATCAACCGCTACCTCGGGCCCGACTATACTGTGCTGGCCTCGTTCGGCCACGTACGCGACCTGCCGTCCAAGGACGGGTCGGTGAGGCCCAACGAAGACTTCGCCATGAGCTGGGAGGTGGACGCCAAATCCGCCAAGCGCCTCGGCGACATCGCCCAGGCCCTCAAGGGCGCCGACCGCCTGATCCTGGCCACCGACCCCGACCGCGAGGGCGAGGCCATCAGCTGGCACGTCCTGGAGGACCTGCGCCGGCGCCGCGCCTTGGGGAGCGCGCAGGTGGAACGCGTGGTGTTCAACGCCATCACCCGCACCGCGGTCACCGAGGCGATGAAGCAGCCTCGTGCGATCGACATGGAACTGGTGGACGCCTACCTCGCCCGCCGCGCACTCGACTATCTCGTCGGCTTTACACTCTCGCCCGTGCTGTGGCGCAAGCTGCCGGGCGCCCGCTCAGCCGGCCGGGTGCAGTCTGTGGCCCTGCGATTGGTGGTCGATCGCGAACTCGAGATCGAGGCTTTCAGAACTCAGGAATATTGGTCGGTCGAAGCCGATGTGACCGCGGAAAGCGATCCATTCACCGCCCGCCTGGTCAAACACCAGGGCGCCCGGCTCAGCCGGCTCGATCTGGCCGATGAGGCCGCGGCGCTGGCGGCCAGGGCGGCTGTCGAACAGGGCGACTTCCGCGTCGCCGCCGTCGAAACCAAGCCCGCCCGGCGCAATCCGCCGCCGCCGTTCACCACATCGACCCTTCAGCAGGAGGCCTCGCGCAAGCTCGGCTTTTCCGCCCAGCGCACCATGCAGGCCGCCCAGAGACTCTATGAAGGCGTCGACATCGGCGGCGAGACCGTCGGCCTGATCACCTACATGCGCACCGACGGCGTGCAGTCGGCCCCGGAGGCTCTGACCGAGGCGCGCTCGGTGATCGCCAACCTCTATGGTGCGGAGAACGTCCCGGAAATACCTCGCTATTACAAAGTAAAAGCGAAGAATGCTCAGGAGGCGCACGAAGCCATTCGTCCAACCAGCCTTGAGCGCAACCCAGGCGCATTGCGCCTCGAACCAGATCTCGGGCGGCTCTATGAGTTGATCTGGAAGCGGATGATCGCCTCGCAGATGGAGTCTGCGCGCATAGAACGCACCACCGTCGACCTCGAGAGCGCCGACGGTCAGACCGGCCTGCGCGCCAGCGGCCAGGTGGTGCTGTTCCCGGGCTATCTCACCGTCTACGAAGAAGGTCGCGATGCGCCCGATCCCCGTGTAGGCGGCGATGGGGCCGAGGATGATGGCGGCCGCCTGCCCAAGATCCGTCAGGGCGCCGCGGCCAAGGTGGCGGCTGCCCGCGCCGACCGCCATTTCACCGAGCCGCCGCCGCGTTATTCCGAGGCGAGCCTGGTCAAGAAGCTGGAGGAACTCGGCATCGGCCGGCCCTCCACCTACGCCACCATCCTGAGCGTCCTGCGCGACCGCGGCTACGTGACGATGGAGAAGAACCGTTTCATCGCCGAGCCGTCGGGGCTGCTGGTCACCGCCTTCCTCGAGAAGTTCTTCGCCCGTTATGTCGAATATGGTTTCACCGCCGGTCTCGAAGAGAAGCTCGATCTCGTCTCGGCGGGTGAGCTCGACTGGAAGGCCTTGCTGCGCGAGTTCTGGACGGGCTTCGAGGCCGCCGTCGGCGAAATCGGCGACCTGCGCATGGGCCAGGTCCTGGACGCCCTCAACGAGGCCTTGGGGCCACATCTGTTCCCGCAAAAGGCCGACGGCGGCGACCCGCGCGGGTGTCCGACCTGCGGCGACGGCCGCCTCTCGCTGAAAGCCGGCCGGTATGGCGCCTTCATCGGCTGCTCGAACTATCCGGAATGCCGTTACACCCGTCCCATCGGCGGCGCGGCCGAGGACGAAGCGGGAGAAACCGGCGACCGCGAGCTGGGCGTCGATCCCGCCACCGGCCATACGATCTGGCTGAAGGTCGGAAGGTTCGGTCCCTATGTCGAGGAGCTGTCGACCCCCGCGAAGCGCGCCAGTCTGCCCAAGGACTGGCCGCCGGCCACCGTCGATCTTGATCGCGCCTTGCGGCTGCTGCGTCTACCGAGGGAGGTGGGCGTCCACCCCGAGGGTGGGACTATCCTGGCCGGCATCGGCCGCTACGGCCCCTATGTTCAGCACAACGGCGCCTACGCCAACCTCGCCAGCACCGAGGAGGTGTTCGACGTCGGCATCAACCGCGCGGTCACCGTTCTGGCCGAGAAGGCCGCCGGCGGCGGCAAGGGCCGCGCCAGCGGCGCTCTGCGCGAGCTAGGCGCCCATCCGGCCACCGGCGAGGTCATTCGCCTGCTGTCGGGCCGCTTCGGTCCCTATGTGAAGCACCGTCAGACCAACGCCAATCTGCCCCGGGGCTCGGACCCTGAGGCGCTGACCCTCGAAGAAGCCGTGGCGCTGATCGCCGCCCGCGAAGGGGCGCCGACAAAGTCCAAGCGCCCGGCGAAGGCAGGCGCCGCCGCCAAAACCCGCGGAAAGGCCGCCACCAAGACTGGCGCTAAAACGAGCGCCAAGCCGCGCGCGGCGCGCGCCAAAGCCAAGACGTGAAGCGGCCCGGCCCGCGGCGAGGCGGCCCGCGGCGGGTCGGCCCCAGGCGCACGTCGCGGCCCGGCGAGATCGAGCCCGTCATCGTCGTCGACGTCGCCGATCGCAACGCCGACGGCGACCTCTACGTACGGCCCACGCGCGCCGGCCCCGACGCGCCCCTGATCCGTCTGGCCCCTACGAAGGGCGAAAGCGCCGCCGGCGCGCCCGGTCTCGGCGACCGGTTGCTCGTGCGTATCGATGTCGACGAAGGCGGCGAACGCCTGGCGCGCGTGCTCAAACGCCTCGGTGATAGCGTCCAGCGCTCGCTGGGCGTGGTCCGCAAGACTCGGCGCGAAACGCGGGTCGAGCCGGTCGACCGGCGGGCGCGCGCCTCATGGATCCTGCCTGAGTCCCAGACCCGAGACCTCCTCGACGGCGATCTCATCCTGGTTCAGGTCGAGTCCGAGGCGACCCGTCCACATGGACCCAAGCGCGCCCGGCTGATCTCCAAGGTCGGTCGCGAGGACGACGCCCGCGCCGCCTCCCTGATCGCCGCTCATGTCAACGGCGTGCCGATGGGCTTTTCACCCGAGACGTTGGCCGAGGCCGAAGCGGCCAAGCCGCCGACGCTTTCGGGCAGGACCGATCTGCGCGCCCTGCCACTCCTGACCATCGATCCGGCCGACGCCCGCGACCACGACGACGCGGTGATGGCCGAGGCCGACTCCGACCCCAAGAATCCGGGCGGTTGGATCGTCTGGGTGGCCATCGCCGATGTCGCTGCCTATGTGCGCCCCGGCACGGCGCTTGATCGCGACGCCCGCGAAAAAGGCAACAGCGTCTACTTCCCGGATCGCGTCGAGCCGATGCTCCCCGAAGCCCTGTCGGCCGGCCTGTGTTCGCTTTCCGAGGGCGAGGCCCGGGCCTGCCTCGCGGTCCGCATGGTGTTCGGCGCCGACGGACGGAAACTCTCCCATCGCTTCGAGCGTGGCCTCATGCGCTCGGTCGCCAGCCTGACCTATGAGCAGGCGCAGGCGGCGATCGACGGCTTTCCGGACGACCAGACCGGCCCTTTGCTGGAGCCGGCGCTACGACCGCTCTGGGCGGCCTATGGCGCGCTGGACAAGGCGCGCCGCGTCCGTTCGCCGCTGGAGATCTCATCGTCCGAGCGGCGCATCCGGCTGGGTCCCGATGGCAAGGTCGCCTCGATCGAGGTCCGGATTTCGCTGGAGGCCCACAAGCTCATCGAAGAGTGCATGATCCAGGCCAATGTCTGCGCCGCCGAGACGCTGGAGCGCCGGCGCTCGCCGGTCGTCTACCGGGTGCACGACGCGCCCACAGCCGACAAGCTCGAAGCCCTGAAGGACTTCCTGGCCACCCTGGACATGCCGTGGACCAGCGGCGAGGCGGCCAAGACCAGTCGCTTCAACCGCCTGCTGAGCGAAACCCGCGACGGGCCGCACGCCGACATTGTCAATGAGGTTGTCCTGCGCACCCAGATGCAGGCGATCTACGCGACGGACAACATCGGCCATTTTGGCCTCAACCTCGATCGCTACGCCCACTTCACCTCGCCGATCCGCCGCTACGCCGATCTCCTCGTGCACCGCGCCCTGATCTCGGCCCTCGGCCTTGGCGACGATGGCTTGGCCCCGAGCGACATCCAGCGCCTGTCAGACACAGCGGAGCACATCACCGTCACCGAGCGACGGGCCATGGCCGCCGAGCGCGAGGCGGGCGAGCGCTATGTGGCCGCCTATCTGTCCGACCGCGTCGGCGCGACGTTCCAGGCCGCCATCACTGGCGTCACCCGCTTCGGTCTGTTTCTGCGCCTGGCCGAGACCGGCGCGGACGGCCTCGCGCCCATATCCGCCCTCGGCGACGAATATTTCGTCCATGACGAGGCCAGCCACAGCCTGGTCGGCGAGCGCACTGGAGCACGCTGGCGTCTGGGCGCCAAAGTCGAGGTCAAGCTTCGGGAAGCCACTCCCGTAACAGGCGGATTGCTGTTGGAGGTTCTCAGCGAGCCGGAGCCGCCAGCGCCCGGCGTGCGGCCGAAACCCGCCCGCAGGGGCGCCCCCCGCGTCGCGGCCCGCCCCGGCGGAGGTGACCGACGATGTTGAGGCTCTGGGGGCGGACAAGTTCGATCAACGTCCAGAAAGTCCTCTGGACCCTGGGCGAGATCGACGTCGCCTTCGAGCACATAGAGGTCGGCGGCCGCTTCCGCGGATTGGACACGGCGGCGTTTCTGGCCATGAACCCTCACGGCCGCATTCCGGTAATCGAGGACGGCGATCGGGCGTTTTGGGAATCCAACGCCATCGTCCGCTATCTGTGCGCGCGTTATGCGTCGGGTTTGCTGTCTCCCGAAGACCCCGCCGAGCGCGCCGAATGCGATCAGTGGATGGATTGGCAGACCAACACCCTGCAGCCGGCCCTCATGGGCTTCTTCTGGGGCTGGTACCGCACGCCGGAGCCGCAGCGTGACCCAGTCCGAAACGCAACCCTGCTCGCCGCCACGCACGCCGCGTTCGGCGCCCTGGACGGCGAGCTCGCCGGGAGGGACCTCGATCGCCTGACCATGGACGAGATACCCATGGGGGCCCTGCTCTACCGCTATTTCACTCTGGAGATCGACCGCCCGCGCCATCCTCGGCTTGAGGCTTGGTACGGCGCACTCAGTCAGCGCGCAGCCTACCGCGACGCCGTCATGCGGCCCTATGATGAACTCAAAGGCCGGCTCGCCTTCTAGACCAGTCCCGCGCCTTTCAGGCCGCCGAACACGCCGAGCAAGCAGGTGACCACCGAGACGGCGACCACCAGCCACAGATAGGGTCCGCGCAGGCGATGCTCCGGCGGCAGGGCCTTGATCGCCAGAGCAATCAGGAAACCCAGCACCAGCGGCAGCAGGAAGGCGTTCATCACCTGCACGCCGACGTTGAGCGAGACGAGGTTGGGGGCCACGCCGATGACCACGGCGCTGGCCGTCACAGCGAGGGCGTAAATGGCGTAGAACCAGCGCGCCTCCAGTGGGTGATGCTCTAGAGAATGCTTGTAGCCGGTCACTTCGCCCAGGCCCCAGGCCAGCGCCAGCGAGGCCACGATCGCCGCCACCATGCCCGCCCCGATGATGCCGAGGCCGAAAACCAGCTTGCCGACGCCGACGCCCAGATACGGGGTCAGGGCGGCGCTGAGATCGCCCACGGTGTTGAGGCTGGCGGCGTTGTGATGCGCCCCGATGGTGGCGGCGGCGGACATCAGAACAGCGGCCATGACCAGCTGGGTGACCACCGCGCCGATCGCCGTATCCAGCCGCGCCGCGCCGACGTGTTCGGGCCGCAGCTTTTTATCGGCCACCGCCGACTGCTGATAGAACACCATCCACGGCATGATCACCGCCCCGATGTTGGCGGCCACGAGATAGAGATAGTTCTTGTCGGCGAAGGGAATCTCCACCGACTGCCGGGCGACTGCCGCCACGTCGGGATGGGCGAACCAGGCCACCCCGAAGAAGGCGAATTCGAACAGGCCGATGGCGATCGCCGCACGCTCGACGCGCCGGTACGAGCCGGTGATGACGATAAGCAGCAGCGCGCCGGAAGCCAGGGCCAGACTGATCCACCGCGGCACGCCATAGAGCTCGCCGACGCCGGCGACGCCGGACAGCTCGGTGAGCAAGGCGCCGGTCGTCGCCACCGCCAGACCGGCCACCGACACCCAGGCCCAGAAGGCCCCGAACTGTTGCTTGATCAGTTCGCCGTGACCGCGGCCGGTGAACACGCCCAGCCGGACGGTGAGTTCCTGCACCATGTAGAGAATGGGGATGAGCACAGCCTGCAGGAGCAGCAGACGATAGCCCCACTGCACGCCGCTCTGTCCCGCGGTGATGATGCTGCCGACGTCGGTGTCGGCCAGCATGACCACGACGCCCGGCCCAAGCACGGCCAGGAACCGCGTCAACCTACCCGGCCCCGGCGCGCGCGAATGGTCAGTTCCGGCTTTGCTTAGCAACACGGGCGGCTCGGGCTTTCACTCAAGAATTTGAGAATGGTTCTCAATACCAGGCGATCACCTAGGCATTCCACCACCCTTGTCAACAAGGGCGGGAAAGCGGCGACGTTTGGGACTATCGCGATCCGCGCGCGCGGGCCTAAGGTCGGCCAATGACCGAACAAGCGTTTGACGACATCGGCTCGCGGGACGTGATCCGTCGAACCGGGAGTGGGCCAGCGGTGCGCCCACGGCATGCGGCGACCCTGATTCTCGTGCGACGCGACCAGGCCAAGCCCCGGGTGCTCATGGGCCGTCGGCATCGCGGCCATGACTTCATGCCCGACAAATGGGTCTTTCCAGGCGGGCGCATCGACACCGCCGACTATCGCGCCCGCAGCGCCACCGAGCTTCGGCCGGACGTCGCGCGCAGGCTGGAAGCCACCGCCTCTGCGAGCCGCGCGCGCGCCCTGGCCCTCACCGCCATCCGCGAAACCTTCGAGGAAGCCGGGCTGATGCTGGCCAGACCCGCGCCGGCACGCGAAACCTCGGGGCCGTGGAGCGACTTCTTCCGACGCGGGGCAGAGCCGGACCTGGCGGCGCTCGATTTCGTCGCCCGCGCCATCACCCCGCCGGTGTCGCCCAAGCGATTCGACGCGCGCTTCTTCCTCGCCGACGCGGAGGCCCTGATCAGTCTCGACCGCGCGGCCGATTGCGGCGAGCTGGACGAGATCGCCTGGGTGAACCTCGACGAAGCCATGGCGCTCGACCTGCCGAGCGTGACCCGCTTCGTTCTGCGCGAACTGCCCCTGCGCCTCGCCGATCGCTCCCGGCCGGCGCCGTCCCTGCGCTTCATCCGCGGTCGCCAGCAACTCACCTATCTTTGAGCGAGACGCCGTGCGCCGTTGACTTTGGGCGCGCGATTCGTAATGTCCGCGCCTTTCGAAATTCCCCTGGCCACGTCGCCAGCATCGCCAGGATAATCTTCCGCCATGGCCAAACCGGCTTCCATCAAGATCCGCCTCAACTCGACCGCGGACACCGGCTTCTTCTACGTCACCAAGAAGAACGCCCGCACCATGACCGAAAAGATGGTCGTGAAGAAATACGACCCCGTCGTGCGCAAGCACGTCGAGTTCCGCGAAGGCAAGATCAAATAGCCTAGCGATTCCGGTCGATCAGCCGCCGGATCGTTTCCAGGAAAGTCGCCACCGAGATCGGCTTGGCCAGGTAGGCCTCGCAGCCGCCCTCCAGCATGCGCGCCTCATCTCCCTTCATGGCGTAGGCCGTGACGGCCACGACCGGGATGAGCGCCAGCTCCGGGTCCTCCTTCAGCCAGCGCGTGACCTCCAGCCCCGAGATGGACGGCAACTGGATGTCCATGACGATCAGGTCCGGACGCTCCTGGCGCGCGATCTGGAAGCCCGCAACGCCCTCGCCACTGCGCAGCACACGATAGCCCTCGGCCTCGAGCAGGTCGGCGAAGAGCTTCATATTGAGCTCATTATCCTCGACGATGAGGACGGTCCTCGTCATACGGCCTCGACCACCGCCCGAATGTTCCGCGATTACGACTCAGTCTCGCGCGGGTTTATCCTCGCCTGTCGCCCCAATATCCTTAAGCTCAGGTTAGCCGGCGGGATTTTCCAACTGAAACCAGACCCCACCCCGCACGATATCGCCGAAGCGCACGTCAATCCGACCGCGCCGCTGCTGATCGTCGACGTCGACGAGGTGCTGGCCCTGTTCATGCGGGGGTTCGAGCGTTTCGTGGCTCCGTACGGGTATGAGATGCGGATCACGCGCTTCGCTCTGTTCCAGAACATCTACCGGCTCGCCGACGGCGAGGTCATGGACCTCGACCTTGGCCGCGAGCTGTTCAATCGCTTTTTCGAGGAAGAGGTGGCGCATATCGAGGCGACGCCCGGCGCGTGCGCGGCGCTGGGCGGCCTGGCCGGCCGCGCCAGCATCGTCGTGCTCACCAATGCGCCAGGGCATTGCCGGGAGCCCAGGGCTCGCTGGCTGGCCCGCAACGGCTTCCCCTACCCCCTGGTGATCAATTCCGGACCCAAGGGGCCGGCGGTGGCCGCCCTGGCGGCGCGGACCCGCGCGCCGGTCGCCTTCGTCGACGACCTGCTCTCCAATCTTGAGTCCGTGGCCGCCGACGCTCCGGATGTGCGGCGTTTCCAGCATGTCGCCGACGCGCGCTTGCGCCCTTTCGCCCCAGGGGACCCCGAACGCCATCACCGGGTCGACGACTGGCCGGCCCTGGCCGAAGCGATCCGCCTGTCGCTCGGCCTGCCGCCCGAATGAGCACGCTCTGCCGGGACTGTTTCGAGCTCTGGCCATCCGCGGCGGCGCGCTGCCCGATTTGCGGCTCACCCCGCGTGGTCGCCAACGACGAACTCACCGAGCTTTGCATCGCCCACCTTGATTGCGACGCCTTCTACGCCTCGGTGGAGAAGCGCGATCGACCCGAATTGCGCGACAAGCCGGTGATCGTCGGCGGCCAGGTCCGGGGCGTGGTCACCACCGCCTGCTACATCGCCCGGATATCGGGCGTGCGTTCGGCCATGCCTATGTTCCAGGCCAGACGCCTGTGTCCGGAGGCGGTGATCATCCCGCCGGATTTCCGCAAATACCGGGCGGCCAGCCGTCAGATCTTCGACAAGGTGCGAGCGTTGACCCCGCTGGTTCAGAGCCTGTCGCTGGACGAAGCGTGGCTCGATCTCTCAGGCGCCGAGCGCCTGCACGGCGCCCCGCACGCCGTGACCCTGGCGAAGCTTCAGCAAGCCATCGAGCGGGATGTCGGAGTGACGGTCTCGATCGGCCTCGCGCCCAACCGATTCCTGGCCAAGATCGCCTCCGACCTCGACAAGCCGCGCGGTTTCGCCGTCATCGGTGCGCGAGAAGCTCAGAGCCTGCTGGCGCCCCGCCCCGTTTCCATTCTGCCGGGCGTCGGCGCGGTGTCCGCCCGGCAGTTGGAGGCCGCGGGCTTTAAGACTGTTGGCGATCTCGCCCGCGCCGATCCGCATGACCTCATCCGCCGGTTCGGCGTCCATGGCGCCCGTCTGGGCCGCCTCGCCCATGGCCAGGACAGTCGCGCCGTCGATCCGGACCAGGAGCGAAAGAGCATCAGCGCGGAGACCACCTTTCGGGTCGACCTGACGCGGCTGGAGGACCTGGAGGATCGCCTCTCACCGTTGTGCGACAAAGTGGCGCGTCAGGCCCGGGCCGAGGGCGTGGCCGGCCAGACGGTGACGCTCAAGCTTCGCCGCGCGGATTTTCGTATCGTCACGCGCCGCACCACCCTCAGCGCCCCCACTCAAACCGCAAAGACCCTGTTCCAGGAAGCTCGCCGCATGCTGGCGGCCGCGGCCGGCGGCGAGGCCTATCGGCTTGTCGGCGTTGGACTTGCCGGCCTGGCGCCGGCCCAGGCCGGCGCCGAGGAGCTGTTCCCCGACGCCGAGTCGCGAGCCCGGCGAAACGAAAGCCTGGCCGACAGGCTGCGCGCCCGCTTCGGCGCCCAAGCGGTGATCAATGCCCGCCAACTTCGGCGACGGTCGCACAGCGCCGACCCGAAGTGATCCCCGGGGGGCTTGAACGGACCTTTCAATGGGGCAAACATCCCATATCTATAGGCGCGTGGCGTCGGAGTCGCCGGCGCTGGAGAGTTTAAGGTGGCTGACAAGCAGCAAAACGGACAGGTGATCGGGACTGGCTCCGACGTCGTCACGCGCACTAAGCCGAAGACCCAGAAGCCATCGATGTATCGCGTGTTGATTCTGAACGATGACTACACGCCGATGGAATTCGTCACTTACGTCTTGGAGCGATATTTCAATAAGTCCCGTGAGACAGCCGTTCGGATCATGTTGCACGTACATCAGACCGGCGTCGGCGTATGCGGAGTTTTTACCTACGAGGTTGCGGAAACCAAGGTGGCCCAGGTCATAGAGGCCGCCCGCCGGCATCAGCACCCTCTTCAGTGCACCATGGAAAAGGACTGAGAGGCCGAATTTGCCATCCTTGTCGCGCAATCTGGAAGAGTCGCTCCACCGGGCCGTGGCGTACGCCACCCAGCGAAAGCATGAGTATGCGACGCTGGAGCACCTGCTCCTGTCCCTCATCGACGACGCCGAGGCGTCGGCGGTGATGCGCGCCTGCGACGTCGACCTCGACGCCCTGCGCAAGAATCTCACCCACTATGTCGACACCGAGCTCAAGTCGCTTGTGGTCGACGACGGCGAGGACGCCAAACCCACCGCCGGCTTCCAGCGCGTGATCCAACGCGCCGTGATCCACGTGCAATCGTCCGGCCGTGACGACGTCACCGGCGCCAATGTCCTGGTGGCCGTTTTTTCCGAGCGCGAGAGCCACGCGGCCTATTTCCTGCAGCAGCAAGAGATGACCCGCTACGACGCCGTCAACTTCATCGCTCACGGCATCGCCAAGAAGGCTGGCGCCTCGGAGCCCCGTCCCGCCAAGGGCGCCGGCGAGGAAGACGAGAAAGCTCAGGTCAAAACTGGCGGCGAGGCGCTGGAGGCCTATTGCATCAACCTCAACGAGAAGGCCCGCCAGGGTAAGGTCGATCCGCTGATCGGCCGCGCCAATGAGGTGGAGCGCTGCATCCAGATTCTGTGCCGCCGCACCAAGAACAATCCGCTTCTGGTCGGCGATCCGGGCGTCGGCAAAACGGCCATCGCCGAGGGCCTGGCGCGCAAGATCATCAACCACCAGGTGCCCGAGGTGCTGGAGGGCGCCACCATCTTCAGCCTGGACATGGGATCGCTACTCGCCGGCACCCGCTACCGCGGGGACTTCGAGGAACGCGTCAAACAGGTGATCAAAGAGCTGGAGCACCACGCCGGCGCCATCCTGTTCATCGACGAGATCCACACCGTGATCGGCGCCGGAGCCACCAGCGGCGGGGCCATGGACGCCTCTAACCTGCTCAAGCCCGCCCTGGCCTCGGGCACCCTGCGCTGCATGGGCTCGACCACCTACAAGGAGTTCCGCCAGCACTTCGAGAAGGATCGCGCCCTCGTGCGCCGGTTTCAGAAGATCGACGTCAACGAACCGTCGATCGAAGACACCATCAAGATTCTCAAGGGCTTGAAGTCATATTATGAGGACTTCCATAAGCTGAAATACACCGCCGAGGCGATCAAGGCGGCGGTGGACCTGTCGGCGAAGTACATCACCGACCGCAAGCTGCCCGACAAGGCGATCGACGTCATCGACGAGGCGGGCGCCTCGCAGATGCTTCTGCCCGAGGCGCGGCGGAAGAAGGTCATCGGGATCAAGGAAATCGAGAGCGTGGTGGCCAAGATCGCGCGCATCCCGCCGAAATCGGTGTCCAAGTCCGACACCGAAGCCCTGCGCCAGCTCGAAACCGATCTGTCCGGCGCGGTGTTCGGCCAGGAAGAGGCGATCAAGCAACTGTCCAGCGCCATGAAGATGGCGCGCGCGGGCCTCCGCGACGCCAACAAGCCCATCGGCTCCTATCTGTTCTCCGGGCCCACCGGCACCGGCAAGACAGAGACGGCGCGCCAGCTAGCCCTCACCCTTGGCATCGAGCTGCTGCGTTTCGACATGAGCGAATATATGGAGCGCCATACGGTGAGCCGGCTCATCGGCGCCCCTCCGGGCTATGTCGGCTTCGACCAGGGCGGCCTTCTGACCGACGCCGTCGACCAGCATCCGCACGCCGTGGTGCTGCTCGACGAAATCGAGAAGGCGCACCAGGATGTGTTCAACATCCTGTTGCAGGTCATGGATCACGGGGCGCTGACCGACGCCAACGGCAAGAAGGTCGATTTCAGGAACGTCATCCTGATCATGACCACCAACGCCGGCGCGTCGGACTCCCAGCGCAACTCCATCGGCTTCGGCCGCGGCAAGCTGGAAGGCCAGGACGAGGAGGCGATCAAGAAGCTGTTCACGCCGGAATTCCGCAACCGGCTGGATGCGGTCGTCGCCTTCAAGGCCCTGACCCCCGAGGTCATCCGCATGGTGGTGCAGAAGTTCATCCTGCAGCTCGAAGCGCAGCTCGCCGACCGGCATGTGACCATCGAGAGCACCGATGCGGCGGTCGACTGGCTGGCCAAGAACGGCTTCGACGAGCTTTACGGCGCCCGCCCGCTCGCCCGGGTGATCCAGGAGCAGATCAAGCGGCCCCTGGCCGACGACATCCTCTTCGGACGCCTGGCCAAGGGCGGCCACGTGAAGGTCGACCTCAAGGACGGCAAGCTGACCTTCGACATCGACGACAAGTCCGCGCCGCCGGCGCCGCCACCCGTCGTGGACGAGGAACCGGAGGTCGAGGCGCCGGCGCTGGCGGAGTAGATCACCCCTCGATCTTGGCCGCGATCTTCGCCGCCAACTCCGCCAGCTCGCGCGCGTCGGACGCGCCACGTGCGTGCCCGCCGAGCGGCGTCCCCTCCCAGCGTGGGATGAGGTGGAAGTGCAGGTGGTAGATGGTCTGGCCGGAGGCCGCGCCGTTGAACTGCATGACCGCCAGGCCGTCGGGCTTCAGGGCGGCGACGATTGCCCGACCGACCCGCTGGACCGTGGCCATGACCGGCGCGACGTCCGCGAGGTCCGCGTCCAGGAGGTTGCGCGCCGGCGCGCGCTTATGGATCACCAAGGTGTGGCCCGGCCCCTGGGGAAACACGTCCATGAAGGCCAGGGTGTCGTCGTCCTCATAGACCCGGGCGCAGGGGAGTTCGCCGCGCACGATCTTGGCGAAGATGTTGTCTGGGTCGTAGGCGCCGGTGAGGCTCATGGTCGACCGCTCCCAAACTGATATGTTGCCCACCTAGCAAGACGGAGGACACCCGGCCATGGCTAGCCACGAGAATGTCACCGAGCGTCAGGCCAAGTGGTTCGCTTCCGTCCGCGCGAGTCTGGAGACATCGACCGGAAAGACGCTCGAGGAATGGGTGGCTATCGCCAAGACCTGCCCCGAAACCGGCCACCGCGCTCGGCTGAAATGGTTCAAGGAGACCCACGGTCTGCTGCAGAACCGCGCGTCCTATGTGATCGACGAGGCGTTCGGATCCAGCATGCCCTGGCGGGAGCCCGACTCTTTGATCGGCGCCCTGTGGACCGACGCCGGATCGCGGTCGATCTATGAGGCGGTCGACGCCGCAGCCCAGGCGCTCCCCGGCACGCTGCGCACCGCGCGCAAGGGCTATACGGCGTGGTCGCGCACCTTCCAGTACGCCGCCGCCCGACCGCTGAAAGGCGGAGGCGTCATGCTCGGCGTGGCCCTAGCCCCGGAAGCCGATCCGGCGCTCGAGGCGCCAAAGAACGAATCCTGGTCGGAACGCCTAAAGGCGCGCATCCGCATCGAGACGCCGGACGCCCTGGAAACCCGCCTTCCGGCCCTGCTCGAGGCCGCCTGGGAACGCGGCTAGCGGGCGCGTCCGGCAAAGGCGATCAGGTTGCCGTCCGGGTCGCGCACGATGAAAGTCCGCGCGCCCCACGGTTCGGCTCTCAGCGGCTGGTGGAAGTTCACGCCCGCCTCCTGGAATTCCGCGAAGAGTGGCCCGGCGTCGTCGAGCGTGATGGTCGCCGAGAGTGCATCGGCTTCGCGATCTCGAAAGGAAGCGTCGAACACCGCGCCGGTCGCTCGCCTGAGATTGAGGCGGCAGCCGTCGCGGGCAACCTGGGCGTAGAAAGGCGGCTCGCCATAGGAAAAGGCGACCTCAAAGCCAAGCTTGTCGACGTAGAATTGGCGGGAGGCTTCGATCTCGGAAACAAATAGCTGCGGCTCCGCCGTCATGGCGACGCGACTGACGCCGGTGGTGTGGCTGCGGATCAATGCGGCGATGTCGTACCCAAGGATCGTCAGACCCTCGATGTTGGCATCGTCGATCGCAACGCGTGTCATATTCACGTTCGCAAGGCGCGCGCCACTTAGGTTGACGTCCGCGAACATCGCTTCAGTCAGATTGACGTCCTCAAAACCGGATCGCGCCATGGAACAGTCGTGGAAAACCGCGCCGTCGAGGCGGCGATTCTGAAACCGCTCTGAGTCATTCATCCGCACTTCCCTGTGGAGGTCATCCCGACCGAACGCAGACCAAATTCAACTATGGCCGTGTGGGAGCGCGGCTGGCCGCCCGGTCAAGCCGCCAGTCGAGATTGCTTCGTACCGCCGGCCATTCAGCGGCGGTGATCGAATAGACGCAGGTGTCGCGCAGGCTGCCATCTCGGGCGCGCTGATGACTGCGCAGCACCCCGTCCAGCTTGGCGCCCAGCCGCTCGATGGCCCGGCGGCTCTCCGTGTTGAAGAAATGGGTGCGGAACTCAACCGCGATGCAGCCCAGGTCCTCGAAGGCGTGGGCCAGCAGCAGGCGCTTGCATTCGGTGTTGAGCGCAGTCTTCTGCACGCGGCGGCGGTACCAGGTCGAGCCGATCTCGACGCGCCGATGGACGGCGTCGATGTTCATATAGGTCGTCATGCCCACGGGCTCGCCACTGACCTGTTCGATGACCGTGAACGGAAGGGACGATCCCGCCGCCTGCAGCGCCAACCGTCGCGCGATATCGTCCACCATCTCGTCCGGCGCGGCGACGAGGGTGAACCAGAGCTTCCACAGCTCTCCGTCCTTCACCGCCTCGGCCAAGGCCGACGCATGCTCGAGCCGGAGGGGAACCAGGCGCGCATGCGCGCCGGCGAGTTCGGCTTCGGGCGGCCAGCTCACGACGCCGCCTCTCGGAAGGGGGAGAATTCCTCGGCCAGCCAGTCCATCTCGCCCTGCACGGCGCGCCGCTCCTCTTCCAGAAACCGCGCCACCGGCGCCCGCAGCGCCGGATCGGCGATGAAATGGGCCGAATAGACCGCGCTCGGCAGGTAGCCGCGCGAGATCTTATGCTGGCCCTGCGCGCCCGCTTCGACACGCGGCAGCCCGCGGGCGATGGCGAACTCAATCGCCTGATAATAGCAGAGCTCGAAATGCAGGAACGGCACGTCCTCGACGCAACCCCAGTTGCGGCCGAACAGGCAATCGCCGCCGATCAGGTTGAGCGCGCCGGCGATCCAGCGGCCGTCGCGGCGGGCCATGACCAGCATGACCTTGTCGGCCATACGCTCGCCCAGCAGGGAGAAGAACCGGCGGTTGAGATAGGGCTGACCCCATTTGCGCGAACCCGTGTCCATGTAGAAGGCGAAGAAGGCGTCCCAGTGGTCTTCGGTCAGGTCCGCGCCGGTCAGGCGGTGGATCTCCAGGCCGGCGACCGCCTCGCGCCGCTCGCGGCGGATAGTCTTGCGCCGCCCCGATGACAGGGCGGCGAGAAAGGCCTCGAAACTGTCATAGCCGGCGTTAAGCCAGTGGTACTGCTGGTTCTGGCGCAGCAGCATCCCCTGCCCGCCCATGAACCGCCATTCCGACTCCAGCGGGAAATTGACCCCGAAGCCCGACGCGCCCAACCGCGCGCACAGCTCCTTGCCGCCCAAGACCAACAGACGACGGGCGGCCTCCTGGTCCACATCTTCGCGAACGATGAGGCGCGGGCCGGTGACCGGCGAGAACGGTGAGGCGGAAACCAGCTTGGGATAGTAGCGGCCGCCGGCGCGCTCATAGGCCTCGGCCCAGCCGTGGTCGAAGATGTATTCGCCCTGGCTGTGTGACTTGGCGTAGAGCGGCATGACCGCGGCCAGGGCCCCGTCCTCGTCCCGGACTGTGAGGTGACGCGGCGCCCAGCCCGTGCGCGCGCTCACGCAGCCCGACGCCTCCAGGATGTCGAGAAAGTCGTACGAGACGAACGGGTTGGCGGCGTAGTCGGGCGCGGCGGCGCAACGATCCCACGCCTCGCGCCCGATGTCGGCAATTGCGGGATGGATTTCGACTTCGGCCTTCAGGGCCCTCACGCGGCGAAGCCCTCGAAGATCAGGTTGTCGCAGTGCTGTTTGACCTGGTCCCACTCTTCGGAGCGACGCACCGTCCAGGCGATGACCGGCATGCCCTGGGCGCGCAGGGCGTCGGCCTTGGCGTTGGGCAGCATATCGAGGCTGAGGGCCAGGAAGTGCGGACGGGCGATGCCGACGTGTTCCAGCCGTGCGAACGACTTGCGCAGCTCCGGCGCCAGGTGCTTCGCCTCGCTATCGCGATAGCTGTAGCTATCCAGGCCCCGCAGCATCTTCGGGTGCCGCTCGGCGAACCAGGCATGCGAATAGGGATTGAAGCCAATGACACAGGTGGGGCCATTGTGGTCGATCAGCACCTCGCACACCCGCCGCTCGAGCTGGCCCACGTGACCAAAGGCCGACTTGACCTCGATATGGACCATGGCCCGATGGCCGACGACGGCCAGGGCGTCGGCCAGCGTGGGGATAGTCTCCTCGCCACCCGCCAGGCGCAGCTTGCCCAGATCTTCGGCCGTGTGGTCGGCCACCCGTCCCTTGACGCCGGTCATCCGCTCCAGCGTCGCGTCATGGAAGACCACCGCCTCGCCGTCGGCGGTGAGCTGCACATCGAGTTCGATGCCATAGCCGGCGGCGCAGGCGGCCTGAAAGGCGCCCAGCGAATTCTCCGGATAGCCGTCGGGGCTCCACAGCCCGCGATGCGCGATCGCCGGCGCGAACAGAAGATCCCAGGCCTCGCCGAAGGTCTGTTTCATTCGGTCTCGATCACGGCATCGACCTCGACGGCGAAATTGAGCGGCAGGCGATAGACGCCCACCGCCGAACGCGCGTGCCGGCCCTTGTCGCCGAACACCTCGACCATCAGGTCGGAGCAGCCGTTGAGCACCTTGGGAATGTCGAAGAAGGCGGGGCCCGCCTGGACGAAGCCGCCCAGCTTGACCACGCGCACGACGCGGCCGAGATCGCCGTCGCAGGCGGCGCGAAACTGGGAGATGAGATTGATGGCGCAAAGCCGAGCCGCGCCCTGGGCGGCGGCAAGATCGACATCCTCGCCAACCACGCCGCGGACGCCGCCGGTCGCATCGACCGAAACCTGGCCCGAGACATGGACCAGGCGGCCCGCCCGCACAAAGGGCACATAGTTGGCCACCGGGGCCACCGGCTGCGGCAGGACGATGGCGAGGGCTTCGAGGCGGGCTTGGGGCGTGGTCATGGACCACACTGATAGCCTGAGCTTGTAAGCCTTGAAAGACGAAGGCCCGGACCTTTCGATCCGGGCCTCCAACGCTTTACAACTTGATAGCGGCTCGCTTAGCGGGCGGCTTGAACGGTCTCGACCAGAGCGCTGACGCGCGCGTTGATCGGCGAGGTCGTCGCCTTCACCGAAGCGGCGACGATTTCGGCCACCTTGTTGAGTTCGGCGATGTAGGTTTCGAACGCAGTCTTGGCGAAGCTGGTTTGCAGCTCGATGACTTCTTGAACGCTCTTGGCGGCGGCCAGGGTCTTGGCGGCGGCCACTTGATCTTCGACGCTCTTCTTGGAGAAGGCGACGGCCTGAGCGCCCAGGGTCTCGGCACCCTTGGTGGCCGCAGTGGCCGAGGCGACCAGCGCTTCGTAGTTCTTCTTCGAATGGGCGTTCAGTTCGGCGACGGCGGTGAAGGACTTCTCGAGGGAATCCTTGAACGCCTTGTTGCCGGTGGCGGTGAATTGCTCGACGGCCGTCTTGGCCGCTTGGGCGGTAGCAGGCATGTTGAAACTCCTCAGGGTTGGCGCAGGGCACGCCCTGCGAAGCGATCAAAGCGAGCCGATCCGGCCCGCGCGCAGCCTTAATCTCATGTTGCAGTGCGATAGTCAACAGAAATTTGTGCAGTGCAACATGCCCGCCTTCGGAGCATCTCGCGCGCTCACGCGTGGCGTTGCGGTCAAGAATTGTTTACCTTAACGAAAGGGTGGCGGGGCGATGTTGAGCTTAACATCCCTGAGACGCTAACTACGTCCAGCCTGTCCACCGATTCCGGAGCCAGCCCGTTGAACGTTTCCACCAGCCGAATCACTCGCGTCGCCGCCGCACTAGTTCTGGGCGCCGCCATCGGTTCATCGCCAACGCTCGCCCTGGCCCAGTCTCCCTATCTTGAAGTACCGAGATATGAGCCGAAGAATACGGCGATCGTCATGGACGCGCGTACAGGAGAGATTCTCTATTCTGAACGGGGCGACAGTCCTCGGTATCCGGCCTCCGTCACCAAGGTGATGACTTTTTACCTGGCTTTCGAAGCCCTCGCCGCCGGCCGGCTGCACCTGAATGATCTTATCGTCGTCTCGCCCCTGGCCGCCGCTCAACCGGCGACCAAGCTCGGCCTGCGGGCCGGCGAAACCATCACCGTCGAGAACGCCCTGCACGCCATGGCCGTCCACTCGGCCAACGACATGGCCGTGGCCATCTCCGAGCGTGTCGGCGGCACCGAGTCGCGTTTCGCCCAGCTGATGACCCTGAAGGCTCAGCAGCTCGGCATGAACAACACCCGCTATGTCAACGCCAACGGCCTGCCCGACAGCCGGCAGATCACCTCGGCGCACGACATCGCAATCCTGACCCGCGCCATGCTGCGCGACTTCCCGCAATACTACAGCTTCTTCGGCCAGCAGGAGTTCACCTACGCCGGCCGGACCTACGTCAACACCAACCATCTGCTCGGCAAGATGCCGGGGGTCGACGGCCTCAAGACGGGTTTCACCAACGCCGCCGGCTTCAATCTCGACGCCTCGGCGGTGCGCAACGGCCACCGCCTGATCGCCGTGGTGATGGGCAGCTCCTCCAGCGGCGTGCGCAACGCCGACGTCGAGGGCCTTCTGCTGACCGGCTTCGACATCATGGACCGTCGCGACCGCGGCGAGCGCATCCAGGTCACTCAGAACATGTTCGGCGGCCCGCGCGAGGCCGGGGTTTCGGTGGCGAGGCCGACCGTCTGGGCGAACGAGGGTGAAGGCGAAGGCGACATCGATCCAATCGGCGTGGTCCTGACCCGTACGACCACCCCGCCCCCGCCGGTGGCCGTCTCCCAGACCATGACGCCGGCCAGAGCCGGGCCCGCGCCGCGTGCGGCCCGCGACTGGTGGGTCCAGATTGGCCAATTCTCTAACAAGCGCCAGGCTCGCGAGGAGGTAGAACGCGTGGCCCATCGCTTTGCGCAGCAGTTCAACGACGCCGAAGGCGCGGTGGACAACGGCGGGGGGGCCTATCGCGCCCGCTTCACCGGCTTCACCGAAGCGGCCGCGCGCGAGGCGTGTGGCGCCGTCCGCGCGCAAGGCCTCGTCTGCGCCGTTGGCCGCCAGGGCTGAGCTTCAACTTTTCTTGATCAGCAAGGTGCGGGCGGCGTTGAGCTGCGCGGCTAGCCCCGATGTGCCGCCCGTATCCGGGTGCGCTCGCAGCATCAGGCGGCGATAGGCCGCCTCGATCTCGTCAGGTCCCGCGTCGGGGCCGACCCCCAGAATCGCCCTCGCTTCCGCGGGCGAGAGGCGGCTCGCGGATCGCCGGCGCAGCCGCGCGGGCAGGCCTTTGCGGCCGACCTGAACCAGGATCGCGAGGACAACTAGGGCGAGCGCAAGCAGCGCCATCGGCGCCTATTCCGCCGCGGCGACCGCGCCGGAAAGGCCGAGTTCGTGGAGCAGCATGCGCAGTTCCTGCCGGGCCACGATGTGCCCCATGGACACCTGAACCGGCCGGATGCCGCGGGCCAGGTCGCTCACCGTCAGGCCGAAGGGATAGAGCTCCCGATAGATCACGCGGTCGCGCAGGCCGGCGATCGCCCGGAAGCCGACCCTGCGGCCAAGGGTGGCCAGTTTTTCATCCACGCGCCGGCGGTTGCGCGCTTCCACGGGCGCCAAGCGATTGCGCAGCACCACCCAGTCAATCGAGCGGCCCCTCTGGGCGGCGCGGGCCTTGCGCGCGTTCCACACCGTCTCGGCGTAGATGCTGGGCCGCAGCACCTCCAGGCTGACCGGATCGATCACCCCCAGGACGTCGAAATCGACGAAGCTGTCATTCATCGGCGTGACGATGAGATCGGCGGCCCCATGGGCGGCGCGGGACAGCTCAGTGTCGGCGCCCGGCGTATCAATGATGAGGAAATCCGCCGGCGCCTGCAGAGCTTCGTCGAAATCAGCCGGCCCGGTCAGGCAGCGGTGCGAGACCGGATGGGTCAGCTCCACCCCCTGGGCGCTCGACCACGCCACGCGACTGGCGAAAAACCGCTCGGTCGAGCCTTGCCGCACGTCCAGGTCGAGCACGGCCACGGCGGCGCCTTCATGCATCAGCGCGACAGCCAGATGGGTGGCGACGGTGGACTTGCCCGCCCCGCCCTTCTCATTGCCGACAACGATGACGTGGGCCTTGGCCAATCGATCTCTCCCGGCCGAATCGGCGGGACAGCTCCGAGATTCGACCTCGGACCGTGATTGCGTCATGGGGGCCGCGGGCGCAAGGGCGTCTGGACGGCGCTCGCCGCCTCCGCCATAAGCCGGCGTTTTCCGCGAGGCCCGGTATGACCTCCATCCCCATCGTCCGCACGCCGACCGCGCTCAGGGCCCGGATCGCCGAGGTCAGATCGGGCGGGGGCCGCATAGCCCTCACCCCGACCATGGGCGCGCTGCACGCCGGCCACCTCTCCCTGGTCGAGATCGGCCGCAGGCGGGCCGACTTCGTCGTCGCCAGCCTGTTCGTGAACCCGACGCAGTTCGCCCCGGGCGAGGACTTCGCCAGCTATCCGCGGGACGAAGCCGGCGACGCAGCCCTGCTGAAAGGCGCCGGCTGCGACCTGGTCTACGCCCCGGCAGCGGAGGCCATCTATCCGCCGGGCTTCGCCACCACGGTCAGTGTCGCCGGCGTCTCGGCGCCCCTCGAGGGCGCGGCCCGGCCGAGCCATTTCGCGGGTGTCGCCACCGTGGTCGCCAAGCTGCTCATCCAGGCCGCGCCCGACGTCGCCGTCTTCGGCGAGAAGGATTACCAGCAACTCCAGGTCATTCGTCGCCTGGCCCTCGACCTCGACTTGCCGACTGAGATCGTTGGGGCGCCGATCGTCCGTGACCCGGACGGCCTCGCCCTCTCTTCGCGCAACGCCTATCTGACCCAGGCCCAGCGTGCGGCCGCGCCCGCCCTCAATCACGCCCTGATCGCCGCGGCGGCTGCGCTGGCCGCCGGGGCCGCTGTCGCCGCCGCCGAGGCCGAGGGCCGCGCCGCTGTCGAAGAGGCCGGCTTTGATGGGGTCGACTATTTCGAGGCCCGCGACCCCTCCGACCTGGAGCGCCTGGGCCCGGGCCCGCTCGCCGGCCCCGCCCGCCTGTTAGCCGCCGCCCGCATCGGCCGCGCGCGCCTGATCGACAACGTGGCGGTCTGAACTACCACGCTCCCAGTTCGCGCAGCCGCCGGACCAGGTCTTCCGGCGCGCCCTCGGCGAAGCCGGCCGCGCCGAGGTCCGCCGGCGCATCGGCGAGCGGCAGATAGCGCCAGCCCTGGAAGGCTCGGCGGGGCGTGGGCACGGTGCGGATCACCTCCGGGTCGAGCGTGATTTCGCAGCGACTGACCGGACCGTTGGCGATGGTGTTCACGGCCAGAATGCGCTGCCGCGACAGGATCTGGCCGCGATAAACCCGGTAGAGCGAGCCGCCGTCGACGAGTTCGTCGGCGCGCTTGGGCGTCTGCCGCGTGCGCAGGATCCACGGCTCGCCCGGCGCCGCCGAAGCCGCCCGCCAAGCCAGCAGCTCGTCCACCGTGTCGCAGCCGACGCACAGCTTGACAAGGTTGAGCGGCATGGTCAGGCCGCGGGCGTGAGGACGGCCAGCACCGCGCCTTCGCTGACCTGGGCGCCTTCGATGACGCCAACTTCGGCGACCACGCCGTCGAACGGAGCCTTCAACGCATGCTCCATCTTCATGGCTTCGAGCGTCACCAGGGTCTCGCCGGCCTTCACCGCCTCGCCGACTTGCTTACTGACCGCGACGATGCGCCCCGGCATCGGTGAGTGCAGGGTTCCGTCGCCGGCCGCGTCGCCAGCGCCCTTGCCGGCCCCGAACGCGGTGAAGGCGAAGGCCGCGCCGGCCTCGAAGGTCACCCAACCCGCTTCGCCGAGGTCGGCGAGGTGAACGTCATGGCCGTCGACGCGCACCGCGCCGCCGTCCTTCACCGCCTGAAAGCGACGCCCGTCGACCTCGACCGACAGCCCCTCGCCGGCCTGCGACACCGCGGCGTCCACCGTCGCGCCGTCGCGATGGAAGCGCACCGGCGCGACCGCCGGGGCGTTCAATCGAAAGGCGAACAGACCGCTGTCATGACCAGAAGCGGCGGCCGCGGCTGTGGCGGCCACGGCGGCGGCGCTGGGGGTCGGCGCCTGCGCCAGGCGCTCCAGCCGCGCGGCGACGAAGCCGGTGTCGGCTTCGCCGGCCAGGAAGGCCTCGTCGCCCAGGCACCGGGCGAGGAACCAGGCGTTGGTCTTCACCGGCCATACCCGCACGGCGGCGCACGCCTCGGTCAGACGTTCGGCCGCCGCTCGCCGCGAGGGCGCATGGACAATCAGCTTGGCCAGCATGGGATCATAGTGCGGTGTGACCGCATCGCCGGGACCGACGGCGGAGTCGGCGCGGACATCGGTCGGCAGGTCAAAGGTTGTCAGGCGCCCCACCGAAGGCAGGAAGCCGCTGGCCGGGTCCTCGGCGTAGAGCCGGGCTTCGATGGCGTGGCCGTTCAGTTCGATCTGATCCTGAGTCAGCGGCAGCGGCTCGCCGGCGGCGACGCGCATCTGCCATTCCACCAGATCGAGGCCGGTGATCGCCTCGGTCACCGGGTGCTCCACCTGCAGGCGGGTGTTCATCTCCATGAACCAGATACGGTCGGCGGCCAGGCCCTCTGACGCGTCGGCGATGAACTCCACCGTCCCGGCTCCGCGATAGCCCACGGCCTGGGCCGCCCGCACCGCCGCCCCGCACAGCGCCTGTCGCGTCGCCGCGTCCATGCCCGGGGCCGGAGCCTCCTCGATCACCTTCTGGTGGCGGCGCTGGATCGAGCAGTCACGCTCAAACATATGGACCACGCCGCCGTGGGCGTCGGCGAACACCTGCACCTCGATGTGCCGGGGTCGGGTGACATACTTCTCCAGCAGCACCCGGTCGTCGCCGAAGGCCGAGGCCGCCTCGCGCTTGGCTCCCGCCAGGGCTTCGGCGAAGTCGGCGGCGGCCTCCACCTTGCGCATGCCCTTGCCGCCGCCACCGGCGACGGCCTTGATCAGCACCGGCCAGCCAATCGCCTCGGCCTCGCGCGCGAGGCGACCGGCGTCCTGGTCTTCGCCCAGATAGCCCGGCGTCACTGGCACGCCGGCCGCCTGCATCAGTCGCTTGGCCGCGTCCTTGAGGCCCATGGCGCGGATCGCCGACGGCGGCGGCCCGATCCAGATCAGGCCGGCGGCCTCCACGGCCTGGGCGAAGTCGGCGTTCTCGGAGAGGAAGCCATAGCCCGGATGGATCGCCTCGGCCCCAGTCTCGCGCGCGGCGGCCAGTATGGCGTCGGCGCGCAGATAGCTCTCCCGCACCGACGCGGGGCCAAGGCGGACGGCGGTATCGGCCTCGCACACATGGAGGGCGCCGGCGTCCGCGTCCGAATAGACCGCCACCGTGCGCACGCCCAGCCGCCGGGCGGTGCGGATGATCCGCCGGGCGATCTCGCCGCGATTGGCGATCAGAACCGAAGAGATCACCTTTGCGCCCAGGCCGGTGTCCGGCGGGCCAGGAACGCGGCCACGCCCTCGCGGCCCTCCTCACCCATGCGCGCTCGGGCGATGCGTCGCGCGGTGTCCTCCATCAGGGCATGGTCGATTTCACGGCCGACCATATGGTCTGCCAGCCGCTTGGACTCGGCCACCGCGCCCGGCGCGCACGCGCGTATCTCCTCGCCGATACGCGCCCGAACCTCGGCGAAGGCCGCCGCGTCGGCCACCACCTCGTCGACCAGGCCTATCTCGCGGGCGAACCCTGCGTCGAAGGCCCGGCCGGTGGCGAACAGGCTGCGCGCCCGCCGCGGGCCGATGGCGGCCACGACATAGGGGCTGATGGTGGCGGCCACGAGACCGAGTTTCACCTCGGAAAAAGCGAACTTCGCCCGCTCGGTGGCGATGGCGAGGTCGCAGGCAGCCGCTAGGCCCGCGCCGCCACCGAAGGCCGCGCCGTCTATGAGCGCCACGGTCAGGGCCGGTAGGTCATGCAGCCGCTTCAGCATCAACGCCATGGCCATGGCGTCTTCGCGGTTGTCGGACTCGGTGAGGTCGGCGGCGTCGCGCATCCACTCCAGGTCGGCGCCGGCCGAAAAGGTGTCGCCCGCGCCGGTCAGAAACACCACGCGAACGCCGTCCGCCCCCTCCAGGGTGTCGAAGGCGCTGCGCAGCGCCCCGATCACCTCGGCGTTAAAGGCGTTCTTCCGCGCGGCGCGATTGATGGTCACCGTGGCCAGGCCCTCGGGCGTGGCGTCCACCAACACCAGAGACGACTGTGCGTCGGTGTCCAGCCCTTCGACGAGGGGATCGGCGATCGGGTTTGGCATCGGTTTGCTTCCTTGGTCGGCTACATCCGGAACACGCCGAAGCGTGTGGCGGGGATGGGCGCGTTGAGCGAGGCGCTGATCGCCAGGCCCAGGACATCGCGTGTCTGCGCGGGATCGACGATCCCGTCGTCCCACAGTCTCGAGGTGGCGTGATAGGGATCGCCTTCGGCTTCGTAACGGGCGCGCACCGGGGCCTTGAAGGCTTCCTCCGCCTCGGCCGGCCAGTCCTCGCCGCGCGCCTCCATGCCGTCGCGGCGGATGGTGGCCAGCACGCTGGCGGCCTGCTCCCCGCCCATGACGCTGATGCGGCTGTTGGGCCAGGTGAACAGGAAGCGCGGGCTGTAGGCGCGACCGCACATGCCATAGTTGCCGGCCCCGAACGAACCGCCGATCAGCACGGTGAACTTGGGAACCTCGGCCGAGGCCACGGCGGTGACCAGCTTGGCCCCGTCCTTGGCGATGCCGCCCGCCTCATATTTGCCGCCGACCATGAAGCCGGAGATGTTCTGCAGGAAAATCAGCGGCACGCCCCTCTGGCAGGCCAGCTCGATGAAGTGTGCGCCCTTGAGCGCGCTCTCGGAAAACAGCACGCCGTTGTTGGCCAGGATCGCCACCGGATAGCCCCAGATGCGGGCGAAACCGGTGACCAGAGTCGCGCCGTACAGCGCCTTGAATTCGTCGAACCGCGAACCGTCGACGATGCGCGCGATCACCTCGCGCACGTCATAGGGCGCACGCACATCCTCGGGAACGATTCCGTAGAGCTCAGAGGGATCGTAGGCCGGCGGCTCGGCCGCGCGCACGTCCAGGCTCATAGTCTTGATGGTATTGAGGTTGCCGACGATGCCGCGCACGATCGCCAGGGCGTGCTCGTCGTCGTCGGCCACGTGATCGACCACGCCGGAACGGCGGCCGTGGGTGTCGGCCCCGCCCAGTTCCTCGGCGCTGATCACCTCGCCGGTGGCCGCCTTCACCAGCGGCGGACCGCCCAGGAAGATCGTCCCCTGCCCGCGCACGATGACGGTCTCGTCGCTCATCGCCGGCACATAGGCCCCGCCGGCGGTGCAGGAGCCCATGACGCAGGCGATCTGCGAAATGCCCGCCGCGCTCATCCGCGCCTGGTTGAAGAAAATGCGACCGAAATGGTCTCGGTCAGGGAAAACCTCGGCCTGGAACGGCAGATTGGCCCCGCCGCTGTCCACCAGATAGACACACGGCAGGCGGTTCTGCAGCGCGATCTCCTGGGCGCGCAGGTGCTTCTTCACCGTCATCGGAAAATAGGCCCCGCCCTTCACGGTGGCGTCGTTGGCGACGATTATCACCTCGCGGCCCGACACCCGGCCGATGCCGGTGATCACGCCGGCGCCCGGCGCCTCGCCGTCATAGAGGTCGAAGGCGGCCAGTTGGCCCAGTTCGAGAAACGGCGCGCCAACGTCCAGCAAACGCTCGACTCGCTGACGGGGCAGCAGCTTGCCGCGACCGATGTGGCGCTTGCGCGTCTCCTCCGGACCGCCGAGGGCCGCCGTCTCCACCCGCTCGCGCAGCTTCGCCGCCAGGGCCTCGTTGACCGCCTTCAGGCGAAGATACGCGTCGCTGGCCGTGTCGATGGCGGTCGTGAGCTGAGGCATGCGCTCCTGCCATACACCGACCCCCAAGTCGGTGGGAAGGATCGCCATGGAGCTGGGCCCACGCTAGCATCCAGGTTGTGACGCGACCGCTACCCTCCATGGCGAATTTCTTCGAGCGGCTGGTCGCCGACGGTGAAGCCGCGACCTTCTGCTTGCCGGGCGGCGCGACCCTTTTCGAGGCTGGCGAGACCTCAACCTGTCTCTACTTCCTTCGCACCGGCCGCCTCGCCGCTCACATCGGCGATGTCCGCCCGAGGATGGTGACCATCCACCCCGGGGAGACGGTCGGCGAAATGGCCGTCATCGCCGGCGCCGCCCATTCGGCCCACGTCCTCGCGCTGCGCGACAGCGAATTGATTTCCGCCCCGCGGGAGGTGTTCTTCGATCGGCTGCGCGCCGACCCTGACCTCTTGATCGAGCTTTCGCGCCTGGTGCTGGCGAGGTCGCGAGAGACGGTGCGCGACGACCCGCCGATCGCCCGGCGCGTCTTCGCCGTCATCGCCCTCACCGCCGGCGTCGACGCTCGCGCCTTGGCGGAGTCGATCAGCGAGGCCCTCCAGCGCCTGGGCCATTCTTCGACGGCGCTCGGCGCCGGCGACAGCCCGGCGACGCCGGACTGGTTTTCAAGGGTCGAGAGCCACCACGACTTCGTTCTCTATGCCGTGCGCCACGATGAACTCGTATGGCGCGCCCTGGTCGCCCGGCAGGTCGATGGCGTGTTCCTGGTCGCCAATGGCGCCGACCGGCCGCCAGATCGACCCGCCACGTCCGCCCTCGGGCCTTGGTCGGTTCCGGGCGATCTGATCCTGATCCAGGAGCCGAACCTCCACGCACCGCGCGGCGCGGCGAACTGGGTGGCGGCGGTGACTCCGGAGCGCCTGTTCCACATCCGCGCGGGAGGACAGGGCGACATCGACCGCCTCGCCCGCGTCCTGGCCGGACGCGCCGTCGGCCTGGTGCTCTCCGGCGGCGCGGCGCGGGCCTACGCCCACGTCGGAGCGGTGCAGGTGTTGCGCGAGGCGCGCGTCCCCGTCGATTTCCTGGGCGGGGTCTCCATGGGCGCCATTGTCGGCGCCGGCGTGGCCATGGGCTGGGACGATGGCGAGATGGACGACCGCATCCGTAAGGCCTTCGTCGCCAGCAGCCCGATCAACGACTTCACCTTCCCGATCGTCTCCATCGCCAGAGGCGAGACCGTGCGCGAGCGCCTGGAGGAGCACTTCGGCGACCGCACCATCTGCGACCTGTGGCTGCCGTTCTTTTGCGTCTCGACCAATCTCACCACCGGCGCCCAGCAGATTCATCGCCAGGGCCTGCTGCGCGAGGCCCTGCGCGCCTCCCTCTCCGTGCCAGGCGTCCTCCCGCCGGTGGTCGACGGCAACGACGTGCTGGTCGACGGGGCGGTGCTCAACAACTTCCCGGCCGACATCATGCGCGGCTGGCACAACGGCCCGATCATCGGCGTCGATGTCGGCCGCGGCCGCGGCGTTGAGGCGTCCGAGATCGAGGGGCCAGCCTCGACCTTCCAGTGGCTCAGTTCCGGCGCCTGGCGCGAAGGCGCGCCGATCGTCTCCCTGCTTGTCCGCGCCGCCACGGTGACAACCCAACATCAGATGGCCGCCGCTCACGAGGTCACGGACGTCCTCATCCAACCCAAGCTCGACGAGGTCGAGATCGCCGACTGGAGGGCTTATGAGCCCGCCGTCGCCGCCGGGCGCCGCGCCACGCTCGACGCCTTGGACGCGTTGGACCGACCGGTGACGGACCTGCGGCATGCCGAAGGTCCTACCTCCCCTTGATGGGAAAGAGGAGTTCCGTGGCCGAAGCCCCCCCAATCGCGTAGAATCGGCGATGTGAACCGTTCTTCCGCCCCTCGGCAGTTGCGTCTCGACCTCAGCAAAGCGCCCTCGCACGCTCGCGAAGACTTCGTCGTCTCGGACTGCAACGCCGCGGCCGTGGCGGCCGTCGACGCCTGGGAGCTTTGGCCGGGCGGCAAGCTGGCGCTGATCGGACCGACGGGTTCGGGCAAGACTCACCTGGCGCGGGCTTGGGCGGCCGAGGTTGGAGCGACCACGCCAGACCTGGAGGGTGGCCTGATTTCCGCGGCCCAGGGGCCGATGCTGGTCGAGGACGCCGACCGGGGCAAGCCCGACGAGCTATTGTTCCACCTGTTCAACATGGCCGACGCCGGCGCGCCGCTCCTGATCACCGGCCGCACACCGCCCGCCGGCTGGCGTGTCCGCCTGCCGGACCTCGCCTCGCGGCTCAAGGCCCTGACGCTGGCCCGCCTCGAGCCGCCGGACGACACCGTACTGCTGGCCATCATGAGTAATTTATTCAGTGAACGGAATATCCGGCCCACCGACGGCGTTCCGACCTATGTCCTGCGCCGAATCGAACGCTCGGCCAGCGCCGTGCGGGATATCGTCCGCCGCATCGACGAATGGGCGGGGACGGAGCGTCGCGAGGTCACCCTGGCCCTCGCCCGCGAGATTCTACACCCCGACGCGACCGGCGAGGAGGGCTGAAACCTTGCCCATCCCGCCTCCGTGCGCCACAACGGGCTGATCGATGAGATCGCACGCCCAAGCCGGCCCCCATCCATGAACGAGATGATATCCACTCCCGCCGGCGCGCCGATCCCGTCAGACGGCCGGCCGGAGCCGCGCGTCGGTCTGGCCGCCTCGCCCGAACGGTTCTTCAACCGCGAGCTCAGCTGGCTGGCGTTCAATCGCCGCGTGCTCGAGGAAGCCGGCAATCCGCGCCATCCGGTTCTGGAGAGGCTCCGGTTCCTGTCGATCTCGGCCAACAACCTCGACGAATTCTACATGGTCCGCGTCGCCGGCCTGAAGGGCCAGGTGCGCGAGGGCGTGCGTGTTTTGAGCCAGGACGGCCTCGCCCCCAGTCAGCAGTTGCGCAAGGTCAACGCCGAAGCCAACCAGCTGATGCACGAGCAGCAGCGGCTGTGGCTGGATCTGCGCGGCGAGCTGGCCGGCGAAGGCCTGCGCCTGCTGGACGCCAAGGACCTCACCGCCGCCGACCGGACGGCCGCCGAGGCCATATTCCTCAGCAGCATCTTCCCGGTGCTGACGCCACTGGCCATCGACCCGGCCCACCCCTTCCCCTTCATTCCCAATCTCGGCTTCGCCCTGGCGCTCAAGCTGCGCCGCCGCTCCGACAACCGCGAGTTGCACGCTCTGGTGCCGGTGCCCAGTCAGGTTTCGAGGTTCTGGGAGCTACCACCGCTGCGCAACGGCCGACGCCGGCCGCACCGCCGCTTCGTGGCCCTGGAAAGCTTCCTCATCCTCTTCCTCGACAAGCTGTTTCCCGGCTGCAAGGTCGAGGGCAGCGGCCTCTTCCGCCTTATCCGCGATAGCGACATCGAGATTGAGGAAGAGGCCGAAGACCTGGTGCGCGAGTTCGAGGCCCGGTTGAAGCGCCGTCGCCTGGGATTGGTGGTGCGGGTGAAGATCTCCGCCTCCATGCCCGACGAGCTGCGTGAGTTCATCGTCGACGGCCTGCGCGCCGAGCCGCATGACGTCGTTCGCGTCGACGGCAAACTGGGCCTGGCCCAGATCGGCGAACTGATCCCCCCCGATCATCCGGAACTGAAGTTCCCGGCCTTCCAGCCCCGCTTCCCCGAGCGCATCCGTGATCACGGCGGAGACTGCTTCGCCGCCATCCGCGAGAAGGACATCCTCGTCCACCACCCCTTCGAGAGCTTCGACGTGGTGGTTCAGTTCCTGCTCCAGGCGGCGCGCGATCCCAACGTCCTGGCCATCAAGCAGACGCTCTACCGCACCTCCAAGGACAGTCCGATCGTCGCCGCCCTTATCGAGGCGGCAGGCAACGGCAAGAACGTCGTCGCCCTGGTTGAGATCAAGGCCCGCTTCGACGAAGAGGCCAATCTGAAATGGGCCCGCGACCTCGAACGCGCCGGCGTGCACGTGGTTTTCGGCTTCGTGGAATATAAGACCCACGCCAAGCTGTCGCTGGTCGTGCGCCGCGAAGGCGAGGGCCTGCGCACCTACTGCCACTATGGCACCGGCAACTATCACCCGGTGACCGCCAAGGTTTACACTGACCTCTCCCTGTTCACGACCGACCCGGCGCTTGGCCGCGATTCCGGGCGCGTGTTCAACTACATCACCGGCTACGCCCAGCCCGAACACCTGGAGAAGCTGTCCTATTCGCCGATCACACTGAAGGCTGACCTGATCCGCCTGATCGAGACCGAGGCCATCAACGCCCGGCTGGGCCGCCCGGCGGCGATCTGGGCCAAGATGAACTCACTGGTGGATCCGGAAATCATCGACGCGCTCTACGCCGCCAGCAACGCCGGCGTCCGGATCGAGCTGATCATACGCGGCATCTGCTGCCTGCGCCCCGGCATCCCCGGTCTCTCGGCCAACATCCGCGTCAAGAGCATCGTCGGCCGCTTCCTGGAGCACGCCCGCGTCGCCGCCTTCGCCAACGGCCATCCGATCCCATCCAACCACACCCGCGTCTTCATCGGCTCGGCCGACTGGATGCCGCGCAATCTCGACCGCCGTGTGGAAGTGATGACACCGGTGGAGAACCCCACGGTTCACCAGCAGGTGTTGCAGCAGATCATGGTCGCCAACCTCAACGACGAGGCCCAGAGCTGGCTCCTCGACGCCGAGGGCGGCTACCGGCGCCATCCGGGCTGGAACCGCAAGGGCGCCTTCTCGGCCCACAACTATTTCATGACCAACCCGTCGCTGTCCGGCCGCGGCCACAAGGTCAAAGACCTGCCGCGGGCCATCGTGCATGTCGCCCTCCAGCAATAGCGCCGCCCAGGCCGACGCCGCGGTCATTGACGTCGGTTCGAACTCCGTTCGTCTCGTCATGTACCGCCTGGACGGCCGCGCCATCTGGACCGTCTTCAACGAAAAGGTGTTGGCCGGCCTCGGCCGCGACCTCTCGACCACTGGACGCCTATCGCCGGACGGCATGGCCACGGCCCTTGTGGCCCTGGCCCGCTTCCAGGCCCTGATCGGCGCCAGCCGGCCGGCCAGGGTCTACGCCGCCGCCACCGCCGCCGTCCGCGACGCCCGCGACGGCATGGATTTCTGCCGCCGCGTCGAGGCGGAGACCGGCCTGCGACTCAAGGTCCTGAGCGGCGCCGAGGAAGCCAAATACGCCGCCTTGGGCGTCATTGCCGGCGCGCCTCGGGCTGACGGCCTGGTCGGCGATCTCGGCGGCGCCAGCCTGGAGCTGACCCGCATCGCCGGCGGCGAGCCTGGCGCCGGCGTCACCCTGCCGCTCGGTCCCTTTGCTTTCGAGGCCCCCCGGACCATCGAGGCCGTGCAGGTCGCCGTTGCTCGCGAACTGCGCTCGATCAGGAACAGCTTCAGCGCCCGCAGCTTCAACGCCGTCGGCGGCGCCTGGCGCAACCTCGCCTTGCTGCACATGCGCTTGGCTGACTATCCCCTCGGCATCATCCACCAATATGAGCTCGGCCGTAGCGACGCCCTGGAGGCGGCCCGCTTCATCGAGCAGCAGTCGCGCGGCTCATTGGAGCGCATCGACGGCATTTCGCGTCGTCGCGTCGACACCTTGCCCCACGCCGCCGCCGTGCTCGAGGGGCTGGTCGAGGGCCTCGGCCTGCAACGCGTCGTGTTGTCGGCCTACGGCCTGCGCGAAGGCCTGCTCTTCGAGTCCATGAACCGCCAGACCCGAGCCGAGGATCCGCTGGTCGCCGGCTGCGCGGCCCTGGGCGGTCGGCCCCAGGCCGCCGAGGTCCTGGGCGTCGCCCTCGACGGCTGGCTGCGGGCGCCGTTCGGCCGCCTGGAGCCGATGTTCGGCGGCCGCGACGCCGCCCTGCTCGCCGGCGCCTGCCGCCTGGCGGATTTCGGCGCCCAGCTTCATCCCGATCACCGCGCCGACCTGGTCTTCGAACAGGTGCTGCGCGCGCCGATCGCCGGGGCCGATCACGCCGAGCGCGTGTTCCTGGCCTGCGCCGCCTTCGGCCGCCACACCGGCTCGACAATCACGCCCAGCCCGCACATTGTCGGCCGTTTGCTTAGCCCCGAGCGCTACCAGCGCGCCCGCGCCATGGGCGCCGCCGTGCGTCTGGGCTGCGACCTTTCCGGTCGGGGCCCGGACCTGCTGGCGCGCGCTCGTCTGGAGTTCAAGTCAGACGCCGTGATCCTTCAGGCTGATCCCGGCTGGGAAGCCACCCTCCTGGGCGATCCGATTGCCAAACGCGCCCAAACCCTCGCCGGGCTCCTCGACCGCGAGCTGAAGGTGCGCCGGCCTTCTGCTCAGCCCCTGACGCTCGCCCGCGGCGCCGCGAGCTGACTATTCCGCCCCGTCCCTTGGTCGGCGGCGCACCTCGACGGCGCGGACCTTGCCGCCGTCGAGCACCAGGGCGATCTCGCCACGCTTGAGCTTCAGGGCGTCCTCGCCGAAGGCCTCGCGCCGCCAACCCTGCAGCGCCTGGGTATCAGCCTCGTCGTCGGCGGCGATCTTTTCGAGGTCCGACACCGTGGCGATCAGCTTGGAGGCCACCTTGGCGTCTTCGCTCCTGGCTTTCAACAGCACCTTCAGCAGCTCGACCACCGCGCCGGTGGGCGCCGAAGTTGGTCGGGCGGCGCGCTTGGGCTCCGGAGCCTGGTGCTCGGACTTGGCCAGGCCCTCGCGCACGGCCTCCAGCACATCGGCGGCGAATTTCGATCCGGCGAAGCCCTTGGGCAGCGACCGCAGTCGGCTCAGCCCATCGGCGTCGGTCGGCGCCTGGGTGGCCACCTCGTCGATGGCGTCGTCCTTCATGACCCGCCCGCGGGGTTGATCGCGCTCCTGCGCCGTGCGCTCGCGCCACGCCGCCAGAGCGCGCAAGATGGCCAGATACTTGGCCGTCTGCCGCCGCGGCTTCAGCCGCTTCCAGGCGTTCTCCGGACTGGTGTCGTAGAGCGCCGGATCGATCAGAGCCGCCATCTCCTCGCGCACCCAGGCCAGGCGGCCGGCCTCCTCCAGCCGCGCCCGCAGCAACGGATAGAGCTCGGCCAGGTGGGTCACGTCACCCAGGGCGTATTTCAGCTGCGCCTCGCTCAGCGGCCGCCGCGCCCAGTCGGTGAACCGGCTCGATTTGTCGACGTCCGCGCCCAGCATCTGGCGGACCAACACATCATAGGCCACCTGCTCGGGGAACCCGGCGGCCATGCCGGCGATCTGGGTGTCGAAAAGGGGCCGGGGCATGGCCCCCAGATTGTTGAGGATCTCAATGTCCTGCCGGGCGGCGTGGAACACCTTCTCAATAGAGGGGTCGGTCATCACCTCCAGGAACGGGGCCAGGCTTAACCCCGGGGCCAGCGGGTCGATCACCGCCGCCTCCTCGCCCGCCGCGGCCTGGATCAGGCACAGCTTGGGCCAATAGGTGCTCTCGCGCATGAACTCGGTGTCCACGGCGACGAAGGGTTGGCCGTGAATCGCATCGCAGAAGCGCGCGAGGTCGGCCGTGGTTGTGATAGGCGTCATGGGACAGCTATAGCGCGCGCGGACCCAGAGTCTGCAGCGCCATGGCGTCGCATCCTCCGGCCGCGGATATTCAACAGGCGAGACCCTTCGGCATGACTCTTCCGCGCAACGGTTTGACCTATGCCGAGGCCGGGGTCGATATCGACGCCGGCGAGGCCTTGGTCGAACGCATCAAACCCCTGGCTCGCTCCACCCGCCGGCCGGGCTCGGACGCCGGCCTCGGTGGCTTCGGCGCCCTCTTCGACCTCAAGGCGGCGGGCTACGCGGACCCGCTCATCGTCACCACCACCGATGGCGTCGGCACCAAGCTCAAGGTCGCCGCCGAGACCGGCTTGCACGGCACGGTCGGCATCGACCTGGTGGCCATGTGCGTCAACGACCTGCTCGCCCAGGGCGCCGAGCCGCTGATGTTCCTCGACTATTTCGCCACCGGTCGCCTCGACGTCGAGCGCGCCGCCACCGTGGTCGCCGGTATCGCCGAGGGCTGCAAACAGGCCGGCGCCGCCCTCGTCGGCGGCGAGACGGCGGAGATGCCCGGCATGTACGCCGACGGCGACTACGACCTCGCCGGCTTCAGCGTCGGGGTGGTCGAGCGCGGCGCCGTCCTCCCCCGACTCGAGGATCAGGCGGCGGGGGACGTGATCATCGCCCTCCCCTCCTCCGGCCCGCACTCCAACGGCTATTCGCTGATCCGCCGCATCGTGGAGGTTTCGGGCCTTAAATGGACCGATCCGGCCCCGTTCGAGGCCGGCGCCAGCCTTGGCGAGGCCTTGATGGCCCCCACGCGCATCTATGTCCGCGCGGTGCTGCCGCTGGCCAAGGCGGCGCTGCTGAAGGGCGCCGCCCACATCACCGGCGGCGGCCTGATCGAGAACCCGCCGCGCGCGGTGGCCGAGGGCCTGACGCCCGTATTCGACTGGACCGCCTGGACGCCGCCGCCGGTGTTCGACTGGCTGGCCAGGACCGGCGGCGTCGCGCCGGAGGAGATGCGCCGCACCTTCAACTGTGGCGTCGGCTTCATGGTCATCGTCGCGCCGGGCGACGTCGAGGCGGTGCTGAGTGGGCTCCTCGACGCCGGCGAGGCGGCGTTTGTGTGCGGGGAGTTGCGGGCGGGTTAAGGCGTGTGTCGCGTCTTGTGCGCCAAGAGACACGCAACTCGTAACTGGGTTCGAAGAGTTGCGGGAACGGAGTGGCGCTGTGGCTCGTAGTCGACTCGGCTCGTTTGCGACAGGATTGGCGGCACTGGGCGTCGCTGCGATCCTTTTGAGCCAGACCGCCTGCACGCGCTGGGTACGCGAGGTGCAGGCAGCGCGTGCGATCAACACGGGAGACTTTGCAGCCGCACAAAGAATCCTGGAGCCAATCGCCGAGCGAGGCGATGCTCCGGCGCAGTACCTGCTCGGCGGCCTGTATGCTCAAGGACACGGTGTGCCACAGGATTGGGCGCGGGCGGATGCTTGGGAACGGAGGGCAGCCGACCAGGGTTTCGCGCCAGCTCAATATGCGTTGGGCGTAGCCTATGGCAGGGGTTTAGGGCTTCCGCGCGATCCCGTTCAAGCGCTGGTCTGGTTCACGCTCGCGGCGTCACGATCATCGGCCGAGGAAGGTCAAAATCACGCGGCGGCGATCCAAGCGCGCGACGAAATGACTGCGCACATGATCCCCGCACAACTTGCAGAAGCAAGGCAAGTGATAGCCGCCTGGAGACCCTCGGCGCCCAACCAACTAGGAGACGGGGCGCCCGTCACCCCAGGTTCTCGGTAGCTGCCCACAATGCCAAAAGCCGCCATGCCCCAGCCCGCCATTCTCCTGTTCGATCTGGGCGGCGTCCTGGTCGACAACGCGATGTTCGAGGATATGCCCAGGCTCCTGCCCGCCCCAATTCCAGAGGACGATCTGTGCGCGAGATGGATCGACTCGCCTGCCGTCCATCGGTTTGAGCGCGGGGAGATCTCCGCCGACGAGTTTGCTTCGACGTTCGTATCGGAATGGCGGCTGCGGATGGCCCCGGCGGCGTTCCTGGAGCGCTTCGCAACTTGGTCCAGAGGGTTTTACCCGGGCGCCGAAGCCTTGCTCACCCGTCTTCGCCGTCAATATCGCGTCGCCTATCTGAGCAATTGCAATGAGGTTCACTGGAGCGGCTTCGAGCATATCCTCCGGCATGCGGACGATGCCTTCTCCTCTCACCTCTGCGGCCTCACAAAACCCGATCCGGCGATATTCACGATGGCCGTGGAAGCGCTAGGCAGAGATCCCGCCGAGATCTGCTTCTTCGATGACTCGCCGCGCAACGTCGCGGCCGCCCGCGCCATCGGCATGGACGCGCACCTGACTGTGGGCTTTGAGCAGCTCGAAGAGACGCTCCGATCGATGGGGCTCTGCGAGGAAGCGGGGCTGACAACTCCTCATTGATCGGCTATCGCCGCCGCCCCAACCCAATGGAGGCCGTCGCAAGCATCGTGACATCCAAGACCTCGGCTGCTTTCGAGGCGACATCCAAACGGCGTAAGGGCTTCCCGTCCGAGACCCGCGTCAAGCGCGGCGTCCGCATCGTCCACGGCGACAAAGAGTTGGTGGAGAAGCTCGGCAGGAACGACCTGTGCCCATGCGGTTCGCGGAGGTTGTTTCAAGAAATGCTGTCTCGAGGCCGGAGGGTACGATGACGCCAATCGTCATCACTTCTTTCAGAGACTAGAGGCGGTCCCGCCTCGGTCTTCGCAGCGTGAAGGTCTCAAACGGTGCGAGCCGGCCGTCCGCGCCCACCACGTCGTAGTAGGTGACCTTGATCGTGGTCATGCCGCCGGCCCGCGATCCCGGATCGACGGCGAAGGCCGCGAAACCATAGGCGTGGGCGGCGTTGCGCACCGCCGACCAAGGCGCGGGCTCGTGCACATAGACCGGCGGGCGCTTGCCCGAATGGGGGTCGGGCTCGCCGACGGCGGTGATCACCCGGCATTGCGGCGGGTCGAAGAACAGCCCGTTCGACGGCTTGGAGGTGCCGCCGCCGCCGATCACCATGTGCACCGTGCCCTTGGTGGTGTCGATCGCCTCGGTGGCGAGCGCGGTGGGGATCGGCGTCAGGGTGGCATTGGCCTCGTGGCCACGGATCGGGTGCGAGCGCTCGTAGTGGTGCTCGTGGCCGCACACCACCAGGTCGACCCCGTAGCGGTCGAACAGCGGCGACCATTCCTCGCGGATGCCGAGGTCGGCGCCATTGGTCTTGTCAGCGGTCGATATGGCCACCTGGTGCATGCATACCACGACCCAGTCGATGGCCGGGTCGTGGCGGGCGGCGGCCAGCTCCGCCTCCAGCCAGGCCTTCTGCGCACCCTTGGAATAGCCCCGGACGTAGGAATCGCCGCTATCCTGGTAGGTCACGTCATCGTTGGCGATGCTGACCACGCGCACCGAACCGGCGGTGAAGGCGTACCATAGGCCCCGCGTCATCTCGCTCTGGCCGGCCGCTTCCGGAACCTGAAAATAGGTCTGATAGGCAAGGTAGCCGATCGAGCCGTTGCCGAGTTCGTTCTCGTGATTGCCGGGCGAGGGCATCCACGGTCGCCGGCTGGCGCTGCGGCTGTTGTTCTCCCAGAAATCCCACCATGCGCGCACCCGGTCATGGGCCAGGTTGGCGTAGCAGAGATCGCCGTTGAACAGGTGGAACAGCGGTTGGAGCCGCTCCACGCCCAGCGTCGTGTCGGCGGCCGCCGGCGTACCGAGATTGTCGTTCACAAACACAAGACCCGTGGTCACGCCCGGCGGCGGATCGATTCTGCGGCCGAGGGTCGGCGTGCCCTGGTCGCCGAAACTGGTGAAGGTGAAGGCCGCGCGCCCGCGTGGAGCGGTGCGGAAGGTGCTGAACAGCGGCTCGGCGCCGTCGTGCAGCGCGCCATAGAGATAGGCCGTGTCGGGGCGCAGGCCGTCGATCCTGGCGTGGTGGGCGTAGACGGTCTGGCCGGACTTGGCGTCGACATAGCTACGTGTCGTGGCCGGGGCGGTCTGCTCGAGCCTGCCGTCCAGCCGCCCGACGAGGACCCGGGCCCGGCGGACCGGTTGCAGGCTGTGCCAGGAGACCACCATCTGCAAGGACGCGTCCGCGCCGAACTGTAGATGCAGTCCGGAGACCGGTGGGGTGGAGGCCGGATCGGCGGCCTCGGCGGTTCCGGTCGCGGGCAGGATGGCCACACCCGCTCCCAGTCCGGCGGCGGCCAGCAACCGGCGCCGGCTGAGCTCGAACTCCAATCCGCTGTCGCGATCCGTCATGGCGGCCACCTTACCCAGGCGTCGCCTTGAGACCTAACCGGCTATCGCAACAGTTTGGCGAAAGGGCTGACTCAGCCCCCCACCGTTAGCCGACGATTTCGTGGGCCTTGAAGAATTGGCTGATCTCAAGTGCGGCGTTCTCGGCGCTGTCCGAGCCATGCACGGAGTTCTCGCCCACCGACAGGGCGAAGAGCTTACGGATCGTGCCGGCGTCGGCGTTCTCCGGGTTGGTCGCACCCATCACCTCACGGTAGCGCAGCACCGCGTTCGGCCCTTCCAGGACCTGCACCACCACCGGCGCCGAGGTCATGAACGCCACCAGCTCGCCGAAGAACGGCCGCGCCTTGTGAACGCCGTAGAATTCCTCGGCCTCGGCCCTGGTCATATGGATGCGGCGTTGGGCGACGATGCGCAGGCCGGCGTCTTCGATTACCGCATTGATCTTGCCGGTCAGGTTCCGCGCCGTGGCGTCGGGTTTGATGATCGAGAAGGTGCGTTCGGTCATAGGCGGGCGATCTCGCGGTGAAGCTCTGTTGAAAAGGGGTCCGGGCTTATAGCCACGCCCGCCCGCCCCGCCAAGGGCGTCAGCCTTGCTTCACCCAGCCCTTTTGCTCGCCCTGTTTCCAATAGGTCACCGCGTGGCCGGCGGCCTTGAAGGCGGTCCATTGGCGTCGCGCCCGCGCCACGGCCTCTTCCTCGGCGCCATCGAAAATCAGCACGCAGCGCTCGAAGGCGGCCAGTTCCCCGGCCTCGGCGCCGTCGATCAGGAACAGGGCCTGGGCGCCGTTGAGATTCTCCGTTCCCACCGACAGCAGGATCGGCTGACGCTCGGCGAACGGCTCGCCGGTCGTCCCATGGGCGAGGAAGCTGTCGTCCCGATAGGCCCACAGCCAGTCGTCGAGGGCCTCGACTCGTTCCGCCGCCGCCGTGCGCACCAACGCGCGCCAGCCCCGCGCCAGGGTCTTTTCCAGGAGGTCGGGCAGGACCAGATCCAACCTCGTCCGCTCGAGATGATAGAACCAGACCTCGCAGGCGCTTTCAGTCACCTCAGCCCTTGCCCTCGTAGTGGCCGGCGACCAGACGGTCGAGCAGGCGCACGCCAAAGCCGGTGGCCCCATTCGGGATGGTCGGCAGGGCCGAGCTGGGCTGCCAGGCTGTCGTGGCGATGTCGAGGTGCGCCCAGGGCGTGTCGCCGACAAACTTCTGCAGGAACAGCGCCGCGGTGATCGAACCGCCGGGCCGGCCACCCGTGTTCTTCATGTCGGCGACGTTGCTCTGAATCTGCTTGTCGTACTGGGGCGGCAACGGCATGCGCCACAGCGCATCGTGGCTGGTTTTGGACGCGGCCAGCAGATGTTCGGCCAGGTCGTCGTTGTTGGCGTAAAGGCCGGCCAGGTCCTTGCCGAGGGCGATGATGATCGCTCCGGTCAGGGTCGCCAGATCGATCATGATCGCCGGCTTGAAGCGCTCCTTGCAGTACCAGAGCGCGTCGGCCAGCACGAGGCGACCTTCGGCGTCGGTGTTGATCACCTCGATGGTCTGGCCTGACATGCTGGTGACGACATCGCCCGGCCGCTGGGCCGCGCCGTCGGGCATGTTCTCCACCAGGCCCAGGATGCCCACCGCATTGACCTTGGCCTTGCGCCCGGCCAGGGCCGCCATGGCCCCGGTCACCGCCGCGGCCCCGCCCATATCGGTGATCATCTCCTCCATGCCGTCGGCCGGCTTGAGGCTGATGCCGCCGGTGTCGAAGGTGACGCCCTTGCCGACGAAGGCCACCGGCGCGGCGGCGCTGTCTTTGGCCCCTTTCCACTGGATGACGGCCAGTTGGCACTCGCGCACGCTGCCCTGCCCCACGCCGAGCAGTGAGCCCATGCCGAGCTTGCGCATCTCCTTCTCACCGAGAATCTCCACCTCCAGGCCCAGGGACGTCAGCTTCTTGACCCGGCGGGCGAACTCCTCGGGGAAGAGGATATTGGCCGGCTCGGAGACGAGGTCGCGGGCCAGGATTACGGCGTCGGCGATGGCCGCCTCGTTCTTCCAGGCCTTGGCCGCCTGGGTGGGCTTGTCCACCGCCAGGCGCACGGTGGTCACCGATGGTTTCTTGTCGGCCTTCTCCGTGGTGCGATAGCGGTCGAAGCGGTAGGCGGCGAGCCGCACGCCGAGCGCCGCTTGCGCCGCCTCGGCCGCCGACAGTCCGGGCAGGCGGATGACCAGCGTGTCGGCCCCGCTCGTCTTCACCGCCTGATAGGCCTGGGCGGCGGCCAGCTCCGCGACCCGGGCGTCGAATCTGTCCTTGGGTCCGGCGCCCACCAGCACCAGACGGGCGGCGTCGAGGCCGTACGGGGCGAGAAGGTCCAGAATCTGGCCGGCCGCGCCGGTGAAGCGACCGCCGACCAGCGCGCGCGCGATCGCCCCGCCGGTCACAGCGTTCAGGTCGGCGATGGGGCCGCCGACGATGTCGCCCTCGAAGGCCAACGCGACCAGGGCGCCGGTCGCGCCGGGCTTATCGGCGGCGGACGTGAACTCGATATCCATAAGAAACTCCAGTTGAGATCGGATCAGGGCGTGACGGCGGTCGCCGGGCCGGCGCCAAAGCGATTGGCCCCCTGCTCGCCCTGCATAAGGACCAGCTCCACCGCCGACCAGATGAGGATCGGCAGGGCCAACAGCAGGCGTGCGGCGCTGGGCGCGCGCCAGACCAGCACCACGCCCAGCAGCACCAGCACCGCCCACCAGCCGCTGCGACCGCGGTCGTGAAGGCGCTTGGAGACGACGCAGGCGGCCGAGGCCAGCAGGGCCGGATAAGCGAACCAGAAGGTCAACAGCTTGGCGGTCGGACCGGCCACGGCCTCGTAGAGCACAGCCAGCACGAAGAGCGAGCCGGCCGCGAACCAGAACCTGGCCCTCGGGCATCGTCCGACCGGCGAGGCGAACAGCTCCCGCCAGTCGATCGGCTCGCCATTCATCCCTTGCTCCGCTTCTGACCGCCGAGCGTATCGTCGCGCGTCACGTCAGGCAAACTCGGCCAGGATATCGTCGGCGGCGACGCTATCGCCGGCCTTCGCGGGGGCGGACTTGATCAGGCCGCTGCGTTCGGCGCGGATGATGTTCTGCATCTTCATCGCTTCAATGACGAACAGCACCTGGCCCTCGCTTACCTGGTCGCCGGCGGCGACATCGGCGGAGATGACCAGGCCCGGCATCGGCGAGAGCACCAGACGGGAGGTGTCTGGCGGCGCCTTCGCCGGCAGGCGTTCGTGCAGATCGGCAGAGGTGGGAGTGAGGACCAGCACGCGCAGGCTCGCGGCCCGATGCCTGACGTTGAAGCCTTCTGGAGCCGGGGCGACGGAGGCGGTGAACGGCCGCCCGTCGAGGGCGCCATGGAACAGCGGCGCGCCGGGCCGCCAATCGACGTCTGAAAGGCGCACGACACGCTCCTCGCCGGGAAAGGCGATCTCCAGGTCTTCACCCCGGTCGGTGAGCCGCACCGCGCGCCGCGCGCCGCCGCAGAAGACCACCCAGTCCGATCGGGGTTGCGGTGTCAGGCCGCCGTTGGCCTGTCTGGCCCGCGCCATCAGGGTCCGGTGCATGGAGGCCGCCACGGCCGTGGCCAGGTCGAGCTGCCAGGGCGTCGGCGGCAGGCCGTGGAACCCGTCCGGGAACTCGTCGGCGATATAGCGCGTGGAAAGCGCGCCCGAGCGGAACCGCTCCTGGTCCATGACCGCCGACAGGAAGGCGGTGTTGTGGCCCAATCCCTCGATGTGCAGCGCCTCCAGCGCCCGCCCCATGCCGTCCACGGCCCCGTCGCGTTCCGGCGCCCAGGCGCAGAGCTTGGCGATCATCGGATCGTAGAACATCGAGATCTCGTCGCCTTCGCGCACGCCGGTGTCGTTGCGCACACGCCAGCCGCCGCGGTCACCCTCCGGCGGCGTCTGATAGCGGACGAGGCGGCCGATCGAGGGCAGGAAGTTGCGGTAGGGATCCTCGGCGTAGATGCGGCTTTCGATCGCCCAGCCGTCGATCTTGAGGTCCGACTGATCGAAAGCGAGCGACTCGCCCGCCGCCACGCGGAGCATCTGTTCGACCAGGTCGACGCCGGTGATCAGCTCGGTCACCGGATGCTCCACCTGCAGGCGGGTGTTCATCTCCAGGAAGTAGAAGGATTTGTCTTGGCCGGCGACGAACTCCACTGTGCCGGCCGAATCGTAGGCGACGGCCTGGGCCAGGGCGACAGCCTGAGCGCCCATGGCCGCCCGCGTCGCCGCGTCCAGCAAGGGTGACGGCGCTTCCTCGATCACCTTCTGGTTGCGCCGCTGGATCGAGCATTCGCGCTCGAACAGATGCACCACATGGCCGTGCCGATCGCCCAGCACCTGGATCTCGATGTGGCGCGGGTTCTCGATGAACTTCTCGATGAAGATCCGGTCGTCGCCAAAGGCGCCCTTGGCCTCGGCCCGCACAGCCGGGAAACCCTCTTCGGCGTCGCGGCGATTCCAGGCGACGCGGATGCCCTTGCCGCCCCCGCCGGCCGAGGCCTTGATCATCACCGGATAGCCGATTTCCTCGGCGATGCGGACGGCGTGGGCCGTGTCGTCGATCTCGCCGACGTGGCCCGGCACGACGCTGACGCCGGCGGCGGCGGCGAACTTCTTGGACTGGATCTTGTCGCCCATGGCGTCGATCGCGCCAGGGTTCGGACCGATGAACACCACGCCGGCGGCGGCGCAGGCGCGCGCGAAGCCGGCGTTCTCCGACAGGAAGCCGAAGCCAGGATGGATGGCCTCCGCACCCGTCTCCTTGGCCACGGCGATGATCTTGTCGCCCAACAGATAGGATTGCGCGGCCGGAGGCGGGCCGATCAGCACGCTCTCGTCGGCCATCTCCACCGCCAGGGACTCGGCGTCGGCCTCCGAACACACCACTACGGTCGCAATGCCGAGCCGGCGGCAGGTCTTGATGATCCGCACCGCGATTTCGCCGCGGTTCGCGATCAGGATTTTGGAGAACATCGCCTGTGGGTCGCCCGATTTCAGTCTATGGTCACGGCGTTAGACGCGGGATCACGCCTTGACAACCTTGCCCGCGCGTCACGCGGTTTGGAGAGATTGCACATGGCCGACAGCACCCAGGCTTCGACCTTCGACCTGACCCCGCCCAGCGACGCCGAGCGCGCGCGCCTGGAAGCCGACCTCAGCCAGGAGGAGCGCGACGTTCTGCTCCATCACGGCACCGAGGCGCCGTTCTGCGGCGGCCTCCTCGGCAACAAGGAAGACGGGGTCTACTGCTGCCGCCTGTGCGGCCTGCCGCTGTTTCGGGCCAAGACCAAGTTCGAGAGCGGCACCGGCTGGCCGAGCTTCTGGGCCCCGTTTGACGAGGCCCATGTCATCGCAGTGCGCGACGTCAGCCACGGCATGGTCCGCATCGAGACTCGCTGCGCCCGCTGCGGCTCGCATCAGGGCCATGTGTTCCCCGACGGCCCACCGCCCACGCGCCTGCGCTATTGCATCAATTCTGTCTCTCTCGCCTTTGTCCCCGACGGCGAGCCGTTGCCCGATCCGCTGGGGCGGGGAGACAGGATAGCCTAGAGCGGAATATTATCGTGCTTCTTCCACGGGTTCTCTAGCTTCTTACCCTTGAGGCTCTTGAGCGCCCGGGCGATGCGGCGGCGTGTGCCGTGGGGCATGATCACATCGTCGATATAGCCGCGCGAGGCGGCCACGAACGGGTTGGCGAAGTGGGCCTTATATTCCGCCTCGCGCTCGGCGAGCTTCACCGGATCGCCGATGTCGGCGCGGAAGATGATCTCAACCGCCTGCTTGGGACCCATGACGGCGATTTCCGCCGTCGGCCAGGCGTAGTTGAAATCGCCGCGCAGGTTCTTTGAGCTCATCACGTCGAAGGCCCCGCCATAGGCCTTGCGGGTGATCACGGTGATCTTGGGGACAGTCGCCTCGGCGAAGGCGAACAGCAGCTTGGCCCCGTGCTTGATCAGCCCGCCCTGCTCCTGCTTGGTGCCCGGCATGAACCCCGGAACGTCGACGAAGGTGACGATGGGGATCGAAAAGGCGTCGCAGAAGCGCACAAAGCGGGCCGCCTTGCGCGAGGCGTCGATGTCCAGCACCCCGGCCAGCACCTGCGGCTGATTGGCCACAAAACCGACGGTTTCGCCGTCGATCCGGCCGAATCCAATGATGATGTTCTTGGCGTAATCGGTTGAAATCTCGAAGAAATCCACCTCATCGACCACCTTGGTGATCAGCTCCCGCATATTGTAGGGCTTGTTCGGGTTGGCCGGCACCAGGCTGTCCAGCGACGGCTCCTGGCGGTTGGCGTCGTCGAAGCTCTCTCGCACCGGCGGCGGCGTACGGTTGGAGAGGGGCAGGAAGTCGATTAACCGGCGCACCTGGGTCAACGCCTCAAGGTCGTTGTCGAAGGCGCCGTCCGCCACCCCCGACTTCAAGGCGTGGACGCGATAGCCGCCCAGGTCTTCGTGGCTCACGTCCTCGTTGATGACGGTTTTCACCACGTCCGGGCCGGTGACGTACATATAGGCCGTGTCCTTCACCATGAAGATGAAGTCGGTCATGGCCGGCGAATAGACATCGCCGCCGGCGCAGGGGCCCATGATCACGCTGATCTGCGGGACCACGCCGCTGGCCAGCACATTCTGCAGGAAGATGTCGGCGTAGCCGGCCAAGGAATCGACGCCTTCCTGGATGCGGGCGCCGCCGGCGTCGAAAAGGCCGATGATCGGCGCACCGTTACGCACCGCCATTTCCTGGACCTTGACGATCTTCTCGGCGTGAGCCTTGGAAAGAGAGCCGCCGAAGACCGTGAAATCCTTGGAAAAAACATAGACGACACGGCCGTTGATCGTCCCCCAGCCGGTGACGACACCGTCGCCCGGGATACGCTGCTCGGCCATGCCGAAGTCGTGGCTGCGGTGCTCTACAAAGGTGTCGAATTCCTCGAACGAATCCTCATCGAGGAGCAGGTCGAGGCGCTCGCGGGCGGTCAGCTTGCCCTTGGCGTGCTGGGAGTCGATGCGCCTCTGCCCGCCGCCGGCCCGGGCGTTTGCGCGCCGCCGTTCAAGCTCGTCGAGGATGTGCTGCATACCGCGCCCTTTATTGTTGCTGCGGTGCTAGCCGCGCCGCCCGGCGATGACAAGCGCGCTCACCCGAGCGCCTTGAACCACGCCTCGAGCATGCCGGCTTCAACGGCCAGGGCGCGGATGCGGGCGGCGTCCTCGGCGTCCTCGCCCCAGATCTCGGCCTGGAAGGTCTCATCGAGCTGCGAGTCCGCAAAGGCTCCCGCACCGGTGAGACGGCCCCTCCTTAGCGCCAGCGCCAGAATGGCCGAGCCGAACAGCTGGGCCGCGTGGACCAGGCCGGCGAGGGCGAAATCGCCCTCACCCGCGGCCAGGGCCTCGACCGTGGCGAGCGTGGCCGGCGGCTGGTCCTGGTGCGTCAACCCGACAACGCGTTGGAAGTCTAGGTCGAGGTCGGTCAGAGCCCAGTCCAGCAGCGGCGCCCATGCCTGCGCCTGGCGGGCGACCAGCCCCGCCGGCCCTTCGGCGAAATAGCAGATGAGGTCATCGGCCGCGAACTCCGCCACACGCTTGACCGCGACGTCCCGACCCTGCGGCACGGAGTCGATGGCCACAAACGCGAGCCTCGTCGCCGGCATGGTCGCCATAACTACGCTGTCGCCTTGCGCGGCCCATTCCAAGGCGACTTGCTCCGCCAGCGCCTCGGTGGGCAGGACGAGACCGCGCCCGCCTGGCGTGCGCGCGCCACGTCCATCCAGGCGCACCGCGAAACCGCCTTGCGCTGGCGTCACATCCACCGCCACGTAGGGGCGTTTCGAGCGGGGCTCGCGGGGGGTGGTCAAGCGGGCTCGCTCCCAGAAAAAAGGCGGCGACATGAGCGCGCGTTCATCCTGCGGTCAAGTAAGCGGGTTTAGGCTGACGCCATGACCCTCGATCTCAACGCCTCGATCGCGGTGACAAGGTTCGGCCTCGGCGCCCGTCCGGGCGAGATCGAGCGGGCCAAGGCCGACCCGCGCGGCTATCTCCTCTCCCAGATCACCCCCAAGGGCGCGGCCCCGGCGAGGCCTGGCGCCCCCGATTCGGCCACGCGACTGGCCGACCTTCGCGCCTTCCAGCAGTTACGCAAAACCGCGCGCATGGAGGGCGACCTCAAGTCCGATCCGGTGCGCATGGCTCAGATGGGCCTCAGGGAAGACGTTGAAGGCGACTTCTTGGCCCGAGCGCGCCTCGGCGCGGGCACGGACGCCGGCTTCACCGAACGCTGGGCCAACTTCTGGGCCAACCATTTCACTGTCTCCGCCGTCAAGGAGGTCACCGCGCCTCTGGTCGGCCCCTTTGAAGAGGAGGCCATCCGGCCGCACGTCTTCGGCCGTTTCGAGGATATGCTGGTGGCCTCCTCCCAGCATCCGGCCATGCTGCTCTACCTCGACCAGGCCCAGTCGGTGGGACCGGACAGCTTTCTGGCCCAGCGCGCAGCCAAGAACGGCGGCCACCCCGGCCTCAACGAAAACCTCGCTCGCGAGATCATGGAGCTGCACACCGTGGGCGTCGACGCCGGCTATTCCCAAGCCGACGTCACTGAATTCGCCAAGGCCATGACCGGTTGGAGCGTCGGCCGGGCTGACCATCCGGAAGAGCCGCAGGGCTTCATGTTCCGGCCTTACGCCCATGAACCCGGCGCGCGCGCGATCATGGGTCGGCGCTACGCCGAGGACGGCGAGGGCCAGGCCCGCGCGGTGCTGGCGGATCTCGCTTCGAGCCCGCATACCGCCCGCCACCTGGCGGTCAAGATTGGCCGGCATTTCGTCAGCGACGAGCCGCCGGCCAGGCTCACCGACCGGCTGACTCGCGCCTATCTCGACGGCGGCGGCCGGCTGGACCGGGTCGCCCAGGCGTTGGTGGCCGCGCCGGAGGCCTGGTCGCTGCAGCCGACCAAATTCAAGACGCCCTATGAGTTCTTGGTCTCAAGCTGGCGCGCCGCCGACTCCCTGCCCGAGGACGCCGGGCCACTGTCGCGCACCCTGGCGGAACTCGGCCAGAAGCCGTTCAGCGCCCCCTCCCCCAAGGGTTGGCCCGAGGAAGCTCAGGTGTGGTGCGCGCCTGACGCCATTATCAAGCGCATGGCCTGGAGCGAGGCGTTCGCTGCTCAGGCGGCGGGCCAACGCGACCCCACCGTGCTGGCCCAGAACGCGCTTGGCGCACGCCTGTCTACTAGCGCCGCCACGGCCATCGCGCGGGCCGAGACCCGCCCCGAGGGCCTGTCGATTCTGCTGATGAGTCCGGAGTTTCAACGCCGATGACACACTCATCCTTCACCCGCCGCCAAGCGCTGGCCGGCGCTGCGGGGCTCGGCGTCACGATCGAACTGCTGGCCACGAACACCCTTGCCGACACGCCCGCGGCCAGGCGCAAGTTTATCGCCATCGTCTGCCGAGGCGGCCTCGACGGCCTCTCGCTATCGCCGCCGGTGGGTGACCCCGACTACGCCGCCCTGCGCGGCCCCATCGCCATCGCCCCCTTCGGCGCCCCGAACGGCGCCTTGCGCCTCGACGGCACCTTCGGCCTGCATCCTTCGCTTCCCAAGGTTCACGCCCTGGCGCTCGCCGGCCAGGCCCGCATCGCCCCGGCCATCGCCACCCCCGACCGCGAGCGCTCGCACTTCGAGGCCCAGGACGTGCTGGAGAGCGGCGCCGGCCACGTCTACGCCACCTCCTCCGGCTGGCTGAACCGCGCGCTGGAGTCCATGGGTCCGCAGGTCAAGGCGATGTCGGTCGGCCCCACGGCGCCACTCATCCTGCGCGGCAAGATCGAAGCCGCCTCCTGGTCGCCCAGCGGCATGGCCGAGCGTGATCATCGCCTGCCCGGCATCCTGCAGGATCTCTACGCTCGCGATCCCCTGCTCGGCCCCGCCCTCGCCGAGGGCCTCGCCACCCAGACCATGGCCAGGACCGCCATGGCCGACGCCGCCCAGACCAGCGCGGCGATGAGTCCGCCGCCCGCGCCCGCCATGCAGGCGGCCACGAACACGCCGTACCAGCCGCCGCGTGCGGGCGGCCTCGATCAGGCCCGCAAGATCGGCGCGACCCTGGCCGGTTTCATGGTCCAGCCGGGCGGCGTGCAGGTGGCCGCCGTTTCCATCGACAACTTCGACACCCACGCCAACCAGGGCGCGGGCGAAGGCCTGCTGGCCACGCGCCTGACCTATGTCGACGCCTTTCTCGATGGCCTGCACGTCGGCCTCGGTCCGAGCTGGAAAGACAGCGTGGTCGTCATGGCCACAGAATTCGGCCGCACGGCGCGCGTCAACGGCACCAAGGGCACCGATCACGGCACAGCCTCCACGGCCGTTGTCCTCGGCGGCGCGCTCAAGCCCGGCGGGATCATCGGCGACTGGCCGACGCTGCAGCAGGCGCGCCTGTTCGAGAACCGCGACACCAATCCGACGCTCGACATGCGCGGCCTCTTCAAAGGCCTCTTGCGCGATCACATGGGCGTATCGCGCGCGGCGCTGGACACCGCCATCTTCCCAGATAGCCAAGGCGTCGCCCCGGTGACGGGACTGGTGGCCTAAGGCCCGGCTAAGCGTAGACCGCGCGCTCGAAGGTCGAGACGAGGCCCAGCATTTCCGGATCGGCGAAGGGGAGGATCTGGGCGAGCAGCACGGCGGCCACGCCGCGCACGGGATCGAGCCAATAGTAGCAATTGGCGAGACCCGCCCAGGCGCCGCTGCCCGTCGAGCGACCGTCAGGACCGGGTTGGAGGTTGATAAGCAGGCCAAGGCTCCAGCGCTTGGCGAGGCCCGGCATGGGCTCGTAGTCGTTGGCCATCGCATGGTCGACTGACGGCATGAAGCCGCACTCCAGGTCGCCGACCGCGTTGTCGAACAGCCACGGTGTGGCCGACCGCGGCAGGACAGCGCTCTCCAATAGACCGGTCAGCAGCCTCATGTAGTCGGAGGCGGTGGAGTAAAGCCCCGCCCCACCCATCATGAAATGTGGCGGCACCGGCATGCCGAACTCGATCGGCGCCAAGCTGCCGTCGGGAAGGCGCGCATGAACCTGCGCTTGGCGAGCCTTCTGGTCGGCCGAGGGCGCGAAGCTGGTGTCGGCCATGCCGAGCGGCGCGAAGATGCGATGCGCGAACAGCTCATCCAGGCCTTCGCCGGCCACGGCGGCGATCATCTGGCCCAGCCAATCGGTGTTGGTCCCATACTGCCAGCGTGCGGCGGCCTCAAAGCGGCGCGGCAGCCGGTCGGAGGTCTCAATGTCGATGCCCGTCTGTTCGGCGTAGCGGTGAAGGTCGGCGTCCAGGAAGGTGTAGCCGAGGCCGCTGGTGTGGGTGAGAAGGTGACGCACGGTGGGGGCGTCGATGGCCCTGCGCAGGCGCGGCGCGCCGGCGGCGTCGAAGCCGTCCAAGATCGGCAGCTCGGCGAACTTCGGCAGCACCGTGGCCACCGGCGTTTCGAGGGAAAGCTTACCCTCAGCGATCAGCTGCAGCGCCGCCACCGAGGTGACCAACTTGGTCATGGAGGCGATCCAGAACACCGTGTCGGGTGTCATCGCCTCAGGGCCGGCGACCGAACGCCGCCCGAACGCGCGCAGATATTCGTTCCCGTCCCGCCACCGGGCCATGGCGACGAAGCCCGGAACGGCGGCCCGCTCCGCGGCTTTCTCCAGGGCGGTCTCAACAGCAGCGAGGGACATCGGCGCTTCTCTCCTAGTCCTCGAGCATCCCGTTCATGCGCTCGACCGCCTCAATGAACTCTTCCTTGAAGTCCTGCACCACCTGGCCGGCCGAACGCACCGAATCGATCAGGCCCACACCCTGACCGACGAAATAGGTCACCAGATCGCGCGCCTTGTCGTTGCCGGCCGCCGCGGCCCGGTCGACCGAGCGCAGGGCCGGCTCGCTGACCAGGGTCATCATCGGCATGGGCAGCGGCCCCGGGCTGGCCGGATCGCGATCCCAGGCTTCGGTCCAGGCCGAGCGCAGTTGGCGGGCCGGCTTGCCGGTGCGGCAGCGGGTGCGCACCGCGTCGCGTGAGCTGGCCTCGATCATCTTCTCGCGGAAGATCTCGCTGGTCTCCGATTCCACCGTGGCCAGCCACACCGAGCCGGTCCAGGCGCCGGCCGCGCCCATAGCCATGCATGCGGCCATCTGAGCGCCGGTCATGATGCCGCCGGCGGCCAGCACGGGCACGTCGCGGATCGGCCGGATGGCCTTGATCACCTCGGGCACCAGCACCAGGGTCGAGACCTCGCCGCAGTGACCGCCCGCCTCGGTGCCCTGGACGACCAGGATGTCGACACCGGCGTTCACCTGGCGGATGGCGTGCTCCTTGGCCCCAACCAGCGCGGCCACCGGCACGCCATGGGCCTTGCCCATCTCGATCATCGCCGGCGGCGGCACGCCGAGCGCGTTGGCGATCAGTCGGATGGGAAATTCGAACGCCGCCTCCAGCACCTCCAGCGCCTGGTCGGGATCGAAGGGCTGGGGGCGCGAGTCGCTTACCGGCGCGCTGGCCAGAGTCACGCCGGCCTTGTCCAGCAGGTCGCGGGCGAAGGCGCGCTGGCGCTCGGGCACGCGGGCTTCAAGGCTGCTGTAGGTGACGTTCGTCTCGCCGGCGGTGGCCAGATTCTCGGGGATCAGCACATCGATGCCGAAGGGCTTGCCGTCGGCGTGGTCCTCGATCCATTTCAGCTCCCGGCGAACCGACTCGGCCGTATGGGACGTGGCCCCGAAGACGCCGAAACCGCCCGCCCGGCTCACCGCCGCCACCACGTCGCGGCAGTGGCTGAAGGCCAGCAGGGGGAATTCGATCCCCAGCAGATCGCAGATGGGCGATTTCATGCGCCGCTCCTGGGTTGGAATTCACGGATGATGGAACGGTCTTCTGCGTTGCACGCGACGTGGACGCGTCCGCCCAGCGGCTCCTCGGCCGTCATCCGCCGGGCGATGGTTTCATCATCGGGATCGGTGCGGGCGGCGAAGCGCGCGCCGCCGTCGTCGAGGCGGCCGACCACGACACCCACCGGCGTCGGGCCGCTGTGGTCGATTGTATAGGTCTCGACCTCTCCCCAGCCTTCGCCGGGCGCCACAGGCGGCGCCTCCCAGGCGTCGACCTCGGCCTGCAGGGCGGCGCTGTCGAAGGCTCGCCAGGGCGCGGCGACCCCGCTGTAGATTCCCACCGAATACTTCGACAGGAAACCGCCGTTGGCCGCCACGAGACCCTTGGCCCGTGGCCGGGCCCTCAGCGCGCGGACCATCGCGGCGATGGCGTGCATGGAATAGTTGTTCCCGGCCCCGCCGAAATAGGGAAGGCCGCCGGTGACGGTCAGAGGGCGGGGATCGTCAGCCGCTATGCCCAAACCGTCGCGGACGTTGAACACGGCGATGGGAAAGCAGCTGTAGAAGTCGAACAGGTCGATATCGGCCAGGCCGGCGTCGGCCGCCTCCAGCGCACGGCGCACGGCCATGACCGCGGCGGGACTGCGGGACAGGTCCGCCCGATCCATGGGCGCCCGTTCGCGCACGTCAGCCCCACCGCGCAGATAGACGAGCTTTTCCTCCGGCACGCCCAGTTCGCGCGCCAGCCCGGCCGAGGTCAGCAGCACCGCCGCGCCTTGGTTGGCCTGATCGCGGGCGACGACGCGGCGCGGGAACGGGTCCGAGGTCAGGCGGTTGGAGGCGGTGATGGTGGCAAGGTCAGCGACCGACAGGATCTCGCGCGACATGGCGTGCGGATTGCCGGCGGCGACCTCGGTGAAGGGCGCGAAGAGGCGCGCCATCTCCAGCCGATAGTCGTCGCGCGTGAGGCCCAGCCGTCCGCGCCGGGCGTTCTCGAACAGGGCGTAGAGGCTGATGGCCGTGCGCGCGCCGTGGCGGGGCAGGTCCGACCCGGCCAGGGTCTCGCCATAGCCGCGGTCCTCGAGCTGGCCGCCGATCTCCTCGCTCCAGTCCCGTGTTTGCCCTGAACTCATCAGGTAGCGTTGGGTGGAGATGGCCTCGGCGCCGGCCAGCAGAACCATACGCGCCTCGCCGGCGCCGATAGCGTTGGCGAACTCATTGACCAGATGCTGAGGCCCCTGCCCCCCCACCGGCTCCAGGACCGCGCGCGCCGGATCGGCGCCGATGCGCCGGGCCACAGCCCGGGGAAAGTTGTCGGCGCGCCCGAACGCGGCCACGATCCGAGGTCCCGAAGTCTCGAACTGCCGCACCGTGGCGATAACGTCCACATGGCTCGCCAGCCTCTCGGCCGACAGGGCGTCGTCCAGGGCCGCCCGGGCCGCCCGCCCGGCAAGATCCGCCGGCGACAGCGCCTCATAGCTCTTGGCGTCGATCCGCTCCGACGCCTCGCCAACGCCGATGACCACGGGGGTCAGATCCATGAGCCGTCTCCTTCACCCCACCTTGGCCGCGCACGGCTGGACCTGTCGAGTATGACGCAAGGGGAAGCGTGGCGCGACGGTTGCGGCAAGCCACGAATTCGCCTAAAAGCCGCCATGTTGCGTCGCGTTGCTTAGTGTCCCGCGTTTTCCGCCACCCACCCTATGGAATTTACATATGAAAAACGCGCGCCCCGCGTATGCGGCCCTATCCTGCGTTCTGGCGATCGCCGCTGCCGCCCCGACCGGCGCGGCCGTTATCACCATGGACTCACTGTACGCGCCGGCGTCGACCTGGGCCGGCACGTTCACGGACTCGGCCAGCTACGTTTCGGCCTGGAACACGGTCTCCGCCGGCCAGCCAACCCCCGACGCCGGCTACGGCGATCAGGTGATCACTGACTGGAACGGGACCCAGTCCAATGCGGTGTTCGGCTCCAATAGCGACATCGCCTTTCACGACCAGGTGGTGTTCACGGCGACTGAGTCCGGGACTTACAATTTCCGCTTCGGCATCGACTTCGGCCTCGGCGGCACGCTGCTTCTCAATGGAACCAGCCTCGCCACCAACACCGGCAACATGTGGTGGAACAACAGCTATAGCGACTCCAGCCAGTATCTGGCCGGTTCGGCCAATCTGACCGCGGGCCAGACCTACACCATCGACCTCTATGGCTTCGAGGACTGCTGCGACGGCGGCACCCAGGGCCAGTTCCAGGCCCCTGACGCCTCGTTTCAGAACTTCTCCGTGCCCGAGCCCTTCGCCTGGGCGCTGATGTTGACCGGCTTCGCCGGTATCGGCGCCGCCCTGCGCGCCTCGCGCCGCCGCCTGGCGGTTGGCTAGGCCGCCAAACTAGAGGCCTCTCCCGCCACGGAGAGGCGGTCTACATCACCTCAGGGTTTCGCCACCGCGCCCGCGCGTTGGGCCGCCAGGGCGGTGAAGACGTCGAGTTCGAGCTTTTTGAAATCGGACCGCACGGCGGGACCGCCGACGCCAAACTCCATGACCGGGTCCGCGTCCTTGGCGACGGCCGGCCATGCCGGCCCGCCGGCCGAGCCGGGATATCCCGCCTTGGCGAAGGCGACCCAATAGGCGTGCATGGCGTGGGCGATGGCCTCGTCCTCCGGCGTGGCGGCCGGAATCAGGGCCACGCCGCCGTACCGCAGGGCGGGCGGCACGTGGATGTCGACCTTGGTCAGGCGGTCGAAGACATAGGCGATCTCCCAGCCGTGGCCCGCGCCCGGGACCTGCGGACGCAGGACGGCCGGCAGATAGGAGAAGTAGTACACCCAGGCGGGCGCGCGGCGCCGGGCGTCCTCACGCGCCTCGAAGCGATCGGGCTCGATCACCTGGCTGAGGGTGACGATGTTGGCCGCGGCCGTGGCCGGATCGCCGCCACCATAGAGCGCCACCGCCTGCGCGCGCTTGTCGCCCAGGCGCGAGAGCACGACATCGGGGTTCTTGATCACATCGGGCAGCAGGCTGGCCTCGAAGCTGTTGCCGCCGAAGATGGCCGGGACCCTGGCTTGGTCGCCACGCGCGAACGCCTGGGCCACGGTCTCCTTGGCGACCACGCCGTCGATAATCGGGCCGATCATGTTGTCGGCGGTCATGCTCGGCGGATCACGGGCGAGCGTGGCCACCGGCAGCGCGCGCAGGGCCGCCGCCGCGTCGGGGCCATCGCCCTTTACCCCCGCCGTGTCGGCGAAGGCGACGCCGTCGCCGTCCGCCGCCGCCAGCGGCCGACCCATGGTGCGGGCAAAGCCGGATTCGGAAATCGCCTTTTCGAACAGGCCGCGCGCCAAGGGCGAGGTCAGCAGATAGTTGACGCTCATCGCCCCAGCCGACTCGCCAAAGACGGTGACGTTTGATGGGTCGCCTCCAAAGGCGGCGATGTTGGCCTTCACCCATTTGAGCGCCGCGATCTGGTCCATCAGGCCAAAATCGGCGAGTTCGCCGTCGGGACTGGTCTTGGCGAGCGCCGGATGGGCGAAGAAGCCGAAGCGCCCAAGACGATAGTTGATCGTCACCAGGACGACGCCGTCCTTGGCGAATTGCGTCCCATTGTAACGCGAGCCGGCGCCGCCGGTGAAACCGCCGCCGTGGATCCACACCATGACCGGCAGCTTGCCACCCGCCCGCGCAGCCGGCGTCCAGATGTTGAGGGTCAGGCAATCCTCACTCTCGGGCCCGCGGGATGACGCGTCGCCCGGGGTCTGGATACAGGTCGGTCCGTAGGCCGTGGCGTCGCGCACACCCTGCCAAGAGGGGGCGGGCTGGGGGGCGCGCCAGCGCAGCTCGGCGACCGGCGGGGCGGCGTAGGGGATGTTTTTGAAAATCGCCACATCGCCCTCGACGGCGCCGCTGAGCGCGCCCTGGCCGACGATCGCCTGATCGGGGCGAAGCTCGGCGGCGGCGCAGGCGCCCGCCAGGACGAACACGGCTGCGGCGGCCGCAAGCGATCCAACGAACTTGACTTGCACGCCCGGTCCCTTCCCTGCTTGCATCGGATCGCCATTTGCCGTGCGTGGCCCTTGCGAACAAGGGCCTCGCGCCCACGGGAGCTGAAAGATGATCCAATCACGGGCGTCGATCATCCAGAAGCCCGTGGGGCGGCGGGCCGTCATCGCCGGCCTCATGGTCGCACCGACATTGGCGTGGGCCCAGAACGAGCCCCTGGTCACGGTGTTCGCCGCCGCCTCGTTGCAGGACGCACTCAACAAGGCCGGCTGGATCTATGTGGCCCAGAACGCCCATCCCGTGCGTTTCTCCTACGGCGCCTCCTCGGCCCTCGCCCGCCAGGTCGAACAGGGGGCGCCGGCCGACGTGTTCATCTCGGCCGACACCGACTGGATGGACTACCTGGCCGGAAAGCACCTCATCGTCGACGCCACCCGACGCAACCTGCTCACCAACAAGCTGGCGCTCATCGCGCCGGCCAAGTCGAAGGTCTCCGTGGCCCTTGGTTCAAAGGAGGCGTGGACCAAGGCCCTGGGCGGGGGGCGACTCGCCATCGCCGGACCCGAGGTGCCCGCCGGGCGCTATGGCCGCGCGGCGTTGAGCAAGCTCGCGGTCTGGGACGCGGTGAAGGATCATCTCGCTCAGGCCGAGAACGTGCGGGCGGCCTTGGCCTTCGTGGCCCGTGGCGAAGCGCCGCTCGGCATCGTCTACGACACGGACGCCAAGGTCGAACCCGGTGTCCGGATCGTGAGCCTGTTCCCGGACTCGAGCCATTCGCCGATTCTTTACCCGGGCGCGGTGACCGCCAGCTCAACCAACCCGCATGCCATCGAGTTCCTCGACAGCCTGACCACGCCCCTGGAGGCGGACCTGTTCCGTAAATTCGGCTTCAAGGTGCTCAAGCGATGAAGCTTGCGGCTCTGGCGTCGGCGCTCGCCGCGCTTCCCGCCCTGCACGCCGCCGCCCAGAGCGTCACGGTGAGCGGCCTCGATGGTCGCGCACAGACCTTCTCGGCCCAACAGCTTGCCGCGCTGCCGCAAGAACAGATCACGCTGAAGGCTCATGGCGCATCCCACATCTACCAGGGACCGGCGCTCCTCACGCTCCTCACGGCGGTCGGCGGGCCAACCGGCGAAGCGCTCCGTGGCCAGGACATGGCCGATGTCGTGCTGGTGAGTGCAAGCGACGGCTATGGCGTCGCCCTGAGCCTGACGGAAATCGATCCTTCGATCCGCGGGGAGAAGGTCATTCTGGCCGATGCCGCGGACGGTAAGCCGCTCGACGCCATGGAGGGGCCCTTGCGGCTGGTCGTGGAGGGCGACGCCCGACCCGCCCGCTCGGCGCGCATGGTGACGAACGTCCGGCTGATCCGGCTCCGCTGACGCGGCGCTAGTCTTCCTTGGGCGTCAGCACCTGACGGCCTTTGTAGAGGCCGGTCTTGAGGTCGACGTGGTGCGGCCGGCGAAGTTCGCCGGTGTCCTTGTCCTCGACATAGCTGTTGGCGGAGAGCGCGTGGTGCGCACGCCGCATGTTGCGCCGCGAGGGCGATACTTTGCGCTTGGGAACGGCCATGACGGAGACTTCTTCGCGAAGGGGGATTCTGGAAAGCCGGGCTCTATGCCGCAAAAGCCGTCGCGCTTCAAGCCGAACCACGCAATCGCTTCGGCGCCACACCGCTCCAGGCCAGCCGCAGAAGCGTTTCGGCCAGGGCTTCGTCGATTCGTTCATAGTCGACGAAGGTCGCGCCCTTGCGGCCCCAATAACCGGGCACCGGCGCGATAACGCCGGGATGTCCTTCGCTGAAATTATGCTGGTCCTCAAGATCGAGCTTCACCATAAGCCGCGGCGGTTCGGCCCGCAGAGTTGCGAAGATCTTGCCCGCGACGCGGAAGGACGGCGCGCCGAAGTGATCCGCTTCGGCCGCCTCCGGCAGCGCCAGCGCAGTTGCTCGGATTGATTCATAGGTCGTCATAGCCGAACCTTGGCCGAACGGCCGGAGGGCGGCAATCGTGGCTGACGATGCGGAAGCAAGGCTTGCGGCGTTCCTCGCCAGATTCACGCCCGAGATCGAGACTCAGGCGACCCAGATCATCGCGGCCATGCGCGAGCGGCTGCCCGGCGCGACCATTCCGGTCTACGACAACTACAACGCCCTCGCGGTCGGCTTCGGGGCGTCCGACCGCATCCGCGACATCGTGTTCTCGATTGCGGTGTTTCCGCGCTGGGTGAGCCTCTTCTTTGCTCGCGGCGTGGAGCTGGACGACCCGCAAAGCGTGCTGAAAGGCTCGGGGAACAAGGTCAGGCACATCGTGCTTTCCGGCCCGGAATCCCTGGCCGAACCAGCCGTCGTCGACCTCATGGACCGCGCGCTCGCCCAGGCGGACCCGCCCATCGATCACACCGCCAGGGGCGGCGTGGTGATCAAATCGGTCTCGGCGACTCAGCGGCCACGTCGGCCTGAAATCAAACCAGCCGGCTCTGCTCGACCGCCGCGGCGATGAAGCTGGCGAACAGCGGATGCGGCGCGAAGGGCCGGCTCTTCAGTTCGGGATGGAACTGCACGCCGATGAACCAGGGATGGTCGCGGCGTTCCACGATTTCCGGAAGGATGCCGTCTGGCGAGACGCCGGTCATGACAAGTCCGGCGGCCTCAAACGCCTCGCGGTAGCCGATGTTGACCTCGTAGCGATGACGGTGACGTTCGCTGATCGCTTGCGTGTCGTAGATCTCGGCCACGCGTGAGCCAGGAGTCAGCGCCGCTTCATATGCGCCAAGCCGCATGGTGCCGCCCAGATCGTCGCCCTCGGCGCGAGTCTGGCGTTCATTGCCGCGAGTCCACTCGGTCATCAACCCGACGACCGGGTCGGGGGTGGGGCCAAACTCGGTCGAGGAGGCGCAGGCGACGCCCGCCACGTTTCTCACCGCCTCGATCACGGCCATCTGCATGCCGAAGCAGACGCCGAAATAGGGCACGTTGCGCTCGCGGGCGAATTGGGCTGCCCGGATCTTGCCCTCCGCCCCGCGCTCGCCGAAACCGCCCGGCACCAGTATGCCGTGCACGCCCTCGAGTCGCGTGGCGGCGGCGCCGTCTTCGTTCTCGAACGCCTCGCTCTCCACCCAGTCGAGATTGACCTTGACGCGATTGGCCACGCCACCGTGACTCAATGCTTCTATCAATGACTTATAGGCGTCTTTTAACACCGTATATTTGCCGACGACGGCGATCGTCACCTCGCCGTCCGGGTGTGTCAGGCGTTCGTCGATCTCAAGCCAGCGCGACAGATTCGGCGCAGGCGCGTCGTGGATGCCGAAGACGTCGAGCACCTCTGCGTCGAGCCCCTGACGATGATATTCCAGCGGCACGGCGTAGATGTTGGGTGCGTCCAGGGCCTCGATCACCGCCGAAGGCCGCACATTGCAAAACAACCCGATCTTTCGCTTCTCCTCGGGCGGAATCGGCAGTTCGCAGCGGCAAAGCAACACATCGGGTTGAATACCGATCGACCGAAGTTCCTTGACGGAGTGCTGTGTTGGCTTGGTCTTCATCTCCCCGGCCGTCTTGATGAACGGCAGGAGCGTCAGGTGCACGAAACAGCTGTCGCCGCGCGGCAGTTCTTGGCCAAGCTGACGAATGGCTTCGAAGAACGGCAAGCCCTCGATATCGCCCACCGTGCCGCCGATCTCGACCAGCACGAAATCGACACCATCCCCGGGATCGGCCAGGACGAAGCGCTTGATCTCGTCGGTGACGTGCGGAATGACCTGCACCGTGGCGCCGAGATAGTCGCCGCGCCGCTCCTTCTCCAGGATGGTCTTGTAGATCTGACCGGTGGTGATGTTGTCGGCGCGCGTCGCCGACACGCCGGTGAAGCGCTCATAGTGACCGAGATCGAGATCCGTCTCGGCGCCGTCGTCGGTGACGAACACTTCGCCGTGCTGATACGGGCTCATCGTGCCCGGGTCGACGTTGAGGTAGGGGTCGAGCTTTCGTAGCCGGACCCCATAGCCGCGCGCCTGCAACAGCGCGCCCAAAGCCGCGGAGGCGAGACCTTTTCCCAATGAGGAAACCACGCCCCCGGTAATGAAGATGTACCGGGCCATGGGCGCTCAGGATAACACCGATTCGCCGCCGCGATAGTCGCGCGGCGCGAATGAAATCAGTGCTGCTGTGGGTTGGATTGGCCGGGCTGAGCGCCGCCGATCGGCGGCAACGTCAGGGTCGGCGGCGAAGGCGTTGCCGCGGGTGGCGGCGCGGCGAGGATCGGCGCCGTCTTGCGAGCAACATGGCTGGCCGGCTGACCGTGGGCCGGCGCGCCGACCGGCGGCAGAGCCAGTGACGGCGGCTGCGCCGGAGTGGTCGCCGGAGCGGCCCCCGGCGTGGCGGGTGGCGGAGCCGGATGCGCCATTTGATCGGGATTGATGCTGGTGTTCTTCAGACGGTCGAGAATCGACTGCGATGACCGATCGTGTCCGCCGATCAGTGTCAGGGCCAGACTGAGCGCCAGGAACATCGAGAAAAGCACCCAGGTGGTGCGGGTCAGAAGATCGCCGGCTCCGCGGGCCGTGACGAGGCCCGTCGGACTGCCGCTACCAAAGGCGCCTCCCTCGGAGCGTTGGAGCAGCACCACGCCGATCAGGGCGATGCACACGAGCATATTCACGACGAGCAGGAAGTCTTCGAGCATGGCCTGAAATGTAAGGATTGGTTCCGGCGCGGAAAGGGGGCGCTCTTAGCACCGCTATCGCTGGCGCGCCAGCAGGTCACGTCAGGCGGCGGCGAGAATGGCCGTAAATGCGTCCGCGGTGAGAGAGGCGCCGCCCACCAACGCGCCGCCGACATGCCCCGCGCGAAGGATTTCGCCCGCGTTCGCGGGCTTGACCGAACCACCGTAGAGAATGGGAACGCCAGCCCCTGCCTCGCCGAACTTCTCGCAGAGAGCATGGCGGATCGCCTCGTGAACCGCCTCGATCTCGCCGATCGACGGCGTCAATCCCGAGCCTATGGCCCACACCGGCTCATAGGCCACGGCGAACGCGCGATCCGCGAGGGAAGCCGGCAAGGAGGCGCGAGTCTGGGTGGTCACCACGCCGATGGCTCGTCCGGTGCGGCGCTCCTCCAGGCTTTCGCCGACGCACACGATCGGCTCCAGGCCAGCCGTCAGCGCCGCCCCCACCTTGGCGGCGACATCGCTGTTGCGTTCGCCGTGACCCTGCCGGCGCTCGGAGTGCCCCAGGATCACCAATCGGGCGCCAGCGTCACGGAGCATCGCCGCGGAAATGTCGCCGGTGAAGGCGCCCTCGGCGTGTGGACTGCAATCCTGGGCGCCGATCTCCACGCCCGTGCCGGCCAGCGCTTCGGCCATGCGACTGATGAGCGTCGCCGGCGGACAGAGCGTCACCCGCGCGGCGACGGCGTGGGCCTCGATCCATGAGGCGATCGCGCGCGCTTCGAAGAGCGAGCCCTCAAGTCCATTCATTTTCCAGTTGCCGGCGATGATCGGTCGAACAAGCGTCAAGATTGGGCTCCAGCGGTCGAGAACGAACGAGTCCGCCGGTAAGGCGCCGCGCGCGCCCTGTCACCTCCGCTTGCTCCGCCCGCCGCTGCTCCACTATACGAGCCCCTTCATTTCCGAGGTCATCCGGCCTCCCCCCGAGACCACGACATATGACAGGCACCCTCCGCTCATCGGCCCGCAACCCCATCGCGGTAGCCATCATGGGCGCGCTTACCCTTATCTTCCTGGTCATCGGCCTCGGCGGCGGCGGCCACTTCGCTGACGCCTTCCATGCCGCAAACGCCGACGCGGTGGTGAGCGTGGGCGGCCACTCGACGAATACGCGCGACTTCCAGCGGATCTGGGACCAGCAGAAGCAGAAGTTCCAGCAGCAGACGGGTCAGGACCTCACCAACCAGTTCCTGGTCCAAAACGGGGTCGACACACAGATCCTGGATCAGATCGCGCTTGAACAATCTTCGATGGAAATGCTCACGCGCGACGGCGTCATCCCAGGGCCGGCCCTTGTCGATCAGGAGATCAAAAAGCTGCCGTGGGCTTTCGACAAGGTGACGGGGCAATTCAATCAGCAACAGTTCCTGCAGGGACTGGCGGCGCAGGGCCTCACCCCCCGTCAGGCCCAGATGGAGATCACCGACGAATTGGCGGTGCGTCACTTCGGCTATGCCGTGGCTGGCGGATTCCAGGCTCCCTGGCTCTCTGTGGCGCTGAACGCCGCACAGGGAACCGAATCCCGGGACGTCTCCTACTTCATCATGGGACTGAACGCGGTGCCGATGCCCGCGCAGCCTACCGACGCCCAACTCACCGCCTTCATGAAGGCGCACGCCAGCCAGCTCACCCTGCCGGAGCTACGGGTCATCACCGTGGCCAAGTTCTCGGCCAAGGACATCGCCCCGACCATCAAGATCGATCCGGCGCAGGTGGCCAAGGAGTTCGCCTTCCGTAAGGATACGCTGTCCAAGCCCGAACAACGGACGGTGGTGGAAATCCCGGTCAAGACCGCAAGCGATGGCGCGGCCGCCGCGCAGAAGCTTGCCTCGGGCGAGGACCCATCGGCGATCGCCCGGTCGTTGGGGGTCGAAGCCGTCACCTATGCCGACAAGCCACAGTCGGCTATCGCCGATCGCAAGCTGGCCCAGGCTGCATTTTCGATGAAGGAGGGCGCGGTCAACGGACCGGTGACCGGCGATCTGGGCTTGGCCGTGCTCAAGGTGATCAAGGTGACCCCTGGCGCGCCGGCGACGTTGGCCAGCGCCACGCCGCAGATCGAAGCTGACCTGCGCCAGAAGCAGGCGGCCGACCAAGCCTATCAGGAAAGCGCGAAGTTCGACGCCGCACGTCAGGCCGGCGCAGGTGTTACGGACGCCGCCCGCAAGGCTGGGGTCGCTGCCATCACCCTAGGGCCCGTGACCGCCCAAGGTATCGATACAACCGGCAAGCCCAATCCAACCCTTACCGACAAGATCCTCAAGGCCGCCTTCGCCGCGCCCGCCGGCCAGGAGGGCGACCTCGAGGACGCCGGTTCTGGCGAATACTACGCGGTCAAGGTGGAGAAGGTCTTGCCGCCAGCCCTACCCTCACTCACCGACAAACGGCCAGAGCTGGCCAGGGCCTATATGAATGACGCGCTCATCACCGAGTTGAAAGCCAAGGCCAGCGCTCTGGTGGCCCTGTCGAAGAAAAACGGCAATCTGGACGCCGCCGCCGCCCAAATCGGCGCCCATGTCGCCCATGAGAACGGCATGAACCGTCTGAAGGCTGAGCAGTACAAGTCGTACGGCCGCGAGTTCTTGCAGGGCGTATTTGGCGCCAAGCCGGGCGACGTCTTCCCAGCCGGCGGCCAGACCGGCGTCTACATCGCCAGGATCGACGCCGTTCACGCCGGCGATCCTCAACAAACGGCGGAACTCACCGCTCAGATCCGGAGCCGCGCCTCTCAGGCTTACGCCGACGACCTGTTGACCGCCGTTCAGACCGCGGCGCGCAAGTCCCTCAAGGTGACGATCAATCAGACCCTCGCGCGCCAGACCCTGGGCGTGGACCAGGCGTTGCTGCCCAAGGGGCCGCAAAAACCCAACTCCGCCGCGAAGTGACCCTGGAGCCCGATTTCGACGCCTTCGCTCGGGCCTATGACGCCGGCGCCGCCCAGGTCGTCTGGGTTCGGCTGATCGACGATCTCGAGACGCCGGTTTCGGCCTATCTCAAGATTGGCCACGGCCGTCCCTACGCGTTTCTGTTCGAGTCGGTGGAAGGCGGCGCCTGGCGTGGGCGTTACTCGATCGTGGCCATGAATCCCGACCTCGTCTGGCGGTGCCGTGGCGACCGCGCCGAGATCGCGGTGGGAGAAGCGATCGCCGCGGGCCAGTTCACGTCCGAGCCCGTCGGCGCGCTCGAATCCCTGAGGGACGTCACGGCGGGCGCACGGATCGAATTGCCGCCCGGGCTGCCGCCGATGGCCGCCGGGCTCTTCGGAATCTTCGGCTACGACATGGTCCGCCTCGTGGAGCGGCTGCCAAACGTCAACCCCGACCCCCTCGGCCTGCCCGACGCCGTTCTCATTCGCCCGTCCATCGTGGCGATATTCGACGCTATCGCTCAGGAGATCCTCCTCGTCACCACGGTGCGGCCTGACAACCGGCCGGCCTCGGCAGCTTATGCGGATGCAAAGGCGCGTCTGGACGCGGTGATGGCGGATCTCGCCCGGTCCCTGCCGGCCGCCGAGCGCCAGAATTCGGACGGACCGCAACCTGAACTGACCTCACCGGTGGACCGCGCCGCCTATGGCGAGATCGTCGAGCGGGCCAAGGCCTATATCCGCGCCGGCGACATCTTTCAGGTCGTGCCGAGCCACCGCTTCGCGGCGCGTTTCGACATGGATCCGTTCGCCCTTTACCGCTCCCTGCGCCGGGTCAATCCAAGCCCTTTTCTCTACTTCCTGGATTTCGGTGACTTTCAACTTGTCGGCTCCTCCCCCGAGATCCTCGTGCGCCTGCGCGACGGCAAGGTCACCATCCGGCCGATCGCCGGTACGCGTCGCCGCGGCGCGACGCCGGCCGAGGACGAAGCCCTGGAGCAGGAGTTGCTCGCCGATCCGAAGGAGCTGGCCGAACATCTGATGCTGCTCGATCTTGGCCGCAACGATGTCGGCCGCGTAGCGATGCTGCGCGAGGCCGGCCGCAACGAGCCCGCCGGCGCGCGGACGCCGCGCGTGCGCGTGACCGAACAGTTTGCTGTCGAGCGCTACAGCCACGTGATGCACATCGTCTCCAATGTCGAAGGAGACGCGCCGGAAGGTCTGGACCCCGTGGATGTGCTCATGGCCGCCCTGCCCGCCGGCACGTTGTCGGGCGCCCCCAAGGTGCGCGCCATGGAGATTATCGACGAGCTTGAAACGGTGAAACGCGGCGCCGTCTACGCCGGCGCTGTCGGCTATTTCGGCGCCGACGGTTCGGTGGATACCTGCATCGTATTGCGAACAGGTCTGGTGAAGGACGGCGTTCTGCATGTGCAGGCCGGCGGGGGGGTCGTCGCCGACAGCGATCCGGGCGCCGAATACGAGGAGACCGTGCAAAAGGCGGGGGCGCTTCGGCGCGCCGCCGCGGAAGCCTGGCGTTTCGCCTGAGCACATCGCTTGGCGAGCGCGGGGCGCGGCCTTATGAGGCCAGCATGATCCTCGTCGTCGATAACTACGACAGCTTCACCTACAACCTCGTCCACTACCTGAACGAGCTTGGGGCGGAGACGCGCGTGCATCGCAACGATGCGATGAGCGCCGCGGACGCCTTGGCCATGCGCCCCGCCGCCGTCGTGCTGTCGCCGGGCCCATGCACGCCCAATGAAGCCGGGATGTGCCTGGACCTCGTCGGGGCCGCGCCGGCTGATTTGCCGATCCTTGGCGTCTGCCTCGGCCATCAGGCGATCGGTCAGGCCTTCGGCGGCCGCGTGGTCGCCGCCAAGACACTGATGCACGGCAAGACGAGTCCCATCCGACACGCCGGCGCCGGACTGTTCGCCGGTCTGCCCGAGGGGTTTATCGCCACCCGCTATCACAGCCTTTCCGTCGCCCGGGAGAGCCTGCCCGACGTGCTGGAGATCACAGCTTGGTGCGACGACGGAGAGATTATGGGATTCTCCCACCGTGACCGGCCGATCCATGGCGTCCAGTTTCATCCTGAGTCGATCGCCACCGAAGGCGGACACCTGCTACTCGCCAATTTCCTGCGACTCGTCCAAATCCCCGCCTAGGAGACGCCTGCGTGTCGGAGACCTTCAAGCCGTTGCTTTCGCGCCTCGCCGACGGCGCGACGCTCGTGGGCGAAGACGCCGACGCGTTCTTCTCCGCCTGCCTGCGCGGCGAGCCCACGCCGGCCCAGATCGCCGCCGCCGTGACCGCGATGCGCCTGCGTGGCGAGACCGTCGGCGAAATCACAGCCTGCGCCAGGGCTCTGCGTCGGGCCGCCATGCATCTCGATCATGAGCATGACGTCGTCGATGTGTGCGGCACCGGGGGCGATGGCGCTCACACGCTCAATATTTCCACCGCCGCCGCCTTTGTCGCCGCCGGCGGCGGGCTCAAGGTGGCCAAGCACGGCAACCGCGCCGCCTCATCACGATCGGGCTCTTCCGATGTGCTCGAAGCGCTGGGCGTCAACCTCACCCCCACCCCCGATCAGCAACGCCGTGCTCTCGACGAAGCCGGCATCTGCATCCTGTATGCGCCTGCCCATCACGGCGCCCTGCGGCATGTTTCCGCCATCCGCCAGGAGCTCGGCTTTCGTACCGTCTTCAATCTGCTGGGTCCGCTCTCCAATCCGGCCGGCGCCCGCCGACAGCTTCTCGGCGTCTACGACGGGCGGTGGGTGGATCCGCTCGCCCGCGTGCTCGGCGCCCTCGGGGCGACCAAGGCCTGGGTTGTCCACGGCGAAGGGCTGGACGAGATCACCACCACGGGAACGACCCACGTCGCCGAGTGGCGCGACGGCGGTGTCAGGCTGTTCAACATCACGCCCGAGGCCGTGGGTCTTCCGCGCGCGGCCCTGGCCGACTTGAGGGGCGGCGCCCCGGAGGAAAACGCCGCCGCCCTCCGCGCGCTGCTCGACGGGGCGGCGGGCCCCTATCGCGACGTGGTACTCATGAACGCCGCGGCGGCGTTCCTCGTCGCCGACCGGGTCGAAACTCTGCGCGAAGGCGTCGAGATCGCCGCCCACGCGATCGATTCCGGCGCCGCCGCCGGGGCCTTGGAGAAGCTGATCGCGGCCACGGTCGAGGCGTCGTGAGCGACATTCTCGAGACGATCGCGGCCTATAAACGGGCGGAGGTGAGGACGCGACGCGCGGCGACGCCGCAGGGCGCGATCGAGGCGCAGGCCAGGTCCCAAACCGCGCCCAGGGGATTTCGCGCCGCCCTGGAGCGAGGCCACCACCCAGGCCGGCTCGCCCTGATCGCCGAAATCAAGAAGGCCTCTCCGTCCAAAGGCGTGATCCGCGCCGATTTCGATCCGCCGGCCCACGCCGCCGCCTACGAACGCGGGGGCGCCAGCTGCCTCTCGGTTCTTACCGATAGCCCGAGCTTTCAAGGCGCCGACGCCCACCTGGCCGCAGCGCGCGCGGCGACCGAGCTGCCGTGCCTGCGCAAGGAGTTCCTGATCGACCCGTGGCAGGTCGCAGAATCACGCGCGCTTGGCGCCGACGCCGTGCTGGTGATCCTGGCATTGGTCGACGATCCGTTGGCGAGCGAGCTCATCGCCGAGGCCCGCCGCCACAGCCTCGACGTGCTGGTCGAAACCCACGACGCCTCGGAGGTCCGCCGAGCGGTCAGCCTCGGCGCCGACCTCATCGGCGTCAACAACCGCGACCTGCGCACCTTCGTCACCGACCTCGCCGTCACTGAATTGCTCGCCGCAGAAATCCCACGCGGCGCATTGATCGTGACCGAGAGTGGCGTCTTCAGTCCGACCGACGTGGCGCGTCTGGAAAGAGTCGGCGCGAAGGCGATGCTGGTTGGAGAGAGCCTGATGCGCGCCCGCGACATTGAATCCGCCACACGGGCGTTGCTCGCCGGACCGGCCA